>WNGI01000533.1_pt1 | contig 31305 bp, 33 predicted proteins | sample 5400621 | NCBI WGS metagenome assembly WNGI01 (sample SAMN13153374, study PRJNA577476) | soil metagenome | isolation source: 20 cm soil or saprolite under Garry oak tree replicate 1 | place: USA:California | collected 2016-06-15
CGGTGCAGGACGACTCCGCCGATGAGCTGGACGTCGAAGTGCACCATTTCCCATTTCATCGGCTGATCGCAAACGGTGAAGCTTTGTCCGCGCTCTGTTAGCCGGCGGGCGGCATTTTTTACAACCGCGAACGCCTCCGGCAAAATCTCATCGAGCCTTTTCCACTGCTCCTCCAAGGTCGGCAGTTTGGCCAACTCCTCCTTCCAGCTCGCAGTCAGCCCGCGCAATTGATCATCAGAGAAACTCTGAAACTTCTCTTCCAACTCGTTGATCTGACGGACGATCGGCGCCATTCGCCTGATCTCGCGCTGATTTTTCGAGCCTAAAATTTTCTTTAAAATCCAACCAACCATTTCGTTTCATTATCGTCGAGATTCGGCGATTTGTCATTCCAGCGAAGGCAGGGCTCTCAACGCGTTAACATTAAGGATTCGCCGCGTTCCCTCGACTTCCGCCTTCCCTCGGCAACCGCACGACGAGCCACTCGACATGACAGAGGCTGCCGCTAACATCGCGCCATGAAGAAAATCATTGCGACTCCCGATGCACCCGCTGCAATCGGGCCCTACTCACAAGCAATTCGGTCCGGCAATTTAATATTCTGCAGTGGCCAAATTCCGCTCGAACCGAGAAGCGGCCAGATCGTGTCGGATGATATCGCTGACCAAACCCGGCGCGTGTTGGATAACATCAGTGGCCTTTTGAGATCTGAAGGCCTTTCTTTAGGCGACGTTTTGAAAACGACCATCTTTCTGACCGATCTCGGCAATTTCCAAATCGTGAACGAAATCTATGGCTCTTATTTCAACAATCAGCCACCGGCTCGCTCAACGGTGCAGGTTTCGGCGTTGCCGAAAGGCGCGAAAGTCGAGATCGAAGTGATCGCATGCGCAAATGGGGGCGCGACCGCGAGCGATACTTCCGGCTAAAACCTCTGACCTCTGAGTTCAGCATTCGACAAAGCAGGTGTGAAGAATTATAGGGCGGGCGCGTCGCCTGCCGGTCCAAGGAAAGGCAAGCGGGAGCGCTTGCCTTACAAGAGTCCGTTATCGGGACTACTATTCTAACGGCAGCTCGATTCGTTCGTCCTCACGCGCAGTAAGATGATTCTTGTCGATCATGCGCGCGCAGGTGTTCCAGCGCAGCAAGGCATCGTCATTTCCGGCGGGGCGGACCGCTTCCGCCTTTTCGAACCAATCCATCGCTTCACGGAATCCCTCGTAAGCCTGATGACCACAACCGGGCGCCCCACGGGCAAGCTGTGCTTTGGCCCGACGCTCCGCCAGGATTCCGCGGTAATAGGCATGCTCGTACTCGCCTCTGATTCTCGTTAGAATTTGTCTGGCTTGGGTATCGCTTACCCCATAGCTCTTGCTGAAACGATCCGTCACGGCCAGTAACAACGTAATCAGCGCCTGCTGGTTTTCCGGCTCTGCCGCCAAAACATCAAGGCAAATGCTCTCCGCTTCCGCGGGCTCGTTCAGCAGGCGGTAGCGTTCGGCTTTCTCCAGCGCGCCCGGGATCGCATTCTTTGAGAGTGTTTTCAACTCAGACATGCTTCGTTACGTGGTCACCAATTTTAACAGTCTAACAGTTTTAACGTTTTACTTTCTTCTTCCTCCAAATCCATCCCAGCGGATCATAAAACTCGTCCACCACCCGTTCTTTCAAAGGAATAATCCCGTTGTCCGTGATTTGAATCTCCTCCGGACAAACCTTGGTACAACATTTCGTAATATTGCAGTAGCCAATCCCGTGAGCTTCGCGCAGCTCCCCCACCCGATCTTCGGTATCGAGCGGGTGCATCTCCAGCGCGGCCGCGTAAATCAAAAAGCGCGGCCCGATAAAGCGATCGTGCATCTGATGATCGCGTAAAACGTGACAGACATCCTGACAAAGGAAACACTCGATACATTTTCGAAATTCCTGCACTCGATCGATATCTTCCTGTTGCATTCGCCAGGTGCCATCCGGCGCATCGGGCGGCCGCGGTTTAAATTTCTTAATCTGCTTTTTTACCCGAAAATTCCACGACACGTCGGTGATCAAATCTTTCAACACTGGGAATGCTTTCATCGGCTCAATCGTGATCGGCCGATCCAGCGGCAGATCGCTCAGCCGTGTCATGCACATCAGCTTCGGCATCCCGTTTACTTCCGCCGAACACGAGCCGCACTTGCCCGCCTTGCAGTTCCAGCGACAAGCCAGATCGTTAGCTTGCATCGCCTGAATCTGATTTACGGCATCCAGCACCACCATTCCTTCGGAAACTTCGGTGGTGTAAGCACGGAACTCGCCGCCTTTGGTATCACCGCGCCAAATTTTGAATTGAACGTTCATTCGGAAATTTCAGGGTAGCGCGCGCGTCTCGCGTGCTGGTTTCGGCGTCTCGCCGAAACGATCTTTTCAAAAAAGTTCGCGGTGGCGAGGACGCCATCGGTCCGAGCCGGACTGGCGGTTGCACGCGAGACGCGTGCGCTACCCAATCCTCTGCTTTCATCGCACAAGATCACTTCATTTCCTCAATCACCTGTTTGAGATAATCCGGCATTTCCGGCAAGGCCTCCAATCGGATTTGCATCGAGCCATCGGGCGCTTTCGAAATCATGGTGTTTACTTTGGCAAACCGCTCCTCCTTGTTCGGATAATCTTCGCGAAATTGCGCGCCACGGCTTTCTTGCCGCTCGAGCGCGGCCTGGGTTATTGCTTCCGAAACGATCAGAAGATTTTTTAAATCAAGTGCAGTATGCCAGCCGGGATTGAATTCACGATGCCCGCTGACGCCGACGCGACTAGTCCGTTCCCAAAATTTCTTCAAGTGATCGAGAGCGGTCTTCATTTCCATCTCATTGCGAACGATACCAACATTGCTCTGCATCATTTCCTGCAAATCCTTCTGGACTTGGTAAGGATTCTCCCCGTTGTCTCGCTCAAATGGCGCAACTGCTTCGCGCGCGATACTCTCGATTGCTTCATTGTCAGTTCTGCCGTGCTGATTTTCCCTCGCGAATTTGGCGGCGAATTCCCCGGCGCGTTTCCCAAAGACGACGATATCGGAGAGGGAATTGCCACCGAGGCGATTGGCGCCATTAATACCTGCAGCACATTCACCGGCGGCGAACAAGCCGGGCACGCGCGACATTTGCGTGTCAGGATCAACGTGAATTCCGCCCATGGCGTAGTGCGTGGTCGGTCCGACTTCCATCGGTTGCTCGGTTATGTCGATGTCAGCCAATTGCTTGAATTGGTGATACATGCTCGGCAATTTACGCTTAATGTGTTCGGCCGCATCCGGAAGCTTTTCTTTGATCCACGCGATATCGAGATACACACCGCCGTGCGGAGTTCCCCTGCTCTCTTTGATCTCGCGCACGATGCAGCGCGCGACGTGATCGCGCGTCAACAGCTCCGGCGGGCGTCGCGCGTTCTTGTCGCCCTGACAATAGCGCCAGCCCTCTTCTGCGTTGTCAGCCGTTTGCGCGCGATAGTTTTCCGGGATTGAATCGAACATAAAGCGCTTCCCTTCGTTGTTCGTTAGGATTCCGCCTTCGCCGCGTACTCCTTCGGTCACTAAAATTCCCATCACGCTTGGCGGCCAGATCATTCCGGTGGGATGAAATTGCACGAACTCCATGTCGATTAATTCCGCCCCTGCTTCGTAGCCCAGCGCCAGACCATCGCCGGTCGATTCCCAACTGTTGCTCGTGATTTTGTACGCACGGCCGATCCCGCCGGTCGCGAGCACGACGGCTTTTGCGCGAAAAATTTTGAATCGCCCGCGCTCGCGTTCATAAGCGAAAGCACCAATCACACGATCGCCATCTGCGAGGAGCGAGAGAACGGTATGTTCCATATAAACCTCGATCCCTTGATGCACCCCATGGTCCTGCAACGTCCTAATCATCTCCAGGCCGGTCCGATCGCCGACGTGCGCGAGCCGCGGATATTTATGACCACCAAAATTTCGCTGTAGAATCCGACCATCCTTTGTTCGATCGAAGACCGCGCCCCAAGCTTCAAGTTCGCGCACGCGATCGGGCGCTTCTTTCGCGTGCAACTCGGCCATGCGCCATTGATTGACATACTGGCCACCGCGCATGGTATCTGCGAAATGCACTTTCCAATTGTCGCGATCGTCGACGTTGCCAAGCGCGGCCGCAATGCCGCCTTCGGCCATGACCGTGTGCGCTTTGCCGAGAAGCGATTTGCAAATCAATCCGACCGAAACTCCCGCCGCTGACGCTTCGATGGCCGCGCGCAAGCCAGCACCGCCAGCGCCGATCACCAGGACATCGTGCTGAAAAGTTTCGTACTCGGCCATGCGTCGAAGGAGCGTTAAAGCATCGAACTTCTAAATGCCAACCTTAAGATGCTCAAGCATTGACGCAGTGGAACACGGGAAGACGGGCCTCGCATCGGCCTGAGCTTGTCGAACGGTCGGCCTGTCTTCCGCACGATAAAGGCTGGCAGCGGGTGTGGCGCAATGGAGATCCGTGTTCGTACAAATTAGGACAGTACCAAAATTATTCTCGACCTAACCGATCAACTCAAGCAAGACAGCTGCAGGCGCGTTCGTCATCGAAGAGGAATTTGCCGCGGAAAGAAAATCGAAATTTGAAAATGGAGGATGCGAAGATGAACGGAACTATTGATATCACAGGCACGGTCGCCGATACGCTCAGGCGCAATTGGTGGCTGCTGGCCTTGCGCGGTTTGGCTGCGGTGGTTTTCGGGGTGCTGGCGTTTGTCTGGCCCGGCGCCACTTTGATCACGCTGGTCTGGCTATTCGGCGCATTCGCGCTGGTGAACGGAGTTCTATCCTTAGCAGTCGCGGCCAAAGCTCCAAAAGGCTACCCTCGGTTCGGCAGCCTAATTCTTGGTGGATTGCTGGGCATCCTCGCCGGCCTGCTCGCCTTCGTCATGCCCGGCATCACTGCCATCGGGCTACTCATTTTGATCGCCTGCTGGGCAATGGTGACCGGGATTTTGGAGATCGTCGCCGCGATCAAATTGCGCAAGCTAATCAACAATGAATGGTTACTTGTGTTGGCTGGAATTGCTTCGGTTGCTTTTGGAGTTGTGCTATTGCTTCAACCGGCTGCCGGCGCCTTGGTCTTGATTTGGTGGGTCGGAACGTACGCACTCCTTTTCGGAATTCTGTTGGTCGTCCTCGCTTTCCGAATGCGCAGACTGGGTAAGAGGTTTGTTAGTGCCTAAATGAGACGGAAGTCGTGCCAGATGCCCATCGAGCACAGGCGAACATAAAGATCGGAGAAGCCGACCCAGAACAGACTCATCCATGCCCAAAGCATGTGGCGGCGGTTGAGACAAGTGACGCAGCGATAAGCCTGGTAGCAAGCCGGCGCGCGTGAAAGCTGGTCGCGAAATCCACCAATCAAATGCCGGAGCGAATGGCAGCCAAAGGTATAACCGCCAAGTAAAACGACGTTAATAGCTAAAACGATTGTACCGAGACCAACACCAAAGGAAGTTTTACCGGCCGGATCGATAAACCAGAGCGCCTTCCAAACGTCGATCGTCAGAATGATGATGAAGACAAGCGCGAGATAAAGAAAGTAGCGATGGACGTTCTGCATGATGAGCGGAAAAGAACGTTCGCCTAAATAAGTCTTGCGCGGCTCGCCTACGGTACAGGCCGGCGGGTCGGCCCAGAAGGCTTTGTAGTAGGCGCCCCTATAATAATAGCAGGTGAGCCGAAACCCGCCGGGCGCCCACAAAATCAAGAGCGCGGGAGAGAATGAAAGCCAGCCCGGCCACCAGCTCGGTTTTGGCCCAAACCAGCTATGGGGCGAACCGCCAAAGACTTCCGGCGAATAAAATGGCGAGATGTAGTTACCAAAAAAATAATTGGCTCCTTGGAATGCGGCCCAGGTCGAATAAACAATGAATGCGCCAAGTCCCAGAAACACCAGCAACGGCTGCGTCCACCAGACATCGGCGCGCATCGTTTCGCCAAAGGAGCGTCGCGGCAATTCGGTGGAAACAACGGACATGACCTGCGAATTATGACACGAGCCGGCACGCAGGCAATGGAACACAGGCTAGCTGCTTGTGCGCACAGCTTTGATGCAACCGCCGCTGACTCCGTTGACAGCGGAGTGAAACTCCGCTGCCTCTGCGCGATCTTGATTGAACGCTAAATTAAAAAAGACAACTGTATTGGCTTCGTGACTGCTTTCTCCGCGTTTTATCGCTCCTCCATCGGCAAGAAAATGATCGTCGCGCTCACCGGCGTGATTCTGATGTTGTTCGTCATTGGACACCTGCTGGGGAACCTGCAAATTTTTCTTGGGCCGCGTTGGGTCAATGATTATGCGCAACATCTCCGCGATCTGGGCCCGCTGCTCTGGGCGGTGCGGATCACCCTCCTAATCGCGGTTTTCCTCCACATTTATTTTACAGTCAGTCTCGCGCTCGATAACAGGCATGCCCGCCCGCAGGCCTACGAAAAGAGGAATTACATCAAGGCAAGCTACGCTTCACGCCACATGGTCGTAAGCGGGTTGGTTGTGCTCGCTTTCATAGTTTTTCATCTCCTTCATTTTACCGGCCGAAAGTTCAATGCCCGTTTCCCAATGTTGAAAAGCGATCCGCTCAATCATTACGACGTTTATTCGATGATGGTTTACGGATTCCAAAACGTTTACGTCTCGGCCTTTTACATCATCGGCTTGTTTTTGCTCACCCTTCATCTCACCCACGGCGCTTCCAGTTTTTTCCAATCGCTCGGTTTGAACGACAAGAAGCTGACGCCGCAACTCGCATTTGGGGCGCGCGTTTTCGCCTGGCTGCTTTTCGTTGGTTACGCCGCCATCCCGGTCGCAGTTTTGCTTGGTCTCATCCAACCGGCACAGCAATTATGATCGGAAAACTCGACGGCAAAATTCCGCCCGGTCCACTCGAGCAGAAATGGCGGAACCACAAGAACAATTCACGTCTGGTTAGCCCAAATAATCGCCGCAAATTCGAGGTCATCGTGGTGGGCTCGGGGCTGGCCGGCGGATCGGCCGCGGCCACTCTGGGCGAGCTTGGCTATCGGGTGAAATGTTTTTGTTATCAGGATTCGCCCCGACGCGCCCATTCCATCGCCGCGCAGGGCGGAATCAACGCCGCCAAAAATTATCAAAACGATGGCGACAGCGTTTTCCGGTTGTTTTACGACACGATCAAAGGCGGCGATTTTCGTTCGCGCGAGGCGAACGTTTACCGGCTGGCTGAGGTCAGCAATCTCATCATCGATCAATGCACCGAACAGGGTGTCCCGTTCGCGCGCGAGTATGGCGGGCTCCTCGCCAATCGTTCCTTCGGCGGCGCCCAAGTTTCACGGACCTTCTACGCGCGTGGCCAAACCGGCCAGCAGCTTTTGCTCGGCGCTTATCAGGCGCTGTGCCGGCAAATTGCGCTCGGCACGGTGAAAATGTTTCCACAAACCGAGATGCTCGACCTTGTTTTGGTTGACGGTCATGCCAAGGGGATCATCACCCGCAATCTGTGCACCGGCGAAATCAATGCTTTCGCCGGCGACGCCGTAGTTCTCGCGACCGGCGGTTACGGCAATGTTTTTTTCCTTTCGACCAACGCGCGCGGTTGCAACGTCACCGCCACCTATCGCGCTTACAAACGCGGCGCACTCTTTGGCAATCCTTGCTTCACCCAAATTCATCCCACCTGCATTCCAGTAACCGGGCACCACCAATCAAAACTGACTTTGATGTCTGAATCGCTGCGTAACGATGGGCGCGTTTGGGTGCCGAAGCGGGCGGAAGATTGCGCCAAACCACCGAACGATATTCCGGATGCGGATCGCGATTATTATCTGGAGCGAAAATATCCAAGCTTCGGAAATCTCGCGCCCCGCGACATCGCTTCGCGCGCGGCCAAGGAAGTTTGCGACGCAGGGCGTGGTGTCGGCCCGGCGGGACGCGGCGTTTATCTTGATTTTGCCGACGCCATTTCCCGCTTAAGCGAAGATACCATTCGCGAGCGCTACGGAAATCTTTTCGATATCTACCAAAAAATTACGGCAGAAGACGCCTACAAAACGCCGATGCGGATTTATCCGGCGGTGCACTACACCATGGGCGGGTTGTGGGTTGATTACAATTTAATGAGCAACATCCCCGGTCTGCATGTTATCGGGGAAGCGAACTTTTCCGATCACGGCGCGAACCGGCTCGGAGCGAGCGCGCTCATGCAAGGTTTGGCCGATGGTTATTTTGTTTTGCCCTATACGTTGCCAAATTATCTCGCCGGACAAATCGGCAAACGGCCTTCCACTGATCATGCGGAATTCAAGCGGGTCGAATCCGAAGTCCGAGAGCGCGTGAAAAAATTGCTGGAGGTGAATGGCGATCGCACTCTCACCCTCACTTCATTTCATCGTGAACTGGGTCTGTTGCTTTGGGACAAATGCGGCATGGCGCGGAATGCGACGGGTTTGCGCGAAGCGCTCGGGAAGATTCCGGAGTTGCGCGACGAATTTTGGAAAAAGGTGCGAGTCCCCGGCGAAGGCGAAAGCTACAACCAATCGCTCGAACGCGCCGGACGAATCGCTGATTTTCTCGAATTCGCCGAATTGATGTGCATCGACGCCCTTGAGCGGGACGAATCATGCGGCGGCCATTTCCGCGAGGAACATCAAACGCCGGACGGCGAGGCCCAGCGTGACGATGAAAATTTCGCCGCGGTTTTCGCATGGGAATTTCAGGGAAACGGGAAAGTCGAGCGTCCGAAATTGCATCGTGAACCGCTGCACTTTGAGGCGGTGCATTTGAGTCAACGGAGTTACAAATGAACAAACTCTCCTGCTCCGTCATCCCGAGCGAAAATGCCAGTCCGGCTCGGACCGAGGAATCCCGGCATGAAACCTTAATGGTAACACAGCGGGATTCTTCGACTCCGCTTTGCTTCGCTCAGAATGACGACCGTCGTTAATCGCGACCATGAATTTCAAGCTTAAGATCTGGCGACAAGCAGACCCCGAATCAAAGGGCAAATTCGCCACTTATGAGGCGCGCAATATTTCTCCGGACACCTCGTTCCTGGAAATGCTCGATATGGTTAACGATGAACTGACCGAGCGCGGCGAAGCACCGATTGCATTCGATTCCGATTGTCGCGAAGGAATTTGCGGTACCTGTGCGTTAACGATTAATGGACAAGCGCACGGCCCAAAACATCCCGCGGCCGCCTGCCAGCTTTACATGCGGTCTTTCGGTGATGGTAAGACGATCACGGTCGAGCCATTTCGAGCGAAACCATTTCCGTTGGTGCGCGATTTGGTGATCGATCGGAGCGCGCTTGATCGCATCGTGCAGGCTGGTGGTTTCATCGCAGCGCGCGCTGGTTCCGCGCCGGAAGCGAATTCAATTCCGGTCCCAAAACATAACGCGGATCTGGCGATGGAAGCGGCCGCGTGCATCGGTTGCGGAGCCTGCGCCGCAGCTTGTCCGAACGCTTCGGCCATGCTTTTCACCGCCGCAAAAGTTTCGCATCTCGCCTTTTTGCCGCAGGGCGCGCCGGAACGGACCTCGCGGGTGACGAAAATGGTGCGTCAAATGGACGCAGAAGGTTTCGGCAATTGCACGAACACCTACGAATGCGAAGCCGTCTGCCCGGCGGAAATCAGCGCCAGTTTCATCGCCAAACTTAATCGGGAATACGCGATCGCGATGTTGCAGCGAAGCGTGGGCGAATAAGAATAATCGCCGCAGAAAATTAATTCCGGGTAGCGCACGCGTCCCGCGTGTTGGTTTCGGCGTCTCGCCGAAACGGACTTTCCTGAAGGTTTGACTACGTCAAACGAAGCGACGCACCGGCAAAGTTCGCGATCGCGAGGACGCGCTCGCCAGCACGCGAGACGCGTGCGCTACCCGGAGTCAGATTGTTTCGCAAACGCACGACCACATTTGGGAATCCAATTCGTCGCGGGCGCGCGCAATGAGCGCGTCGGCTGATCCGGGATCGCGCAGCACGGCGAAAATTGTCGAACCTGATCCCGACATCAACGCGGCATCGACTTCAGATTGTTTATGTAACCACATTTTCAAGTGGGCGAGGAAAACAAATTTCTCGAAGACAGCGCGTTCTAGATCGTTCACAAAAGTGATGTCGCCGAATTTTTGCGGTCGATAGATCTCGCCCGCAACTTCGCGCGTAGCCTGCCAACGTGAATAGGCCCATGAACTCGGGACCCCAAATTCGGGCTTCAGCAGCAACAAACTCAATGGCTCCCGCAAAGCGGCCGGCGTCACAACCTCCCCTCGCCCACGGCATATCGCAGCAGTTTCATTCAAGAAAAACGAAACATCTGAGCCCAGTTGCCCCGCCAGCTTGCTCAATTTCTCTTTGGAAAGCCTGGCATCGAAGAAGCGATTGAGCCCGCGCAAGGCTGCAGCCGCGTCGCTGCTGCCGCCGCCCAGCCCAGCGCCGTGCGGAATTTCTTTGCGAAGCGTAAGCCGGACTTTTGGCTCCCGATTTGTCTCAGGAAAAAAAAGACGGGCCGCACGGACCACCAAATTGTCATCGCCGGCAAGGCCGGACTCGTCACAATGAAATTCGAGCTTGTTCGCAGGTTCGATCTCGAGCGAATCGTAGAGGCTGATCGGCGCCACCAAGGTTTTGATTTCGTGAAAGCCGTCCTCGCGCCGGCGCAACACGCGCAGAAAAAGGTTCACCTTCGCGTGGGCCAATTCTTCGATACCTTGCATTCTGCTCACAAATTAGCCGAAACTGACGAGATGAAACTTTCCGCGCGCGACCGCCTAATCATCGCGCTCGATGTCGGCACCCGCGCGGAAGCGATTTCCCTCGCCCTAACCCTGGCGCCTTTCGCCCAGTGGATGAAAATTGGATTACAACTTTTTGCGGCTGAGGGACCTGATCTCGTGCGTGCCATTCGTGAAACGGGTGCCAACGTTTTTCTGGATCTTAAACTCCACGATATTCCAAACACAATCGCACGAGCGGTCGAGTCGGTCGCCAGGTTGGACGCACAAATGTTGACCCTGCATCTGAGCGGCGGTGGCGAGATGGTACGCGCCGCTGTGGCGGCTGCGCCTGAGGATTTGTTACTTCTGGGCGTAACGGTGCTGACCAGCGCAAACAGCGAAACGTTGCGTGAAATCGGAATGGTGGAAAGCGTTTCACAGCAGGTCGTTCGATTGGCCGAAATCGGGGCGGACTGCGGCATCGGCGGCGTTGTGGCCGGCGCACAGGAAATCGGCGCACTGCGCAAAGGAGTTGGCGAAAGCTTGAAACTAGTCATACCCGGAATTCGCCCGCGCGGGAGCGAGGAGCATGATCAGAAACGTATCATGACGCCTGCGGAGGCCATCGCTGCCGGCGCGGACTATCTTGTGATTGGGCGACCGATCACCGCTGCGCCCGACCCGACCGTCGCAGCCAGGAAAATTCTTGAGGAAATCGAAAGCTGTGTTTTCCGAACTGGTTGTCATTGACGATCCGACGCCGCGTCCCGGACCGCTCAACATGGCGATCGACGAAGTGCTCCTCGGTACAGCACGATCTGCAATTTTGCGATTTTATCGGTGGAGCGCACCATCCGTGTCTTTCGGTTACTTCGGAAGATTTGCCGAGGCATGCGAGATTGCGAGGAATCGCGCAACCGTTCGCCGCTGGACGGGCGGCGGCATTGTGCCCCATGGCGAGGATCTGACTTATTCGATCATGATCAGATCAAGGGATGATGCTTTCGCATTGGCATCGAAAATAATTTATCAGCGCGTGCATTTGGCGCTAGGTAGCGCGCTGCGCGAAATTGGGATCTTTTCCGGGCTCGTTCAGACGGAAGCCACGAAAATTTCTGACGCTTGTTTTGCCAATCCGGTTGTGTCGGACGTAATCGAAAACGGCCGTAAAATTGCGGGAGCAGCTCAACGCAAAACACGCGGCGGTCTGCTTCATCAGGGAAGCATCCAGCGTGAAAATTTGGATGAGCGGTTCCGAAACGCATTCGCGAGATTGTTGGGCAACCGGATTATCGCCGGCAGTATCGGGACAGATGTTTTGCGCGCGGCAGAAGAGTTAGCGGCAACAAAATATGCGACCGTCGACTGGCTGCAGCGGCGGTAGACATTGCCTTTTGGAGGGAGGTCCTCCGTATCGTCACGGAACAGCGTACGCCCCTCCAAGCAAATTCGCAGAAATATGCTTGCAGCTTTGACATTAAAAACCGGTCTTCTATTCTGAGATGGTGGAAGTTTCCCTGCGCTCGACCGCGGCACCGCTAAAAATTAGTCCGTTGACGCGAGTCGCGTCAGTGGTGCAGCCGCACTTGGACGAAGTTTCGGCTCGTATCGGTCGCCAAACTGAAGCATTCGATCCCGCGATCGAGGGTTACATCAGCTATGCACTGGAGAGCGGCGGCAAACGGATGCGACCGCTGGTCGCTCTTCTGGCCGGCGCCGCCACTGGTGCGGTTACAAAAGCGCACATCGATCTGGCAGTAATTGTGGAGCTGATTCATCTCGCCACACTGGTGCACGACGACGTCATGGATGAAGCCGAGCGTCGTCGCAGCCAGCCAACCTTGAACGCGCGCTGGGGCAATGCCCTGAGTGTGCTCCTGGGCGATTCGCTTTTCGCGCACGCACTCGATCTTTCGACAAAATTCGATGACCCCGGGATCAGTCGTGCGATCGCACGGGCGACACGCGACGTCTGCACCGGAGAAATCATTCAAACGCAGCGACGGTTCGACCTGCACCTGGCGGTGGAGGAATATTTTCGGATCATTGAACTCAAAACCGCCACTCTCTTTGCAATTGCAGCCGAACTTGGCGCGAAATTGAACAATGCTCCTGCGCCGCAAGTCGAAGCGCTGGCAAACTTCGGACGGCATCTCGGCGCCGCCTATCAGATTTACGATGACTGCATCGATCTGGCGGGGCGTGAGAGCGCGACAGGCAAAACGCTCGGGACCGATTTGCGCAAAGGCAAGATGACGCTACCAATGTTGCGGCTACTGCATCATGCTTCCGTGATCGAGAAGGAGCGCTACTGCCAGCTTATTCTCGAAGGCGATTACGCTTCGGTCAGTCTTTTGTTAAAAACGACAGCGGCAGTCGCGATGGACGAGGCGCTCGCCAGCGGCGTCGCGCGTTCGCAGCAGGCCCGGGCGCAACTTGAAGACCTGCCCGAATCGCGCGCGCTGGAATCGCTCCATCTCTTCGCAGACACCATTACGCTGATGCTAGAATCGCTTCGCGTGCAAGCGGCCTAACCAGCGGACGCGATGGCGGCGATCAAAATTCGCGAGCTGCCGGAGGAGGATCGTCCGCGTGAGAAACTATTGAAGCGCGGCGCCGACGCCCTAACGAATCGCGAACTGATCGCGATTTTGTTGCGCACCGGCGTGCGGGGTAAGAATGCTGTCGAGGTCGGTGGTGAGATTTTGGAGAAATACAAAACGCTAAGTGGCCTTACGCGAACGTCGGCGAGCGAGCTGAGAAAGATTCGTGGCATTGGTCCCGCCAAAGCAGTGCAACTGGCGGCTGCATTCAAGCTTGGAGAGCGAATGGCAAAGGAAAAAATCTCGCGCGAAAAGATCGATTCGCCCGAGTTGGTAAATGAATTTTTCGGCGCGGAAATGCGCGCGCTGCAAAAGGAATCGCTGCGCGTCCTGCTGCTCGATACTCGATATCGATTACTCGACACGCAACAGATTTCCCTCGGAAGCGTGAATGAAAGCATTGCTCATCCGCGCGAAGTATTTCGGCCCGCCCTCCTCGCGGCAGCTTACGCCATCATCGTGGTGCACAACCATCCATCGGGCGATCCTACTCCAAGCAGTGCCGACCACAGTTTAACTCGCCGACTGGCTGAGGCCGCTGAGCTATTGCAAATCAAACTACTTGATCACGTGATCATCGGTTCGCCAGGAGATGGCCGCGCCGCTTACTTCAGCTTCAAGGAAGCGGGTGTGCTTTAAATGATTCACCTGACTGCCATCATCGGTTCCGGCGCGAAGATTGGCGCGAACGTTGAGATCGGCCCGCACAGCGTTATTGGGAGCGCCGTTACCATCGCTGATGATTGCATGATCGGCGCAAATGTCGTGATTGAAGGGGAAGCAACCATCGGTCGGGGCAATCGAATCGGGCACGGCGCAATGATCGGAGGTGAGCCGCAAGACGTTAGTTTTTCGCTGACCACGCGAAGTCGGGTGGAAATCGGCGAACGTAACATCATTCGCGAGCAATGTACCATTCATCGGGGAACAACGGGAGACAGCGCGACGAAGGTCGGTGATGATAATTTTCTCATGGTCAACGCACATGTCGGACACAACTGCGTTATCGGCAATAAGGTGATCATCGCAAACAATGTGCTGCTGGGCGGTTATGTGACGGTGGACGATCAGGCTTTTCTCGGTGGCGGCAGCATTTTCCATCAAAATATGCGCGTCGGTAGGTTGATCATTGCGCAAGGCGGCTCCGCCTTCAGCAAAGACATTCCGCCTTTCGTTATAGCGGCCGAGCGCAACTATGTTTTTGGGTTAAATACGATCGGATTTCGTCGCGCCGGATTTTCTCGGGAGCAGCGAGATGAGATCAAACGCGCATTCAAGCTGATATATCTTAGCGGCCTCAATACCCGGCAAGCGCTGGAGAAATCCCGAGAGACAAAATGGACGGAAGTTGCGCGCGAATTTTTCGATTTTGTCGGCGAAGCGATCACGAAACGCGGGATCTGTCCCTTTCATCGAAGCAGCTCAGCTAACGATTTGTAGTCTACTAGCCTCGATCAGGAAAGCCCGAGCATGGCCAGCATCCGTCCGGTCCGACCTTTCTCCGCGCGATAAGAATAGTAATGCTCCAGGTCACAAGCAGTGCAAACCTTGTTGTCGTGAAGCTGTTCGACCCCGTGCTCGCGACACTGCCGTGCGATCTCGGCCGCGAAATCAATTTCATAGTGCGGCGGACGAATGCAGGGACTCAGCTGGACGATGAGATCGGGAGGTTCGACGTCGAACTCTTTCCGCATGAGGTCGATTGCGCCGCTCACGACTCCTAAAGCAGTCCCTTTTTTTCCAGAATGGACTAAGCCGATTGCCCGGGCATTTCGGTCCACCAGATAAACCGCGCAGCAGTCAGCTACGTAAATCCCAAGGCAGACATCTCGCTGATTGGTAATCAAGCCATCGCAACCTTCGAAACAGTGATCAGTGGCGGGAACAGAATCGACACGCGCGATCTTGTCTCCATGAACCTGGCGCACAGTAACGAATTTTCGATCACCCAGGCCAAGAATCTGCCGCGCCTGCCGATGCACCTTGTCGAGATTTTCCAGGACTATCGCTTTGTCGTGCGACAACTCGATTCCCGGAACGCGCCCCACAAATCCGTGACGACAACCGACACGTTCCAGCGCCGGAAATGTTTCGATCGGTAGAACGCTACTTTCCAAGCGAACTCTTCACCGTCTTCGTGCGCGTATCCGTAGTCTTCACGGCGCAGTCGCCGTTGAGCGGTAGCGGCGTCGGTTTCGGCGCTGGCGTGGGCTTCCCGGCGGTCCGTAATTGCTGGCGCGTTCTCGGCTCGTCGAGGCAGGTAGAGTATTTAATCTCAGTCGCTGTGGCTCGATCGAATTCCGCAACCGCAGCGTTGTAGGTGTATAGAGCTTGTAACCGGTTGGATTGGGCGGTCGTTAACTGCGTGCGCGCATCGAGGACTTCAAGCTGGGTGCCGGCTCCCGCATCCAGCCGCGCGGTAGCGAGGCGCAGCGCTTCGGCTGCCTGCTCCACGCTTTTTTCGGTGGCTTTAATGAGTTCCCGACCCTGAAGGATATTGGCGAACGCCTGTTGCACTTCAAGCTCCACCTGCCGCACGTCGTCATCCAACGTAGCCTTCGATTCCTCCAGAATCGCGCGCGCCTGCTTCACCAGGCCGTAAGTCGCACCCCAATCCCAGATCGCCCAGCTGCCGGTGGCGCCGAAAATATAACCACTCCGGGCTGCGCGGATATTGTCAGTGAGCGGCGAGCTGCGGAATTCCTCACCAGCGGTCGCATTTATCTGGGGAAAATATCCCGATCGAGCGACGCCAACCTGGGAGTTATTCGAAAGCACCAGTGCCTTCTGTTGTTTGATAAAAGGCCGGTTCTCTTTCGCCAGGGCGATCGCCTGCGTCACCGGCATCTCACGTGGCACGTAGACCAAATCTCCAACAGCCTCGAGTGGCGGGCGATCTCCACGGCGCGGATCAAAGTCGAGCCCTAAGGTCTTGGCGAGTTGCAGTTGAGAAATGGTATAGTTGTTCCGCGCCGTAATGAGCAGGGGGAGCTGGTTTGAAAGCGCGACTTGAGCTTGCAACACATTGAAACGCGGCACTGTGCCGGCCTCGAACCGGTTCTGCTGATCTTGCAGTTGGCTCTGAAGCAAACGGACCGATTCTTCCTGCACACCGATTAGCGCGCGATCGAGCAAGACGAGATAAAATTGCTGCCGTACTGTCGCCACGATCAGATCGATCGTGTTGCGAAATGAATAGTAGCTGCTGTCGCGCTGAAAACTGGCGGAACTAATTTGCCCAGGAACGCGGCCGCCAGAAAAGATCACTTGGTTAACGGCAATTTCCAACGTGTAGGAGCGTTCGGCGCCAACCGATGAGAAGACCTCGCCTGTAATGCTGTTTTGGTTTCCGGTGTTAACATGCGAGAGATGAGGATCCAAATCCTGGAATGTGGCGGTGGCGTTCACCTGCGGCAAAGCCGCCGCACGCATTTGGATGAAGAGTCCTTTCGTCCGTTCGATTTCCTGTCGCGCAATCAGAATGTTGGGATTCTGCTGCAGGGCGGTCAAAATCGCCTGTTCCAGCGTGAATCGCGGTGCCGCCCTCGTGCCTTTCTCGACCACTGTCTCGCCGGCATTCGCTCGCAACGCCAAAAACGCAATCGCGCTCAGCACGATGCGCTTGGTACGATTCATTCGCATGATTTGGAAAGGCCGAAGCGTGGAGTTTATCCGGGGGCCGGATTATTGCCAGCTAACACTCCCAACGATTCGTAACGGAATGTTTCGCCTGACAAAAGTCATAAATCTTGGTGTAAATTTGTAACCACGCCTTGTTTTCCGATGGCGTCAGGTGCGCCATCAACTTCATCAGGTTGGCCATCATCTCCTCGCGGATGCGCCGCACCAGCGCTGAACCTTTCGAGGTGATGCAGACCATCACTTTTCGCCGATCCTGCGCCCCGGATGCGCGAGTGACATAGCCGAGATTCTCCAGTCGCGCCACCAATCCGCTCGCCGCCGCCGTGGTGTGCCCCATCTTTTGCGCGATCGCAGACATTGTTAACACTTCTTTTTGATCGAGCGCGGCGAGAAGGAAATATTGGGAGAAGGAAACGTTACCCGGAGCGAGTTCTTTGCAGAGATGCAGGAGAAAACAACGCTGCATTTCCATAATAATATGGGAAAGCCGTTCCGCATCGGCTCGAAATTGTGCCGTAGTCGGCTCGGCCAGCGTTGCTTCCAATTTCACCGCGGTAAAACTAAGGGGTGAGATGAACGTGTCAACGGCGGGCATGGTAATTTAATCGATTAACAAGACTTCGACTTCGCTGCCAGCGCTTAGCCTCGCTTCGGGTCTCACTCGCAACAAGGCACTGGCGCGAGCCAGTCCAAAGATGGCATGCGATTCCTGACGGCCAATCGCGGTAAAAGCTCCGTCCGCCAACTCGCCTCGAAAATAATGTGGTCGTGTTTCGTCGCCGACAATTTCGTGAGTGAGCCGAGCATTTGCCCGAGGCAAACTGAGGTCGATTGCCCCCATCATTTGCAAGAGGGCAGGACGCACGAAAACCAGGAAAGTCACGAAAGCTGAAACCGGATTCCCCGGAAGCCCAAAAATTAGACATCGGTCGCGTTTGCCGAACAAAAAAGGTTTCCCCGGTTTCACGGCTACGCGCCAAAGATCGATCGCCGCGCCGATCTCGCGCAATGTTTCGCGCACCAGATCATGTTCGCCGACCGAGACGCCCCCACTGAGGATCACGGCGTCCTGGTGCACAGCATCTCGCAAGGTCGTGCAAAGCGTCTCGAAGTTGTCGGGACAATGCCGTCGCATTGCAACATCCATGCCTGTTTTTGCCGCAAGTGACGCGAGCATTAGTCCGTTACTCTCAAAAATTTCGCCAGGTCGTGGCTGTTGCCCGGGCGTCGCCAGCTCATCACCAGTTGTTACAATGGCCACCCGCGCCCGCGCGCCTACCCGAACCGATTCGATCCCTTGTGAAGCAAGCAACCCAAGCGTCGCCGGTCGCAATCGATCGCCTCGCTTCAAAATTTGCTGTCCAACCGCGAGATCGCCGCCGGCTTTGCGCACAAACTCCCCCACCGAAACTTTTCCTGCCTGGATGAGAACAAAATCGCCTTCGCGTTGCGTTTCTTCCTGCATCACGACGGCATCGCCCCCGATTGGCATCGGCGCACCGGTAAAAATGCGCACCGCTTCGCCCTTGGATAGAGAAAGATCTTTCGAAATACCAGCTGGTTGTTCGCCGACGATTTTCAGGCGCGCGTTTTTTCCTGCCGATTTTGCGACAACCGCGTAACCATCCATTGCCGAATTATCGAATGGCGGTAGCGGGAATGTCGCTAGTAGATCGGTTGCCGCGAAACGATCGAGCGCATCGCCTAACGAGACTTCAGTTTCCGGCAGTGGCACAACCGCCGATCGAATTTTCTCGCGCGCCTCCTCCTCGCTAATCACGAGAAGACCATTCAATCAGCAATTGGCATTCAGCAATTGGCATTCAGCGATTCTCCGCCATATTCTCGCGCGATCGATTTTGGTGAGGTGGCTGAGTGGTCGAAAGCAGCGCTTTGCTAAAGCGCCGTACCCCAAAAGGGTACCGAGGGTTCGAATCCCTCCCTCACCGTTTCCATGGGCAAGACCAGGCTCAATATCGAAAGCAAGAACGAGCCTCAGCTCATGCTTAAGCAACCCAGGCTCGACTTGTGGTCCCCTCAATCATTGCAATTTTTCGCCACTTCACTCCATTCCTTCGTCGAGGCGGTGGTCGGAATCTCACCGTGCCTAAGTTGCAAATAACGCGGTAAACATCGTTTCGATAACTCTCAGAGCCTGAATAATCTGCGCATTAAGTCGGAATTCTTAACAATGTCAGAACTACGCAACAGGCTTGTTCTTACGTTTTTAGAACAAGATATGTTTTGCCGCTGCACACGAACGTCGGTAACATTTACAGATTTCTCAGCGGCCATTAATCCGCACAATTTTATAACAGCGACGCAGAGAGGAGATTATGCATTACTTGCGAATAATGGCACGGCTTGTGCTTATATGCTGGTATTCCTTATAACAATAGAAAACATAGAAACATTATGAAATTACATAAAACTCTGTTGGCGATCATCGCGGCGGTGGCCAGCGTTGGGCTTCTCTCCTCTGCTCAAGCGACACCGATTACCGGCATGTTGAATATCGGGGGCACTGCCACATTCGATACCACCTCATTAGCAACCGCCCATAGCGCTACTTTCAGTGACGCACTAGTGTTGGGCGGAAATACTGGAGACTTTGCCAGCTTCGCCGTTGGCACTCCTGTAGTGATGGCTTCCTACACCTTCGATCCCTCAACAATAACCAACGGATTATGGAGTGTGAATGGATTCACCTTCAATCTTCTCTCTTCAACGGTGGTATCGCGCAGCGCGACCTTTCTCTCGGTCAGTGGAACGGGAATCATCACGGGCCCGGCAGGATTTGATGCCACGCCGGGTATGTGGGCATTTACATCGCAGAATGCGGGTGGCCATCCTCATTCAACCTTCTCCTTCTCTGCGAATACCGTAGCTGCCGCTCCTGATGGCGGGATGACCATCGTTCTGCTGGGCACCGGCCTGATGGGACTTGCAGCGTTTCGCGCGAAGTTCGGCAAAGTCTAAACAACCTTTCGACTATCAAGACCCGGGCAGGGCCGAAAACCCTGCTCGGGTTTGTTTTTTTGGCTCGAATTTGCCGGGGAATCTCGGCCCTTGGACAGACTGTAGCAGAGACGGCCCGTCGCCCTTGCGCGCACGGCCATATCGAGGGGGCGGGCGGTGTTTTGAAGGACCAGGCGTCGAGCCGTACTGGACTGAGAGAGTCAACGGCCCTTCCGCGCGCGCGCGCGTGGAAAGAGTCGAGCGGGAAGTTAGCGTTGGCCCGTCGCGATCGCTGTTTGGATTGCAGCTTCCAATCTTTCCGCGTTCACCGGCTTAACCAAATGTTCGGAGAAACCAGCCGCGAAACTTTTCTCTATATCAGCCATAGTACCGAAGCCGCTGATTGCGATGCCGGGAATGGACGAATTGCCCCGTAGTCGCGTCATCAATTCCAACCCGCTAGCGTCAGGTAAACCGACATCGCTGATCAGGAGATCGAACTGATCGCTTTGAGCCGTTTCGAGCGCCGAGCGCATATCGTGGCGCACGGCCACGGTGTGTCCGCGTGCGGTAAGCAATCGCTTCAAGGCTTCGCACGTGTCGGCGTGATCGTCGACTAACAAAATCCGGCACACAGGTCGCGATATTAATAAATCGGACTCAGATAACGCTTGAGTCTGCGAATCAAGGGCAACGGTTTCCATAGTTACAGAAAAGATCGAGCCGCAGTCTACGCCCTCGCTTTTTGCAACAAGAGTCGCGTTATGCGCTTGCGCGACCGATTTTGAAATTGCGAGCCCCAACCCGAGGCCGCCGAACCGCTGCTGCAAAGAACCACCCGCTTGTTCAAACGGATCAAAAATTCGGTCAATCGGATTCGATGCAATCCCGACGCCGTTGTCTTGCACGGTAATCGTTAATTGGTGCGGCGACTCGTTTGCCGAGGAGATCGTCACCTCGCCCTCTTCTCGACTGAACTTGATCGCATTCTTCAGCAGATTCCAAATCATCTGCTGGAACCGGGCTTCATCGGCTCTGACATAATGATCGACTGCGCGTAACGTAACGTTAACACGAATCCGCTTTGCACCTGCTTCGGGCCGGCATATTTCGACCACATTCACGACGGCTTTGTGAGCATCAAGCGTCGCAAATTTTAGATCTAATTTGCCTTTGCTGATTCGCGTGACATCGAGCAGATCGTCGATCAAACGCGTTTCCACCTCGATGTTGCGTCGAATCATTTCCAAGACTAACTTCTCTTCTTCATTTTGCGCCCGTTGGTTGGACAGCGTCTCCAGACCCGCCACGACCGGCGTCAACGGTGTGCGCAACTCGTGCGAAAGCATCGCGAGAAAATTGTCTTTGGTCCGATTGGCTGATTCCACTAAGGATTTTTCTTTCGTCAAAGCTTCCTCCGCGCGGCGGCGCTCCGCCATCGCCGCGGCTAGCGCCAGCGCCGTGATCGCTAACACTGCTGTGGCCGTCTGCAAAATGAGGAGCGATTGATTCTCCGTTTCCATCACGAACGGTCCGAAGTTGCGCAAAGTCCCCCATATCGCGATGGCCGACAGGATAAATATGCCGGTCGCGGTTTCTCGCTGCGACATGCGAAATGCCAGCCAGATCACAACGGGTCCGCAGATAAACGCGATAGGATAATTCTTCGCGCTAATGGGAAACCAACCTCCGAAGACTGCTTGGCCAAGCAACATCAGCAAGAGGAGAAGTAATCCTACTTCTAAATCCTTCTTGCCGCTCCAACGCCATCGCGGCCTTATCCCCCAGAGAATTACAAGGGGCGCGAAGATGAGATCGCCAGCCGCGTCTCCCAGCCACCACGTCATCCAAATTGCGCCGTATCTGGCCCAGTCTGCGAAACCCGCTACTGCCAGACTCGTCACCCCGATGGTGGGACTTACTACCGCGGTCGCGACTGCGACGAAAGCGAACTTGAAAACATTCTTTGAATGCTCAAAGACATCGACCCCGTCGGCAAAGCGGTTCACCAGCCATGCCCCGCACAGCGCTTCCAGAGTATTCCCGGCCCCTATGGCCAGTGAGGTTCCAAAGTTACCCGCTGTGGTCACATTTACCAAGAAGGCACCGACGAAAATCGCTGGCCAGGTTCGGTAACCGAGCACTAACAACGCACCCAGTGCTACCCCCGCCGGGGGCCAAACTGGGGACGCGCTCGCATGCAGGAACGCCAGCTTCAATCCCAGCTTGCCCGCCAAAAAGTAGATTAGGGTAAGGCCGACGAAAGCTATTACTCCGGAGAAACCTCGACGAGGCATTAGGCTGCGCTTTCCGCCCACAGGGTATTCCTACGGTGCGCCTTTCGCCTGCGCAACACGGTCTGACGCTTAAATTGTCTTTCGCACAAGATGATAAAAAGTCAGCATTGACTGTTCCTTGAGTCCATCGGCGGCCAGTAGTATCTCGCCAAAAACGAGCCAGCGACGCCTAAGCCATATCGCAAGTTGCGAACGGCGATGCGCGCGATGTCGACCTTGCGGTTGCAGCGATTGCTATTACGGCAAACGATAAACCTCGACCAGACCTGCTCCGGTCCCGCTTGCTCCCGGCCGGTTTATCGCCGTCCACCCGCGCCTTGTCATTCCGAGCGAAGTCGAGGAATCTCTAGCTAGCATATAAGATGGCTCGACTTCGTTCAACATGACAAAGACGGCTGAGAAAATTCAAAACTTCATCGACGGCCAATTCGTTGACCCTGTCGGCGGCAAATATCTCGACAATATCGAGCCAGCAACGGGAAAAGCATATTCGCAGGTCGCAGACGGCGATAGGCGCGATGTTGATCTCGCCGTCGCCGCGGCGGAGAAAGCGTTTGCAGGGTGGTCGCAGACGTCCGCAACGGACCGGTCGCGTATTCTTCTGCGCATTGCCGATTTGATCGAGCGCGATCTTGAGAAACTCGCTCGCGCAGAGTCAATCGACACCGGAAAACCACTCTCGCTCGCGCGCGCGCTCGATATCCCGCGGGCCGCCAGCAATTTTCGTTTTTTCGCGACCGCAATTCTCCACACCGAATCGGAAGCACACATCACCGATAACGTCGCCTTTAACTACACCCTGCGTCAGCCGCGCGGAATCGCGGGATTAATTTCGCCATGGAATCTGCCGCTTTATTTGTTGAGCTGGAAAATCGCGCCTGCTATCGCGGTCGGGAATACCGCCATCGCGAAACCGAGTGAGCTAACCCCGATGACGGCGTTTTTGCTTTGTGAACTTTGCCATGAAGCTGGTCTGTCGAACGGCGTGCTTAACGTCGTGCACGGCACCGGCCCAAACGTCGGCGCGCCAATTACCGCTCACCCCAAAATTGGCACCATCTCGTTCACGGGCGGGACGGTGACGGGACGCAAGGTAGCCGAAGCATGTGCGCCATTGTTCAAGAAAGTTTCACTCGAGCTCGGTGGGAAAAACCCAAACATCATCTTCGCCGACGCCGATCTCGACGGCGCCATCGCCGGCAGCGTGCGCTCGTCCTTCGCAAATCAGGGCCAGGTTTGTCTTTGCGGTTCGCGCGTCTTCGTTGAACGATCGGCCTACGAGGATTTCGTCAATCGTTTTCTTGATAAGGCATCGAAACTAAAAGGTGGCGACCCGCTCGACGAAAAAACAGAGCAAGGCGCGATCGTAAGCAAGACGCAGCTCGATAAGGTAAAGTTCTACGTCGATCTTGCGCAGCAAGAGGGAGGCAAAATCGCGCTTGGTGGCAAAGTGCCGGAATCGATCAATGATCGTTGTCGCGAGGGTTACTTTTTTAAACCGACGGTTATCACCGGTTTGCCGGTCTCATGTCGCACCAACCGCGAAGAAATCTTCGGCCCGGTTGTGACGATCACGCCGTTCGACAACGAAGACGAAGTGATCGGTTATGCTAACGACACGGAGTACGGCCTGGCCTCAAGCGTGTGGACGCAAAACCTAAGTCGGGCTCACCGCGTCGCGGAGAAAATTCACACCGGCACAGTCTGGGTAAACTGCTGGCTGGTGCGCGATCTGCGCGTCCCCTTCGGCGGCATGAAACAAAGCGGCGTCGGTCGGGAGGGCGGCGAAGAAGCGTTGCGATTCTTCACCGAGGCGAAGAACATCTGCATTGCGAAATGATTCTCGCTCGAGCGCTGTCTTGATTTGCAGGAACACGCGTCTCTAGGAAAGACGGGCAACCCGTTTGATACTCTCCACCACGGGCACGCTGGCTGGCCTGCCCGGCGGTCATAGACCGCCGCTACAGAAAACTCAACAGGCTGCTACCTGGGATTTTCGTTTCCCAAATGCAACCTGATAAACTCAATCGCGGTTCGGATAATCTCCCTGGACCTCTCGTCGTCGTTTTGGTTGTCGAAACCGTGAACACCCTGCGGATGATTGACGAGGGTCAGGGCGATGTTTTTGGACAATGCTTGGACCACAAAGCGATCGATCGAATCAAGCATCGTTGGAACTTCATCGTGGCCGGCGCGCGCGATGAACATCGGAGGGATTTTGTTCGCATCGGTTTGGAGATAGGTAATTGGAGAAAAAGATTTCACCGTCTCCGGCTTCTCTGTCTTTTGGTAGTCCGATTGCTGGATGTCCATAAAGGCGTAGAAGCCGACCAGACAACGCACGAATGGCATGTCGCCTCGCATCGCCAACGTTAACAGCGGACCGCCCGCGGAATAAGCGATTAAGGAAACGCGATCTTTATCAACGTGGTATTTGTCCGCATTCGCGCGCACATATTTAACGGCATCGAGGACGTCCACAGCCGCCTTTTCCAGGGATGCGTTTGGATACTCCAGCCGATGGGTAAAGGTTACACCGACAAACCCCGACGCGGCGATCAGGCGTCCCCATGATGTATAGACGCCCCAATCTTTAGGGGTGTAGTCGGTCTTGGCTCCCCCGTGAAGAAAAATTACCGCGGGACGCTTCTCGTTTTCAGACAGATCAGACGGAACATAAATGTCCATCAAAATATTCGGGTCATCGCTTTTAGTGTACTTCAAATTTTGAACGACCTTCACTTTGTCCATTCCTGGCACCTTAAGCACGACCGGCATCATCACTTTCTTGGCCATCGCGCGCACATCGTCGGGCAGATTATTTTGCGCGGCAGAGGTGGAAACTATCGCGCCCAGAATAGTGAGAAGGATGGTAGGAAGAATCGGCTGATTCATATTCAGCTTCCTACCTTACGCTCATCTCCACACGTGCGAAAAATTCTCTTGACCTTGCGAGGCCGCACCTGACACCGTGCCCGTCATCCGAATGGCAAGGCGTTCTGGCGCGAGTTTAACACCCGTTCTCCGCTAAAATGACTTTCCCTTCGGTTCACGAAAGGAAATCCATGAAGAAAAATAGCACTATAATGATGTTCCTGTTTGCGGCGCTGGCGCTTTTTACCGTCCAGGCTAATGCGGCGAAACAGATCAACGATACGTCGGATATTACTCTGACAGTTTTCGTCCCGTGCGCTGCGGGCGGAGCCGGTGAGCTTGTGGACCTAAGCGGCCCCTTGCACACGTTGATTACGTTTACGATCAACGGCAACAACGTCAGTGGAACCGCTCATTTTCAGCCCCAGGGTATCGCAGGCACCGGCGAAACCACCGGCGATAAATATCAGGCGACGGGGGTGACAAAAGACACCAGCTTCAAGTTTTCTTTCCAAAACGGACAGGCCCAACAAACGTTCGTTAACAACTTTAGGATTATCGGGACGGGGCCAGGCAACAACTACCTGGTTCACGAGGTCGCACACATTACTTTCAATGCCGATGGAACACTGACCGTGTTCCATGATAGTTTTAGCATCGATTGTAAATAGGCGCTTTCGCGGGTTAAGAGAGAGAAAGAGATTTCCAGCGGCGCTGCTACTTCTCAGGAGCAGCGGTTCCCGACGTTTCGGCGATCGGCCGAAGCCATTCTTCAAACCAATCACTTGTTCGTGAAACGCCGTTCGTGATCGAGCAGCCATTTCTTACGCCACAGGCCGCCGCCGTAACCACAAAGCGAACCATCCGCTCGAATGACACGATGACAGGGAATAATGATGCAGATCATGTTCTCGCCATTGGCGCGGCCGACCGCGCGACGCATCTCGACATCGCCAAGTTTCTTCGCCATCCAGGAATAAGAACGGGTTTCCCCGGTTGGAATTGAACGCAACAACTTCCAAGCACGAAGCTGGAATGGCGAACCAACCGGCGCTAGTGGGACATTGAATTCGAGATTTTTTCCCGAAAAATAATCGGCGAGTTGCGAGCGAACCGCATCGAGATGTTTGTGTTCGCCGGGAACCACATTGGTCCGCAGTCGGTTTCGCAAGATCGACAATTCGCGTTCCATCGCGCGTCGATCAACAAACTCGAGCAAGCGAAGTCCTTCATCGTCTGCAATCGCTAGCATCGCGCCGAGGGGCGTTTCGATACGCTCGGCAAACAGACCGCCCTGCACCTTCGCAGCCGTCGGCGGTTCGCCGAAAATCCGGGTGAAGGCATCGCGAAATCCGCTTTCTGATTCGAAACCGCTTCCATTTCGCACTTCGGCTACGCGCTCACCCTTCCGCACTTCGCGCAAGGCGAGGCCCATTCGGCGGGCGCGATGGTAGGCTTGGAAAGTCATTCCATAATGGCGTTTGAACTGTCGACGCGCGGTTGATGGATCGATCGACATGGCGGCGAGTTCTTTGTCGGTTAAGCGACCACCGGGCGCCCGATCCACTTCCGCGCGCAAACGCGCAATTAGTTTTGGCGGCGGCTGATCAGGATCCATCGGGTGACAGCGCAGACAAGGTCGATAACCGCTATGCAAGGCTTCACTCGGTGTCGCAAAAAAATCCACATTCACGCGCTCCGGTTTTTTTGCGGTGCAGGTCGGCCGGCAGAAAATTCCGGTTGTTCGCACCCCGGCATAAAAGATCCCTTCAAAACTGGAATCGCGATTGAGCAAAGCGCGATACATCGTATCCGGCGGCGGAAGAAGCTCGGGCATTTTCATAGACGTTGAATGCGAAAGGTATAACAACCGTGAGTTACGCTGCGCGCATCCACGAAAGCAGTCTCGGGTTTCTGCAAAAGCTTTTCAATGATTGCTTCCGGTGCGCTTCCATTCACGACTTCGGCATCGATCATATCGTAATTTGAATTATAAGCTCGCATAACGCGTCCCTTGCGAAAGTCTGCTGGGTATTCATCTGTGGCGCGGTAGCGCTCGCATGGTTCGGCATGTAGGAAGATCGGTCCGCTTTCGGAATACGGATGACCGGTTGGAATGGCCGCGTAAGGAAAGAGAATCATACGCTCGCCCGACTGGGCGCAGCGCAGACAGTGGCGACACGGAAAACCACCCGGTGAGTCCGCGACAACCATGGCGTGGTCCGGTGCGCCACACGCGGCCGCACGTCGTGCCGTCGCTGCGACCTCGGTCGCAAGAGGAACGATACGAAAGTTTGAATTCTTCATGACAAAACCATAAGGCGTCAGTGCTGCTTCGCATCGACGGAATTCAGGCACCGAATTCCTCTAGCCGCGGTCTATGACTGCCGATCCTCGCATAGTTTGATGTTTGATTTAGGGCTTGATCCGCGAAATCCGCAGTTGGAGATGTAAACAATGAGCGGAATACGAGTATTGGCTGGAACACGGAAGGGCGCCTTCATCCTGACATCGGACGGGAAGCGCAAAAACTGGAAGGTGGACGGGCCACACTTTGCTGGCTGGGAAATTTATCATATGAAAGGATCGCTGGTTGATCCGGATCGGATTTACGCGTCACAAACCAGCGGATGGTTCGGACAAATCATCCAGCGTTCCGATGACGGCGGCAAAAGCTGGAACACCCCGGGCGGCGGCCCGACTACAGACCCGCAGGGAATGCCGACGGGTGAGAGCAACAAATTCGTTTACGACGGCGTCCCAGGCACGCATCAGTGGTACGACGGGACGCAGCATCCGTGGGAATTCAAGCGCGTCTGGCACCTTGAGCCATCCTTAGACGACCTTAATCACGTCTACGCGGGCGTGGAAGATGCGGCCTTATTTCAATCGAAAGACGGTGGCGGGACGTGGCAGGAGCTATCGGGACTGCGCAAACACGATACCGGCCCGAAGTGGCAGCCCGGTGCAGGCGGCATGTGTTTGCACACGATTCTTCTGGATCAAAAGAATCCGGGACGAATATCCGTCGCGATCTCCGCTGCGGGCGCGTTCCGGAGTGATGACGGCGGCACGACGTGGAAGCCGATCAATCGCGGTTTGCACTCGCAATTCATGCCCGATCCAACGGCGGAGGTAGGGCACTGCGTTCATCGCATCGCGCTGCATCCGTCGCAACCGAACACCTTGTTCATGCAAAAACACTGGGATGTAATGCGGAGCGAGGTGAGCGGCAATTTGCCGAGCGATTTCGGATTTCCGATTGACGTGCACGCGCACGAACCCGAAACGATTTACGTCGTCCCGATCAAGAGCGACTCCGAACATTTCCCGCCCGACGGCAAATTACGCGTCTATCGCAGCCGGACCGGCGGTAACGAATGGGAAGAACTCACCAAAGGTCTGCCGCAGCGCGATTGCTACGTAAACGTGTTGCGCGACGCCATGTCGGTCGATTCGCTCGATCCCTGCGGCATCTACTTCGGAACAACTGGAGGTCAGGTTTACGCATCGGCCAACGGCGGCGATTCGTGGAATCCAATCGTGCGCGATCTTCCGGCTGTTTTGTCGGTCGAAGTGCAAACGCTACGCTAAAGAAATTCCAAATCCCAGACCTCATGATTCGCGTTGTCCTTCCCCATCATCTCCGCACGCTCGCGCACGTTGGTGATGAAATACACATCGATCTCAACGGTTCAGCGACGGTGAGCGCAATAATCGACGCGATTGAAGAAAAATATCCAATGCTGCGCGGTACCATCCGCGATCACGAAACAAAAAAGCGCCGGCCACTGGTGAGATTCTTTGCCTGCGGCGAAGACATCTCCCATGAACCACCGGATACTCCCCTGCCCGATCCGATTGCAAAAGGCGCCGAGCCGTTTTTCATCATGGGCGCGATCGCGGGAGGGTAGCCCCCTTGGCAGTGTTCGGCGGGATCTCGGCGGAGCGCGCAAGGCGGATTCGCCGGATTTCGCGAAGTGGCCCTTGCGCATGAAGCGAATCTCGTCCCAATGCAAAGGCACCATCTATGAAATACCTGATCACGATTTTGTTTTTTGCCGTTTGTCACATTGGACAAGCTCAACAAACAGTCCTGACCAATGACCCGACCATCCCGATTCCAAAGGTGAGCTTCGATGAAAAGGGCGAGTTAGAAATCACTGCGTCGGCGACATCATCGCCTAACGACTTCGATTTCCTGGTCGGGAAATGGAAGATGCTTAACCGCCACCTCAACAAACGACTGGAAAACGGCAAGGAATGGACGGAGTTCGACGCCTCCGATGAGAATACGAAAATCCTTGGCGACACTGCCGACATGGACACCTATTCTACAACCGAGTTCCCGGGCCAGGAAGGCAAGCTCTTTCAAGGTCTCACCTTGCGGCTTTTTAACCCCAAGACCCGGCTGTGGAGCTTGTATTGGGTGGCGAGTAATACTGGCGTTCTCGATCCGCCCGTGGTCGGCTCATTTGAAAATGGTGTCGGGCATTTCTTTTGCAAAGATACCTTCAAAGGAAAACCGATCATTGTGATGTTTCGTTGGGACGCGCGGAACAAGGATCGTCCGGTTTGGGGTCAGGCTTTTTCTCCAGACGAGGGCAAGACTTGGGAATGGAACTTCTTTAACGTATCGGAGCGACTCAAATAAGACTTGGCTAACGGCGATCGTCAGGTGTTTTGAAACGCTTGGCTTTCTTACCGCTCTCAGGTAAACTTGGGGCCCATGGACAGACCAATGCCCTATCTCTTCGCCTTTCTCCTGCCCCAATAGTTCATCGCCATGCTGGCGCTGAAAGCCCGCGAAAGCGACGAAAATTCAAAGAAGGATGTATGAAAATCGCCGTCGCCGCTCTCACACTCGCCGCTGCCATCAGTAGCGCGCGCGCCACACCTGTTACCTTCACGGACACCCTGGGCCCGTCCTCGCTGGGGACTGGCATCATCATTCGACCGTTCCAACACAACAACATTGTATTCTAGAGCAGTTTGAACGGCACCGATTTTAATGGGCAAAACGTGCAGCTTAATCTTCTCTTCAACGGGTTCTTTCTCCGCGCTTTCACGCAAACGGAGAAGTTGCATCCGAATAAACCCTTTTACGCGTTTTTATCCCTGCCCTATTTGCCGTTTTGGACAACGTCGATGCCGCCGCCCGATTCGCCCACTGTTAGCGGCACAGCCACGCTTCTCGATTCATTCGGTCAGCCCATCGGCAGCCCTAGTCCGCTGGACGAAGGTTTGGAAGGCGGGCCATCATTCCAGCCAGACGTAGTACTGTCTTTCACCCCTGACTTCGCCACCACTCCGGTTGACATTTACGGGATTGGCTACGACCTGCAGCTTTCGGATTCGCCTGGGAAAATGTTTGCTATCGCGCCACGGCAGGACGCAATCCTTTTTGGTGGCTTCTACGGCGTGGGCCCGGGGATACCACGCGACATTGTGCCTGATGCGGGCAGCACGCTCGGCCTCCTGCTGTGCGGGATCGCGGCGTGCGCTGCGCTTAAACGGACTCGCTGAATATTTCCACGGTCCAGTCCTTACGCCGGGAATAGCGCCCGGCTGGGAGGCGATTCGCGAGCACTGGCAATATTTCCACACCGCGCGAACATTCGTCTCTTTGGCAGCCCTCGCCGTCGCGATCATATTTCCGAAATCGAAAAACTAAACTAAGGAAGGAAAAGAAATGAAGTTCATGATTCTGGTTAAAGCGGAGAAGAATTCAAAAGCCGGGGCTATGCCGGACGAGAAGTTTCTCACGAAGATGGGAAAGTATAACGAAGAGCTGGCCAAAGCCGGCGTAATGCTCGCGGGTGAGGGACTTCATCCGACCTCAAAGGGGGCACGCGTCAAATTCGCTGACGGCAAGCATACCGTGATAAACGGGCCGTTCCCGGAATCCAAAGACCTCATCGCGGGCTTCTGGATCTGGCACGTGAAGTCGAAAGACGAAGCGATCGAATGGGTCAAGCTCGCGCCGTTCGGCGAAGGAGCAGAAATCGAGATTCGACAGGTGCACGAGGCGGAGGGTTTTGGCGAAGCGTTTACACCCGAGCTAAGAGAACAGGAGGATGGAAGAGCCGCGCAAATGGCGGCAAATCGATAGGAGAATTCATCATGTGTCGAAACATCAAAACCCTTCATAACTTCGCGCCGCCCGCGACAGGGGAAGAGATTCGGGCATCTTCTCTTCAG
>WNGI01001462.1_pt1 | contig 31286 bp, 31 predicted proteins | sample 5400621 | NCBI WGS metagenome assembly WNGI01 (sample SAMN13153374, study PRJNA577476) | soil metagenome | isolation source: 20 cm soil or saprolite under Garry oak tree replicate 1 | place: USA:California | collected 2016-06-15
AGTGGCGGGCGGTTCGTTCTCGGCCTCTCGCTTTGTTATCGGGAGGAGGAATTCCGCGGCTTTGGAGTCGAGGCGTCGACCGACGCGCAAACATTGGAAGCGCTGGCGCCGGTGCTGCGCGCGGCCTTTGACCACGGGACCGCCAGCATCAGGGGCCGCGACGTGCGAGTCACACCCGGTCCGGTCACGGCACGTGGACCGAAGCTCATGATCGCGGCGGACGGCGATCATGGCGCAGCACGAGCAGCGCGGCTCGCCGACATGCTCATGGTCGATCCTACTGAGCCGTGGAAGGTGCTCGACGAAGCTGTGGCGACGTTCGACCGCGAGCGTGGCAACGCGAGCGGTGACGTGGTGCTGTTCACGTACGGCGCGCTCTCTGAGCGTGGCCGAGAGGCGGCCTGGTCCGATGTGGCGGATGGATTTCGCTACATGCGACACAACTACGACCGGTGGATGGGTCGCGAGCCGACGCGCGAGCTGCCACCGAGTCACTACCGGCTGCTGCTCGGCACGACGGATGAGGTGGTGGAGCAGGTGGACGAGTACCGCCGCCGCTACGGCGATCGGGTGCATCTCGTCTTGCGCTGCAACTACCCCGGCATGTCCGCGGAGGCGGTCGCTGAACAGCTGCGACTTTGGGGCTCGGCGGCACAAAAGGTGCGCTCCGCCACAGGTTGTTAAGCGGGCATTCTCGGCGCAGTGGAAATCATCCACTTACGAACTAGTGCCCGTTCGTTTGACCCTTGACACTGAGATCGATCTGGCTATTCTTACGCCGACACACCCACACGGTTGGTGGGCCAGAGACGGGCGCGGAGAGGCGCTCATCCAGGAGGGCATTCAATGTCGATCGACGAAGAAGCCATAGCAGCTCCGCCGGCCACTCGGGTGGCCCTCCCCAGCAGGCGCGAACTGCTCAAGCTGGGCGGTTCGGCCGCGTTGGGCATTGGCGCTTTCGCCCTGGCCGCGTGCGAACAATCCAACCCCGGGACCACCGCCGGAGCCGCCGACACGTCGGTGCTCGACAAGTGGATCTCGAGCAAGAAGGCCAGACTCGGAGTGGACCTGACCTTCCCGCCGATCCAGTTCAAGGACTCGGCCGGCAAGCCGACCGGTTACCAGATGGAGCTCACCGAGGCGATGATGGCCGACCTCGGCGTGACGCCCGAGTACGTTGAGATCCCATTCGGCCAGCTGTTCGCCGGACTGGTCGCCGGCAAGTTCGACATGATGGGCATCTCGGCGACCATCCTTCCGAGCCGCGCTTTGAAGGGCCTGTTCGCCAGCTTCCCGGTCTTCTACGAATCCATCGTTGTGATCCTCAAGCCGGGGTCCACCGTCACGGCGGCTGACCAGCTCAACAAAGCCGGCGCCAAGATTGCGGTCCTGCAGGGCAGCTCGCAGGAGTTCAGCAGCAAGCTGATCTTCAGCAGCGCCAGCTTCTCGCCGTTTGCCCAGCTCGCGGACGCGGTCAACGAAGTGGCGACTGGCCGCGCCGATGCCACGGTGCTCTCCGAATTCGATGTCGAGGACTCACTCAAGGCTCATCCCACCCTCAAGCTCCTGGCCGGGCCGCCGCTGTGGGTCGACGCGAACACGTACCTCATGCCCCTCGGTGACTACAAGCTCCAGGCTTGGGTTAACAACTGGCTTCGGTACAACGCCACCCACCAGCGGCTGACGAGCCTATGGAGGAAGTGGCTTGGGCCAGGTCTCCAGAAGTACAACCTGCTCACGTACGGCGTGGGACCCGGGAGCGAGCCCGTAGAAGTCAAGGTCTGATCGAGTTCTGAAAAGGGTGGCCGGCATGATTGAGCCGGCCACCCCTTTCGCCAGGCTGACCCGATGATCGCGCTTGCCTATCAGTTCGACTGGCGCGTTGTCACCGATCGATGGCCCCAGTTCGTGGCTGGCGCATGGGTCGACCTCTGGGTCGCGGTAGTCGGGTTTGCGCTCGCTTGTGCCATCGGCCTGCTCAACGCATTGCTTCGTACCTCTGGCATGCGCGCGCTGACCATACCTTCGTTCCTTTACGTGCAGGTCATGCGCGGTGTGCCCTTATACGTGATGCTCGTGTGGATCTACTTCGGGGTCGCCAACATCACCGGGATCACCTTCACATCTTTTCAAGCCATCGTCATCACCCTCGCCTTGACCGGCTCCGGCTACACCACCGAGATCTTTCGCGCCGGGTTGAGCGCGATCGACAAGGGACAGATGGAGGCCGCCCGATCCATCGGCTTGAGCCGCGCTCGCACCTATGGGCACGTGGTCCTGCCCCAGGCATTCCGAATCGTGGTCCCGCCGCTCGGCAACACGTTTGTCGGGTTGTTGAAGGGAGCCACGATCATGGCCGTGATCGCCGTCCCCGACATGGTCTTTCTCGCCAACGAGCTCAACGTCACGCTCTTCACTCCCTTTGAGGTCTTTGCCGCCGTGGCCGGAATCCTCGTCGTGCTGGTGCTGTTTTTCTCCGCCCTCGTGTACCTGCTCGAGCGAAGGCTGCGAATCGCGTGACTGCTCTCCTGCTTGCCTATTCGTATGACTGGAGCGTCATCCCGCGATCCGCGGCTTTCCTGGAGCGCGGCCTGCTGGTCACGATCCGTATCGCGCTCCTGTCGGTGGCGTTCTCGCTCGTTCTTGGGCTGGTTGTCGCCCTGATCCGCATGGTGCCTGGCCCGATCGGCCTGGTCGGCTTCCTTTACATCCAGGTCTTCCGCGCTCTTTCGCTCTATGTCTACATCCTGTTCATCTACTTCGGCATCGCCGCGGCGATCGGCCTCAACCTCGATCCGATCCCAGCGGGCGTGGTGTCGCTGACACTGCTCAACAGCGCCTACATGGCGGAGATCTATCGCTCTGCGATCCAGGCGGTCGATCCCGGCCAGCGCGAGGCAGCGCGCAGTCTCGGGCTGGGAGGCATCGGCACGTTCGCGACCGTCGTCTTTCCCCAGGCCTGGCGTATCGCCCTGCCGTCGCTGGTCAACCAGTTCACGGACATCATCAAGGACTCATCGGTCGTTGCCTTGATCGGCGTGCCCGACCTCATGTATCAGACGACCGAGCGCGTGAGCTTCTACCACCGACCCTTCGAGTTCTATACGACCGTGGCCGGCATCTACCTCGTGATGGTTGTGATCGTCGCGCAGCTGGCGGGCCGTCTCGAAAAGCGCCTGCAGCGACATCTCGCATGAGCACTGGAGGACTCGCGATGACTGGATTGGCCGATGCCGTGGAACGCGATCCGCTCGGGACTGAGCTGGTCAGGCTCGCGCTCGCCGCCTGGCCGCGCCTGCCCAACCTCGTGGCCGACTACGCGGGACCGTACGAATGGCTCCTGGATTCGAGGAAGCAGTCGTTGAAGCTCGACGAGATTCTGCCGAGAACGCATGCCCTTGCCGCGCGGGCCGAGCAGGAAGGCGATGCGTACATCGCGGTCGAGGCCAAAGCGATCGCCACCCAGATCGAAGTCGCGGCCAATCCTGAGATCTACGGCTATCTCGAGCTGGTCGAGCGATTGCTGGCCTGTCGATTTGCCCCTCCGGACCAGGATGAGCTCGAGGCGCTGGAACGCGAGGTGACCGGGCTGGCCCGGCAGCTTGGAAGCTCGGGCGCGGATCCGGTACGCGACCAGGAGCGCAGAGGACTCACCGACGGTGAGGCGAAGTGGGACACGGCCCTTGATGCCTATCGAGCCGGTCGCCGGTGGGCGCTGCAGGAATTCCCGATCGCGTTTCGCGAAGAGCTCGAGATCGCCCGCACGTCGGATCCGATCGCATCGGTCCATTTACTGTGGCGTGAGCCTGACCGGATGGCCTTCGAGGTGAATGTGAATGTCCCGCGAATGCCGGCCACCATCAAGTACGAGGTTGCCCACAACATCTATCCCGGCGACTACCTCCACATGGCGGTGCTGACCCAGCGGACGTATGCCCAGGAAGGCAGGATTGCGGCGTGCATCAAGCTGAAGAACGCACCGGAGAATGTGGTCGCCGAAGGGATCGAAGAGCTGGCTCCGTTCCGCCTGCAGCCAGATCACGGTCCCGCGGACGAGTTCGCCTGGAAGCTTGAATGGCTGCGGCGCGGCGCGTGTTTGACCGCCGCGGTGCGCCGCCGGCAGCATGGCGAACCTCGTGTGCAGGTGATTTCCCAACTGGAGCGGATGGGGCACATGGACCAGGACCGCGCCGCCCAGGAGCTGAATCGGATCGAGCATCCTCTATGGGGCACGTATCAATACACGTACTGGCTGGGAAGGCACCTGGTCGAGGAGTCCGATCGTCGCGCCGGAGCCGGTGTCTCGGGCGCCGCATACCTCGGCTGGTTGTACGGCGACCTACACGTGCCCGAGACCTTCCTGGCCAATGCGACACCTTTGCTTTCGCCCCGAACCGGCTAGGTCAACCTCCGCCTCAGCAAGTCCTTGACCAGGTCGAGCTCGCCGAGGTGGCGATGCAGGTGCGTGATCGATACCGACGTCAGAAAAATCCAGACTGGCAGTCCACCTCTGCTCCCGACAGCCTCGTCGTGCTCCGGACCGCTGTCCATCTCCGCGCGAAACCCGGGCGTCTGGTATTCAGCATGCTGCGCGCCGTGGCCGGCGACGTCGGGAACATCGTCGAGCATCGTCTCGTCGATCGTGCGCACCCACGCAAGCGTGTCCGCGTGCACGTCGTCCGCGTAGCGCAGGAGGTCGGCCAGATGGAACCGAGAAGCCGCCGCGGCGGCCTCCTCGAGCGCGAACCCGGTGCCGATTCCGGGCACTGCAAGCGCGCTCTTCGACCAGGGCTCACGCATGATCAGCTCCGGGACGTCTCGGATGGCCGTGTTCACCGCCCAGTCCTGGCTGCGCGCCATGTGCCATATGAGAAAGGCGATGGGGTTGACGCCGGGCAGCGGTCGCTCCACAAGCTCCTGTGGGGACAGGTCGGCCGCCGAATGATGAAGGCGCACGCTCACGGTCTCGAGCTGCTGAACGAGCATGCTCATCGCGTTCACGCCTGCCAGCTTAATCGCCGTCGCCAAACTAACGCTCGTTCAATGGACGGCCCTGTGGCGGCTAGAATCGGCCGTGGGGATGGAAGCAAACAGGATCAACGGCTCTGACCTCCGGGTGTCTGAAGCCCAGGGTTCCACCATCCTGCGCCTGGAGGGGATCAACAAGTGGTTCCATCGCGGCACCCTCCGCAACCAGCATGTCCTCAAGGACATCAACCTGGAGGTCAGACGCGGTGAGGTCCTCGTTGTGATCGGTCCATCCGGGTCCGGCAAGAGCACCCTGCTGCGGTGCATCAATTTTGTTTCCCCGCCGGAAACGGGAACGGTGATTTTCCTCGGCCGGAAGTGGACCAAGGACAACATGCCGCGAATTCACCCACTCGAGCGCATGAAATATGAGCGAGAGCTAAACCTTCTCCGCACGCGGATCGGCATGGTCTTCCAGCACTTCAACCTGTTTCCGCATATGACCGCGCTGCAGAATGTCGCGCTCGGCCTGACCCGAGTGCTCAAGGTGCCTGGCAAACAGGCGCGGGAGCGGGCCCTGGCCGAGCTCGAGAGGGTCGGCCTTGGCGCCAAGGCCAAGAGCTATCCCAGCCAGTTGTCAGGCGGCCAGAAGCAGCGGGTGGCCATCGCGCGGGCCCTCGCGATGAAACCGCAGCTCATGCTGTTCGATGAGGTCACCTCTGCTTTGGACCCGGAGCTGATCGGCGGAATCCTCGAAGAGATCAAGAAGCTCGCCATCGAAGGTATGACCATGATCGTGGTGACACACGAGATGGGCTTCGCGCGCGAGGTCGGTGACCGCCTGATGTTCATGGACGAAGGCGTGATCGTGGAAGAAGGTGCGGCCCGCGAGATGATCAAGAACCCACAGAACGAACGAACACAGGCCTTCCTGCGCGCCATCTTGTGACCCAGCTGCGCGGGAAGGTTGCCCTCATCACGGGCGGCGCCTCGGGCTTGGGCCTGGCCGTGGCGCGCCAGATGGCAGGGAGGGGCGCGCTCCTCGTGCTCGTCGACTGGGACGCGCAGAGCCTTGAAACCGCGGCAGCCGAGATCGAGCAGTCGGGGGGAGTGGTTCAAAGCCTGCGCGGCGACGTGTCCGATGAGGCGACAGCGACCGCTTCGACCGAGCTGGCCAGGTCTGCCTTCGGCCGCCTCGACATCCTTTTCAACAACGCGGGCATCGACCCTCTGGGAGCGCGCTCGGTGATCGAGACCGAGGTTGCGGATTGGGACCGGATAATCGACGTGAACGTCAAGTCTGCGTATCTGATGTCGCGTTCCGCCATACCTCTCATGCGCGAGGGCGGCGGGGGGGCGATTGTGAACACCGCATCGATTGCCGGCCTCAAACCCGCCGCGGACGAGACGGCCTACAGCGTATCGAAAGCAGCCATGGTTTCACTCACGGGTGCGCTTGCGCTGGATTTCGCAGCCGATGGGATCCGCGTCAACTGTGTGTGCCCTGGCTTTATGGAGATGGTCATGACGGATCGGCGCCGGGATCTCACTGAGGAGCAGCAGGCGGCTCGCGCCTCCGGCGCCGCGTCGCGCGTTCCACTCGGTCGGCAGGGCACCTACGAAGAGGTGGCCAGGGCGGTCGTGTTCCTGGCCGGACCAGACGCCTCGTACATCACCGGCGTGGCGCTGGTCGTCGACGGCGGCCTGCTCCTCAAATAGGATTCGGGCGAGTCGCTAACGCGACAGCTCTTCTACTCGCTCGATCATTCGCGCAATGCCCACTGAGAGGTCCTCAGGCGAGCTGGCCAGGCTGATCCTGACCGCGCTTCGCGCCGACTGGCCAAAGGCCGTTCCTGGTGCGACCGCGACTTTCTTGCTCGAGACGAGGTCGAATGCGAACTCCCGTGCGTCGAGTCGCGATTCGCTGATGTCGGCCATGATGTAAAAAGCGCCTTGCGGGCGGCTGATCAGCATCCCAGCCTCCTCCAAGAGGCCGACGCACAGGTCGCGCCGCTCCCGATAGGCTTTGACCATCTCTCGCAAGGGTTCCCGCGGACCGTCCAGTGCCGCCTCGGCGGCCTTCTGGCAAACCGTGGGAAGGCAGGAGGAGTTTGACTCCAGGACCTTCGTGATCGTGTCCGACAGCTTGTCGTTCGCGACGACATAGCCGACCCGCCAGCCGGTCATGGCGTACGTCTTCGAGAACGTGAATGCAGAAATCACGCGCCCGTCGGCGCAAAACGATGCGGGGCTGTGATGCTCCCCGTCCAGGATCACTTCGTCATAGCACTCGTCCGAGAGCAGGTACAGGTTGTGTCGAACCGCGACGTCAACGAGCTGCTCCAGGAGCTTTCGCGGAAACACAGCGCCGGTTGGGTTGCAGGGGCTGTTGACAATGATCAACTTCGTGCGCGGGGTGATCTGTTTTTCAATCTCCTTCGGGTCAGGAAGGAACTCCGTTTCCGGGGGACATGCGTAGGGCACCAGCACCCCGTTGGCCCACGCCAGCATCAGGCGGTAGTTCGGCCACGCGGGGTCCGGAACCAGCACCTCATCGCCCGGTTCAAGCAGCGCGGCGATGGCGCCCGCTATGCCGCCGACCCCACCCACTGAGCAGTTGATGTTGTTGACCCCGGCCTTGATGCCGTTGACCCGGTCCAGCTTGGCCACGAGACGTTCGCGCAGACTGAGCAAACCGGCCGTCGCCGTGTACTTGACCTGGCCCTTCCTCGCGAACTCGATCGCCGCGTCCACGATGTGGGCTGGTGTGGGAAAGTTCGGCTCGCCGACCTCCAGCCGGATGCAGCCGGGCGTGACCAGCGCAAGGTTGACCACTTCGCGGATTCCGGAATGAGCTGCTTCAGCCGGGCCAGACGCAATCGCCGGGAGGGATCGGGTGGCCATATATCTAGTCTCCTGATGAGCAGGCGGGAATTCTGAGCGCGCAGCTTACGATAGACTCCATCAAAACTAAAGTGAACGTTCGTTCGTTCGTTTGGAGTGTTAGCCAATGCAGATAAAGGACATCGCCTACGCGCGGTCAGGAGACAAGGGAGACGTCGTGAATGTTGGCGTGCTCGCGCTTGACGACGCCGCGTACGAGAAGCTGCAAAAGGCATTGACTCCACGGCGGCTCAAGGCACATTTCGGCGATTGGGTTCGAGGCGACATAGACGTCTTTCCGATGCCGAACATCAACGGTTTCAATCTTCTTCTGCACAACGCGCTGGGCGGTGGGGCAACCAGGACGCTTCGGTACGACGTCACGGGCAAGTCGTTCAGCACCGCACTTCTCCGCATGGAGGTGCCGGATTGAGCGCAGACCCCAAGCCGGACGGCACACCCACGACCGACGCCACGCCCGATGACGATCTCCGCAGGCGTATCGCAACGGCGCGTGCCGGCGGTGAACAGAAGTACCACGCCAAGCTTCGCGAGCAGGGCAAGCTCTTCGTTCGAGACCGGATCGAACGGATCATGGATCCAGGCTGGTCCTTCGAAGACGGGCTGCTGGCCAGGCACGTCGATGGCAATCTCCCCGCTGACGGCGTAGTGACCGTGGTCGGACACATCGGAGGCCGCCCTGTCTGCGTGATCGCCAACGATATGACGGTCAAAGCCGGCACGTGGGGCCTCCGCACGTTCCAGAAGATGACCGCGATGCAGGAGCTTGCGGGTCGAACCAAGAGCGCGCTCGTCTACCTGGTCGATTCGGCCGGCGCGCGCATCGACGAGCAGCGCTCCAGCTATGCCGGTCGCAAGGCGTGGGGAAACATCTTCTACAACCAGATACAGCTCTCCGGCGTGGTGCCCCAGGTCTGTGTGCTGCTCGGTCCGTCGCCGGCCGGCACCGCCTACCAACCCGCCCTCTGTGACGTCTGCATCATGGTCGAGGGCAACGCAACGGCGTACATCGGGTCGCCACGCATGTCAGAGATGGCGACCGGAGAGAAAGTCACGATGGAGGAGATGGGCGGCGCCGAGATGCACGCCCGGGTAAGCGGTCTGGGCGATTTCCTGTGCGCCAACGAAGAGGATGCGCTTGCTGTCGCCAAGCAGTACCTCTCCTACTTTCCCGGTCACTGGTCGGAGAAGCCGCCGATGCAGGAGTCGCGGCCTCCCGCGCGGGGCAGGAGCATCGCGGATATCGTGCCCACGAGCCAGCGTGTCGCCTTCAACATGGTTGAGCTCATCAAGGCGCTCGTCGACGAAGACAGCTGGCTCGAGGTGAAGAAGCTGTGGGCTCGCGAGCTCGTTACGGGTTATGCCCGCCTGGGCGGGCGCTCGGTCGGCATAGTGGCCAACCAGTCGCGCCAGAAAGGCGGCGTGCTGTTCCCGGACTCGTCGGACAAGGCGGCGCGCTTCATCTGGACGTGCAACGCGTTCAACATCCCGCTGCTTTTCTTGCAGGACATCCCGGGGTTCATGGTCGGCAGCCAGGTCGAGCGGGCGGGCATCATCCGTCACGGCGCGAAGATGCTGTTCGCAGTCGCGGAAGCCCGGGTCCCGCGGATCGCCGTACTCGTCCGCAAGGCGTACGGCGGCGGTTACCTCGCTATGAGCGGCTCGCCCATGGGTCCGGACGCGGTGCTCGCTCTGGCGACCGCGAAGCCCGCGCTGATGGGGCCCGAGAGCGCGATCAATGCGATCTACCTCAACAAGATCAACGAGCTGCCCGAGGAGGAACGTGCCGCATTCATCGATCAGAAGCGGCGGGAGTACGAGGAGGACATCGACGTGTACGAGGTTGCCTCCGACTTCTCGATCGAGGCCGTGATCCCAGGCGACGACCTGCGGGACGAGCTCATCCGCCGCTACGAGATCTACTGCCGCAAGGACGTGCTCCCGCACAATCGCCGCAACGGCGTGATCCCAGTATGAAAAAGATCCGGCTGGGGGCGGGAAGCGCTTACTGGGGCGACCTTCTCGAGCCTGCTGTGGAGCTGGCTGACAAGGGTGAGCTCGACTATCTCTGTTTCGACCACCTGTCCGAGCTGACTCTCGCGGTACTTCAGAGGCAGAAGGCGAAGGATCCGAACGAGGGCTACATCAAGGACATCGAGCCCTGGCTCGAGGCGACACTTCCGCAGGCCCACAAGCAGGGTTTCAAGATCGTGACCAACGCGGGCGGAGCCAACCCAGCGGCCGCCGCCCAGAAGGTGATCGAGGTCGCGCAGCGGTTGGGTCTCGGCAGTCTGAAGATCGCGGTCGTCACCGGGGACGACATCTTTCCCGACCTCGACGAGATGCGCTCGCTTGGGATCACATTTCCCAACCTGGACACGGGCGAACCCGACATCGACCGCATCCGCAAAGATATCGTCGCGGCCAACGCCTATGTCGGCGCCGAGCACATCGCCAGGGGCCTTGCGCAGGGGGCTGACGTCGTCGTGTGCGGCCGCGTCTCCGACACGGCGCTGTTCATCGGCCCGATGATGCACGAGTTCGGTTGGAGCTATGCCTCCGAAGACAACGACAAGATGGGCGCTGCGATCACGATCGGTCACACGGTCGAGTGCGCGGCCCTTGCGACGGGCGCGGTCTCGAATCTCTGGCGGCAGGCCAAAGCTCCTTGGCGTCCCGGCTACCCGATCGCGGAGGTGAGCGAGGACGCGACCGCGGTCATCTCGAAGGTCGAGGGATCCGGCGGAATCCTCAACGAGTGGACCGTCAAGGAGCAGCTGGTCTATGAGATCGGCGACCCGAACAACTACTACATGCCCGACGGCATCGCCGACTTCACGACGGTCAAGGTCGAGGAGGTCGCGCCCGAACGGGTCAAGCTTTCGAACATGACCGGCAAGGGGTTGCCGGAAAAGCTCAAGGTCTGCATCGGGTACCGCGACGGCTGGGAGGGAGAAGGCTCTCTGCTGTTCAGCTGGCCCGACGCATACGAGAAGGCAAAGCGGGGCGAGAAGATCATCCGGGAGCGTCTGAAGCTGCTCGGCGTGGAGCCGATCGAGCTCCATTTCGACTACATCGGTGTCAACGCGCTTCACGGCCCGGTGGCGCCGCCACCCGGCGACATGAACGAGGTGGGACTACGCGTTGCGGCGCGGACCAACAGCAAGGAGGAGGCGGATACCGTCAAGCGCGAGTCGACGCACCTGTGGACCCTGGGTGGCATCGGGACTGGCTACCTCTCCCCGGCGCAGCCGCGGCCCTCGGTCTCCTTGTGGCCGACCCTGGTGCCGCGCGACCAGGTCCAGATGAAGCTGACGATGGTGGATGCGACCACGAAGTGAAGCTTGGGCTCGGCGTGTACAGCTCGGAATGGATCCCTTCTGAAGGCATCACGCATCACCAGGTGTACGCGAACGATCTCGAGCAGGCGAAGCTCGCGGAGCAGGTCGGGCTGGATTCGATCTGGTATACGGAACATCACTTCCTCAACTGGAATCCCAACGTAATGGGAATGTGCGCTGCCGTCGCCGCCGTCACGTCTCGGATCCAGCTGGGTCCATCAGTCGTGCTGGCTCCGCTTCACAATCCGATCAAGCTCGCCGAAGAGTGCGCCATGCTGGACGTGCTTTCGAACGGCCGCTTCACGATCGGCGTCGGCCTGGGCTACCGCGACGTGGAATACGCCGGCTTCAATGTCCGGCGCGCCGCCCGAGCTCCAATGACCGAGGAGCTCGTTCAGGTCATGAAGCTTGCCTGGAAGGGGGAACCGGTCACATTCCACGGCCGCCACTGGAGCTTTGACGGCGTTGACGTTCATCCCAAGCCCCTGCAGGATGGCGGGCCGCCAGTGTGGGTCGCCGGTTATGTCGATGCTTCGCTCGACCGGGCGGCGCGATTGGGCGACGGTTTCATCATGGATGGTGGTACCGATTCGAAGTCGTTCGGAGCCAGCGGTTACAACCGCGACATCTTCTGGCGGGTCGAGGACATGGTCAACCGCTACAGGGCCGCGCTCGCAAAGCACGGCAAGCGCTACGAGGATCAGGAGTTTGCGATGACCCTCGGCGGATTCATTTCCGAGGGCGGTGCCGACGACGCCTGGGACCAGGTCAAAGAGTCCTATATGCTCACGCGCCGGACATATGGATCCTGGTACGGACTGCCGCCGGCCGACTACGCCGACTGGTATCCAGACCGGATGACTGACGACGAGCTGGCCGCGCGACGAAGCGAGATCATGCTGGGAACCCCCGAGGAGCTGGCCGAGAACCTGCGCCGCCTCCGGTCGATCGCCGGCGACCGGCTGCACGTGATGTTCCGAGTCAAGTACCCGGGAGTGCCACACGAGCGCGTCTCCACCGCGATCCGCCTTCTGGGCCAGGTGCGCGACCGGCTAAGGGTGCCTGTGGGAGCCTAGGGGAGAGCTCTCTCGGCGAGCGGGACCATGTGCCCGCTCACCACTTGCCACAGGCTGACCGGAGCGTCGATGCGGTCGCCATGGGCGTCGAAGCGGATCCTGCCACCGATGCCTTCAAAGTCGGTCGAGGCGATGGCGTCTCTCACCTCATGACGTGTGACCGCGCCTTTCTCGAGAGCCGTCATGATCACGCCGACAGCGTCGTAGCACTCGACCACATAAGAAGGTGTCTGACCAATCTCCGCTTCGCAGCGCCTGACAAGGCTGCGAGATGCCGGAGTCGCCAACGGGTCCGCGCCGGCGTAGGTGTGGACGCTGCCCTCGCCCGCAGGCCCGGCGAGTCGCGCGAGGGGATTGTCGGGGCCGCCCTCGGAGCTGATCACCTGCGCCTTTACGCCGGCAGCATGCAGCGCGCGCATGAGCTTGCTGCTCTCGATCTCGGTCGCGCCGAAATCGACGATGTCCGCCCGAGCGTCGCGGATCGCCTCGACGATCTCCGAGAAGTCTTCTTGCCCAACACGCATGGCGAGCACCGTAACTGGCCGGCCGGAGAGCGCCTCGAGGCGCGCTGCGAACGCCTGGACCAGAGGGCGACCGTATTCGGTTCCGTCGTGAACCGCCACTGCAGACGCGGACGGCATGCGTGTGTGTGCAAACTCGGCGGCGACCGCTGCCTGGCGTTCGTTGTCTGCGCACATGCGAAAGAAGGTTGGCCAACCGGCGCGGCTGAGGGCGTTGTCGGTTGAACATTGAGTCACCTGAGCCAGGCCTGCTTCGGCGTAGATGGGCCCCGCGGCGCCGCTGGGGCCGCTGTTTTTGTGGCCGATCACCGCAATCACCGTGGGATCGGAGACAAGGGCGGCGGCGACTTCCATCGACACGCTCTCGTCCTCTTTGTCATCCACGGCCCGGATCGCGACGTCAAGGCCACTCGCCCGAGCGTCGGCGACGGCCAGCTCGACTGTTCGCAGCATGGGCAACCCGACGATCGCTTGCGGAGTGGTCAGCGGTGCGGCGAACCCAATTCGAAAACGCACGTTCGTTCGTCCAGTACTTTAATCTCCACGGCGTGTCCGGCGTGTCTGCTACCTACCGCCGACTCCTGCGGCGCGAGGTGGTCGACATCTGCATGCTCATCTTCATCGCGGACGTGGTGACCGGCGTGCAGATCCCGCTGTTTTCTCTCTATACCATCAGCCTCGGCGCCTCTTTGGGGCTGCTCGGTGTGATCACGGCAGTCCTTGGACTCACCCGCCTCGCATCCGCGCTTCCTATCGGAATGCTGTCCGACCGGCTCGATCGCAAGACTGTTCTTGTCGGCGGGATGATCACTTTCGCCATTTCATTCGTGGCGTACGCAGTTGCACCCAGCGCAGAATGGCTCGCCGTCCCGCGAGCCCTTCAGGCTGTGGCGATGGTCGCCACCTTCCCTCTTGGCATCGCCTACATCGGAGATGTCGTTGAGACCCGGGACCGTGGAGCGGCAGTCGGTGTTTACACCGCCGCCATGGGCTCGGGCTTCGCGGTAGGTCCATTGCTTGGAAGCTGGGTCGCGTCAGCCGCCGGGTATCCGGCCGCCTACCTCTCGGGCGCGATCATCGCGGTCGCCGGCGCGGTATATGGCGCCGCGCGATTGATCCGCAAGAAGGCGGGACCCGGTGAAGCGTCACTGGCGCCTCGCCTTGTCGACCTGCCTGCGCTTGTCGCCCTCGCCCGCCAGCCCGCGATGGTGATGGCCTGTGTTGCGAACATCGCCATGACGCTGTCCATGACGGGTGCGATCTTCACTTACTTTCCGGTCTATGCACGTGGCGCAGGCATCAGCACGGTGGCGATCGGCAGCCTCTTTGCGTGGAGGTCGATCGCATCGGCCTCGGGGCGCATTCCCATGGGCCCGCTGTCATCCCGCCTGCCGGCCCACTGGACTCTGGCCGCTGTGCTTGCGGTCGAAGCCGGGATCGACCTGGCGATCTCGCGCACAGCCTCTCCTCTTGTGCTGACTGCACTGTTGGTGATCGAGGGAGTCGGCTTTGGCGTTTTCCTCGTCTCAGGGCAGCTGGCGGTGGCCGCCACCGCCGGCCAGACCAACCGCGGCGCAGCGGTCGGTCTCTTCTGGATGGCAGGTAGCTTTGGAGACTTCTTCGGGCCGATCGCACTGGGGGTCATCGCCCAGCAGAACGGCTTGATCGCCGTCTTCCAGACGGTCGCCGTGGCCGTCGTGATCGGTGCCGGGCTTGTTGCCGGCCTTGGTGTGCTGGCCGGTCGCAGATCTCGGCGAGCTCCCGCGCCAGTGACTTAGGGGATTCGTCCCTCGAGAATCGTTGACAGCACCGCCGGATCAATGTTGCCGCCCGAGACGATACAGACTACGAGCCCGTCACCGGCCGTTGCCTTCATGCCGGCCGCGACCGCGGCACCCGCGGCGCCCTCGCCGACCACTGCTCCGCGTTCGACAAGCATCCTGATCGCGGCGGCGATGTCGGCGAGGCTCACCACCAACGAACCGGCCAGCAGTCGACGTACGGGTGGCCACATTTCGGTCAGCATGGTGCGAGCCCCGATCCCGTCGACGAATGTGGGTGTCCGTTTGCATTCGACTGCATGGCCCGCCGCAAGCGCCGCCGTGAGCGGGGCTGCGGTCTCGACCTCGCAGCCGTAAACGCGGACTTCCGGTTTCATGCCGCGGATGGCAGCCGCGATCCCGCAGCTGAGTCCACCCCCTCCAAATGGGACGAGCACGGTCGCCACGTCGGGTAGGTCTTCGAGGACCTCCAGCCCGATGGTCCCATTGCCGGCCATCACGCCGACGTCGCTCACCGGATGAATGAAATGCGCCGGCTCGAGCTGAGCATATCGGTGCGTGGCAAGGATGTCCCACCAGTCGTCGTAGGGGAGGGAAACGATGTCGGCTCCGAGCCGGCGAATGCCGTCAAGTTTCGTTCGGGGTGCGCCGTCTGGCACCACCACAGTGCAGCGCACTCCGCGCCGCCGCGCCGCCCATGCAACACCCTGGGCCATGTTTCCCGCGCTTGCCGTGTAGACGCCCGCCGCGAGCTCGGCCGGGCGGAGAAGGGCCATCGCGTTATCGGCTCCACGAATCTTGAACGAGCAGATTGGCTGGAGGTTCTCCAGCTTCAGGTAGAGCTCGCCGGGGCCGATTCCATCAATTTTGATCAGCGGCGTACGTGGCACCGCATCCTTGATGCGTTCGCGGGCGGCAACCACATCGTCGAGCGTGATCGAGTCGGGTTCGCGAAGAGATTTCATCGGCTCGGCACGACATCAGGCCACAGCGGCCGCTTCCGAAGCTCGCGCTTCATGATCTTGCCGCTCGGGTTGACCGGGATCTCGTCCAGGGGGACGAACAGGATTCGCTTCGGCACCTTGTAGCCGGCGATGCGCGTCCGGCAGTGGTTCTGAAGATCGTGCTCGCTTGCCTGCACTCCTGGCTTCAGCGCGACAACCGCCCGGACCTCCTCGTCCCATTCATCGCTCGCCACGCCGATGACGGCTGCCTCGGCGACACCTGGATGCGAGTAGAGGGCTTGCTCAACCTCGGCGGAGTAGACGTTCTCACCGCCGCTCTTGATCATGTCCTTCAATCGATCGTGGTACGTGAAGTAGCCGTTCTTACGGGACGCGAGGTCGCCTGTTCGCAGCCATCCGTTCCTGAAAACAGCCCCGGTCGCCTCGGGACGGTTGAAGTAGCCAAGCATTACGTTCGGCCCGCGAACGCAGACCTCTCCCGCGATCCCGTCCTCGACCTCGCTGCCGGACTCGTCCTGGATCGACACATCGTTGAGGAGTATCTCCTGCCCGATTGAGCCGTCTAGCTCAGGGTTGAACATGTCCTCCGGCCGCAGTCTTGTCACGATGGGGCCGGCTTCCGTCAGCCCGTACTGAAAATAGATCCGGACCGCGGGAAGCACCGCTCGGACAGCTTCTTTGTCGGGCAAGCGAAACGTGGCGCCGCCAACGTACAGGCGGCGGAAGGAAGCCATCTGGTGTCTCTGCCACGCACCGCTGATCAACATGCGCCGCACCATGTTCGGAATGAAGAACCCGTTGGTGACCTTCTCCCTCTCGATCAGGACCGCGGCCTCCTCCTCGTCGAAATGGCGCATGAAGACGCTGCAGGCGCCGATGACGAGGTGAGGCAGGAACCAGCACAGCAGGGAGGCCGAGTGATACATCGGCGCGATCAGCAGGGTGATGTCGTCCGGTTCCATGTCGGTGTCCACGATCTCGTCGATCGCGTTTGCCATCACGTTGCGGTGCGAGAGAAGTACGCCTTTCGAGGCGCCCGTCGTTCCGCCGGTATAGAGGATCACAGCGGGCGTCTCCGGAGCAACGGCAACGTCTGGCATCGAAGGTGTCTTGAGGAAGCCAAGGTAGTCGGGACCTTCTACGATCACTCGCTGCACGGCCGTTGCCTTGCCTTGTCCCGCGAGCGCATTGACCGCCGGACCGAACTCTTGGTCGGCCAGCACAACCTCAGCTTTGCAGTCGTTGAGCCCGTGCTCGAGCTCAGGTGGAGACCAGCGCCAGCTCAAGGGCACGGCGATCGCTCCCGCGGCCATTGCCCCGAGGATCGCCTCGGCGCTGAAGATGCTGTTGCCGGACAGGATGGCGACGGTTTCGCCTGGCCGCACACCGGCGGAAATCAAGCCCTGAGCGACGGCCCAGGCCCGCTGTGTCAGCTGGCGGTGCGTCAGCCGCCCCGACCAGTCGACAACCGCGGGCGCCTGCGGCCGGCGGGAAAGGTTGCGGCGCAGAACATCGTTGACCGTGAGCATTCGCAGGCCCAGAGTAAACAAACTAGCGATCGCTCACCCAGCGAGCCGTTGACAGCGGGTGAAGTCCCAACTAAGGTCTGTGCGTGCTCGTGTGCGGCGTCAAACCGGGAACCGAGCACTTCCGCTGATGGCGGTCACCCGACGGCGAGGCCGGTCAGTAGGTGAGAACACAGCCGACGAAATCCGTCAGGTCGCCCTCGACCTTTTCTACAAGCGCGGCTTCCAGGCGACAACCCTCCGTCACATCGCCTCACGCGTAGGCATCCAGGTCGGAAGCCTCTACAACCACATCACCTCTAAAGGGGATCTCCTGTTCGACATCATGGAGACCGTCATGCTGGACCTGCTCGAGGATCAGCGCCAGGTTGCGCAAACACCCGATGTCGTGGAGCGCATGCGTCTGCTGGTCTACCACCACGTGAAGTTCCACGGCGAGCGCGCTGAGGAGGTTTTCATCGGCAACAGCGAGCTGCGGAGCTTGAATCGCAGCCAGCGAACCCGAATCGTCGGTCTTCGTCACGAGTACGAGCAGATGTTTCAGAACGAGCTCGAGGACGGCATTCGCCAGGGAAAGTTTCAACCTGTTGATGTGCAGATCACTGCCTACGGGATCCTGGCCATGACGACCTGGGTCTCGGCGTGGTACTCGAGCCGGGGCCGCCTCTCGTTGGAGGAGATAGCCGAGATCTACACCGCGATCGTGCTGCGGGGGATATGGAATCCTTCCGCCGGCCAGCTCGAGACCCATCTGAGGCGGGTCGGGCGGGACAACGCCAAACGAACCCTGGCGGCAAGCGCGGCGACGAAATAGCCTCGGCTCGTCGGATGCGTTCCGTGAAGGTCGGCGTGACGCTGAAGATGTATGACTACGCCACCTACCGGCCCAAACGGCTGGCTGAGATCGCGCAGCAGGCGCGGCTCGCGGAGCAGATCGGCTTCGACTCCGTGTGGGTGATGGACCACGTCTTCATACAGAGACCGGGTGGCCGTGTGCTCTCGCATGAACCGATGGTCTGCCTCGCCCAGGTCGCTGCGTCCACCACCAAGATTGCCCTCGGAAGCCTCGTTCTCAGTCATGCTTTTCGTCACGTCGGTCAGCTCGCCCGTGAAGCCGCGGCTCTTGCCGACATGAGCGCCGGTCGCTTCGTTCTCGGGCTGGGCACGGGGTGGCACCGGCCGGAGTTCGACGCCATGGACCTGCCCTTTGACCATCGGGTGAGCCGTCTCGAGGAGGCAGTCGAGCCGCTCCAGCGCATGCTCAAGGGTGAGCGCGCCAGCGTGGACGGTGCGTGGCTGCGCCTGTCCGAGGCCTCTATCGCCGTGACCGCTCCCTCGCCTCCGCTGTGGATCGCCGCAGAAGGGCCACGAATGCTGGCGCTGGCAGCGCGGGCGGACGGATGGAACCATGCCTACTGGGGCGGCGACGACACCGCCCGATTCGAGGCGGCTCTCGCTCGGCTCCAGGCGGAGCTCGATCGCCTGGGCCGCGACCCTGATGAGGTCGAGCTGAGCGCGAGCATCGCCTGCGTCCTGGACGGCTGGCGTGAAATTCCTGGTGGCTTCCGCGAGCCCGAGGTTTCGGTCGGACCGCCGCAAAGGATCGCCGATGTGATAGCCACGTACGCGCAGGCTGGCGCGCAGCACGTGATTCTTTCGCTGTCGCCGGACCCCTACGCGGAGATCGACCCTGAAGCCCTCGAGAAGGCGGCGACAATTCTGGACTTGCTGAACGGCTGATCTCTGCGAGTAGCCTGCGTGGCGGGGTCATACTGATGAGCAAGAAGACATGCCTTTTGGACTTCACCCGATGTGGGCGGTGGCGCTGATCGTGATCGTTTTGATCCTGTTCGGCGTCGGCAGGCTGCCCAGCATCGGAGGATCGGTGGGACGCGGGCTAAAAGAGTTCCGGCAGGCCTTGCGCAACGACGAGCTGGTCCCCCAGGACCGTCCCGAGAGAGCGAAGAAAGACTGAACGAAGCGGGCCGCGGCCACGCCGGCGATGAGACGACCGCATTGTCGCAATACTTGCGCAAGGTCGATTTTGCTCGACTCGCGGCCTCTGATCAGCGAGTCGCCCAAGCGCTCCTCGACCACGAGTCCGGCGCGACCAGCTGCACCGTCAGCTGCATCAAGACGCCACCTGGCGAAGGCTCCCCGGCCGGCATGCACACCCACGTCGTCGACCAGCTCTTCTACATCCTCAGCGGGACGATGAACCTCGAGATCGCCGGCGCGAGCTACGTCGCCGGCCCGGGCACCCTGGTCGTATTTCCCGCGGGCGTGTCGCATCGCAACTGGAACGGCGGCGAGGAGCCGACGCTCCACCTGGCCTTCAGCTCGCCGATGCCAGACCCAAGTCAACCGTTTGCCCGCCCGGTCAGCTGACGGGTTCAGGCCCGGCCGCCGAAGAGCGAGCTCTCCAGGACATAGAACAGGGCGATCGCCGCGTAAAGCACCGCGCTGAGCTGCGGGCTCACCACCGCCGAAACCGTCGCCACGAGGTAGATGAACGGTCCCGGCAGGTAGCTGCGAGTGATGCCGCGCACCGCACGCTCGCTCGCGTTCTCGCGCAGTAGTCGCTTGTCGTGGGCGGCGTACTGCCACATCACGTTGAACATGATCGCCAGCGTGATCCCGTAGGCCAGTGCGGCCGCCTGCGCGCCTTCCGCCATGATGTGCTCGGCGAGCAGGCGAGTCGGGAACGGGATGAACGCGATGAGCATCAGGAAGATGACGTTCACAAGCAGGAACAGGCGGTCGACTTTGGCGATCTGAGCCATCACGCCGTGATGGTTGATCCAGATCACGCCGATCGTCACGAAGCTCACCGCATACGCCACGTAGCTCGCCCAGATGCGCAGCAAACCCTGTCCGAGCGGTCCGCCCGGCTCGACCACGTTGAGGATCAGAAGCGTGGCCGCGATCGCAAAGACGCCGTCGCTGAACGCTTCGAGCCGGTTCGTGGTCATCGCTCAGCCGGCCGTTGTACCAGCTCGAGAATCGCTCAATCGGGGGGCCGGCCACGCTGGAGCTCGCCCTTGAACGCACAGTGGTTCCGCCTGAGCTGGTCCTCCGAAATGACGTAGAGCGGCGTTCCGAAGCGCTTGGCGAGGCCCGGCGCGTCGCAGCCTTCGATGAACAGCACACCGTTCCATATCGAGAGGCAATCGTCGATGGGGCCGTCGCGACGCGCGTCGAACGGGGCGGCTGCGGATGTACCGGGCGATGATGGCGAGGCCCTCCTACGAACTCGGCTCTCAGGTCAGAGAACACTAGCCCACGACCAGTATTGGGCGCTTCCGCAGTGCGGGAAGCGCCATAACCGTGACACGGACCCAGTTCGGTGGGGCTTTAATCCCACATTCGTCTGGGCCTTAACAAGCTCGGACCTTCCGGTGTGCACAGCACTAGGTGACTTGCCACGTTGTGCCTGCGTGCCGCGGGACCTACGGTGGGCGAAAACGCTTCACAGGGGTGCATCCAACGCATGAAGAACAGACGAAATCGTTGTAGTTATGGATAGCGGCGCCGTGTTCGCGGGCTTCTGGCGCCGTCTACTCGCCTACCTGATCGATTCCTTGCTGCTCTTTGGCGTGCAGATCAGCGTGGCGGCCGGGGTTATCTTGATGGCGCCCCAGGACGTTCGCGCGATTGCGAACCTGGCGCCGGTTTCTGCGGCCCTTTCCTGGGCTTATTTCGCGTTGATGGAGAGCTCCCCATTCGGGGCCACCGTTGGCAAGCTCGCTCTTGGCCTGTATGTGACCGACTCACGCGGCGACCCGATCACCTTTCCCCGGGCGAGCGTGCGGTACTGGCTGAAGATCGTGTCGACGCTCATCCTGATGTTGGGCTGGTTGATGGCCGCATTCACACCCCAGAAACAAGCTCTCCACGATGTGATCGCGGGCACGCTCGTGCTGCGAAAGCAGACCGCAACAGCCGGCCGCCCGTCGCCAAACGAGCCTGCCGGCGACTACTGGGACGGAAGCCGCTGGGCAGCCACGGGCCGCACACGGGGTGACGCGTAGCCATGGCGATGACAGCTCAAATGCCCAGCCAGGCTCGGTCGTCGTCCGGTATGCGTACGCCGCTTTTCCTTGTCGGCGTCGCGCTCGCCCTGGTCGCGTTTATCGCCATGTTCGCTTTTGGGATCGTTTTTGTGAACCGATCGGGGGGAGGGCAACAGGTCGCGATCGTCACGGCCGCAGAGGACATTCAGGCTCGTGAACCAATCCTCCCAACAATGCTGTCCGTTACACAGCTGCCGGCGAATGCGATCCCGCCCAAAGCCTTCCTTCACGTGGCCGACGTGAACGGTTATTCCGCGGCGGTGCCGATCTTCAAGGGCCAGGCGATCACCTCGAACGTCGTCGCAAACCAACCGGACTTGATCACAGGGGCGTCCGCCTACCTACCCATCCCGCAAGGAAGTGTGGCGATGACCATGCCGACCAACGAACAGCAAGGCGTGGCCGGCTACATCGCGCAGGGCGACTACATCGACGTCATCGCGACCGTGAACAGCGGCTTGTTCACGCCTACCAACCCCCGAACGCTCACCAAGACTGTGTTCTCCAACCTGCATGTGATCCGGGTGGGCCCGCCATCAACAGCTCCTAAAGAAGGTCAGCCTCAGGGAATCTCGACCAGCCTGACAGTGGTGATGTCGCTGTGCGACGCGCAGTACATGAACTGGTTGCTCCTCAACGCAAGCCTCAAGTACGTCCTCATGTCCTATCACGACTACTCGCCCGCCGCGGCAGCCGCACCAGGTCCTGCGTGCCCTTCCACCGCCACGCCTGAGATCGTGGGGCCGCGCCAGGCCGACGCGCGGTGGGGCTTCACCACTGGCTAGGCCTGCGCCCCATGCAGCAATGAGCACCGGCGTGGAGACAAATGGCCTGGCCGCGAATGCCTTTGGTCCTAGAGAGGCACTTAATGGAACCGGACGCCGATCGCCGGCGCCGGCCCTGCGACTGCAGCCTGAGAACGGCCGGCCCAGCTACCACGAAATGATCGCCAGGGTCGCGGTGCTCGAGCGGGCCGCGGTCTTGTTCGCGCTTCCGGAAGGGGTCTTGCGGGCTCTCGCCAGGCGCTTGAGGCGCATCACCGTGGCAAGCGGCGAGATGATCGTCTGCCAGGGAGAGCCGGGCGACACCGTTTTCTTCATCGAGCAGGGACGCTGCAGGGTGGTGATTGAAAGACCTCCCAGCGTGGTGACCGTCGCCGTGCTCACCGATGGCGATTTCTTTGGGGAAGGCCCCTGTCTTGTAAACCGACCCCAGCAGGCGTCGGTTTATGCCCAGACGGAATGCACCTTGCTTGCGGTTGATCGCCAAAGCCTCCAGACCGTTCTCGGTCGGGATCGAACGGTTCTCGCTCATCTGATACGGGTGGCGGAGCACCGCTACAGGACCTTCGCTGACACGACCGTCCAGGCAGCGTGGGGCATCAACTTCACGGAGGCAACGGTGATCGGCGTTTACTCGCCGAAGGGCGGCTCGGGCGGGACCTGTCTGTCACTCAACGTCGTTGGATCGCTCGCAAGGCGCTACCCAGGCGAGGCTCTGCTCCTGGACCTGGACTTTCCGTACACGCATGCTGCGCTGCTGGCGGGCCTGGTACCGACGACCTCCCTCGCGCGCCTGGCGAATGTGCCCCCAGATTCGTTTGAAGAAGCGCTGCTGAGTGCGGTTCTGTACCACGCCGGCGGCCCCATGATCCTCGCCGGCTCATTGCGGCCGGAAGAGGCGGATGAAGTTACGCCCGAGCTTGTGACGCGCGCGATCGGCGTTCTGCGCAAGACCTTTCGTTACATCGTCGTCGACCTCGGCGTCACGATCACGGACACAACACTTGCTCTCCTCGACCTGACGCAGCACATCGTCCTGGTCGCGGCGCCAGAGCTTTCAGCCTTGAAGAGCGCGGCCGATGCAATCGACATCCTGCTGAAGCTTGGTACGCCATACGATCGGCTGTCGGTCGTCCTGAACAACCGCTCTGTGAAGCCGGCCGTCACGCGATCCGCCGTTGAGCGGATGCTCAAACGCAAAGTGGACATCGAGGTGGGCTTCGACTACTCGCGCCCCGATCAGGCGGCAGTCAATGGCGAGATCCTTAGCATCACCAATCCGCGCAGCGAGATCACCAAGGGCGCCGACGCCCTGGCAGCTCTTCTTGACGCATACCACGGCCACGACATTTCGACAGGCAAGTCCGATGCGGTGAGTGCGGCCGTCAATGGCGATGGCCTGGTGGAAGCCTGATGCAGCCGGCAGCGGCGGCCGGAGTGATCGAGCGGACGCGCATCGCCCTTCGGAGGTCAGCTGTCCGCCGTCAGCTCGAGGCGGTGGTGGCGGGAAAAGGCAATCTGCAGGCGGTCGACCTCGAGGGTGCAGGCCTGGACCTTGCGGCGTTGGTCAGGCAAGTCACCGCCGGGCACCGGCCGGGAAGCCTGGCGCACCAGCGACTGGCTGCGACATTTCAGCGGTCTGGAGCCGCAGACGTGGTCGTCGATCAGCTCGCGGCGACCGATGCAAACCTGAGAACGCGAAGCGCGCAGCTGGTGGGCGAGCTTGGCATGGAGTATGCCGTCACCTGGCTCTCCCCGCTCCTGTCGGCCAAGGAGCCGGCGGTGCAGAGCGCCGCCGCGAGGGCTATGGGGAAGCTCGGCGGGACACGCAGCGCAGACGCGCTGTTGCGGGCGATCCGCCGTGAGGGCCCGAGACGCATGCTCCTGGTGGAGCTCGCTCGAGCGGCGCCCGACCTTTACCTCGAGGCCGCGCTGTGCTCACAGAAGCGAACAGGACCGCGAACCGCGGTCGCGATCGCGGCGGGTCTGCGGGGCCGCCGCGCGGCTGTCCCGCCTCTACTCGCCCTGCTCGCCTCTGGCAGCCGCCGCGAGCGCGCGGCAAGCTGTGCCGCCCTGGGGTGGATCGGAGCCAAGATTGCGCTTCCAAACGTCGCCGGCTCACTCAGGGATCCGGACTGGAAAGTCCGACTGGCCGCAGTCAAAGCGCTGCTCAGGCTTGGTGGAGACGCGTACGCGGTTGAGCTGGAGGCGCTGCAAACGGATCCGAATCCGCGCGTTGTGAAGGCGGCGCGGCTCGCGTTGCGCCGCTTGATCAATACGAGTGGACGGCCATGGGAGGAGTGGGCATGGCACTGAGGGACCGCCTGGACGCCCGCAAGCCTTCCGAGGACGGGTCTGACGCGTCCCGAATCGACGGCCTCAGCGTCGTCGCCAACCGTCCTTCGCAGCCTGGTCCGTCCGCTGTGCGCCCAACGAGCGACGCCAAGCCAGCTATCCCGGAGCCGACCACGCTGGCCATCACCAAGGCGGCGATTCACAGCCTTTTGGTCGAGAGGCACGCGCACGAGCTAGATATCAGCGACCGCGCAGGGGTGCGGTCACGGATTGCGACCATCACCGAGGAGTACATTCGGACGTCTGGGGTCGCGATCAACCGGCTCGACTACGGGCGCCTGGTTGACGCTCTGCTGGACGAAGTGTTGGGGCTCGGTCCGCTCCAGCAGCTGCTTGAGGACCCGGCGATCTCCGAAGTCATGATCAACCATCCGCGCCAGGTGTACGTCGAACGAAAAGGACGCGTCTCTCTAAGCCCGGTGGTCTTTGAGAGCGCAGCTCAGCTCCGGCAGGTCATCGATCGAATCGTGAGCACCGTCGGCCGTCGCGTCGACGAGAGCTCGCCGATGTGCGATGCCCGCCTGCGAGACGGTTCGCGTGTCAACGTCGTCTTGCCTCCCCTGGCGATTGACGGTCCTTGCATGACGATCCGGAAGTTCTCGCGCGACAAGCTGCGCCCCGACGACCTCGTCACGTTGGGTGGCGCGACCTCGAGCATGCTCCAGTACCTGGAGGCTGCGGTGAAAAGCCGGCTCAGCGTCCTCGTCTCAGGAGGAACGTCATCCGGCAAGACAACCTTGCTCAATATTCTCTCCAGCTTCATCCCAGCTGACGAGCGAATCGTCACCGTCGAGGACGCTGCCGAGCTTCAGCTGCGGCAGCAGCACGTGATTCGGCTGGAAGCACGGCCGCCCAACGTCGAGGGAAAGGGCGCCATCGAGATCAGGGACCTGGTGCGGAATGCGCTTCGGATGCGCCCGGATCGGATCATCGTCGGCGAGTGTCGAGGCGGAGAGGCGCTCGACATGCTGCAGGCGATGAACACGGGTCATGAGGGCTCGATGAGCACGGTTCACGCCAACTCCACACGCGACGCTCTGAGCCGGCTGGAGACGATGGTTCTGATGGCCGGAACCGACCTCCCCGCGCGCGCGATACACAAGCAGATCGCGTCTGCCATCGACATCATCGTCCAGGTCGAGCGGCTGCGCGGCGGAGCCCGCAAGATCGTGGGCGTCGCCGAGACGATCGGCCTGTCGAATGGCGAAACCCAGGTCGTCGAGCTGTTTCAGTTCCGGCAAACCGGCGTGGACGGCGAGGGAAACGCGAAGGGCTTTCACACCGCCACAGGCACGAGCTCCGCCCATCTCGAGCACTTCACCGAGAGCGGCGAGTCGCTGCCTGCAGCCATCTTCGAGGCCGCCATCCCAGAAGCGAGCGAGGCTTCGAGCTGAGATGGGCACGACCATGATCCTCGCGACGCTTGCGGCCTTTGGAGTCTTGCTCGCAGGCTTCGCTGTTGCGCTGCCCGCGGCCCAGCGGGCTTCAAACCAGCGCGGAGGCGCCGGCCTGGGGAGCTGGGAATCTGCGTCGCTCCGCAGCCGGATCTACTCTCCTTTCGAGGCGCTGGCGAATCGTGCCAGCCGGCGGAAGCGTTTGAGCAGTGGCCTTAGCCTCGCCGAACACCTGGCTCGTGCTGACATCAAGTTCCGCACCTCCGAGTTCGCCATGATCCAGGTCGGCTTCCTGGTTGCGGGAGCAGCGATCTCGCTCGTGCGGTTTGGCTTCGGACCACAGTTCGTGGCCGCCGGCGTGGGCGCGTACCTGATACCGATGCGCTACGTCAAATACCGCCAGAATCGGCGACTCAAAGCCTTCAATCGGCAGCTTCCAGACACGCTCAGCTTGCTCTCGAACGCCTTGAAGTCGGGCTACTCGCTGCCGCAGGCGCTCGACAGCGTTTCTCGCACCACCGCGGCTCCGATCGCGGACGACCTGTCACGCGCGATCCGAGAGATGAACCTCGGAACCTCGACTGAGCAAGCACTGACCAAGATGGTCCGGCGCGTCGGCAGCGAAGACCTCGACCTGATCGTCACCGCCATCACGATCCATTCATCGGTCGGAGGCAATCTCGCTCGCATCCTGGAAAGCATCTCGCACACGATCCGCCAGCGAATCCACGTCAAGTCACAGATCTCCGCGCTCACGGCTCAGGCTCGAGCTTCGGGCTGGGTGATCACGCTTTTACCCTTCATCGTGGCCGGGATTCTTTACGTCATCACGCCAGGGTATTTCCGAATCATGGTCCAGGACCCCGCCGGACAGGCGCTCCTGGTGGTCGCCCTCATATCGATTGTCATCGGTAACGCCTTCGTCAGGCGAATCGTCAATTTCAGGGTCTGAGCGTGGGCACGCTTTACCTCGCAATGGTGCTTGGCTTGATCGCCGCGGGTGGCGTCTTTGCCGCGGTTTGGAGCCTGGTGCCTGCCCCACCCACCAACGCCGACATAGTGGAGGGCCGGCTGCGCATCTACGAAGCAGGCAAGGCGGTCTCGCTGTACGACATTGAGCTGCAGCAGCCGTTCGGGCAGCGCGTCATCCGGCCGCTGATCCAGCGCCTTGGACGGTTGCTCGAGCAGACGATGCCCGAAAAGGCGCGCCAGGCCGTCAGCCTAAAGCTCCAGCTGGCCGGTCGACCCAACGGCATGAGCAGCGGCGACTTCATGGCCGTGCGATATGTGTTGACCGGACTCCTGTGCCTGTTGGGCATCGGAGTGGGTGTCATCACACAGCGCTCGGTGCTGATCGCTCTCGGCGCGGCAATTGGGGCGACCATCGGCCTTTACCTGCCGATGATCTGGCTCCGACGCCGCATCTCGCGGCGGAAGTCCGATATGCGAGTAGACCTCCCGGACGTGATCGACGTCCTGGTGGTGTGCGTTGAAGCTGGGCTCACGTTCGACGCGGCTCTCGAGAAGGTTGTAGAGAAGTACGACCACGCTCTCGCAGAAGAGTTCGGACAGGTCTTGCAAGAGAGCCGGCTGGGCAGGCCGCGCCTCGAGGCGCTGTACGAGATGGGCCAGCGCACCGGCGTTGAGGAGCTCAACAACTTCATCCAGGCGGTCATCCAGTCAGAGCAGCTGGGCTCCGGCATCGTCCGTCTCCTCCGGGTTCAGTCCGATGAGATCAGACAGAAGCGCCTGTTGATCGCTCAAGAGCGAGGTGCGAAGGCCTCCCTGAAGATGCTCCTCCCGATGATCGGGTGCATCTTCCCAACGTTGTGGATCATCCTGCTCGGCCCCGCGGCGCTCCTCGCCTTCAAAGCCTTCAGGACCGGGTAGCGCAGTGTGGAAGCGCCACCAACGCGGCCAGTCCACAGTTGAATTCGCCGCGTCGGCCATCGTCCTCATATTGCTTTTGCTCGGCCTGGTCGATTTCGGTCGCGCCTTTTACTTTGGGGTCGGCATGCGAGGCGCGACCCGCGAAGGTGCGCGCCAGGCGATCTGGTTCGATCCCAGCAACACAAAGGATTTTGGATGCGGCCCGAGTCCGCACGGCTATCTCTGTGACTCCGCGATCAAGAGCGCAGTCGATGGCATCCTGGTCAATTCAGGGCTGCCCGCTTCTCAGCTTCAAAACCCAGGCGCGACCTGTCCGGACGTGGCCGACGGCAACGGCAGCCACAACCCTTCATACGCCGGGTCGGCCTACGCAACCCCGAGCGTCAATCAACCTTTGCTCTATATCTGCTACTCGAACACGCCAGGGCTCGACCTCGTCACGGCCCCGACCGACGCCAGCTTCAACGGCGCGGACGTAAACGTGATCCTTGTCATGAATTTCGGCTTCACGACCGGGTTCATGCAAGGCGTGCTCGGCAGCTCGGTTCAAATGGCTGCGAACACCCACATGTCGGTGGGCGGGTACTGAGGTGGAAGCCGCCGGCTCCAGGCGCGGCAGGCAACGCTCCCAAGCGATGGTCGAATTTGCCATCGTTGCGCCGCTGCTGCTGGTCTTTCTCTTCGGGATCGTTGATTTCGGTCGAGTTATCTACATCTACGTCACGCTGAACCAGGCCGTCAACGAGGGAGCCCGGGCGGCGATTCGCGATTCCGCGTCGCTTCCCTCAAACGACGATGTCGAAAAGGCGGTGCGGCAACACGCGGTCGATGTCTCCCTCGCCAATCCATGCACCAACGGCCCAATCACGTCCGCCGCACCGCCAGCCAACCAGGGTTGGATCTATATCACTGAGCCATTCGTTGCCGGCGTGACCGACACGATCGAGCAGCTGTCTTCAAGTTTGGAGAACGCTCCGGGCAGTGGCGCGTTGGCCTCCACCAACCCCCCCACGACGTGGAAGGTCGCCACAGCAAGCTGCAGCGCGATCAACCCGGCACATGATCACGCCCCGCTCCAGATCACCATCCGCTACAACTTCGTGCCGTTCACACCGCTGATCCGGCAGTGGACGACGAACAGCATCATCATCACCGCCGCCGCCATCTACTCGACGGAATACTGATGAGGACCCGTGGCTCGGCGCGCGGGCAGGCAATCGTGATCGTGGCGCTCATCCTGGTGGCCTTATTCGGCTTTTTGGGCCTGGCCATCGACGGCGGTCGGGCATACCTGGACCGGCGTGAGCTGCAAGCGTCGGTCGATGCCGCCGCGCTCGCCGCTGCGTACAACTACATGAACACGACCGATTACTCGCAGGCCGAGCAATCAGCGACTTCCCAGTACGCCATCAACGAGCGCCTGTATATGCCGCCAAGCTGCTCGGGATACGGAACGACGTCAGTAAGCTGCAGCTTCGGCGACCCTACCGGCACAGTGCTCACGATTGGCGTTGTCAACAAGGCGATTGCAGGCGTGAGCTTTGCGGTCACAGCGCGGCATTCGATCGCCGTCACGATCATGCAAGTTCTCGGCGTTGGCACGAGCATGAACATCGCTTCCACAGCAACCGCGGTGGCGCGCCTGAGGGGCACCACAGCTGCCAGCATCCAGACGCTCAGTCCTAACGGGTGCGGTGGGCTCGGCAGCTTTTCCTTCAGGATCACCGGGACGTCCAGCACCAGCATCGTGGGCAGCATCTGGGCCAACGGCACCATCACGGCGAATGGTTCGTCGACCGCGGCTGTAGCGGGAGACGTGATCGACATCTGCCCTCCCATCCCGCCCACGATCAACAACTTCACAGTGACCGGAACGGAGGCCAACGGCTGGGCTCTGCCGGATCCCGGGTATCCGCTGCCGACACTCAACGCAGCGTCGCAGTCATGGAACGGGAGTCGCGTGGTGGCGAGTCCCGGGACGTACAGCGCTGACCCGCGCCTGACTGGAGGCGCTTCTTGCTACTTCCTGGACGGTGGCGCCTACACCTGGCAGGGGGGCTTGACGCAGAACGGCGGCTTCATGAGCAACGAGCTGCGGCCTCCTGACGAGCCGAGCTTGACGGCCACCAGCGCAGCTTTGAGCGGGACGACAGCCTCGATACCGGTCGCGGCGGTGAGTGTCGCGATCCCGGGCGGATCAAATGTGGTGGTTTCCGGCCAGGCCTTCACGGTGACCGCAGCCGGAGCGGCAGCAGGTGCGACCGCAATCCCTGTCAACAGTCAGGCGGTCACCGGAACGATTGCCGCCGGCACCACGGTCGTGACCGCCGTCCGGGCGAACAACCAGTTCTGGGACGTCAACGGCGTCCACTGTGGGGGCTCCTTCCAGCCCTATCCCAGCAACTCCGGGTTGGGTAATCTCCCCATCACGCCCGCAACTTATGGGGTTCAAGTAACAGCGGTACGCTGGGCGGCATATGGCGTGCCCAACTGCAACGGGCCATCGTCGACGTCGTGCTTCCTCCGCGAGAGCGCACCTTCCATGTGCAGGCTGGTCGACATCGGCGGCAGCCAGTTCCTGAAGGTTTGGGTGAGCAACGTCCCCGGGGCCATGGATTACAAGGTCTACGTGTCGAATGGGTCGTGCGCCGGCCCCTTCGGCTACCTGGGTCAGATCAACAACAACGTCAACGAGGGCAACAACCGGGTTTCGGGGTGCGCGCCGGTCCTGGCCAGGAACGCATCGCCACCGAATCCGCTCAACAACTGCGACCTCGACATCGCGAGCGGGAATTTCAACGGCGCCAACTGGGCCCCCGATTTCACGACACCGCCTCCGGACCCAGAAGGCCCTCCGGTCGGGCCATCACCGCTTCCAAACAGCGACGCAGGTCCGGCTACGGCCACCCCACCGCAAGGAGACCGTGCCAACGAGCATCAGTGCGTGAACTCCTCCGGGATACCTGTGGCGTGTACGACCGGCATTACAACCGGCTATGTCACACCGGGCGCGGTCATCTTCTACCTTCCTGGCTGCAGCACGACAAACTGCTGCACGTCCGCGCTCAGCATGAGCGGGGGCGGAGATATCTACCTGTTCAGCGGCATGCAGTTCGGGCGCATCCTCCTGTACGCTCCGGGTCCCCAGCAGCCGCCGCCCAACACATGCGCGAACACGGTTGCCGGCCACGGCGTGACCAGCATGCTCGGAATCTTCTACTTGCCCGCCGCAGACATCACGATCACGGGAGGAAGCGGCTACCTGGCGACGATCGCCGGCGGGCTGATCGCCTGGACGGCGACCATCAATGGAAACGGTAGCGTATCGATTGTTGGCGATCCCAGCTTGATGACATGGCCACCCTCGGTCCACCTGACGCAATGAACGAACCGGCCCCCGGTCTGGGTCCCTCGACGCAATATCAGTTTCTGGGCCCGATCGCGCCCCTGCTGGCGGATCCGAACGTCACTGAGATCATGGTCATGGGCGCGCGCGACGTGTATGTCGAGGTGGGGGGCAAGATACTGCTGACCCCGATTCGTTTCGAGAGTGACGCCGAGCTGCTGCAGGTGATTCGGGCGATCGTCGAGTCGGTCGGCCGGCGGGTGGACGAGGAGAATCCTCTCGGCGACGCACGGCTCGCCGATGGTTCCAGGGTCCACGTGGTAATCCCGCCGGTGGCGGTCGACGGTCCGATGCTCACCATCCG
>WNGI01001176.1_pt1 | contig 31283 bp, 22 predicted proteins | sample 5400621 | NCBI WGS metagenome assembly WNGI01 (sample SAMN13153374, study PRJNA577476) | soil metagenome | isolation source: 20 cm soil or saprolite under Garry oak tree replicate 1 | place: USA:California | collected 2016-06-15
CGATGGAATAATCACGGACCCAGCGCGTAAATGTCGCTGATGCTAGAAGCGCGACGCCAAACATAAGGAGTTGCATCATTTCTCGTCTTTGTTACGGCAATTCAGTTTGTTGCGACAATTCAGGAAGAAGACAACCCGGAGGTGGATAGATTCCACGTTCGGGGCATTTGATAAGGGTTTCGCACAAGAATCCCAAATTGAGTTCTTTGGATGTCCTTGAGAATGGCCATCTGATTCAGACTGGGATTTTTGAGGGAAGCCAAGCCCGCACTCTCCTCTGTCTCTTGTGGGAATGGCAAGTGTGGTTTAAGCAATGAGCTGCTACGAAACTCGTTGAGTGGTCAATGGGCCACCGCTCGCCTGGTGCTGCAGCGTGGGTTGCACCCATGCTTCATCAACTTGAACCGCAACCGATCGCTGCAAGAGTGTTACTGACAACACCAGGCGCTGATTTCCTCTGAAACCCAACAAGATTCCCTCTATGCCACAAAGAGGGCCATGCTCAATTCTCACCCTATCTCCGATCTCTAGGAACGGACAAGGTTGTCTGCGTAATCCCGATTTAACAGCGGCTTGGATGGCGGCAATTTCGCTTTCGTCAATGGAGACCGGAGTTCGGCCGACTCCAACCACATGAACGACCCCAGGGATCGAAAGAATTGGAAACCGATCAAGTGAGTTAAATTGGCACCTGGTATCTCCGGTTTTCACGCCTGTCTCCAATTGGACTGGGAGTGGCCATGTCAGGTCTCGCAAACCTAACCGATCCAAGCTACCGCCCTTTGAGCCCCATCTTTCGGGAACCTTAGTGCAAGGGCCGTGGATCGTCTCCTATCGCGCGGTCATAGTAATCAACGCCGGAGGAGTGAACAATCCGGTGGTTACTCCAATTGATGCAGGGACAAGTCCCGAATATGTAGCGTTTAGCCGTTCAGATTAGCCCTGTCGCTCGCCGAAATGGCGTCCGGCGATGAAATGAGACAGTTTGAGGCCTGATTTGTGCTCGCGAAGCGTGATCGATGCCGGTTTGCGTGCAGGGCTTGGAAACCGAGGCCGCAGACTGGCTGGCGCGAACCGGTTTTGGCTGAAACGGTGCAATTCGTCAACGAAGGACGGTTTGGACGGCTGCGCGGTGCCACCGATCAATGGTCTCCGTGCTCACCAGGATGAGGGACGGCATCCAGCCAGACCAGATCCGACGAGTCAAAACCCAGAACACCTTGTCGATCGCGGGCACCCTCGGTGTGAAGTGACTCCTCTTGAGGACCAATAGTTGCTGCCTGCGGACATGGTATTTCAAGAGAAGATCGCGACGGCAACGAAGCAAGCGGTGAGCAAGCCCGGAGATCAACCGGAGAAGGTGAAACAAGAATAGCAATTATGCCAAATCACGAGCCTGGCGAGTAGAGTCAAGTTATTGATAACACAGCTCGCAAAGATCTTGGCGAGGAATAATGATGGGCAAAGATTTGCTTGGCGCTTCGACAGTCTGTTGACGATTTCGACGCTCACCGATACAGAGGATACCTGCCGGGTAATTCAAGGATTCACCTGATTGTGGGGCTGACTGTTCAGGTCATACTCGGGTACCATATGCAGTGAAAACCTGACACAGGTTAGCCTGTAGATGGGAAGGAGAAACCTCAAATGGCGTGGAAAAACGACGGTGGGTCAGAAGCTACCTCGCAGAACCCAGTCGCGGAGCCTATCCAGAGGAGCGAACCGACCTCGCTACTTCTCCGCGAGCTGGTCGGCCACTTGCGCCAACACCGGACACAGCTCCGCGAAGATTGGGTTAGCCGGATCAGCGAAGCCCAATTGCTCACGGCCATGACCAAAGAAGAGATTTTCGCCGAAGCAACTTCGGTCTATGACAGTTACGTGGAAGTGTTGCAGACGGGAACCTTCGAGGCCTTGCAGACCTACGCCCGCAACCTCTCTGAGCGCATCATCCCCCGGGGCGTCGAAACGCATGAAGTCGTCGGCATCGTGCTGCTGCTGCGCGACGTCCTCGCGCGTTCTCTATTCGCTAAGTACCAGGCTGACTTTGAGAAACTCAACCGCATCTTGGACGCCTACGAACCGGCGGCCAACCGGATCGCCAACACCGTAGCCGTCGGCTTCGTCCAAGAGCGCGAGCGGGTCATCCGCCAACAACAGGAGGCCATCCGCGAGTTGTCCACTCCCGTCTTGCAGGTGCGTGAGCGGCTGCTAATTCTACCTATCATCGGTGTGATCGACCCGCAGCGCGCCCGGCAGTTAACCGAACAGCTCCTCCGCGGAATTCGCACGAACCGTGCGAAAGTTGTCGTGATCGACATTACTGGTGTCGCGGCGATGGACGCTACAGTCGCCAACCACCTCGTGCAAACGGTGGAGGCCTCACGGTTGCTGGGTGCGAGTTCTATCGTTACCGGTCTTTCCCCGGAAATCGCTCAGACGCTGGTCAACATCGGTGTGGACCTCGGTAAAATGAATACGGTTGGTGACCTCCAGGGCGGTATCGAACAGGCAGAACGTCTGCTTGGCTATAAGGTTGTTCAATTGGCCGAGCCAAGCTAAGGTAACGACGGGGGGTGCATGGAAGTACCTATTCTCAAACAGGGAAGCTTCCTGATTGCCACCGTACAAGCGGCTTTGAGCGACGCCGATCTTCTTCAATTTCGCTCGGCCCTCATTCAATACGTAGTTCGTTCACGTTCTCAGGGTGTGATTCTAGACGTCACGGACCTGGATGTGATGGATTCGTTTGCCTCGCGGACGATTCGCGAGATTGCGCAAATGATACGGCTACGCGGGGCCGAAACCGTGATCGTGGGTATACAACCCGAAGTGGCCTTCGCCATGGTGCAGCTCGGATTGACCATGGAAGGAGTAGCGACCGCCTTGGATCTGGATGAAGGGCTGGAATATTTGAATCAGAAGCGCAAGACGGCTACTTCTCCAGAAAGCCGCGAACCCGGCCGTGGGTGATATCCTCGTGGATGAAATCCGAGTATTGATCACAATGGATCAAGACATTGTAGGTGCCCGGCAGCAAGGACGCGCACTCGCGGTCAAGTTGGAATTTTCGCCCGGTGAATCCACCTTGATCGCGACCGCAATTTCCGAGCTGGCGCGAAATATTGTGTCGTATGCCCGGCGTGGTGAAATCCGCATCCGGCCCGCACAGAACGGTGAGCGGCCGGGCATTGTGATCGTAGCTTCGGATGATGGACCCGGTATTCGAGATATCCGGCAGGCAATGCGTGATGGGTTCTCTACCTCCGGGAGCCTGGGACTCGGTTTGCCTGGCGTGCGCAGATTGATGGATGATTTCGAAATCGTCTCTGAGCAAGGGAAAGGGACGACGGTAACGGTGAAGAAATGGAAACTGTAAGTCCGATGGTTCTTGATTGGGGGGTGGCCTCGCTTCCTCTCAACGGACAATCTGAGTCGGGCGATCGCTCTGTGGTCCAATTCTTTCCTGGCGGGGTTCTTCTTGGGGTCATTGATGGCCTTGGACATGGCGATGAAGCGGCCATGGCGGCCAGCGCGGCCGAGTCTATTCTCCGGGCGCAGCCCCAGGAGCCAGTGATTTCGCTGGTCCGGCAGTGTCATGAAAGTCTGCGCTCAACGCGTGGTGTGGTGATGAGCGTGGTCTCTCTCGACATTTTGCACGGGCTGATGACCTGGCTGGGGGTGGGCAACGTCCGGGGGGTCCTGCGCCGCTCCGGAATGTCTTCGAATCCCCCACGGGAGGAGTTGCTGCTCCGCGCCGGAGTCATCGGAGGACAGATTCCTCCGCTGCAAGCGGCCGTCCTTCCTGTTTTCCAAGGAGACACGCTCTTCCTGGCGAGCGATGGAATCCGTGGAGAATTCGCACTGGAACAGGCGCCTTCGGAAATGTCACAGCGCACGGCGCAAGTCATTCTCTCAAGGTTTGCAAAAGGAAATGACGATGCCCTAGTGCTGGTCGCACGCATTGGGGGGAATCGGCAATGAAAGACGCCGTGGAAAATCGGAAGAACGATCTGCCGCGGGCGCTTGCCGAACCGTATCTTAAGGGATTGCAAGACTTCCTGTCTGGGAGTGGGGAAGACGCCCTGGGACGCGCGTACGAGTTCGGCCGCGACGCGCTGGCCGGCGGCCATTCCATTCTCGAGATTCTTGAATTGCATCACACCACCTTGCAGAGACTGCTCGAGAATGCGCATTACCCGGAGGCGGTGGCCGCTGTTCTCCAGGGCGCGGGGGCATTCCTAGCCGAGGTCTTATCTCCATATGAGATGACACACCGAGGGTTCCGCGAGGCAGTCTCCGCGTTGCGCCACTTGAACGAAATTTTGGAACTTGAGGTCAAGCGCATCGCTCACGCGCTGCACGACGAAGCGGGACAACTGTTGGTTGCCGTGCATCTCGCGCTTGCCGATCTGAACCGGGATCTTCCGGCGCTACATCACGACCGGGTTAGGCACGTGCAGGAGCTGCTCGATCAGGTTGACGTGCAACTCCGGCGCCTGTCCCACGAATTGCGGCCCACCATTTTAGACGATCTCGGATTGGTGCCCGCAATTCAATTCCTCGCCGAAGGCGTATCCAAACGGACGAATCGGGCGATCACTATCCACTCATCGGTCAAGGACCGCCTACCCACAACCGTCGAAATCGGACTCTACCGCATCGTCCAGGAGGCATTGACAAACGTGGTGAAGCATTCGCAAGCGAGGAACGTTCACATCCAAGTGGACCGTTCCGTTGGTCTTTTGCGGTGTTCCATCCGTGACGACGGAGCAGGATTTGACGTGCCGGCCGTCCTGGCGAGGAAGGGTGACGGTAGTTTGGGGTTGCGGGGCATACAGGAACGACTTGACGCGTTGGGAGGCAGGCTAGAGATTCAGTCATCGCCCGGCCGGGGAACCTCACTTTTAATCAACGTACCACTGGAGAGTTAAATATGAAGATTCGGGTCGTACTTGCCGATAATCACGTTCTGGTTCGCCAAGGAATCAAATCGCTTCTGGAGCGCGAAGGTTTCCAGGTCGTCGGGGAAGCGGGAGATGGAATGGAACTCGTCGGGATCGCACAAGAATTGCAACCTGACGTCGCCGTGCTGGACATCGGCATGCCGCTGATGAACGGGTTGGTTGCCGCCCGGGAATTGAAACGCGTCTGTCCGAAGACAAAGGCTATCCTCCTGACGCGCCACGATGAGGATCAGTATGTCATCGAAGCTCTGCGCGCCGGGATTCGGGGATACATCTTGAAGAATCAGGCCGCCACCGATCTAGTCGCTGCCCTCCAACAAGTCTGCCGAGGCCAGGTGTACCTCAGCCCCGGAATCTCCCGGGTGGTTGTGGATGCGTACCTATCGAAGTCCAACTTGCCTGACGACCCGCTGTCCCCGCGCGAGCACGAAGTCCTCCAATTGATCGCCGAAGGCAAATCGACCAAAGACGTCGCCTCCATTCTCGGAGTCAGTTTGAAGACAGCTGAGTCTCATCGATCGCGGCTGATGCAAAAACTCGATATCCACGAGACCGCCAGCCTCGTGAGGTACGCTGTTCGGAGAGGCTTGGTCCAACCCTAACTGGTTGCGCGGCAAGATTGTGCCGTGTCATCCATCGGGCTATTACCCCGCTTCATTTGCAGGAATCACCCAATTGTGTCCAAGACCAAAGGATTTATCCTAAAGCTAACCTAATGGGCCGTCTCCCTGGGGCCGCCGGGATTGCACACGCCGAACGCCTCACCCCAACTCGTACCCCAGGGGGCTGCCCGCCAAGGAGCTGCGAGTTACGTGACAATGAAGCCGAAGTCAAGACAGAGTCCCCAGTGGGAGCGTGTCATCTCATATCCTGTCGGGACCCATCCGGCCTCAAAAGCCCTCCGCGAGAAATTTGCGAGCGCCATCCTTACGGGCAACAGCAGCGAACTCAATGAGATCCTTTGCGAAGTCGCGAAGATTTCTGACCCTTCGGATTCGCCAGAGAAATTCTTCGGTGTTATGGCTTGTTTGCTAATTCGGACAGCCCGGAATGCGATCCAGCAGTGCATGGCCCAGGAGGAATTGCGAAACCTTGCGCTCACCGACGACCTGACGGGTCTCCACAACCGTCGTGGCCTTTTTGCACTGGCCGGCCAGCAACTCAAACTTGCACGCCGCAACCACCAGTGCGCGCTGCTCTTTTTTGCGGACGTCGATGGCCTGAAACAGATCAATGATCGCCTGGGGCACTCCGAGGGCGACATCGCGATCAGACGAGTGGCACGAATCTTGAGGGATGCATTCAGGGATTCTGACATTGTCGCCCGCCTTGGCGGAGATGAATTTGCCATCCTTGCGAACGAGGCATCCTTGGATAGTCAGAAAGATATCTGGTGGCGTCTGAAGGAAAATCTGAGGGCAGAGGGATCACGCAACCCCCGCTACTCGCTCTCACTCAGCGTTGGTTTGGCCCGGTTCGATCCCCGCAGCGCACCCACTTTGAGCGGCCTACTGGAATACGTCGACCAAGCCATGTACCAAGCCAAGCAAACTTCCGCGGAGGTCCGTTTTCCCGGGAGCCCTGAAAAAGATTTCATGTCGAGAATCAGTCCCGAGGAGGCCGGTGCTGGAAACGCGACGAGCCCTGCCAACGCGAGGGGGGCGATCCCAGGTCTTGCCGCCCTGAGACCTGCGAGGCGAGCAGAGGTGATTTTCCTGTTCGCGAATCTTCCGGGTCGGAGCAGCACTGCCGTCGGGGCCTAAAAATAAAGTAGTGAAGGAGGACCGTAGACATTCAGCCATGCCGTCGTCACATGCAGGATGTGCTGGTCAGGCTTGTCTGCATAGCGTTTGTGACGCTGGATACTTGCAACAACGCGGCGTTGGAATCCCTAGCCATGCGGTGAATCTAGGGAATGGGTCAAGACGGTTCCCCACTCCGTCTGCCGCTACCCAGCCCTGCAGGGCAGAAACGGTCCAATCAATAGGTGATAGTGGAAATGTATTCCCGATCTGGACGAGTTGATAAGCGAGCACCGCTTGCGGTGGCCGTGCGCATCACCAGCCTCGAACACCATGGACGAGTTGATTTTGGCCTTAGCCAGAACGTGAGTCCTTTTGGATTGCGAGTCCTAGTGGGCAACCAGTGGGCGCCGAATGAGCCCGTCCAAGTCGAGTCGCCGCCTGGCGTTTTTCGGTCGCGGGCCTGGATCGTCTATTGCCAGTCTGCGCAAGACGGAGAATTCGCAGTCGGGCTGCGGCTGTTGACGCCTCAGCCGAGTTGGACGCCGAATGGTGCAAGGCCAGTTAGTGGTAAATAGCGATTCTCGTGGTGAAAGAGTTTGCCGGGGAATCGGTGATATCCAATGATCAGACCTAACCGATGTGAGCGACGCGAAAAGAGAACCTCAGCCGAAGTGGTCGTGATGCTCTCAGGGCAGAACGGAGCGCCCATGCGGGAATGGGCCTCGACCGAGAATATCAGTGCGCGGGGCGCACGAATACTGACCACGCATCGATGGAGGCCAAACGACACTCTATTGATTCGATGTGTTGACGGTAATCTTCAGGCACGCGGGAGGGTCATTTATTGCCAGCGACTGCGTGACAATTTGTCGGTAATCGGCGTCAAGTTACTGGTGCCGAGGGGTAGCTGGAGAGAATCGTCCGAAGTTCAACCAAGTAACGCGTTCGCTGTTGCCGGAAAACGGCGTGGAACGCATCGCCACGTTGCATGTCCGAGCGGGCGAGGTCAATTTCATCTGCGCGGGGCGGAAATTTCTCCTTTGTTGATTCCTACAGGGAGTGCCTCGCGCCATCGAGGGGCGCGTCCGACCACAGTTTCGCTCAGAACCAAAGTTTCCCCACCAATGATTCAGGTATCTCCCGATCCTATATTGGAGGTTCCATCGGATTGTCGGCTCCGGTCTTCTGAGGCATACACTGGGCTGGCTGCAACTCGTCAGAGAGGGTGGCCGAATGCAAGAAAGAATGGATAAATTGACGAATAGGAACTGGGCGCCAGTGCCGCCTGGATTTCGCCAAAGCAGTTCACTTCGGCGTTCTAGCTCCTTGACCTCATCACCCAGTTCAAGGCCACGGTCGACTTCGCCCGATTCCTCAACGGCGAGGAAAGAGGTTCGTAGGAAATCTTTTTGGTCATGGTTTTGGGTCGGTGCTCTTATCATTATCGTCCCCTTCGGATTCACCCTCTGGCCTTTGCGCAAACTCTATCTCATATTGAAGGAGAGCTTCGATGAACGATGGGAAAGAACGGTTTTGTGACGGATGTTTCACCTTGGTTGCCCCGTGCGACCCAGAAGCATTCAGCGTCGCCGGTCAGTGGTTTCACAACGGCAACTGCCAGCAGAAGATGCTCGACCGAAGCTATGAGATCTACCTCAATCACCTGAACCGCGAGGCCCGTAAAGAGGCGCTCACGGCGTAGACGGCGCCTTGAAATGGAAACTGGCTCGTGATGCGCTCATCGCCACGATCTTCGTCCTTTTCGGGGTCTGGTTCGCATTCGGCCAGGACAGATTCGATTTTGCCGGCGCGACGAACTGTTCGTGCAAGATCGACCCCGTCGTCCACAATCTCGGTAACCTAAAGCCAAATATCCACCTGATATTTGTGATGCGCGGTGCAGTTGCGCTTTATTATAGGAAAATCACTCGACTCGAATTAAGAGTGGACTTCTGGAAACACTATTCGCCTACGGAGGCAAAAGTAGGTTGAGTTGTTGCCCCAATTGCAGCCGTGCATTTTCCAGCGCGTTCGGGTCGTGACTCCAGTTGCTCCAGCTCGTGGCAATCGGCTGGATCGCTGAGTTCGCGAATCCGACTTGCCCTAGGTTCTTGAGAATCTGGGCGTATTCGTAGTCTTGAATCCCGTCACGGATGGCCTTAAGACGTATTCCGGGGGCCGATTCACTGGAGGCGATCGGACCAGGCGGATAGAGAAATATTCCGTCCCCTGGTCTTCCCAGACCGCCCCCGCAAGCGGTCGTATCTACATTGTTCCAACTGCCGATGGTGTTCCCGGCGCTCCATCCATCGGCGCGATAGTAAAGAATGCCCGTCGCTCCCTGCGTCCAATTCAAGAACCCCGCCTGAATGCGTTCGTTGATCGGCGGATAGTCCACCATCCATTCCGGAGTGTTGCCGAATCCCGCGTTGCAACTCGTATAGCTCCAGAGGTCTCCCCCACCGGTAAACGGCAGAGCGGGCCACTGTTGCACGGAATCCAGCAGCACCCAATGGTCGATGGCACTGCGCCCATCCCCCTCATTGAATAGATTCGGGTCAGTCGCGTTGACGGTCATCATGGTCTTGACGATGCGATTTGTCGCATGCGCGTTGGTGCCGATGGCCTTCAGGGCCGTGTAATCGCCGGTGCAGCCATTCAATTCGTCCGCCAGGTAAAAGTCCAGACCCAGCCCTGCCGGAAAATTCGCTGCCGCTGTGTTGATCTGACTGGTTGAAGGAATGCTGCTATAGGAACCGTTGCACTGAATCCCGATAAAGTAGGAACCGTCCAGCCCCGAGCGATTCAGACCGAAATTGGTTATGTCCGAGGATGCGTTCGCGGCCACATCGTACCAACCCATGACTTTGTTGCGCATCAAGGCTTGCCCCAAAGTGGTCGTGGTATTGCCGGCGGCGGGAGGCCAGAGCGTCCACAGGGAAAGTTCCGACGGCTGCGCGGGTAGCTCAAAGTTCCACACCGTCAGTGTGACCGGAATGGTCGCACTGCCCTGATCGGCGGTGATGGAGATGCTGCCCGTATAGATTCCCGGCGGGCTGTTCGTCGGTCCGTGCGGCACGGAAATGTCGATCCAGTAGGGTTGATTCTGCCCCGCAGCAATGGCGGCATTGCAGGCCTTCAATGTCGCCCCCGTGCCGCACAAAGGAAAACCCGTCTCCGGATCATTGAACGGGATGAGCGGCTCCGGGTAAGTTCCCGAACCCAGCGGTGGATTGCTGCCTCCACCGTAACTCGCAGTGCCGGTGACATTGAGGTAGTATTCGCGGTACAGCGTCAGGCTCGATGCCGGGATCGTTGCACTGCCGGGACCGGTGAGCGCTGACGCGCTCACGTTCACGTTGGTCAAGCCAGCAGCGGGACCCCGCACGATGACCTGGGTGTCCACCGTTTCACCACGTGCGCTGGACAGAGTGATGGAAGAAGCTGTCCCGGGGGCGTCGGTCTTTCCCACTCTGACCAGACCGGGTGCTACCCAAACAGGAAACGCTGGCGGTGTCGGTAGGACTCCCACGCCGTTAAGCGTGACTGTAGTCGGCGAGTTGGTAGCATCGCTGGTCGCAGTGACGCTGCCTGTCAGGATCCCCGTAACTACTGGAGCAAAGGCTGCATTCAGCGTTGCGGTTTGTCCGGGAGCCAGAATCGTTCCAGCGGGCACGCCACTGGCGATGAAGCCCGCACCAGAAACGCTGACGTTCGAAATAGTGACATTGGAGTTGCCGGTGTTCCTGAGCGTCACACCGAGAATGCTATTGGTGCCCGAGAGTAAGTTCCCGAAACTCAAACTCGTTGCACTAACGCTGAGCAGGTGGGTGGCCGGATTCACCGTGAGTGTGGCGGCGCTGCTGGTAACGCTGCCCGCGGAGTTGCTAACCACAACAGTAAACTGCTCGCCGGTATCTGATGTGCTTGTAGCTGGTGTCGTGTAGGAGGCCGAGCTAGCTCCGGTGATGGCAGTTCCGTTTTTTTGCCATTGATAGCTGAGCGGTGCGGTGCCAGAGGCGATGACCGAGAAGGTGGCAGTCTGTCCCGCAACAACGGTCTGGCTGGTTGGCTGTTTAGTGATTGAAGGCGCCACCGGTGGAGGGTTGACGGTGAGAGTGGCGGCGCTGCTGGTGACGCTGCCTGCTGAGTTGCTGACCAAAACAGTAAACTGCTCGCCGTTATCTGATGTGCTTGTAGCCTGTGTCGTGTAGGAGGCAGAGCTAGCTCCGCTAATGGCAGTTCCGTTCTCTTGCCACTGATAGGTGAGCGGAGCGGTGCCAGAGGCAGTTACCGAGAAGGTGGCGGTCTGCCCCGCAATGACGGTCTGGCTGCTTGGCTGTATAGTGATCAAGGGCGCACCAGGAAGCGTGCTGATCGCCGTGTTCATATCGGCCTGGATCTGGGCTGGGGTTAGCGCTTGGTTGTACACCCGCACCTCATCAATTATCCCGTTTAAGAACCGGGGCGTCCCACCGCGGTTCTGCCCACCGATCCGAAGCGTGTTGATCCCGTTCCGGAATGGATTGGCGTCCGCGGTGTTGAATTTCGCATCCAGATTCCCGTTGACGTAGACGCTGATCGCCGGTCCGTTTCTAACGACCGTGATGTACGTCCATGTGCCCAAAGGAACTTGGGCGTATCCCGAAACGATATTGAAGGACGGCTGCCCCCACACATAACCGCCCGTGGTCTGCCAAGCGAAGGTGAGGCGATTGCTTGAATCCAGCCCGAATAAATACTCGTCATCGATGGTCTGGCTCCACTTGTCGATGACCGAAGATATGTCGGCATTGGCAGCGACCATATTTACCCAAGCCGAGAACGTTGCTGTCGTTCCAGGATTCAATGAGATGGAATTCGCCACCTCGACGTAGGCATTGGTTCCATTTAAGGAAAGGGCGTTTCCGTAGCGTCCATTCGTCGTCCACGAGGGCCCGGACAAGGTCCCGGCGTTCCCGTTACCGGAGGCATCGATCGTCGTATTTCCGCTCCCCTCGTTGAAACCATATGCGGCGGTCGGCAATAGTGGAGTGACTGTCAGAGTTGCCGCGGAACTAGTCACGCTACCGGCGCTGTTGGTGACAGTGACGGTGAACCGAGCACCATCATCAGATGTGGTGGTGGGCAGCGTGGTGTACGCGGACGAAGTCGCCCCGCTGAGCACTGTGCCGTTCTTTTGCCATTGATAACTGAGTGGAGCTGTTCCCGACACCGAGACTGAGAATGTTGCTGGCTGACCGGCCATCACGGTCTGGCTTGCCGGCTGGGCAGTAATTGATGGCGGTACGTTAACTGTAAGAGTGGCGGGGTTACTGGTAATTGTGCCTGCGACGTTGCTGACCGTAACAGTGAACTGTGCTCCATTGTCGGAACTCATCGTGGCCGCCGTAGTGTAGGCGGACGAGTTGGCGCCACTGATCGCCACATTGTTTTTGTTCCACTGATAGGTCAGCGGGGCGGTGCCTGTGGCGGCGACGGAGAACGTTGCAGTCTGGCCAGCCGTCACTGTTTGGCTCGCCGGTTGCGCCGTGATCGAAGGCGCGCCTGCAGCGCTGAAAACCACGTCTACCCAGTAATTCGACGAGTTTGTATGCGTGGGGTAGGTACCAACCACGCCCCACACCCCGTCTGGCGCGCCATTCCCGTTCTGCAACGCATGCAAAGGTGGATTATTCACTCCCGAGGTCGCGAAATAATTCCAGTTGACGCTCCAATGCCCGATCGTGGTCTGGTAGGAGGCTACGTACACAGTATTCGCGGTGATAGCCACCGGGGTCGAAAGGTTGGCCTGCTGCCAGCCTGAGGATGTCTCCCCGGTAAAGGTGACTGTAGCCAGTAGCGCACCTGTGCGGCTCCACAGGTGGCCTGCATGGAGGCCGGTGTTGGCCGCGCTCTTGTAAAACCGAATGGCAGTGACGGTGCCGCTGGTGTCCGCCGTAAACGAAACCCCCAGCTCTACCGGCCCGCTGGACCCACTATCAACCGTCGCCGGCACACTCGTGCTCGACCAGATGGTCTGCTGGGCTGCCGCGTTAGCGGAGCAGGCCAACACAAGACCGAGGCCCAAGGATATTACTGCTCCTACGTGTCTCAAGAAATTTGTCATTAATGTCCTTACGGCGGCGTTTCCGGCCCGGTAGGAATGACGTTCTACTGCCCTCAGGCTTGGCCAGTACGTTTACTTGGCTGTTCGCCAGCGCCGTTCGCTTAACCTAAAAGATTGTGTAGCGACCAATTTGCCGAAGTCGCTGCTCTTCCCTGCCCCAACCTGTAGCTCACACCGTCGGGAACAGACTAGTCGCGCAGCGTGCTGGCAAATACTGGCCAGAAGGTCAACTTCCGGGCAATCCGAAAAGCTGTCCCAAACCAAAATATTGGCGGACAGTGGAACGCACTGTATCCGGTTTACTCGCAAAGAAGACTGGAGGCGCTGGCCAATAGGACAGTTCGCCAGCCAATTCAAACGACGTTGGCTGCGAAGCACAGTTGTAATCAGGGCCCGGCGTGGACGGAGACTGGATTCGTAAACTGTGCGAACACCTATGGAGGCGAAAGTTGGCTGAGCAGTTGCCCCAATTGCAACCGCACACTTTCCAGCGCATTTAGGTCGTGACTCCAGTTGCTCCAGCTCGTGGCAATCGGCAGGATGGCTATGTTCAGGAAGGGGATTTGTCCCAGGTTCTTTAGAATCTGGGCGTATTCATAGTCTTGAATCCCGTCACGGATGGCCTTAAGGCGTATTCCGGGGGCCGATTCGCTGGAGGCGATCGGACCAGGAGGATAGAGAAATATTCCGTCCCCAGGTCTTCCCAGACCGCCACCGCAAGCGGTCGTATCCACATTGTTCCAACTGCCGATGGTGTTCCCGGCGCTCCATCCGTCGGCGCGATAGTAAAGAATCCCCGTCGCTCCTTCCGCCCAATTCAAGAACCCCGCCTGGATGCGCTCGTTGATCGGCGGATAGTCCACCATCCATTCCGGAGCGTTGCCGAATCCCGCGTTGCAACTCGTATAGCTCCAGAGGTCTCCCCCACCGGTAAACGGCAGAGCGGGCCACTGTTGCACGGAATCCAGCAGCACCCAATGGTCGATGGCACCGTATAGATTCGAATCAGTCGTGTTGATGGTCATCATGGTCTTGACGCTGCGATTCGCCGCATGGGCATTTGCGCCCATGGTCTTCAGGGCCGTGTAATCGCTGGTGCAGCCATTCAATTCGTCCGCCAGGTAAAAGTCCAGCCCCAGCCCTGCCGGAAAATTCGCTGCCGCCGCGTTGATCTGACTTGTTGAAGGTATGCTGCTATAGGAACCGTTGCACTGAATCCCGATAAAGTAGGAACCGTCCAGCCCCGAGCGATTCAGACCGAAATCGGTCACGTGGGAGGAAGCGTTCGCGGGCATATCGTACCAACCCATGACTTTGTTGCGCATCAAGGCTTGCCCCAAACTGGTCGTGGTATTGCCGGAGGCGGGAGGCCAGAGCGTCCACAGGGAAAGTTCCGAGGGCTGCGCCGGTAGCTCAAAGTTCCACACCGTCAGCGTGACCGGAATGGTCGCACTGCCCTGATCGGCCGTGATGGAGATGCTGCCCGTATAGATTCCCGGCGGACTGTTCGTCGGTCCGTGCGGCACGGAAATGTCGATCCAGTAGGGTTGATTCTGCCCCGCAGCAATGCTGGCATTGCAGGCCTTCAGGATCGCCCCCGTGCCGCACAAAGGTAATCCCGTCTCCGGATCATTGAACGGGATGAGCGGCTCCGGGTAAGTTCCCGAACCCAGAGGTGGATTGCTGCCTCCGCCGTAACTCGCGGTGCCGGTCACGGTGAGGTAGTACTCGCGGTACAGCGTGAAGCTGGCTGCCGGCAGACTCGCACCGCCGGGACCGGAGAGCGCTGACGCGCTCACGTTCACGTTGGTCAAGCCGCCAGCGGGGCCCTGCACGATGACCTGAGTGTCCACTGTTTCACCACGTGCGCTCGACAGGCTGATGGAAGAAGCCGTGCCGGGGGCGTCGGTCTTTCCCACTCTGACCAGACCGGGTGCTACCCAAGCAGGAAACTTCGACGGTGCCGCTTGGACTCCCACGCCGTTAAGCGTGACTGTAGCCGGCGAGTTGGTAGCATCGCTGGTCACAGTGACGCTGCCGGTCAGGCTTTGCGCCATGGTTGGAGCGAACGCAACAGTCAGCGTAGCTGATTGATTGGGGGCCAAAATCGTGCCAGACGTGACTCCGGGTGTGCTGAATGCCGGGCCCATGACCGTCACACCAGAAATCGTGACATTCGAGTTGCCGGTGTTCGTCAGCGTTGTGTTTAGCGAGCTGGTACCGCCCACGTTCACATTTCCGAAGATCAAGTTCGTCGGATTCGCACTCTGAAGGAAAGTCGCGGCCACGCCCGTTCCTGTTAGGGAAATGGCTAGAGGAGAACCAGGCGCGTTGCTGACCAGCGATACCGAACCTGTAACGCTTCCGGAAGAGCTGGGCGCGAACATCGCATTGAACGTGGTGGTCTTGCCCGGGGCAATCGTCACCGGCACAACCAGACCCGTCATGCTGAAGCCTGTTCCCGACACGCTCGCCTGAGAGATTATGGTGTTCGCACTGCCGCCATTCATCAGGGTGATTGTCTGCGAGTTGCTGTTCCCCGTGACCACACTTCCAAAGCTGGTGCTTGCTGGCGCCGCCGAAAGCTGTGGCTGAGTACCGGTTCCGGTGAGCGCGATGCTGAGCGGCGAACCCGGCGCGTTGCTTGTAATCGAAATGCTCCCGCTGCCGGCGCCCGCCGATGCCGGTGAAAAAGTTGCGCTAAAACTGGCGCTCTGCGCGGCATTGAGGATCAAAGGCGTTGACAATCCGCTGATGCTGAAGCCGGTTCCGGAAACGCCTCCCTGCGAAATCGTGACCATGCTCGTTCCGGAGTTTGTGAGCGTAATCATTTGCGATCCGCCGCTGCCCACCAGGACGCTTCCAAAATTGAAGCTGGAGGGAGTTGCGGTGAGGGTTCCCTGCACGGCAGTTCCACTCAAGGCGATCGTGGCTGGCGATCCGGGAGCGTTGCTGTTGATAGTGACGCTGCCCGAAGCGCTGCCTGTGGATGCTGGGGTAAATTGAACAGCGAAGGAAACGCTTGCCCCGGCATTAATCGTCTGCGGGACAGTTAGGCCGCTGAGACTGAATCCCGCCCCAGATGCAGCTGCTTGAGAAATACTCAGGGCCGCATTCCCATTGTTCGTCAGTGAAACGCTCAGCGAGTCTGCGCTGCCAACATTGACACGGCCAAAAGTAACGTTTGCAGGGCTGATTGTGAGTTGCGGCTGCCCCAGCGTTCCCGTCCCGCTCAAGCTGATTGTGAGCGGCGAACCCGGCACATTGCTCGCAATCGAAACACTTCCGGCAATAGCGCCAGACGAAGTAGGAGAGAACTTCGCGGTGAAAGAAATATTCTGCCCGGCACTGATAGTTGAGGGGACCGACAAGCCGGTGATGCTGAAGCCTGCGCCAGAGACTACGGCCTGAGAAATTGTCACGCTGGCAGTTCCGGAATTCGCCAGTGTGATTGTTTGACTGGTGTTGCTGCCCACAAGCACATTGCCGAAAGTCATGCTGCTGAGGCTTGCCGAAAGGACTCCGGGGCTTCCCGCGGGACCCTTCGCACTGGTTAGACCGGCGCAACCCGAGAGGCTGAGGATCATTGGGACAGTCGCGAAGGCCAGCAAGAGGACGAGCGCGTTAGACTTACCTCGATACGCGCTTGCGTCAAGTGAACACACCCGTAACTCGTTGAACATTCGCTCCTATCTCTCCGGGCTTAAAGCAGCATTGGCAGAGGAACTCAGGGGGCAGGTTGTGGTCGCCGCTCTGTCTGGCCCAAACTTCTATATTTCAAGCTACGATCACACTAGAAGAAGAAACGGGTCTTGAACTACTGGTCGGACGGCCAAGTTTGGGTCAGGCCGCGGACAGGTTTGTGTCAGTACAAGGGTCATTCCCTAGAAGACGTCCGGGAGAGCTTGGACACACTCGTCGTGCGAGCCACCATCAAACTGTCTGAGAGGGGACACTGCCAATGAGGTAAGAAAGAGAGCATTTCGAACGATCTTTGGCCAATATGAGAAATGACTTGACATCTTTCTAATGAGGAAGTAAAAGCTGTCCCAAGTTCGGTTGCCACGGTGGGCCCTTCTTTTCAGGTTTGGTTATATATGGTGAAACCGGCTTTTTGCTAGTTCAGAGGTAAGCCGGTGTCGTGAGGGTGCTAGGGTGGGTTCAGCACGTTCGATCCCGTCGGGCACAGGATCGGTCCTTTTGTTCTGGGCACGGTCCGGATACAGTTGTGGCGATTCTCATTTCCCTCCAGAATCAGATTCCTCGAACAGGCAGGCCGCGACCAAAGACTTCCTCGCCACACAACGGGGTCTTAACCAAAGATTCTCAAGGTTTGGATTTTTCAGACTGGGTAAAGAGATAGGTGAGGTGCATTGACACCTCTGGATAAGGAGTGCCAACATGAATCCAAAGACTGCTAGCTTCGTGCTTTCCGCCTGTATTCTCGGGCTTTGTCTGATGGTGTCCCTCCCGCTGCACGCGCAGGTGACCGGAGCGACTATTTCCGGCACTATCACAGACGCGTCCGGCGGCGTGATCGTCGGCGCGGTAATTTCCGTCAGGAATACCGCCACCGGCATCAACCGGAACACGACGGCGGATTCCGCCGGCTTTTACACGGTCCCCAACCTTGCTCCGGGACCGTATGAGGTCAAGGTTACGGCCAAGGGATTCACCACCGCATTGCAATCGAACCTCACGCTCGCTGTGGGCGCTCAACAGCAGCTCAACATCCCTATGAAGGTCGGGGAAACGTCTCAGACCGTCCAGGTGACGGAGGCCGCGCCACAGATTGAGCTCACCTCGTCCACCATCAATGCCCAGATTGAATCCAAGGAGATCCTCGATATTCCCCTCAACGGCCGCGACTGGGCATCGCTGGCCACTCTTTCCCCCGGCGTCAGCGCCGTCGAAGTCCAGATGCCCTTCGAGACCGGCGCACGGCGCGGGAACCGCGGCTTTGGGGCGCAACTGGCCATCTCCGGGGGCAAGCCCACGCAGAACAACTACCGGCTCGACGGACTCAGCATCAACGATTACGGCAACGGCGGTCCCGGCAGTGTGCTGGGCGTCAACCTGGGCGTGGACGCGATTCAGGAATTCTCCGTGCTCACAGGCAATTACTCGGCCGAGTACGGGAGGGCCTCCGCCGGCGTCGTCAACGCTATCAGCAAATCGGGGACTAACGCGTTCCACGGCGACATCTATGGGTTCCTGCGGAGCCAAAAACTGGACGCGAATGACTTCTTCTCAAATGCCGCTGGGCAGCCGAAACCGCCATACAAGCGTAACCAGTTCGGCGCCGCGGCCGGAGGGCCTATCCGCAAAGATCGAACCTTTATCTTCGGGGACTACGAAGGGGTACGCCAGACGCTGGGGCTCCCGAGCGCGAATTCAAAGGTTCTTTCTAACGATGCACGGCTGGGAATCCTCAACCCCATCACCCCCAACAACCCCACCGGCCGACCTGCCCTCAATCCGACCGCTCCGTGCCCAGCCGAGACATACAATACCCCGTCTGGCCCCGTGACATACGGCACAGCGCACAACCTGACCGCGGCACCACTGCCAACAACGGACCCGAATTACGGAAAAGCGACAATATGCGTTGATGATTTGGCTGTGAAGTACTTGGCGCTCTGGCCCATCGTGTCGGGTAGTACGGGCAAGGGCGACACAGCCACCTACTCCACACCCCTGATCGGAGTCATCCACGAAAATTTCTTTACCGCCCGAGTGGATCATAAGATTAGTGATAAGGACAGCGTGTTCGGGACGTACCTGTTTGACAATACACCCGACCTTAACCCCGACGCCTTTAATAACGTGCAGATCTTGTCTCAAACCAAGCGTCAGATCGCCGCCCTGGAATGGACCCGCGCTTTCACCCCGACCCTAGTCAATAGCGCCCGTTTTGGTTTCAACCGGGCCAACGTGGCCAACAGCAATCCTACGGCGGCGATTAATAAAGCCTCCGCGGACCCATCCCTGGGCATGATGCTGGGACGGAATGCGCCCGATCTTCGCCGCGATAACCTTTCAACACTCCCAAACGGCTTTCCCGGCGGAACTACTACGCACATTTGGAATTCCTTCCAGTTCTACGACGACGCCTTTCTGACACGTGGAACGCATTCTCTAAAATTCGGATTTGCCGTGGAACGGATGCAATACAATCCCACTAATTTTTATCAGCCCAACGGAATCGTGAGCTTCGGCGGCAAGATCGAGAATATTCTTACCAACAAGCCCGTCTCCTTGGAGGGATCGCGTGGTGACCGTCTGACCGGGCGCAGCTACCGGCAGACTCTCTACGGGGGATATATCCAGGATGACTGGCACTGGCGCCGCAACCTCACCCTGAACTTGGGGTTGCGCTATGAGATGACCACGGTGCTCACTGAGGCGGTGGGCAGGTACACCAACCTCGCCACCCTCACCGACGATGTACCCTACTGCGGGACGACGGATCTCGCGATTAGTAACGTATTCGGAAATCCGGGCTGCTCACGCGCCGCCCCTTATTACTCGAACCCCACCACCAAGAATTTTGAGCCGCGAATTGGTTTTTCCTGGGATCCGCGCGGCGATGGCAAGACGGCCGTTCGCGGCGGATTTGCGATTTTCGACATCTTGCCTCTGCCAGGATACTTTTACAGTCAGGGTTGGGCGCCGTTTTTGCTGACAGCCACCGTCGCCAATGACGCCACTACGGGCACCGCTACTACGGCCCCCCTTTCGCCGCTTTTCGGCACGCTTGGCATTCCGCCCAGCGCCAGCACTACCGCTCCACGGAGCGCATATTCGTACCTCGGACCGTCGACGGACCCGGCATGCAAGTCGAATCTGGGGACTTGTACGCTCACCGCCGGATATGTCGACCCTAATCTGAAGCGAAATTACGTTGAGCAGTGGAATATCAACGTGCAGCGCCAAATCACCCCCACCCTGACCGCGTCGGTGGGTTATGTGGGCTCCCATGGCGTCCACATGTCCATAAGAGGCGATGACTTCGATATGGTCATCCCGTGCCCGCCGAAATGTACGGGAACCAACAACGTCCAGATCCCGGGGAGAACCATCTGGCCTATTAACGCCAAGAACTCAGATAGGATCAACCCGAACTTCGGAATTATCCGGGGAAATACTTTTGGAACCGGCTCCTTCTACAAGGCCCTGGAGGTTAACGTCCAGAAGAGGACCAGCCACGGCTTCCAATTCGGAGGGTCTTACACTTACAGCACAGCCAGGGACGACGATTCCGGAACCATCCTGGGCGATGCTTTTTCGAATTCCATCACGACCTGGTGGTGGTTCGACCCGAAACTCAGCCGCGCCGTCTCGGACTACAACATTACCCATACCGTGACAATCAACGGCCTCTGGCGGTTGCCCGTGCCTTCCTCTCTCCAAGGTCCCGTCCCGTACGCGCTGTTGCAAGGATGGGATGTGGGCGGCGTATTCAAGATGAATACCGGGATTCCGACGACTCCGATCATGGGAGGAGACCCTCTCCGTGTACAAAATAACGGATCCGACACATTCGGTATTCCCGATCGCACTCCCGGATGCGATCCAATAAATCACAACTTCAAGAGCGATCCGTTCCTGACATACGTTAATACGAGTTGCTTCACTCCTCCCGCCGCACCGGCTTCCTTTGCCGCCCAGTGCGATCCAAATTCGTTTGCCCCTTATGCCGCCACCCACCCAGCACCGAGCGGTACGGTCTATTGCGCGAATCTCCTGGGCAATGCCGGACGCAATAGCATTGTCGGCCCGAAACTCGTGAACCTGGATTTCTCGGTGTTCAAGAACTTCCCGATCAAGAAGATTTCCGAGAGTTCCAACCTGCAGTTCCGCGCTGAGTTTTTCAACATCTTGAATCACGCCAACTTTGGAGTGCCCGCGGCCTTTACCGGCGGTGGCACCGCTACGATTTTAAAAGAGGATGGAACGCTGGCCAAGAACGCGGGACAGTTGACGCAGCCGACGGTGACGAAACCCAGGGACATTCAGTTGGCGTTGAAGCTAATCTGGTAAGACGAAGACGCTGTCACAGCAGGGGAACAATCTTCGGATGTGCCTATTCGAGGACCACGAGTTCGTGCGACTGACGGCATGGGTGCATCAAGCCGCAACGTTAAAGGAGGGGTGCATGAGGCATTCTTACTTGAGCCGTTTCGCGGCGGGTATGACTTTGCTGCTGCTCAGCGCATTCTTACGTACTCTCAAATGAGGAACTTCAGGCCCTGGGCTCCAAAACATAGCCTTGAACAAAAGTTTCGACTCATTGAAGCGCGCCGAATTGGGACGCACCAGTCGCAAGGACCCCCAACTGCCGGGACAGTCACCACCCGCCAACCGCACCGCCGGCGGGCGTGCCGGATCAGTGTCCGCATCCCGCCGCTCGCCATCAGCGGAAACAGGAATGAATTGAGAGGATCAGACTCACCCGTTCGCTCGGTTTAGGTATCAGCTAAGTCTCATTGTGCGGCACTGGGAGGCGTTTCGACGTTCGTAAGCGACACAAACAAGCCATTCTGATTTTGACTATAGTTTGCTACGAACCAGAAGGCCGGGAGTTCAAATCTCTCCAGGCGCACCACTTTTTCTACCGTTCTGCGGCAGCCATCGCCATAACGTCTTGCAGCCCATGCATCATCGCCGCGAATCCCGGTAGATCGAGCGACTGCGGGCCATCCGACAACGCCCGCTCCGGGCAGGGGTGAACCTCAATGATTAGTCCGTCCGCGCCGATTCCAACCGCGGCGCGCGACGCGGCGGGCACCAGGCTTCGGCGACCAGTCGCGTGCGATGGGTCTACAACCACAGGTAAATGGCAAAGCTCCTTCGCCAGCGCGACTCCCGCCAGGTCCATCGTGTTGCGCAGTTCTGAGTCAAACGTCTTGATCCCTCGCTCGCACAAGACCACATTCGGATTGCCGCCGGACAGCAAATACTCGGCAGCCAGGAGCCATTCCTTAATCGTGGCGGATGGTCCCCGCTTCAGAAGAATGGGCCGTGGCACTGTGGCCAGGCGGCGAAGGAGCGGATAGTTCTGCATGTTGCGGGCGCCGACCTGCATCATGTCGGCGTATTCCACGACCGCGTCAAGGTCTTCGACGCCCATCACTTCCGTCACAACAGGCAAACCTGTTTCTTCGCTCGCTTCTTTCAGGATCTTGAGCCCTTCGAGGCCGAGACCCTGGAAATCATACGGCGAAGTTCGCGGCTTGTAGGCTCCGCCGCGGAGAATTTTCGCGCCCGCCGCTTTGACCCCGCGCGCGGTCTCCATCAATTGATCGCGCGATTCGACCGAGCACGGCCCGGCCATCACGACGAGTTCGGCCCCGCCGATCTGCACGCCACTCACGTCCACAACCGTGCGCTTCGGCTGCAGCTCCAGGCTCACCAATGTGAAGGGCTGCGAAATCGGAATAATATCCTCCACGCCCGGCGCCACACGAAGGGATTCGAGTTCGCTCCGCCGCCCGCGGTTCTTGCCCACGACGCCGATCACCGTGCGCTCCGCGCCTTGGATCAGATGAGGCAAAAATCCGCACTCCTTGATTCTGTCCATGACGTGATTGATTTGTTCCTTCGTTGCCGTTGATGACATATTTACGACCATCGACTTTCTCCTTTAGCGGTGTTTCCACTAGGGCGCAAAAAAAATGCCGCGAACCCTGTGGGTTTTCGCGGCCAGTTCCGGGAATCTTTTCGCGCTTTCTAGCTTTCCGTCTTACCTCAAATCACGCGCGATCCGCCCCTGGCCGCTCCCCACCATGGGAAGCGGTACGTAAAGGCGAACCAGTAATAAGAGCGCGTTTGCATGATCCGGCGAATCTCTTTCCCAGCTTGCGGATGTAAGCTTACGCATAAGGCCTTAGGATGTCAAGAAATTCAATGGGAGTCACACAGCCATTCTTTGCCCCCAGCCCCGCGAGGGGGTGGCTGTGCACAGTACTACTAGCCCTCGAAATGCTTGCGCTGCGCGTACATTGCTGGCCGCGGTATCCGGGAATTAACACAGAGGACACCGAGAAAAGCCACAGAGCGCACAGAGAGTCTGACGGAGAAGAAGAGGATCAGACGACGGAAAGAGAAACGCCGATTTCTCTGTGGTTCTCTGTGATTCTTTGTGTCCTCTGTGTTGCGTTTTTCGGAATTGAGCACCGATAGCACTGAGTGCAGATTGTTGGTTGCAGCTTCGCCGCGCTGGGTTATTCGCCTAAACCGCGTTTTACATCTTCGCTCAGGACGATGGCCTCGGCCACTTCTTTCATCGACTTGCGCCGCTGCCGGCTCTGTCGTTGGATCGTCAAATACGCCTCTTCCTCGGTGACTTTGAGTTCGCGCTGGAGAATCCCTTTCGCGCGCTCGACGATTTTCCGCGTTACCAGTTTCTCGGAAAGATGCAGGTTCTCGCTTTCGAGCCGCGCCATCTCGATTTCCGCTCCGACCAGGAACCCGATGGTCGAGATCAATTTGATTTCGCGCTCCGAATATTCGTGCGGGTCGCGATTCTGCAGGTTGATGACGCCCACAACCCGGCCGCGGCACATCACGGGCACCGAGAGGAACGCCTCAAACTTGTCCTCAGGCAAATCCTTGAACAATTGAAAGCGCGGATCCTGCGATGCGTTCAGCGCCACGGCCACCGGCTGCCGGTGCTCCGCCACCCACCCAGTGATGCCCTGCCCCAGTCTCAGTTTCAGCCGGTCGACAACGTCGGGATGCGCATTTTTCGATGCGCGAAGGATCAGATCGCCATCCTCTAGCGCATAGAGAAAGCAGGAATCGCAGTTCACCACCGATGCGGCGAACTCCACGATCTGCGCCAGCACTTCCTGCAACGGATCGGCCGACGCCATGCGGCTGGCCATTTTGTGAAGGAAATCAACTTCAGGATTATTGCCCATGCTTGGATTGGTCGCCTTAGTACTCACGGAACTAGACTAAATTGCGGCACCTGAACTGTCCAATTCTTACAACAAATGCAAACGATAAGCCGTTTGCCTGTCTTCACACGTTGTTAACAATCGCGAAGGGGCGCCCCTGCATTCCTGATTTGGGATTGGGGCCTGAATTGTAGGACAGGCACTCTTGCCTGTCCGCGTGTGCTGCGGCGATATCGTACTAGACAGACAAGAGTGTATGTCCCACTCAGGACACCGACTCGCTACGGGAAAACTTGGCTACTTTACGGGGTTTCGTTTCTGCCGCAAAATCTCGGCACTGCGCTGGGCGGTTTCATTCACGAGGAAACCCATCTTGGGATGCGTGGGCTCGATGTCCGCCATGAGGCCGAACTCGCGCAGTCTCTCGGATGTCGATGGCCCGATCGATGCAATCAGCACGTGAGAAAGAGCGCTGCGCACAGCCTCTTCCTGGTTCATTTCAGCCGCGATTTGAAATAAGTGATTCACTTGTATCGCCGTCGTGAACAAGATAACGTCGAATTCATCGCTCGCAATCGCCGCGACCGCGGCACGCAACGGCCCAACATCCTCCGGCAAACCCCATTCGTACACGGGCACACGCGTTACGTGCGCGCCTCGATCCGAAAGTCCTGCCAGCAGCTCCGGGTTGGGCGTGCCATATTCCTGCACCGCCACTCGGCGACCCTTGAGCGGCAAGGAGTCTGCCTTTTCATCGAGCGTTCTCAGAAGATCGCGCCAGGTATTGGGTTCCGGCACGGCCACCGTCACAGGTACACCTAGTTCCTTCAAGGCAGCCACCGGCTTAGGACCGCGCGCCACAATTGTAAGCTTTCGCAGCGCAGTCACGAATCGCTCAACCGGATAAACGGTCTCCACCACGCGCGTGAGCGCGCGCGTCCCAACTCCGGTCAAAAAAATGGCTATGTCGAATCCGCCTTCGGAAAGCGTGCGAGCAAAAGCCAGTGCTTCCGCGTTGGAGGCAAGCGGTATCTCGCGCATCGAGGGCGCCACGGTAGCCTTGCCTCCGTTACTGGCGATCAGCTTCGCCATTTCCGGCGCACGGCGGCTCTCCAGCGACAGCACGCGCAAACCCGCAAAGCCGCCCTTGGAGTTTTCATTTTCCACGATCACTATGATGCAGCATTCGGAAGATTTCTTCCAACCTGAAGGATCAGGTTGTGGGTCAAGGTGATGTCGAGGCGTTGACACGGGCCGCGGTTCTCCTGACATTTGTAAAGCCTCCATGCCCCAAGTGGTTTATGTATTCACACATAACCCGCCTTTCCTCAATATCTGAGAGGACCAGCCTCCAGCTCATAATAAAGTCAAGAATTGGTACTGCTCTTGCTTTCAACAAATTCCGTATCGGGCGCGGTACAGCCCGTGGGAGGAAGCAAATGGCATCTATTCAGAGGGACCGTCTCAGAATATTCATTAACATGTCGAAACTTATTTCCATCGTGGTTCTGAGTTCTTTGGTTGTGCTGTCTGGGTGCAATCACAAAACCCGAGCAGCATCGAGAACCATTTCCGCAAGTACTGACGCCTCGGGCAGTCACCCTGGCAGTGCAGACATACCTGGCCCGGTGATGGTTACCTGCGTCAGCGCCACGGACGACACCGGAACCGCCACTCCTCCGGCGTGTGTAATCAGTGCGCCAGGGACAAGTGGAGTAGTTAAGATCGGCGACAAGGTCGCGGCGACTGCTGCTGGCAACGTCGTTTTAACTTGTCAGGGCAAGGGCACGCTGGCCTGCACCGCGCAAATCGAAGAGTAGCGGCCAAACCCTGAGTTTCTTGGGACAGCGGCTACGGTCGCGACATCGATGCTTGAGTCGTCAGACACGAACCATTATTGCAAAAGAGCCCCCAGTGCCGGCAACGGCACCGCACTTTCCTTCAGTGCCGCGTCGTGAAATTCAGATAGCACAAACGCCGAGCCCTTGCGCTTCTTGTATCCTTCGCGCGTGTCCAGCCAACCTCGCAAGCCAACAAAATACGTCGGGAGTTGACAAGACGTAAGCTGCGCGCGCTGCAGCTTGGCAGTCGCTTCTTCCTTCTCCTGGAACGTGTCATTGATCATCAGGTCTAACGCTTGTTGATCCGTCATATTCATTGTTTGGAGACGGATGTCGAGAATGGAATTCGCAATGGAGCGCAGCAGTTGCTTATAAAACGTCAGCCGGAGCTCCACGCTATTATCCATGAATCCTTCCTCCGACATCATCTGCTGGGTATACAGCGCCCAACCCTCGACGTAGGGCACGTTGCCGTAAATATTACGCAGCGCTCGCCGTGATTTCGGCTCCAGATTGTCAGCGACCTCAAACTGTACGTAATGCCCGGGCATCGCTTCGTGGATCGTGATTTGCATCAGCCCAAACCGGTTGTACTCGCGAAGTTTCGATTCAATTCGCACCTTGGGCCAATCGCTGGGGATCGGAGTCACCCAGTAGAAGGCGCCGAGCTGCGGTTCGAACGCGGGGGCTGGATTAAATCCCGCTACTCCGTACGTTCCGCGCATGAACTCCGGCGTGGGAATCACTTGCAGATTGCTCCGAGATGGAAAGGTCACCAGATGCTTCTTGCGGACAAATTCGGTCGCAACCTCCAACCCTTTACGAGCCTCGTCCATGAAATGTTCCGGCGTCGTGTGCTGCTTGGCAATCGCATCGAGCGCTTCGCGGATCGAATGCGGCGCGGCCAGTTTGGTCATCTGCTGACGCGTTTCTTTCAGAGCGGCTTCGGCCTCGGACAAGACCTCCTCGGGGGTTTTTCCGGCGACGAGCGTATAGGCAAACTTCTTGGAATACCGCTCCTTGCCCAGCCGCCAATCGCTGGTCCTCTTGGACAAATCGTCTTTGAGATACGAATTGAAGGAACGCAAGGAATCCAAGGCAGGTCCCGCAGCCTTATCAAAATCAGCTTTGAGATTTGCCGGCGCCTTCGCGCGCAGTGTCTTGTCAATGAGGTCGATATTTCCGTCGTTCTCTTCGCGCGCCACCCGGGTCCAAACCTCGGGTGAGTCGATGAGATTCATTTTCGCCTGATCCATCAGAACAGGCGCCTGCGAAAGCCGCTGAATAATTTGCCGGTATCGCGTATCCAGGGGCGCGTATTCGAGCACGAAAGGACTGAACAAAGCATTGCCTACCAGTTCCACATAAATCGTTGGATTGTGCCGGTAGCTTTGGATCTGCTGCAAGTCCAGCAAGGAGAGCTCAATCGCATTCTCGATGATCTGGTAGTCGGCGCGTTCCTCGGCTGACAACGCCTGTTGGTCAATCGCCGCAAGCCGGTCGTGGAACCCGGCATCAAACTTTCGCGCCGCCTCAATGCCGGATGGACTGAAGTCGTCGAGTTTCTCATCCAGCTTGATGCCTTGGTGTTCATGATAGCCAGCTTGCGTAGCGGATACTGGCGATAGCGCCAGCGAACCATAGACAAAATCTTCGGTTAGCTTCGAGAAATCCGGCATCTGTTTTTCCGGCGTCATCTTGCAACCCGTCATTAGAATGATGAACCCTGTGAGCGCAACTGAGATCATATTTCGCGGTGGCCACATAAGCTTTCACCAAATCCTTTTCGCGGAGTGCCTGGTCTTCCGCGGGAAAATAGCTTTCAAGTCGAAACGGGAATGGCCGCAGGTTCATGGAAGCTGCGCCCCTTGCGTTCCTTTCCCAGCAAGAGCGTCACGATGAGCACCGCGATGGTGACGATTTCGAATCCTGCAAGCGCCCATTGGTACCCGACATGCTCCCTCAACATGAACTCAACCGTATTGGTGGGCGCGGCGATGAGAATCCCGAGTTGATACGCGAGCCCCGGCACCAAACCGCGCGTTTCGTCCGGCGAAAGCTCGCTCAGGTGAACGGGAATTACTCCCCATGCGCCCTGTACTCCCGCCTGCATCAAAAACGATCCGATGATCAGCGTGAGGAGCGAGCCGCCAAACGCCCACAACGGAATCACCAGCAACGACAATGTCATCGCGGTGATCATGGTGCGTCTCCTCCCCAGCCTCTCCGAGAATTGCCCGAAGACGATGGCGCCGAGGATGGCTCCGATGTTGTAAATGATGGCCATATACGATTGCAAGGCAGGCGTGAACTTATGCACGCTCCCGAGGAAATCCGGGTACAGGTCCTGCGTGCCGTGCGAAAGGAACATCATGAAGGTCATCAGCAGAACAAGATAGAGGAAGCTTTTCCACTGACCTGCGACGATCTTGAGCACCGCGCCCGTCGACGGCGCGCGATGCTGCTTCCAGGCTTCCGATTCGGGCACGCGCGCGGATATGTAGAACGCCAGCAGTGCCGGCAGGCCGCCCAGCCAGAACATCGGCCGCCAGCCCCACGTCGGCAGGACAAAACGCGCCACCACAGCGGCAAGCAAGTATCCCACCGAGTAGCCGCTCTGCAATACCCCGGAAAGAATCCCCCGCCAACGCGGCGGGACTGATTCCATCGCCAGCGACGCGCCAATGCCCCACTCCCCGCCCATCCCGATTCCGTAAAGCGCACGCATCACCAGGAAAAATGTGAGATTGGGCGAGAATCCGCACGCCAGCTCAACCATGGAAAAGAAAACCACGTTGACCATCAAAGGAATACGCCGGCCATAGCGGTCGGTGAGCAGGCCGAAGATGAGCGCGCCCACGGGTCGCATCACCAGTGTCACAAACAAGGAACCTATGATTGCTTTTTTTCCTACGTGAAAATCCGCGGCGAGCTTGTCAATCAGGAACACAACCACGAAGAAGTCAAATGCGTCGAGCGTCCATCCCAGAAAAGACGCCGTCACCGCGTGCGCCTGGCCGGATCCCGAAAGTCCCGGCACTCCACTATCACGCCCCTTGTTAATCAATGACCCCTCCCATCGAAGCAGCACCACGCGCTGGACTACAAATCCTCGAATTCCTCGCCCCGCGCGCGGAATCTTGATTCTACTCGGAGGGCCGGGCTTCAGAGTCCTCAAATCGTCACCCCCACGCGCTGTGTTATATCGCGATACAGCAACAATCCGCAAACCGCGGCCAATCCTAGCAATGTAGTCCCCGCGCCGACCTGACCGAAGCATAGCTTTCCAACACCGAACAACGCCGCGTACACCATGGCACAACCGAGCACCCATGCAAGTAAATTCTGGCCGAGGTCGCGCGTTTGCGGCAATTCTGGAGCCAGCGCAGCGATGCGGCGCCACCCCGTCACGTGCGGCCTTACTTTCCGGTAGAAGTTGAGCAGGACGTCGTCCGGCTCGGCGGGAGTCAACAACGTGACCAGGACCCACACAGCCGTCGTCACACCCGTGGTCGCAAGCGTCGTTTTCGCGAAGGCTACCGGCGCGCTGCCCCCGAATAAGGGCCACTGGTGTAGGATTAGAGTCATGGCGAGAGCCGTCGCCATCGCTGAAATTTCACTCCACGCATTGATGCGCCACCAGTACCAGCGCACCAAGTAAACGCCGCCAGTCCCCGCACCGACTTCGAGTACCACTTCCCAACCCTGGCTGATCGTCGCCAGTTGAGCCGATACGAATGCCGACGCCGCCACGAGCAGGAGCGTGGCGATCCGCGAAATGTTCACATAGTGTTTTTCCGAGGCGTCGCGTCGGATGAACCGTCTATAAAAATCCTCCACCAGGTACGAACTGCCCCAATTGAGCTGCGTTGCAATCGTGGACATGAACGCAGCCATGAATCCCGCAATCAAAATCCCACGCAGAGCGTGGGGCATCGTGGTGGTCGCCACAAGCATGTACCCCGTTTCCGGATGCGCCAACCCCGGATAAAGCGCCGCGGCCGCAAGCGCCGTGAGAATCCAAGGCCAGGGACGCACGGCGTAGTGCGCGATGTTAAACCACAGCACGGAAAGCAGTCCGTGCCGTTCATCTCGCGCGCTGAAAATTCGCTGCGCGATATATCCACCGCCACCCGGCTCCGATCCTGGATACCAGAACGCCCACCATTGCACGCCCAGGTGCACCAGAAACGTAAGCACCGGCAGGGTCCAGATTGCTTCCGCCGTGAGCCCGCGCGAAAAATCAGGAAACATTGCGGTAATGTCCGACGCTCCCGGGCCGGCGACCGCTCGGATGGCGCCAAGTTTTGCGAACATTGCGGACATCCCGCCAGCGGCCCTCACGCCGTAATAGGCAACTGCGATTACGATCGCCATCTTCAGCACGAACTGAAATAGATCGGTCCACAATACGCCCCAGAGCCCTCCGAGCGAAACATAAAAACCGGTGAACGGAATCAAAAAGAAGATGCAGATAGCGAGGCTCGCGGTTTCGCTCTTGCCGAGCACCGAGCCCACGATGCTCGTCATCGCCTTGGTCACCCAGCCCAGAATCACACAGTTCATCAACAGTCCCAGATAAATCGCGCGGAATCCGCGCAGAAATGCCGCCGGTTTTCCCGTATAGCGCATTTCAGCGAACTGCACATCGGTGAGCAGGCCCGAACGCTTCCAAAGGCGCGCGAACAAAAACACCGTCATCATTCCCGACGGCAGAAAACTCCACCACAGCCAGTTCCCCGCGATGCCTTGCGTGTACACGAGCCCGGTCACCACCAGCGGCGTGTCCGCCGCGAACGTTGTGGCGACCATGGAGGTTCCCGCCAGCCACCACGTGACCGCACGCCCCGATACAAAATAATCCTCCGTGCTCCGGCTCGACTGGCGGCGAAAAAAAAGTCCGAGCAGGAGCATCAACAGCAGATATCCGAGAATCACGGCCCAGTCGAGCAGCGTCAGCATCATGAATTTTGAAGTGGCACAAGGACCCTTCGATTTGCGCGATTCGGCTGCCTAGTGTCGTCACAACGAGGGAGCGTGTCAAACCCAAAATAAATTTGCAGTGACTCAGTATCGCCCTGGAGAGAACAAACAGTTGCCCGCCCCAAGAACGGGCGGCCTCTACGAAATCAAATGCCGCCAACCAAGGACGGTTTTGTAGAGGCCTCTCCGTCCTGTGCTCTTCGGGACGGAGAGGGCACGTTTGTTTTCAAGCTAAATCAAGACAGATCTGCTTTGCCACTCGGCGTGCGCGGACATCGTGGAGTACAATGCCTGCCGCCATGCCAAACCAGAGAACACAGAGTGCCGTCAATCTTCGGCACACCGCTGGACAAGGCGCGCGATGACTTGGCGGACCCGCGCCGTCGCCGCACCCCGCGTCGTGAATATTGAAGATTTGCGTCGCCTCGCCAAGCGCCGTCTGCCAGCCGCAGTCTTCGACTACCTCGATGGAGGGGCCGAAGGTGAAATCACACTGAGGGAGAACGGCCGCGCCTTCGACGCTTTGACCTTCCGGCCTCGGAGTGCGATTGCTGTGCCGAGCTGTGATTTGCGCACTCGAGTCCTGGGGAGCGATCTTTCTTTTCCTGCGCTGCTTGCTCCGGTGGGCTACAGCCGGATGATGCACCCTGATGGCGAAGTTGCTGCCGCTCGAGGAGCAGGCGCTGCGGGCACCGCGTATATTCTCTCAACAATTTCTGGGCACAAGCTGGAGG
>WNGI01000736.1_pt1 | contig 31256 bp, 26 predicted proteins | sample 5400621 | NCBI WGS metagenome assembly WNGI01 (sample SAMN13153374, study PRJNA577476) | soil metagenome | isolation source: 20 cm soil or saprolite under Garry oak tree replicate 1 | place: USA:California | collected 2016-06-15
GCAACCGAACCAGTCCCCGCCCGTGCTCGACTACGCCAAGCTCTGGCAGGCCGCCGACAAGATCGTGTACTCCACCACCTTGGAGACAGCGAGCAGCGCACGCACCCGGATCGAGCGGACGTTCGACCCGAGCGCCGTCCGCGCAATAAAGGACGCGGCCGATCGCGATCTCAGCATCGGTGGTCCAGCCCTTGCAGCCCATGCGTTCCGGGCGGGGTTGGTGGACGAGGTCCGCCTGTTCGTGTCCCCGCTCACCGTCGGCGGCGGCAATCCGTTTCATCCCCACCGGCTCCGCCTGAATCTTCAGCTACTGGACGAGCGCAGGTTCGACAACGGCGTCGTATACCTACGGTACCGAGTTTCGTCCTAACAGCAGGAATCTGCGTCGCCCCGGGCCTCCGCTCATCGGCCAAGACCGAATTCTACTCAATCAACAACCCTGTCGCTACTTGTTCAGTGGCGCCATGGCTCGGGCCAGACCAGGCTCGGCCGAGGTGCCCGCGGGTAGCTGCCCTGGGTCCCTGGGTCAGCTGCGCCGCCGGGGCCGTGTCACGCCAATCCTGGACAGGACGTACAGCCTCCGGCCACGCAGCCGAGCTCCACTAGTGTCGTGACGCATGTATCCCTTTATCTTGGTATGCGTTTCGGGATAATGCCTCATGCCGAATCGGGTGCGGGTGCTGACCGTGTCGGAGTCTGATCGGGCGGAGTTGGAGCGGCGGGTCTGGGACCGGGCGCGGCGGCGCGTTCGGTGGAACGGGCGCGGATCGTGCTGCTGTCCGCGCAGGGGCTGACCGGCCGGCAGGTCGCCGAGCGAGTCGGCTGCACCGAGCCGACGGTGGTGCTGTGGCGGCGGCGGTTCGCGCAGGGCAGGTTGTCCGGCCTCGACGATCGGCCCCGGGCCGGCGGCCCACCGACGGTGCTGACCGACCGGGTGCGGGAGCAGGTCCTCACCGCCACGCTGACCCAGCCGCCGGCGGCGCTGGGCGTGACGCACTGGTCCAGCCGGCTGTTGGCGGACTGGCTGGGCCGGTCGGGGACGAGGGTCAGCCACGACACGGTCAGCCGGCTGTGGCGCCGGTTCGGCATCCAGCCGTGGCGGGCCGAGACGTTCAAGTTCTCCACCGACCCGCAGCTGCAGGCCAAGGCCCGCGACGTGGTCGGGCTGTACCTGGACCCGCCGGCCAAGGCGGTCGTGCTCTGCGTCGACGAAAAGTCCCAAGTCCAGGCGCTGGACCGGACCGCGCCGATCCTGCCGCTGCGGCCTGGGCTGCCGGAGAAGCGCACCCACGACTACGTCCGGCACGGGTCACCACCCTGTTCGCCGCGCTGGAGGTGGCCACCGGCAAGGTGACCGACGCCTGCTACCCGCGGCACACCAACGACGAGTTTCTGGCCTTCCTGAAGAAGGTCGCCCGCGCCTACCCCCGCCGCGAGCCGCACATCGTGGTCGACAACTACGCCACCCACGCCCACCCCAACGTCGCCGCCTGGCTCACCGTCCGCCTGAAGGGTTCAAGTTCAGGACCCCGGCTCTGAGCAGGGACGACGCGTCTGGCAAGATCCAGCCGTGGTTGCCGGTACGATCATGTTCCTGGCGGTCCGGAAGGTCTTGCGGCTGGTCGGGCTGGGCCCTGGTCCGGACGCCAACGATGTCGAAATCGCGGTGCTGCGCCACCAGCTGGCGATCCTGCGCCGGCAGGTCGCTCGGCCGCGGTACCAGCCCACCGACCGGCTCATCCTCGCCAGCCTGTCCCGGCTGCTGCCGCGGGAGCGGTGGGCGGCGTTCCTGGTCACTCCCGACACCCTGCTGCGCTGGCACCGGGAACTGGTCCGGCGCCGATGGACCTATCCGCACACCGGCGCCAGCCGCGGGCTGGACGCCGGGGTCGTCGACCTGGTCGTCCGGCTGGCCGAGGAGAACCACCGATGGGGGTATCGGCGGATCGCCGGCGAGTGCCGCAAGCTGGGCGTGCGGGTGTCGGCCAGCTCGGTCCGCAACATCCTGCGCCGCCGCCGGCTCGGCCCAGCGCCCCGCCGCGGCGGACCGAGCTGGGCGGCGTTCCTGCGCGCCCAAGCGGCCGGCGTGCTGGCCTGCGACCTGCTCACCGTGGAGACCGTGACACTACGCCAGCTGTATGTGTTGTTCTTCATCGAGCTCGACCGCCGCCGGGTCTGGCTGGCCGGGGTGACCGCGCACCCGACCGCGGCCTGGGTCACCCAGCAAGGCCGGAACCTGCTGGCCGAGTTCGGCGAGCCAGCCGGCCGGTTCCGGTTTCTCATCCGGGACCACGACGCGAAGTTCGGCGCCGGCTTCGACGGCGTGTTCGCTTCCGTGGGCGCCGAGGTTCTCACCACACCGGTGCGGGTTCCGGTCGCGAACGCCTACGCCGAGCGGTGGGTGCGCACAGTGCGGCAGGAATGCCTGGACTGGACCCTGATCCTCAACCGCCGGCACCTCCAGCACGTCCTGGAGATCTACGTCCGGCATTACGACACCGGACGGCCGCACCGCGGGATCGGCCTGGATGTACCGACACCCGGCACCCGAAACGTCGACCCGGCGGCCCCGATCGAACGCGTCGATCTCCTCGGCGGATTGATCCACCAGTACAGCCGCGTAGCCTGACTGACCGCCAGGCTCCACCGTCCGAATACGCGGCGCTCGCTCGACCCGAATCGCCACCGCCGCCCTGACACCCTCGACCTGGTCGGCGACCAAGGCGCGCGCCGCGCCGGCGAGCGCGATGTGCTCGAAGCCATGAGTAAGCGCCGACCGCATCCGCAACAGAGAAGCCGACCAGCAACGCCCGATCGCAAGCTTGCACCCTTCACGGTCAACTCGGCCGGCAGCGGCTGCGCCGACCGTGTCCTGAGGTCCCGGCGCAACTGGGTGGCCGCGCCCGTCACCGGGTCGAACTGGGAGCCGGCCGCCGCCGAGCAGGAACGGAGCACCATCCGCCGCCGACGTGCTCGCTCGACGGTGGCATAGGACCGGCCCCCGCCGGCCGGAAGCAGCGGATTCCGCGTCCGCTGCTCCACCATCCGGTGGGCTCGCTCCCGCCGATCACGGGCTCCGCGCCTCTCGATGGGCTGGCGTCAGCATCGCCGCCGGTCACAGGACCGACACTGAAGTTGCACCCACAGGCTCGGCTGCCGATCCCGAGTCGGTCACGACCGCCAGCGATGACGACCCTGACGCGGGGGACCCAATGCGACGAGGCGGTATGGGCGGCTGCTGCCGGGCGGGACGTCCGGGCGGTCGCGCCGTGGTCATCTTCCGGGTCCGGCCGGCTCCTGCACCGGCGCGTCCCGGTAGCCCTGGCTCACTTCGACCACGACCCCGTCCGGATCGGAGACCCACACCGCCCGCCAGCCCGGAATGATGTCGTCGAACCCGAGCGGCCCCAGGGTGATCGGGGCGGTGCCGTTCACGCGGGCCATGAACTCATCGAGGTCGTCCACCTGGAACGCGAGGTGGCGGATGACGCCGGCCCCGGTCGGCCCGTCGGCGGCGGCCGGCGGCGCGTCCTCTCCCCGGGCGGCGAACAGTTCGAGGTAGGCGTCGCCGCGGCGGAGGAAGACGATCTCCTCACCGTTCCCGATCGGCACAGCCCGGGCCCGGCGGAACCCGAAAAGTCCGGTATAGAAGTCCTCACTCGCGGCCAAGTCGCGGCAGTTGAGCCCCACATGCGACCACTTCATCGCTTTGCCTCCATACGTGCACAACGTCGATCAGTTGACGGGCGGGCAGAGGAAGTCGGCGCAGCGCTCGCCGATCATCAGGATTGCCGCGTGCGGGTTGCCGGACGGGACGGCCGGCATCACGCTGGCATCTGCCACCCGCAGGCCCTCGCACCCGTGCACTCGCAGTTGCGGGTCGACGACGGCGCCCTCGTCGCTGCCCATCCGGCAGGACCCGGCCTGGTGGTGGTAGCTGTCCGCGCGCTCGCGGACGAACCGCCGCAGCGCCTCGGTGCCGCTGGTGGCCGGGCCGGGTAGCAGTTCGTCTTTCAGCACGGCGGAGAACGCGGCGGTCGCGAACAGCTCCCGAGCCAGCTCGACTCCCTGGACGAGCCGGTCGAGGTCGGACCGGTCGCCCAGGTAGTTCGGGTTGACCAGAGGTGGATCGGCCGGCCTCGGGGACGCAAGCCGGATCCACCCGCGCGAGGCCGGTCGCACCACCCCGGGCAGGATGCTCACCGCATTCGGGTGCTGCTGCCCGACAATGATGTCGAACGGCACATGCACGAAGGCGATCTGCAGGTCTGGCGCCGGCAGCCCCGGCTGCGACGTGAGGAACAGCGCCACTTCAGAGAGGTTCTGCCGGCCTGGCGGTACGGTGTCCCGGGTCTCGGTGATGATGCCGGTGAGAACGTGGTTGTGGAAGTTCTCGCCGACGCCGGGCAGCGGCACTCGCACCGGGATCCCATGCTTGCCGAGCTGGCTCGGTTCTCCGATCCCGGACAGCATCAGTATCTTCGGCGACTCGATCGCACCCGCGCAGAGCACCACCTCGTGCCGGGCCCGGACTTGGTGCACACCGGGCCCCGCCGCCGTCACGTTCGGCCCGCGCAGCGTCCGCCCGGGACCGCCGGCCTCCGCGACCGCCTGCCGGTGCTCCACCCCGACACACCGGCCGTGCTCGACCAGCAGCCTGGTGACCAGTGCGTTGGTGCGCAGGCTCAGGCCGGCCCCGACAGCAGGCTCCAGGTAGCAGTGCAGCGCCCCGCGGCGCCGGCCGTCCCGCACATTCAGCTGGTGCCAGCCTGCACCCAGCATGTCCCCCCTGTTGAAGTCCGCCCGCTCCGGGTACCCGAGCTCGCGGCAGGCATCGAGGAACAGGCGGGAGTACGGGTTGGGTTCGTGCCGGCTGGCGTCGGTCACGGTCTGCGGGCCACCGGTGCCGGCGGGGTGCGCGTTCTCCCGGCTCTCGAGCCGCTCGAAGTAGGGTCGGACGTCCTGATAGGACCAACCTGCGGCGCCCTGATAGGCCCAGTTGTCGAAGTCCGACGGGTGCCCGCGGACGTGCATCATGATGTAGAGGTTGCTGGTCCCACCGGGCAGCCGGCCACGGGGCTCGTAGGTGACCCGCCGCGCCAGGCCCTCCTGCGGAACGCTGCCGTAGGCCCAGTCCACTGGCGACCCGAGCAGTGTGAACCACAGCGGCGCCTGGTCCACGGCCGCCGGGATCCAGGGTCCGCCAGCCTCCAGGACGAGCACCGCGGCCCCCCGGGCCGACAGCCGGCTGGCTACGACCGAGCCGGCAGTGCCGGCACCGACCACGACATAGTCGAATTCGTCCACCATCGCCACATCGCTAGGTCAGGCGTCCAGCACGCGTCGGAACGGCGCCGTGTCGTGATAGTTGGCCATGTAGGCGATCCGGTTGCCGCGGACCTCGAAGTAGTTCATCACGTCGCTGTCGACCGTGTGGCCCGCGGCCGTCGTGGCGGTGATGTGCGACACGACCGCCGCTTGGTCGCCGTCGACCAGCACGTGCCGCGCCTGGTTCGCGAACGAGGGGTACATTGCCGGGAAGCCCTCCATCATCGCGCGGAGGGTCTCTGCGCCGGTGATCCGACCGGCCATCTGCTCGTCCACGACCGCGTCCTCCGCGAACAGGTCGCACCAGCTGTCCCAGTCGCCGTCGTTGGCGTGGCGGTAGTACCGCTCAATCAATTCCCGAACGCTCACCGTCGCCTCCTGTGTCCGTATCAATCCTCGGCCGGCTACAGCGACGTGGAGCCGGGCATCGGCTGCAGGTTGTTGACGACCAGTTCACCACCACCTGCAGCGAGGTCCGGTCGTTGACCCACGGCTGGCCGACCACTCGCCGCACCTCGTGCACCTCGTCGAAGAACCGGTGCGTCACAGCCTCGTACCACTTCCGGAAGCCGTCGTGCCCGCAATAGATTCCTTCCGGGAAGTGCAACTCGAGCCCGTCGTCCACCAGGTACGGCAGAACGTCCGAGATCTCGTCGTGGCGGTCAAGCGCGCGGTACCACTCCGCGACCCAGTCGTCGAGGCCGGCGTCGGCCCTCTCGATCGTCTCGACCGGGCTGACTTCACTGTGGCTCACTTCGGTTCCTCCACTTCGGATCGGATCAGGACTCGGCCTGGGTGGGTGTCCGACCGGGTAGGGCAAGGCCGGCGCGGCTGCCTCCGCTGGGCGGCGGCGACCTCACATCCATGTTGCATGCGGTCCCGGTGGCGAGCAAGCGCAGCGTCGTATTCCAGCCGGGATTCGTCAGGTCTGGCACGATCGTCGGCTGAAACATGCCGGCGAGCCCTGCCTGACCGGGCTCGTCGACGCTCAGCCGAGCTCGGCGCGAAAGTCTTGGATTCTTCTCCGTTAAGTTGCGCTAGCCGCCCTCGGGCATCGCTCAAATAATCGCCAGTGTTGACAACTGGTCGGCAGCACTGAATCTGATGCTAAGCCGATGGTGGTCCGCGGGACCACGCGGCTTCCTCGTCCGGACGAAGGAGAGTCTCGACCATGTCTGAACCTACGACGGCACGACGGTTGGGCATCATCGGTACCGGGAAGATCGGCCAGGCGGCCGGCAGGCTGTGGCTGGCGGCCGGTCACGAGGTGGTCTTCGGCTCGCGGTCGCCGCAGCGAGCGGCCGGGATGGTTGCCAGCCTCGGCGATCGGGCCAGTGTCGTGTCACAGGCGGCCGCGGCCGAGACCGGCGAGATCGTGCTGCTGGCCGTTCCAGGAGAGGTGGTCGACCAAGTCCTTGACGGCATTGCCGACCGGCTCCTCGGAAAGATCGTCATTGACGCGACGAACCAGCTTGCGTACTTGGATGGGCGTTGGGTGTCCGCATTGGAGCCTGGCCTCACCGAGGGGCGCAGGATGGCGCGGAGACTGCCGGGCAGCATCGTCGTGCGGGCGTTCAGCCACATACCGGACGAGCTCCTGTGGCCGCGTGGCTTCGAGCAGCGCTTGTACTGGGCCATGGCCATCGCCGCCGACGACGCCGAGGCTAAGGATACAGTCTCGGCTCTGATCCACGATGCCGGATGGGTCCCCGTGGACCTCGGCGGTCTCGACGACTCCGCCGCCCTGGATCCGGGTGGCGCGGTCTTCCACCTGTTCTACACCGAAGCGGAGATGCGCGACGTGGTCGGTGTTCCTGCCGGCGTCCGGTCGTAGCCGCAACCCAAGCCCGTCGACAGCAGAGCAACCTCAGGAAGGCAGAACCGATGACTAAGCTCGCCAACCCGCACAGGCAGTTGGTCCTGCTCGTGTTGTGCGCGGCAATGTTCCTGGACACGCTGGACACCGGCCTCGTCGGTGTCGCGCTGCCCAGCATCCAAGACAGCCTCAGCCTGCCGGACTCCACGCTCCAGTGGCTGGTGTCGGGCTACACGGTGACGTACGGCGGCTTCCTGCTGCTCGGCGGCCGCGCGGCCGACTTGTTCGGCCGGCGCCGAGCCTTCCTCGCCTCGATGCTGCTCTTCGCTGTCGCCAGCCTGTTCGGTGGCGTGGTGTCGTCGGGCGGCCTGCTGATCCTCACTCGGGTCGTGAAGGGGGTCGCGGCGGCGTTCACGGCTCCCGCGGCGATGTCGATCATCACCACGACCTTTCACGAAGGGGTGGATCGCAATCGGGCGCTCGGCTTCTACACCGCGACGGCGGCCAGTGGCTACAGCCTCGGCCTGGTCCTCTCCGGCATGTTGACCGAGGTGAACTGGCGGCTCATCTTCTTCCTGCCGGCCGCCATCGCCGTCCTGGTCGCCGTGGCCACACCGGTAGCGATCCGGGCCGGCGGGAGCGAGCAGGTCCGCCGCCGCAGCTACGACGCGACGGGAGCAGTCAGCATCACCGCCGCCGTACTGCTGTTCATCTATGGCCTGGTGCGGGCTCCAGAAGTGGGTTGGGGCGCATCCTCCACCATTGGCGTGTTCGCCGTGGCCGCGCTGCTGTTCGTCGCGTTCATCGTGGCTGAGCGCCGGCACCCCGATCCCACCGTCCCGCTGCGGATGTTCCGCTCCTGGACCCGGAGCTCCGCGAGCGTGCTTGCGGTCGTCTTCGCGGCGGCGAGTCTGGGCTGGCAGTTCGCCGCCACGCTGTATCTCCAGCAACTGCTGGGATACGGCCCGTTCCGCACGGCGCTCGTGCTGCTCCCAGTCGGTGTCTCGACCCCACCAATCGCCCAGGCGGTCACCCCGTGGCTGCTGGCCCGAATCCCCATGCGCTGGGTAGCCGGCATCGGAATGCTGGTCCAGGGCACCGGAATCCTCATGTTCGCATTCTCCGGCCTGCGGGCGAACTACGTCGGCCTGCTGCTGCCCGCCATGCTGCTGCACGGCATCGGCAACGGCCTCGTGTTCACGACGATGATGGTCGGCGGCGTCCAGGGTGTGCAGGACCGCGAGCAGGGGGTTGCCTCCGGCATCATCACGGGCAGCTACCAGCTCGGCGTCGGCCTCGGGGTCGCGGTGCTCGCGAGTGTCATGACGGCAACGGTAAGCGGTCCCGGCGCCGCGGCCCAGCTGGCCGGCTACCGCGCGGCGTTCCTGACAGCTGCACTGTTCTCGTTGGTCGGTCTGGCGGTGGCGGTCATCGGCCTTCGTCGCCCAGCCAGCACACCACCGGCCGCCGTCGAGGAGATCCCGCAGGAGGTCGCCGCGGCGACGGCGCAGGCATGACCCAGAGCAGGCCACGGAAGGCCGTGAGGTCGGAGGCGAGTGAATCGTGATCACCCCAGTCACCGTTGTCGGCGGCGCGGGCAGGACAGGCGGGCTCGTCGTGGAGGCACTGCTCCGCCGTGGCGCGGAGGTCCGGATAGCAAGCCGGCGGGCGACCGCGGCCACCGACATGGCGGCCCGGGAAGTGAGCGCGTTTGATGCCGACGTGCGCGATGGCACCGGCCTGACGGGTGCATTGCTCGGCGCCGCGGGCGTTGTGTACTCCGTCGAGCCCGGCACCGCCGACAGCGGACCCGATCGGCCGGAGACGACCATGTACCAGGGCGTCCGGAACGTGCTGGCTGCCTGCCAGACCCCCTCGACGCGGTTCGTCCTGGTCAGCTCGATCTACGCGACCCGGCACGATCATCCGTTCAATCAGTGGGGTCACCTGCTCGACTGGCGGTTGCGCGGTGAGGACGCAGTCCGCGGCAGCGGGCTGCCCTACACCATCGTTCGCCCGGGCTGGCTGGCCGATCGGCGCGGCAAGGCCACCGCCATACGACTCGAGCAGGGCGACCGAGGTGAGGGTAGGGTCGCGCGGGCCGACGTGGCCGAGGCATGCGTGCAGGCCCTCGGCTGCCCATCGGCCACGGGAGTCACGTTCGAGATGTACAACGCGCCTGGCCCGCCGCCGACTGACTGGGACCGGATGTTCTCGATGCTCACCAGGGACCCTGTTCCAGCGCGCTGAATGCGAGGAGGTGCGCAGCAGCCTGCTAAGAGACCGTTTCGTCAGCAGCACCCGTCAACCCCAGAGAGGACACAGTGGAATGACAGCGCTGGCAACATCTAACACGGAGATCATACAGCGGATGTACGACGCATTCCATACAGGCGACCTCGACCTTCTCCGCAACGAGTTGTTCGCCCCGGACATCAGGTGGTACATGCCGGGCCGGCACCCGCTCTCCGGTATGCATGAGGGAATAGACGCCGTCACGGCTTTTCTCGCCGCGCTGTCCAAGGCCGGAATCGTTGTGGACGACATCCACGTGGGCGAGCTGGACAACGGCATCGTGGTGGAGAAGCACATCGGCCACGGCCATTCGCACGGCGTGGACTACGCCTTCCCTACGTGCACGTCCTACCAGGTGGAGGACGGCAGGGTCGTCGAGGTGCGGGTGCACTCCAACGACCCGCACGCTGTCAACGAGTACATGTGGGCGCAGTACGAACTGAAGCCGCTGCCGGACCGGCTGGCGGAGGGTCAGGTCTGATATGGCCCACCCGCTGAGCCGCCGTCTGATGCATCAGTTCATGCCCTTGACTATTGAGCGGGTCGAGGCCGCGTACGGCCTGCTCGGCACCGGGGATCGCGCCACCATCGAGGAGTACTGGGATCCCGAGGTCACCTGGCTGGCTGCCGGCAACTCTCGGGTCTCCGGCCGCTACACGGGACTGGACGACTTCCTCGGCTTCCTGACGACCGTCGGTGAGCTAACCGGAAACTCGCTCCGGATCGACTTCGAGAACATCCTCGTCAGCGGCGACGCGGCCGTGGCCCTGACGCACAACACGGCCACCAGGGCGGGCGACACGGCACGGACGCTCGACATCAACGAAGTGCACTACCTGCGCTGGCGGGACGGCCGGATCGTCGAAGGCAAGGGTGCGATGTTCGGCACCGGCACGACGGACTTCGAACGGTTCCTGGCCTGACCGGCGCGGTCCGCCCCCCGCGGCACAGCGGCGTGGCGGAGGTCCTCCGGACCGGAGGTCCTCCGCCACGCCGCTGCCGCGTGTCGCGTAGTCGGGCACCGACCCGCGTGAGACCTCGACCATGGCTGGGTGGCGTGCGGCTCTCGCCGCGGCGGAGCGGCGAGAGTGAGCGAGCGCGTCAGTGTCCGGTGGGCGCCGTGGGCGCCGTGGGCGCCGCGGGCGCCGTGGCGAGCAGCTCGCAGGCCCGCCGGGCGAGACCGTCGAGCGTGCCGTCGGCCAGGAACTGCCGTACCGGCAGCAGTATGCCCAGCTCCTGCCGAATTCGCCCGTGCAGCTCCGCGGCCAGCAGCGAGTCCATCCCGATCGCCGCGAGCGGCACGTTCAGGTCGACGGCGTCCGGCGCCGCCTGAAGGACCCTGGCCACCTCACGGCTCAGGTACTCCTGCATGGACTCGGTCGACGGCGGCATGGGCGACACCTGGAAGGCCGCTTCAGGGTCGGATCGTGGCGGTGGTGGCGCCTGTCGGACTGCCCAAGCCGGTGCGGCCATCGCCCTGTGCAGGCCGGCGAGACCCGGGTGCCTCCAGAGTGGACGGACCTGCAGCTGGCGCACCTCGGCGGCCACTCGGCCGTGACGGTCGAGTACGCGCACGTCGCCTCGGCACGGCTCGGCGAGGGCGGTGAGCCGAGCATGACACCACACCCACTCCGTCGGCGGGTGCAGGACCCGGATCTCCTCGGCAGCATCGAGGACGACCGGCTCCTGCGGCAGCGGGATCGGGTCAGGCACGGCGGCCAGCAGCGACTGGCCGCACACCTCGAGCAGCCCGGGATGAAGTTGGTGCTCGGCGAGCTCGTGCGACAACCGCTGCGGATAGCGGATCAGCCCAAGCGCCTCGCCCTCGCGCGACCACACCTCGCGCAGGGTGCGCAGGCGCTCGCCGAGGTGCTCGGCGCCTGGGTCGATCCGGCGGTAGAAGTCCCGGCCATCGGCATGCTCGCGGCACCAGGACCGGACTTGCTCGACGTGCTCGCGGCGGGCAGTGGAGCAGGCGCTGAGCGCGTGGACGTTCCCAGAAGCATGCACGGTCCAACTCGACACCGACCCGTGCGCCGACCGCCTGCTGTGCACCTCGAATCGCCAGGCGGACTGGCCCTCGGTGCGCAGCAGCACGCGCAGCACCGCGGCCTCCGTCCCCCGCAGCACCAGCGGCTCATGGTGCTCGAGGGCCTCGACCGCCGCCGGCTGTCCGCCGGTCAGCTCGGCAACGTTGGTGAGCACCGCGTCTACGTAGCTGCCCGCAGGGATCAGGGCGCCACCACGGATACGGCAGTCGGCCAGATACGGCGCGTCCGCCACCGATGTCATGTACTCGCGGACGGTCACACTCGGCGCGGCCACCATGCCCACCGGATAGGCGTTCAGCGGTACCTCGGTCGCATCCGGAGGCAGCCCGACGGTGTCCGGCGACACGGTGTCCTGCGACACGGCGCTCTGCGACACGGCGCTCTCCGGTGCCGCATCCGGTGGCGCACCCGCCGACGCCTGGTCCCCGTCCGCCCAGTACCTCCTTCGCTGCCATGGATAGTACGGCAGCGCGACGTAGCGGCCGCCCGGATCCAGCCGCTCCCACGCTGGCGAGCAGCCGACCGTGTAGGCCGTACCCAGGGCGCCGAGCAGCGATCCGGTGTCTGCCGCCCCGCGCCGCAGCGAGGCAATCGACCAGGCGGTCGCCTGGGTTCGCTCTATCGCGTCCTGGACCGCCCCCACGAGCAGCGGGTGAGGACTGATCTCGATGAACAGCGTCGGCACGCCACTGGCCAGCGTCGCGCGGACAGCGGCCCCGAACCGGACCGGCTGGCGCAGGTTGTCCATCCAGTACTCGGCCCCCAGCTCGGTGCCCTCGACGGGCCGACTGTGCAGAGTGGAGTGCATAGGGATGCGGGGCGGGCCCGGCCGAATAGTGGCCAGCTCGGCGAGCAGCTCGTTCCGCAGGGGCTCGACCTGTGGTCCGTGCGAGGCGTAGTCGACGGCGATCTTCCGGCAGTACACACCCCGATCGTGCAGGGAGGCGGTTATGTCCGCCAGCGCGTCGGAGTCTCCGGAGAGGACGGTCTCGTCGTCGCCGTTGCAGACTGCGACCGACAGCACATCCTCGCGGCCGGCGATAGCGCGGAGAGCGTCGTGCTCGCCGAGCTGGACCGAGGCCATCCCGCCCATGCCGGACCGGCTGAGCAGCAGGCGGCTGCGACGGCACACCACGGCCGCCGCGTCCTCGATAGTCAGCGCTCCGCTGACCGTGGCCGCGGCGATCTCGCCCATGCTGTGACCGATGACCAGGTCCGGCTCGATGCCGTAGTCCCGCCAGACCGCGGCGAGGCTGACCGCGACCGCCCACAGGGTGGGCTGGACGACGTCAGTGCCGGCGAGCTCGCCCCCGGATGACAGCCGCTCGATGACCGACCAGCCCAGCTCGGCCTGGACCGCAGCGTCGCAGGCCGCCAGCGTCCGGGCAAATACGTCGTTGGCAGCAAGCAGCTCACGGCCCATGCCCGGGCTCTGCGCACCCTGACCGGAAAACACGAACGCCACCCGGGGCCGGCGGTGCACCCGTTCCCGGCTGAACGCAACCCCGGCCGGACTGCCGCCGGCCGCGAACGCCCCCAGCGCCTCGCTCGCGGAGCGGCTGTCGGCAGCGACAACCGCGGCTCGCACCTCGTGACCGGTACGCCGCACGCCGGCGCTGTGACAGACATCGCGCAACTCGACTTCGCCGCTGCCCAGGAATGCCCGGTAGCGGGCGGCCAGCTCCCGCAGGGAAGTCGGGCAGCGCGCGGACAGCGGTAGGACGAACGTCGGCGGTGCGGCCGGCCGGTTTGTGAGCTCCGGCGCCGGCGGCGCCTGCTGGAGCACTAGGTGCACGTTGGTGCCGGACAAGCCGAATGAGGAGACCCCGGCAAGAGCCGGACTGTCGCGGCGCGGCCACGGCCACCGCTCACGCGCCAACTGCAGCGGAAATGGCGTGAGCACCGGGTTGGGCGCCTCGACGTGCAGCGTCGCCGGGACGGTCCCGTGCCGCAGCGACAGCGCCGTCTTCACCAGTCCGACCAATCCTGCGGTCACTTCTACGTGGCCGATGTTCGACTTGACCGACCCCACGAGGCACGGACGGTCCGGGGTGCGGCCGGCGGCGAGCAGCGCGTTGCCCAGCGCCGTGAACTCGGCATGGTCACCGGCCACTGTGCCGGTACCGTGCGCCTCGATGTAGTCGACGTCGCGCAGCGACACCCCGGCGTCGCGGTAAGCCAGCCTGAGCATCTCCTCCTGAGCGGCGATGCCAGGCGAGATCGGAGAAGTCCCGGAGCGGCCGTCGTTGGTGACTCCGCCGCCCAGGACCAGCGCGTGGATCCGGTCCCCGTCCGCGATCGCCTGGTCCAGTCGCTTGAGGACGATGGCAGCCACGCCCTCGCTTCGCACATACCCGTCTGCCGAGGCGTCCCCGAACCGGCATCGCCCCCTGGGGGAAAGCGCCTCAGCCTGTGACAGCGCGACAGAGCCCTCGGCTGACAGCAGCAGGCTCGCCCCGCCGACCAGGGCCATCTCGGATTCGCCAGTCCGGATGCTCTGGCAGGCGAGATGAACGGCGAGCAGCGAGGTCGAGCACGTCGAACTCACCGACATGCTCGGGCCGCGCAGGTCCAACGCGAACGAGATGCGCCCAGCCGGCATGGCGAAGATCCCCGACCCGGTGACCGCATGCAGGTCACGGATGCCAGCCTCGCGAAGCCGGTCTGCGTAGTCGGGCGACTGGCAGGCGACGTAGACGCCAGTCCGGCTGCCGGCGAGCCGCTCGGCCGGGATCCCGGCGTCCTCGACGGCTTCCCACGATGTCTCCAGCAGCAGCCTGAGCTGGGGGTCCAGCCGGATCGCCTCCCGCGGCGACGTGTCGAAAAAGGGTGCATCGAATTCGTCGATGCGCTCCAGGTAGCCGCCTGCCCGGCTCACGACACGGCCAGGCAGGCCCGGCCGGGGGTCGTACAGGCTGTCGATGTCGAACCGTTCCGCCGGCACGTGCCCGACGGAGTCCTCGCCCCGGTGCAGCAGGTTCCAGAATTGTTCTACATTGGCCGCGCCTGGCAACCGGCACGCCATGCCGACAATCGCGACTGCCCGCGCTGCGGACCGATCCGTTCCGCTCAGTGTCTCCATGCCTTTCATCCAGCCTTTCTTGGCTCGAATCAGTGCAACCAACAAGGACTGCGAAACCTATGCCGCTGGTGGAGACTTACCAGATCGCGTGGCGGGCCCGATCCAGGTTGGGACGATCGCGGTTGGCTAGGCTGGCGGTCAAGCAGGAACTAACGCAATCGTTGGTCCTGTTCGCGGCTCTCGTCCGGCTCACCTGGGTCATCGACCTGAACGCGCACGTCGGGCTCGTCGGAAGGCAAATGGAAGACGACTCGGGCGCGGTCGGTTTCGGTGGGAACCATGACCTGCAGCCGCATGCTCCGGGTGCCCAGTCGCGGGTGACGCAGCCGGCGCGGGCGGGCCAGCTGCCCGTGCACGTCGTGTTCGGTCCACCATCGGGCGAACTCCGGGCTGGCCTTGAGCAGGTCCGAGATCAGGTCACGGACCCGGGGGCTGCTCTGCCGGGTGGCGACGTAGGCGCGAAACCGAGCCACGATGTCCCGGGTGTCGTCCTCCCAGTCGACGAGGCGTTCGCGTGCATCGGGGCTGGTCACCAGCCACCACACCATGTTGCGACGGCCCTCCTCCAGCTTCGCGAAGTCGGTGTACCACTCGCGGGCGGCGGCATTCCACGCGATCATGTCGCAGGCCTCGTCGAAGGCGTAGATCGGTAATGGCCCCTGCCCGACGACCTCGATGAGTTGACCGATCAGCTCGTTGATCGGAATGGGAGGCTTGGTCGGCTCCGTGCGTGGTGGGTGGCCGTATGCGAGAACGTGCATATACCGGCGTTCGTCATCGGACAACCTCAGCACCCTCGCCAAGCTGTCCAGAACCTCGGGAGACGGCCGGATGTTTCGGCCCTGTTCCAGGTACGTGTACCAGGTCGGACTGACGCCGGCGAGCACGGCGACTTCCTCGCGGCGCAGTCCGACCGTCCGCCGGTGCAGCCCAGCGGGGAACCCGACGTCCGCCGGGTTGACCCGTTGGCGCCGGGTGCGCAGGAAGTGTGCGAGCTCCTCCCTGCGGTCCTGATCGGCCACGATAGGCCCCCGATCACTCCCGGCTGGTACTGGGAGTACCACCATAGGTGATTTCTGTCAGCTCCAAGTCGGCGGGCCGAGGATGGGACCGAGCGTGGCCCGGCCCGCGCGGGCAGAGCCACCGCCCCGTGCAGCGCCGCGACGATCGGAGTCACAGATGCGGTGGTTGATCGGCCCCATCGAACTGTTGTTCGCAGCCGTGGTACTCGGAGGCCTCGCGACGAGTCTCGCCCGTACCGTCGTCGTTCCACGCGACCGGTCCTCCCGGCTGATGCGCGCGGCGCTGCGGACGGCCCTGACCGGCGCCAGGAGCCTTCCTCCACCTCGTTTGAGCCCCAGTCAGCGGCCGGCGCTGCTCGACCTGGTCCTCCCGATCTCGCTGTTCGTGACGCTGGCGGGCTGGCTGGCCGGGCTGGCGGCGGGCTTCGTGCTGCTGGGCCTGGCGGTGGGCGTGCCGGCAGATGCCGGAGACCTGGCCGGGATGCTCCTGCTCGAGCAGCGCGCCCGGATCGACATGGCTGGGCGGGCGGTAGGGCTGGCAGCGTGGGCCTCGGCCGGCCTGGTCATCGCGTTGTGGGCGGCCTACCTGCCGGTGGTCGCCGCCGCGTACGGACGCCGGGAGCGCCTGGTGCGCCGGCTCTCCAGCCAGGCGCTGCTGCCACCGGACGCTGAGAACCTCCTGATCGCATACGTGCCGGGTGGGTTCGGGCTGTCCTTCAACGGCCTGCTGGCCGAATGGGATGCGTGGTTCAACGATGTCCGGACCAGCCACTCGGCATACCCCGCCCTGGTGGCGGCGCCGCCAGCGGGCAGGCTGTGCTGGCTCAAGGCAATGGTGATCATGCTGGATGCCGCGGCGGTGGTGGACGCCATCGCGCCGACCCGGGCGGTGCCCTACGCCCGCGCCTTGCTGCAGTCCGGAACGGCCTGCCTCAGCGAACTCGCCGAGCAGATCCGGGTCACCGTCCCAGCGATGGAGGTGAGCCTGCAGGGCAGGGAGGAATACGACTTCCCGATGACGGTCGAGCGCGCGCTGAAGGCCGGACTGCCGGCCGAGCGTGATCCCCATCGGGCGCGGGAAGTCTTCCAGTCGTGGCGGCGCAGATACGCACCGCACGTTTCGGCGATTGCGACGTACCTAAGATACGACCACCCGCCAATCGACCGGACCTAGGGAGAAGACAATGTCCACGGATGCCGAGGTGACCGCGCGACCGGCGAACGCGGAGCCGCTGGAGCTCTCCGCGCTCTTCGACGCGCTGTTCTGCTCCTTTCCCCGGGCGGATCAACGTCGCTGGGCCGAAGCGTACGTCCGCGGTCTGATCCAGGTGCCCGGGCGGAAGTCGATCCGCCGAATTGCGGACCAGATCGTCGGCTACCGCGCCGACCAGTCGCTGCAGCAGTTCCTCAACCAGAGCCCGTGGTCGGTGGGTCCGATCCGCCGCAGTCTCGCCCGGCACCTGTTGGCCGCGCTGCATCCCAAGGCCTGGGTGGTAGAGGAGATCGCATTCCCCAAACGCGGCACGAGCTCGGTCGGCGTGACGCGACAGTACGTCGCCTCGCTCGGCGCCGCGGTGAACTGCCAGGTCGGCATCGCCGTCGTCCTAGCCGCCAACGCCGGCGGCTGCCCGGTGAACTGGCGGCTGACGATACCGGAAAGCTGGGACCGCGATGCGGAGCGGCGCAGGCAGGCGCACGTCCCGGAGCACGAACGGCATCAACCGTGGTGGCGCTACGTGCTGGCCGCGCTGGACGAGACGATCGACACGTGGGGGCTGCCGCCGTCACCGGTGCTGGTGGACGCCCGGCACGACCCGCGGCCGGAGCCGCTGCTGCGTGGCCTGGAGCAGCGCGGGTTGCGCTACGCCGTGCGGGTCTGTGGCGGCGCGCCGACCAGGCAGGATGGCTGTACCGACAGCGCACAGGGCATCCCGGCCCGATCCTCTCGCTACCCGACCGCGACCGACCTGGCCGCGAGGATGCCGACGCGCAGCAGGGTAACCCTGACCTGGTGGGACGCCGAGCGCGGCCGGCCCGGCAGGTCGCAGTTCGTGCTGGCTCCTGTCTCGGGGGAGAGCGACGTCCACAGCGGCGTCCGCGGCCACCCCTGGCTGCCTTCGCGACACGTCGTCGCCGAGTGGTCGGCCGGTCAGGCCATGCCCGGAGCAGTGTGGATCACCAATCTCAACGCCCCCCGGCTGTCCGAACTGGTTGAACTGCTGCGGCTGCGCGGGCAGGCCAGCCGAGTGCTGCGGCGCCTGGCGGATGAGTCTGGACTGCGGCACTTCGAGGGCCGGTCCTTCCGAGGCTGGCACCACCACGTGACGCTGGTATCGGTCGCTCACGCCTATCGGGTGCTGCGCGAGGTCGGCTTCGCCAACCGTCGCGCGCGCTGCCCGAGGGGCGCCGACGGCCGCCGGCTTACCGGCCATTTCCGAGGTTATCCCGACGGCACAGGAGGACGACATGGTGCAGCAGGCTCGTGTGCGCGTGCTACGGCGGCCCGCGGCGCGGCGAGGGTGCCGGTATGAGCTCGATCTCAGAACCCCGTCGGGCCGGCAACTTCCGTACTGAGCCGGGCGGCTTCGACCGCGGTGGGAGAGCCGCGGCGGAGAAGTCGGGCGGCGGTTGGAGGAGTCATGGTTGATGGTTCCCATTATCTGGCGTTCCTGGTAGCGGTGACCATTCTGGTGCTGGCTCCCGGGCCGGACATGTTCTATATCATCGCGGCCGGCGTCCGGGGCGGGTCGAGGGCCGGCTTCGCCGCGGCTTTGGGCGTCGCCGCCGGTCTTTCGGTGCACACCGCGGCCGCCGCCCTCGGCCTGTCCGCCTTGGTGACCGCGCTACCGCCGGTCTACCACACCGTGCGGTGGGCCGGGGCGGCCTACCTGCTCTACCTGGCGGTAATGGCGTTCCGTGACCGGAACGGACTCGCCGCTCCGTCCGATGAAGAGCAGCCGACGGCGGGCGCCGTCCGGCTCAAGGCCCGGAAGGCATTTCGGAGCGCCATGGTGGTCAACCTGCTCAACCCCAAAGTAATCCTGTTCAACATCGCATTCCTCCCGCAGTTCGTGCGGCCCGAGTCGAGGCACGTCGGACTGCAGTTCCTGGTCCTCGGCGTCACGTTCGTGCTCATCGACCTGGCGATCGACGGCACGATCGGGCTGGCGGCCGGCCGCCTGAGCCGGCTCCGGCGGCGCGGGCAAAACCTTGCCCGGACGCTGAACATCTTCAGCGGCTCGATCTTCGCGGTTCTGGCGGTCCGGCTGCTGATTCCAGGCGAGTGACCGCCGGCGTTCAGCTGACCGGCCGGCCGGGTCGAGTGTTGCGCGGCCCGGCCGGCCGAGCTGGGCCGCCTAGGGGTGTCTGATGGATCTCCGGCGGCGCGGATCGACGCCGTCCGCATCCACCAAGATCCATCAGACACCCGCTAGTCCGCGTCGTGCAGGCGGCTCAGCACTCCGCAGATCCTGTCGAGCCCCGCGGCCAGGTAATCGTCGCGTACGCCCAACCCCACCCGCAGGTGCCCCTCGACGCCGAAACGTGCTCCGGGCGCGACCAGTACGCCGCCATGGACGAGGATCGCATCGGCAACCTCCTGACTGGGCAGGCCCAGGTGATACCGCACCAGACCGAGCGCCGTGGCCTGTGACGCGACGAGGTGCAGCAGGCCGCCGCTGGCGGCCACCCAGTCGCGCAGCCCGCTCCGTCTGGCACGAATGAGTCGACGGGACCGGACAAGCAGCCACTCGCGGGCCGGCGACGAGAGCGCGACCTCGGCCAGCCGGACCGAGAGGCAGCTGGTGCCGGCTGCCGCGTGGTCGTGTCGCTGCTGGATCACGGAGAGCATCTTCCGCGGCGCGACCAGCCAGCCGACCCGCAGCCCCGGCATGGCGAACGTGTGCGACAGGCTTCCTACACACATCACCCGGTCGTACCGTCCCCAGAAGCTCGGCCCGACAGCGCCGACTAGCTCGGTGCCGCGGTGCGCCTCATCGGCGATGATCCATGCACCAACGCGGGCCGCGGTGCGCACCACCGCATCGATCTCCGGACCGGTGAGCACTGTGCCCAGCGGGCTGTTCGGGTTGGCCAGCACGATCGCGGCGGTGTCCGGTCGCATGGCGCTTTGCAGCGCGGCGATGTCCGGCCGCCAGCCGGACCGCCCTCGCATGGGGAGCGGCGCGACGGCGGCGCCGAGGCTGCGGGCATGTCGCCATGCCTTGCGGCATCCCGGGTCCATCACCACGACGTGCGAGCCACGGCCCACCACAGCCGCCAGCGCGACCGCGTTCGCCTCGGTCGCTCCGGCGGTGACGATCGTCTCCTCTGGATGTGCGCAGTACTGGTCGGCGAGCAGCTGACGCAGCCGGGCAGTGCCGGGGCCGGTCAGATAGCCCAAGTCGTGGTCGAAGAGCAGGCCCGGACAGTCCCCGGCTTCCAGCAGCTCCCGCAGCGTCAGGGGTAGGCCCCCACTGCCGGCAAGGTTGTAGCCGATCGGTCTGCCTCGTTCAGAGCTCTGCGCTGCGGGAAGAACCCGGCCAGCATCGTCCGTCGCCGTCCACGATGGACTCAGTCCGGACATTCCGTAGGAGGCGGATCGCCCCGCTACCCGGCTGAGAACCGCGTCTATTCTAATCACCCGGCCCACCGTCCAGACGTCCTACTGGTTTCGACATAGCATCGACACCGCCCAGTAGAGCGCGATTCAGCGGCTCCCGGCAAGGGACTGCGGCCAGAATAGGAACACTGCCTGGACTCACCGAAGTCCGGTCCGGACGAAGGCCGACCTGGGACGGACCGGTTGAGACGACCCAACTTCGTGCAGTCACCGTTGCCGTCGTGTGATTCGCGACCGATCCTCGGAACTACTCCGGACCAAGGCAATCCGACAGGACAAGCGAGGCGGTCATGGCAGTCATAGATATGTCGAGTCTATCCGGGCGGGACGCGTCGACAATGGTAGGGTCGGCAGCGGCAGGCGGCTTCCCCGAGTGGATTCGACGGGCCGTCTGCTACGAGGTTCCGGTGCCGGCGTTCGCCGATTCCGACGGCGACGGGATCGGCGATCTGCCTGGACTGGCCGGGCGGCTGGACCATCTGCAATGGCTTGGGGTCGACTGCTTGTGGCTGACCGGCAGCCGTGGCACGCCGGCCGAGCTCGCCAGCCTGCTCGACGAGGCACACGGCATGGGGATCAGGGTCGTGGCCGACCTGCCAGTCACCGCCGAGTCGGCTCTGGCGGAAACCATCAGGCGCTGTCTCGACCTCGGCATGGACGGCTTTCGTTTCGACCGGCGGCTGGCCTCCACCGACCGTCTCAGACTGTGTCGGACAATTCTCGAGGACAGGTCGCTAGACGGAGTGCTGCTGACGACACGGGAGATGTCGGCGCCGCTGCCACGCATCCTGCGCGCCCTGCGGGAGGAGTCAAGTCGAGTCGTCTCGCCGTTGCTGCGGACCGGCGACCGGGTCCGCGGACTGCGCGCCCGGCGACCGGCGCGGCGGGTCGACAACGACCGTAAGCGACTGGAGTTGTGTGCCGCCCTGCTGCTGTCCCTGCCCGGCTTGCCGGTGATCTACTACGGCGACGAGATCGGAATGGCGGGCCACGACAGGGCGCTTACTCCGATGCAGTGGAACGGTGGCCGCAACGCCGGCTTCTCGGACTGCCCGTCCGACCGCCTCCTCTCCCCGCTCATCGCGGACTCGGTTTACGGCTACCGGGCGGTGAACGTCGAGTCGCAGCGCGCCAGCCAGTCGAGCCTGCTGAACTGGCTGCGCCGGATGATCGCGCTGCGCCGGGACCATCCGGCTCTGGCCCGGGGAGTCAGTGTTCAGCTGCGCAGCTCGAACTCGAAGATACTCGCCTATCTCCGGCATTATGACGAGGGCAACGACCTCATCTGCGTCTATAATCTGTCGGCGTACCCGCAGGCAGCTGAGCTCGACTTGAGCAGTCATCACGGCATCGTTCCGGTTGAGTCGACAGGCAGCATCCGGTTCCCGCGGATCAGGCACACGCCGTACCAGCTCACCCTGCCCGGCTACGGCTTCTACTGGCTCTGCGTCGAGCGTGCCGACGACCGGCAGCCGGCGCTGGCGGCATGAGGGCGACCGCCGGGCCACCCGCCGGGAGGCGACGCCCGGTCGCGACGCCTGTCCCGCCCGCGCCGCCACGGCGACCACAGTCTGGCCGCCGGCGACGGCCGCGACATCGAGCCGGGACCGGCGGTCGGTGGCGTTGCCGTGCCCCGGCGGATCCCCGACAAGGGCCGGCAGGACAACCCGGAGCGGGAGATCGCGCATCCCGTCGACCGAGGTGACGAACAGCGCCAGCGGTGTGACCACATGGGGCACACCTGTGGCCGGTGCGAGTCGCGCATCGACCTGACCGGCGATCGCGCGCCGGCCCGATCACCCGGCAGCGCACCGGTCACGAGCCGCGCGAACCGTGCCCGCCGAGCCACCGGCATTCTGGCGAGGCCGAGCCACACACCGGCCAGAAGCATGCAGCCAACCAGGACCTCGGGCCATTCCGTCAGCCATCGCATGCTATCGCTCCGATCACCCTCCGCCGGCGAGACAGCACGGTGGGCGGGAGGCGCGCCGGAGGCTCGCCCGACCCAGGCGCAGGCGGCCGGTTCGGTGTCAGGCGACGCACCGACGCGCGTCCCGCCCACCCGAGTCAGCGAGTCATGCAGGTCTCGGCAGCGTTCTGGTAGCGGATGTCGCCGCGAATGACCTTGCGGTAGAAACTCCAGTACGAGTTCTCCACGGCCTCGATGCGCCCGGCGATCAGCGCATGCAGTCCGGATGCCTGCGCCATCGGCACCCCTTGGTGGTAGTGGTGTGCCGTGTGCAGGTTGTTGTAGTTCGTGTACCACTGGGCCAGCCGCGAGGCGTTGATGGAGCGCGTATTGGCCAGCACGTTGGGGTCCGTCTGGGTGTTGAGACCGAAGTGCTCGGGCATCTCGATCAGGAAGTGTGCCGCCTCGCCGACCACCAGGCTCGGCAGGAACCAGGCGAGCGGGACCAGCAGGCTGCCGGTGACCGCTGTGCCGGCGACCGCCGCGACCAGAAGCGCGGCGAGCAGGCGGTACTCTGCGGTGATCTTCTTGCGGTCCCGCTCCCGCGTCACGTCGGGAATCGGCCGGCCGAAACAGCACCGAATCATGGTGCGGAACACGTCGACGTACCGTCCAGGGTGCAAGGTGGCGACGGCGAAGCCGGCCCGGCTGTCCAGCCTGCGGAACCGGTAGTTGAAGAACTCCCGGTTCTCGGGAGTGCCGAGGAACGCATGGTGCCGCAGATGGTCGTACTTGTAGTGCCAGAACGAGCTGAGCAGGAAGATGCCACAGATGAACCCGCAGAGCCGATTGAGGCGGCGCGACCGGAAGGCATGCTCGTGCAGGCATTCATGCTGAAGCTCGACCAGGTGGGCGTACATCAGGCCGAGGACCAGGACCGCGAGGGCTATGACTGTCCAGTGCGGGGACAGCCCGATCACAACCCAGCCAGCCGCGGTCAGCCCTAGAGCGAACAGGAACTTGCCGGCGAACCTGGCCGGCTTCTTGCGGAAGTACTCCTTCGGCAGCCTGCGCCTGCGGTCCTCGCCGCGCACCGGGGCCAGCAGCGCCTCCTCGGCCGCATCGAGAAGACGTACCTGGTCCTCGCGCAGACTTGGGATAATGGTGGCCTGAGGCATGATTCTCCTCTTCTTCTGCGTACCTTGCCGCGACGACGCTTGCGCGCATGCAGCCGCCGTCACAGGCCGGTCATGGGCTCGCCGAAGCCGTCTTCGACGGGCTGTGCTCCAGCGTCTGCCGAGCGCCCCATTCTCGTCGAGATCCGGCGCGCTCCATCGCCCTACTTCGTCAAGACGATCCCGATCGAACTCTTTCCGGACGGTCGATTTCGGAGTCCGGTCTCGGCTCCCCGAATCGTCTGCAATATCAACTTGACGTAGTACTCGGCGGTATCTGGACTCGACGCTCCGATGCCGAGTAGTGTCGCAGCTATGACATCGCAGCACATTCTCGAGCCGCTGTCAGAACGCGAGCGACTCACCCCATGGATCCTTCATGACCTGCCCAGGACCGCCTGGATCGTGGAGTACCGCGCAGCGGAGTTGACTGCCGACGAGCGACAGATGGTCAGCGATGCAGCCACCCGGATGCTGCGTGCCCTCTCGCAGGACACCATGTGATCCGTGACACGCGACCGGAACACGTTGGCCCGCCGGCGCGGTAGGCCCGGTTACTCCGTCTGCCCGGACGGGCCGTCGTGACCTCTCGTCAGCAGTCGATAGGCGTGGGCGATGGAGACGAGCGTGACGTGGTGGTGCCAGCCGGGGTAGGAGCGTCCTTCGAAGTGCTGCAGTCCGGACTCTTCATGCATGCGTTGCAGGTCCCGCCTGCTCTGCTCGGGCAGTCGGAGCAGGTTCGCCAGCGCGGGTAGTCGGGACGCGTTCAGGTTGGTGATCCACAGGCTGGTCGGGTTGGCCGGACTGGTGGTCCACTCGACCAAGATGTGCGGCGGTGACTGGTATCCGCGGCCGGGCACGATGCGGTGCACGTCGGGCCGTCCAGAGATCGGGATCACGGCATACTGGGACCGGCTGAGCCGTCCGTGTTCGCCGTCCCAGCACGCGATCGTGGTCCGGTTCCACCGGGGCACCGCCGCAGCTGCGTCGCCGACCGGCATGGGACGGGGCCGGGGCGTGGCGTTCGCCCGGCGGGGCCCGGCTGGTCGGATCAGCATGCCGCCGGCGACCCGCGCGGCGTAGCGCACTCCGCGGCTGTCCAGACCGCGCAGCAGCGGCTCCACCCGCGGGTCATGCCGGCAGTCCACCAGTACCGGTACTCCGGCCAGCGCCCACGTGCCGGCCATCTCGTCGATGATCTCCAGCACGTACTGCCACCACGGCCGGTGCCGTTCGTTCGTGGGAATGCGGGCACGGCGGCGCCGTTCGGCGTCGTCGTCCCAACCACGGGGCAGCGTCAGTCGCCAGTTCACCGGACAGCTGCCCTGCTCCGTTGCCAGCAGGGCGGCGATGCCGAGTTGGCAGTTCACTGTGCGGCCGAGTGAGGATGCGTACTGCCGGGTCACCGCCACCGAACTGGCGCCGTGTTTCGGGAATGCCACCTCGGCCAGCACCCACGCCTTCGGCCGCAGTGTCGCGGCAAAATAATGAGCGAGGTTGGCGCGCACCTGGGCGCAGTCCCACGGGCTCTGGTTGAGAAACTGCTGAAGAGACTGGTCGGCGCGATATCCAACCAACTGCTCGGAAATCCGGCGGATCGACTTGCGACCGGGTACCGACAGCAACCCGCGGACATAGGTCTCGGCCCACCGGCGCTGGTCGGCGCGGGCGAGGCAGCAGAACACCGAGCGGCACAGCTCAGTAACCCGGACCGGACGATCGTCCGGCCGTCGGACCGCTTCCTGCAAGCCACTCGACATGACTGACTACGCCCCTATCAGACTTCAGGCACGTTAACATCGGCAGCCCGACGACGGGATCACATGAACTGCTCCGATCGTCGGCCGCTGGGCTAGCCGCACTGGCTCGCCGTGTTGATCCTGACCACCGGCGCACCCGAGACACAGAACGTGCCGATGGTGGTATCGCAGGTACCACCATCGCGTGGGGAGGTCCCGGCTGCGCCCAGCGGCCACCGCCCGGACCGCCACGCCGGCTACTACGTGGAGTCCGCGGAGTCGGGCCCGAAGCCGACAGCCGTGTTGTGCCGGCGGAATTCCGGCGCTTGACTCTTCTGGGTGCCAACGGCCGTGTTCGACTGACCTCAGGAGAATCCGATGACGCAGCGAGTACTTGTTGTACTCTCCGAGTACGGCTACTGGGGCGAGGAGCTGGTGGGGCCGATCGAGGCTTTTGACGCCGCCGGTTACCGGGTCAACTTCGTCACGCCGACGGGCAAGCGGGCGCAGGCCCTCTCGCCCAGCACAGATCCGGAGTACATCGACCCACCGCTTGGCCGTTCGGTAACCACCGCCGACATGGCACGCAGGGCCCGCGAGCTGGACGCGTCCGACCGGCTGGACAGCCCGCTGAGTCTGCAGGCCCTGATCCCGGAGCGGCCGTACTACAGCGCGATCAATCACCTGCGGCTGGTGGAGCAGTACCACCGCCAGCGCGACGCTGCGGTGCGCGATCTGGTCGGTTCGTACGACGCGGTGGTCATCGTCGGTGGTTCCGGCCCCATCGTGGATCTGGCGAACAATGAACGGTTGCACGAGCTCGTGCTCGGGTTCGTCGCCGCGGACAAGCCGATCCTGGCTGAGTGCTACGGCGTGACCGTCCTGGCTTTCGCTAGGGACTGGGAGACTCGGGAAAGCATCATCCGTGGCAGGCATGTCACCGGACACCCCAAGGAGTACGACTACAAGGATGGCACCGGGTTCATCGGAGTCGACTTAAACATGGGACCGCCGCCATATCCGCTGGAGTACATCCTGCGCGACGCCACGGCGCCAGGCGGCCGATTCATCGGCAACGTGGGCAAGGAGACGTCGGTGATAGTTGACTATCCGTTCATCACGGCCCGTTCGACGCCCGACTCCGCGCTCTCCGGCCAGCTGCTGGTAGAGGTGCTGGAGAACGGGCTGCGTCGCTACGGCTGGTAGCGAGACAGCGAAGGAGCCATGCCATGCGGGGTGGACGACTCGGCGACCAGTGTGGCCGGCCTGGCAAGGTCGCCATTTTCGAGCAGTTCAAGGCCGACGGGATCGACTACATGTTCGGCAATCCCGGTACCGTCGAGCAGGGCTTCCTCGATGTCGTAGACAGCAGCCCGACCCGGTACGTGCTGGCGCTGCACGAGGGCGTGGCGGTGGGCATGGCCGACGGCTACGCCAGGGCCACCGGCGGTCCGGCGCTGGTGCAGTTGCACAGCGGGGTCGGGCTCGGGAATGGAATCGGTCTGCTCTACCAGGCATTTCGAGGCGGTTCGCCGCTGGTCGTGGTGGCCGGCGAGGCCGGGGTCCGTTATGACGCGATGGACGGGCAGATGGCCGCCGACTTGGTGGCGATGGCGGCCCCCGTGACCAAGTACGCCGTGCGAGTGGTGCACCCCGGGTCGGTGCTGCGGGTTCTCCGCAGGGCGATCAAGATCGCGATGACGCCGCCGCGAGGGCCCGTCGCGGTCGTGCTTCCGGCCGATGTCATGGACGAGCTTACCGAGGAACCCGCGGTACCGACGTCGGTCCCGTCCACTAGGACGCTTCCGGAGCCGGGGCTGATCCGAGCCGCCGCGAACGCTCTACTCGGCGGCGAGCGACGGCTGGTGCTGATGGGCGACGGCGTGGCGCTCGCGGGCGCACAGCGGGAGCTCACGGCCGTGGCCGAGCAACTGGAGGCTCCGGTGTGGGGAGCGAACTCGTCAGAGGTCAACTTCGATGCCACCCATCGCCTGTACGGCGGCCATCTCGGCCACATGTTCGGACGGGACAGCGCCGAGATCGTCCGGGACGCGGACGCGGTGCTCATCGTCGGCACCTACGTCTTTCCTGAGGTATTCCCGGAGTTGGCGAGTCCGTTCCGGCCCGACGTCCGGATCGTGCACGTCGACGTGGACGCGTACCAGATCGCCAAGAACTTCCCGGTGGATGTCGGCATCGTCGCCGACCCGCGCCTCACGCTGGCCGCCCTGACGGTCGAGTTGGCGCGCCGGGCGCCGGCCGACCGAACTGCCGCACCGCGGTATCCGCGTGGGGCGCAGCCGCGCCCGCTGGGCACGCTGGACGGTGGGGCGCCGGCGCCGCAGGACACCGTGCTCGACCGGTTCCTGCAGCGACTGGCCGAGCAGGCGCCAGCGGACGTGGCGGTCTTCGACGAGGCGCTGACCGCATCCGGTGCTTTGACCCGATGGCTGCCGCCGAAGACACCCGGCGGCTACTTCCAGACCCGTGGCGGCTCGCTCGGTGTCGGCATCCCCGGCGCAATGGGCATCAAGCTGGCCCGGCCGGACACCACGGTGATCGGCTTCGCGGGCGACGGCGCCAGCATGTACACCATTCAGGCGCTCTGGACCGCGGCACGCCACGGCATCGGCGCGAAGTTCGTCGTCTGCAACAACCGCCGCTATCGCCTGCTGGACCTCAACATCGAGCAGTACTGGCGCGATCTGGACGTCACGCCGCACATGCACCCCGAGGCGTTCGACCTGTCCAGACCCGATCTCGAGTTCGCCGAGCTGGCGGCGTCAATGGGCGTCACCGGGCGGCGAGTCGAGAAGGTGCAGGAGGTAGACGACGCCGTCCGCGCTCTGCTCGACCACGACGGCCCATTCCTGGTGGATCTTGTGATCGACTGAGCGATCCGGGGCCTGCCGTTCACCTGAAGACAGTAGGGAATACGCCATGAAGTCTCACCGACCCAGCCTCTCCAGGCCGCTGAGGGGGCGGCGGATCGCGATTCTCATGGAGAGCGACTTTGTCGACGAGGAAATCTCTTTCTATCGGATGCGGTTCGCTGAGGAGGGCATGGAGGTCGTGCTGCTGACCCGGCTGTGGGGCCGCGACGCGATGACGTTCGCCAGCCACGAGCGGCGCACGCCGATCGAGGTGCGGGGCGACCTGGAACGGCTGGACTACGCGGAGCTGAGCACGTTCTCGGCGCTGGTCGTGCCGTCCGGCATGGTGTCCGACCGGCTGCGCTACACCGAGGACGTCACCCGGCTCGCGCCCGCTGTGGAGCTGATCCGGCGCGCGTTCCGGATGCCGGACCTCATCAAGGGGTTCATCTGCCACGGGCTGTGGCTCGTCGCCCCGGTGCCCGAGCTGATCAGGGACCGGCCGGTGACATGCCACAACAATCTCCTCGGCGACGTGCGGAACATGGGCGCCCGGTATATGTCGCAGGACGTCGTGGTCGACGGTGACCTGGTCACGGCCCGCGCCGTCGAGCACTGCCATCTGTTCGCCAGGACTCTCATCGACATGCTTTCGGCACATCCGGGGTCAGGACCGCGGGCCAACGGTCGGCTCGATCGGCAGGCGGCGGCCCGGCTGGTTGCGGAGGTTGCCAGTGCCCGCTGAGGTGGACTTCACATTCTCGGACACGACGGCCGGATACGTCCTCCGGTACGACGCGACCGACGGCAGGCGCCGGCTGGAGCTGCAGACGCTGGACGGGCGGGCGCTCACCCTGCACCTGAGCGACACGGTCAGCGCCCAGCTGCTGCGTAACTTGGGGCAGCCCTACGTCGACGCGACCGGCCGGATCGAGGAGCTCTGCCGGCCAGGAAACCTCGTGTTCGGGTACGGGCCGATCTACCCGCACGAGGATGGCCTGCATGTGGTCGCCGGTCAGCTCATACTGGTTGGCCGGCAGCCGGACCGGCCGGAGTTCGACGCGCCGGATTGGTGGGTCGACCAGATTCGGGAGCTGGCAAGATTCTACCGCGTGGCGCAGTTCGGCCGCGGACCCATCGACTATGCGAACTACCGGACTGAGATCCGGCTCGGTGGCGAGAAGACCGTCCGGCATGTTCAGGAAACGGACACCATCTCCCGCCTGGTCTACGGGATGGCCGCCGCGTACATGCTCACCGGCGAGCCCGACTTTCTCGATGTGGCGGACCAGGGCTGCAGGTACCTGCAGGAGCACATGAGGTTCGTCGACCTCGACGAGCAGGTGACCTACTGGTACCACGGCATCGACGTCGGCGGTGGCCGGGAACGCAAGCTGTTCACCTCCGAGTTCGACGACGACTACCGCGCGATCCCGGCCTATGAGCAGATCTACGCGCTGTGCGGCCTGGTGCAGACCTACCGGATCACCGGCGATCCCACGCTGCGGATCGACATCGAGGCCACCGTGCGGCTCTTCCAGCGGTTCTTCGCCGACCCGGCGATGGGCGGCTACTTCTCCCACATCGATCCGGTCGAGTTGAGCCCGCACGCCGCCTCGCTCGGCCGCAACCGGTCGCGCAAGAACTGGAACTCCGTCGGCGACCACGCTCCCGCATACCTGATCAACCTTTACCTGGCCACCGGGGATGAACGCTACCTGCGGATGCTCGAGCACACGTTCGACATGATCGTGTCGCACTTCCCCGACCGAGACCGGGGTGGCGGTCCATTCGTGCGAGAGCGTTTCCACGGCGACTGGACCACGGATACGACCTGGGGTTGGCAGCAGGACCGAGCCGTGGTCGGGCATAACCTGAAAATCGCCTGGAACCTGACCCGGATGGCCAGCGTGCTGCCCAAGTGGGACTACCGGCAGCTCGCCGAGCAGCTCGCCGTGGCCATGCCCGGCATCGGGCGCGACCCGCAACGCGGCGGGTGGTACGACGTGCTGCAGCGCCAGCCGGACGACCATGGCCGGCATGCCTTCGTCTGGCATGACCGCAAAGCGTGGTGGCAACAGGAGCAGGCGATACTTGCGTACCTGATCCTCGCCGGGCACACGCGGAACCCGAAGTACCTGCGGCACGCCCGCGAGGCTGAGGCCTTCTACAATGCGTTCTTCCTCGACCACGACGAGGGCGCCGTCTACTTCAACGTCCTCGCCAGCGGCGTGCCGTACCTGCTCGGCACGGAGCGCCTCAAAGGCAGCCACTCGATGAGCATGTATCACACTGCGGAGCTGTGTTATCTGGCGACGGTCTACAACCGGCTGCTCATTCGCCGCCAGCCGCTCGAGCTCTGGTATCGGCCGCAGCCGGACGCTGAATTCCCTGACCGACGACTGAGAGTCGCGCCGGACCTGCTCCCCGCCGGCTGGGTCGCCCTGGACAAGGTCTTCATCGACGACGAGCCGTACGACGCCTTCGACGCCGGCACGATGGCGGTACAGCTGCCCAGGAGCAGCGGGCCGCTGACCGTGCGCGTCCGACTGACACCGACGAGGTCGGACAGCCCATGACCGCCGCCGCCACCACTTTCGCGTCCATACTCGACCCCAGGCACGTCGAGCTGGAGGTGTCGGCTGGGCGGCCGCTGCCGCTCGGCGCGACGGTGCTGCCGGATGGTGTCAACTTCGCGGTCAGCTCCGCGACCGCCCGGCGGATCTGGCTGGTGCTGCTCGACCGGATCACCGGCGAGCCGCTCATCGAGATTCCGTTCCCGGACAGCGGCCGGGTCGGCAACGTGTTCACGGTGTTCGTGTGCGGCATCGACAGCGAGTCGGTTGATTACGGCTACCGAGTGCAGAGCGCCACGATTCAGCCGCCTGGGCCGGTGCTGCTCGATCCCTACGCGAAGCTGCTTGCCGGCCGCGAGACTTGGGGAGACCGCGCCGGGGTGTACCGGGCCCGGCCCATCGTGGACGACTTCGAATGGGACGGCGACCGGCGGCCGGGCATCCCCCGGGAAGACATGGTGATCTACGAGCTGCACGTGCGCGGCTTCACCAAGCATCCGACCTCGGGGGTCGCCGTTCCAGGCACCTACTCCGGACTGCGCGAAAAGATCTCCTATCTGCGCCGGCTTGGAGTGAACTGCGTAGAGCTGATGCCGATCACGGAGTACAACGAGACCGACAACACACACGTGTCGCCAGACACCGGGCGTCCCCTTCACAACACGTGGGGTTACAACCCGATCGGCTTCTTCGCGCCCAAAACGAGCTACGCGGCAGACACGGCGGGGGATGGCGCGGTCCGAGAGTTCAAGGAGTTGGTCAAGGCCCT
>WNGI01000407.1_pt1 | contig 31226 bp, 26 predicted proteins | sample 5400621 | NCBI WGS metagenome assembly WNGI01 (sample SAMN13153374, study PRJNA577476) | soil metagenome | isolation source: 20 cm soil or saprolite under Garry oak tree replicate 1 | place: USA:California | collected 2016-06-15
GCGGTCTCCGAAGCGCGCCGCTGTGCAACAGAATTAGGCTTTCGCGCCTTGTTTTTGCGCGCCAACCCTTTGGTAAATCACCAATGGCACGATGATTACTACGAGCCGCTATGGGACGCGTTGGAAGGGCTGAATCTCGCCTTGGGGTTTCACGAATCCACGGGCACTGGTCGGCAACAAATCGGCGAGCGCCTCGAGCCGAATTTGATGCTGCGCCGCGTTTACGCGCAACCCATGGAACAAATGCTCGCGCTCGGCAGCTTTTGCGCCGGCGGCGTGTTGGCGCGCCATCCCAAACTGCGGGTGGCGTTTCTCGAAGCGAACTGCAGCTGGCTACCCTGGTTGTTGTGGCGGCTGGACGAGGGGTGGGAGCGCGAAGGCGACGTTTGGGCGCCGGATGTAAAAATGGCGCCGAGCGAATATTTCAAGCGCCAATGCGTTGTCTCTGTTGAACCTGATGAGGCGACACTGAAGCATGTGATCGATTACATGGGTGGCAAGAATGTAGTTTTCTCCACCGACTACCCCCACGGTGATTCAAAATATCCCGAGGCAGTGAACCATTTTCTCAAGTTGCCTATCACCGACGATAATAAAAAAAATATTCTCTGGGACAATTGCGCCGCGTATTACGCGATGTAGGCGCGCCGCGCACCGAAGCGGCGCTGCTCCGGCAAGTTACTGAAACCGGAGCAGCGCGATGGTGGATTTAGCGAGAGTAGTATCCGTCGGAATAGTTATGATTGTGATGGTGCCAGTGGCAGCCAGACGCAGCGACGAGTCCGACCGTGAGCAGCGCCAGCAATGCAAAGGTTTTCATTTTTCCTCCTTTCCTGACTCTAGTGCTAGCAGTTGAAGGCTCGTGAAATTGCTTTCGTCAGTTTCCTCTTTTCTCCTCTGACATTTAGACGACTGGTTCGGCCGTTTATGACATCCGAAAAATCTTCCCGAAAGTTTTTGTGAGCCTGTCGCAAAACGCCGACAAGAAAGACATCGTGATGGGAAAGTTCCTACTTTGACTGTGGTCAGATGCTCGAAAGGCGGTCGAGACTTAATTGACGCGTGCTTACGAAGCGGAAAGCTGGAAGGTTACTCCAAGTTCGGCGCGTAGAGTATCGCGCGAGAATATTGCAGCGGATGGAGTGTTTACAGAGATGTTCGTCCGTCGCTAGTCGTCAAATCGGCGGCATTACCCGGATTTCGGGTAATATCGATCGCGCCGATTATGGAATTCCCCACCATGAGCGGCGGCGCGGGCGCGCCTTGATTGATGTTCCTGTGAGATTTTCAGCAGTGGGTTCGAAGAATTCTAGCTGCTGGATTCAGCCGCGACAGTTTAGTCGCGGTATCGATCCCGGCCGCGCCGTTCTTGATCGTAACGCTGCTTGATCCGATCCCGCTCATCTTTTGGTAAACGCTGCCAGCGATTCCATTCGTCTCGTAAGTGTTCTTTGTCTTGTGGCGGCAGTCGCTGCCAGCGCTGATAGTTTTGCAGTACTTTATCTTTCTCTGTTGGAGTTAGATTCCGCCAATTATCGCTTGCGGCCATGACTGTTTGAGAGCTCACAAGCAAAAACAAGCTAAACAATAGGGCTATTTCATTGCGGGTTTTCATCTTATTGTCCGACCGATGCAGCAATGCTGGCTAAGCTACTCCGCTTTGCAGTCTCACGCGGCTTGACTGACTGTTCGTCGAATCGCTTTTCTGGTCGTCCTGATTTTCGAGATTGCCCAGGGATTCGAGCAAATCCATCGATTCAAAGAATTGCAACTGGTTTTCATCGGCCAAAACTTCCTGGGGTATTTTTTCTGACGGCCGATGTAGAAATGAACTTAAATTGCCCTTGCCAAACAGCAGACCGATAACCAACACCGCCACTGTGACCGTGCCAAACGCCGGCACCAGCCAGATTCGCATCGGCGTGAACAGCCCGCGCCACCAATATTTCCGTTCCTCCTGCTGCGCCAGCTTGGCCAACGTCTCTCGGTAGTAATTATCCCAGAAAGACTGCGGCAGCTGCTCCGATCTAGCCATTTGTGGCAGTAATCGATACAAATCGTCAACAAAGCCTTGGCAGCGAACACACGCCGCAAGGTGCTGTCCAATCCGACGCCGGTCCGCATGGTTGGTCTCTCCGTAATAATAAAGCACCAAGTCTTCTTCCCAATCTTTGCAGGCGCTTTGCAGCGGCATGTTTTTCATAAATGCTCTCCCTAAACAAGCTCCACAAGACTCTGGCGCAGCGCGGCCACGGCGCGATGCAGATAGACTCGAACTGTACCCTCGGTAGTTTTCATAACCTTGGCAATATCCGCAATCGACAACCCTTGATGGTTTCGCAGCAAAAACGCCGTACGTTGTTTGTTCGGCATGGTTTCCAGCGTCTGATCCGCTCGCCGTTTTGCCTCACCAGCTATGGCTTCCTGCTCCGGTGCAAAGGTCGAGTCGGCTAATTGCTTCTGCTCCGTCGGTTCTTCGCTCATCCCATCGAGGGATTCCCACGCCACCCGACCTTGACGGCGGGCATGATCAAGACAGAGATTGACCACGATACGGTAAAACCAGGTGTAAAAACTCGACCTGCCGTCGAATTGTTTGATATTTGCGAACGCCCGCAAGAAGGCATCTTGGGACAGGTCTTTCGCGGTCTCTGTATTCCGCGTGAAATCCAAAGCTATACGAAAAGCCTTTTCCATGTAGCGTCGCACAAGCACGTCGAAATAGTGTCTCTGACCTTGCTGACACAACGCCACTAACTCTTCGTCGCGGAGTTCTTGTTGGCCAACCATTTGCTTCTCGCGGCGCGATATTCCTTATCCCTTACGAACGTTTAGACGCCTGATGGCGCTAAAGGTTAACAAGCCGAAGGACTTAAGTCGAGTTCTGCTAAGTTACTTAAACTCGGAAGGATTTTGGCGGTAATCGCGATCGGCGCGATCTGCTAAGACAGGCGCGAAGGCGGATTTACTGGCCGGTCGCAAGGGCGATGACGTTTTCGATGATATCAAGAATGCGGTTGGTACGACGGTCGATGAGAATAACGTCCCGTTCCAAAACAACCCGCTCCCAGTGTTCAGGCAGCCGCGGTAACCGGCGGTCCAAGTCAACTGGCAGAGGCTCGAGGCGTTTTTGCAAACCGGGCGGCAGCTGGCCATTTTTTTCCAAATGCTTCTGTAACCCCGGAGGCAGGTTGCCGCCGCGTTTGGCTAGACCGGGCGGCAATCCTTTTGCCTTACCTTTGACGCTGCGATGATAGTATTCCTCGATGGCGTGACGCTCTTCTGGAAGAAAATGCGACGGGCGATTCACATCCAATGCCCGCACCGGACGCCGATCCAACAGGGACGCGCCAACAAAAAGGGAGAATATGAGGAAAGATCGTCTCTGCTTATTCACGTTAGTCGGCCTTCGCTGAATAATAATTGCTCACTCTAGCTATTTACTATGACCTTTTCCATTTGCCACGCCGTTGCCGTTGCCTCCGCCAGCCGAGACGATGCCACCGTTCGAGCCGGCCGCATTGCCTGAGCCAGTGACGATACCGCTCCGATTAAGGCCGTAAGCGTTGCCGTTTCCCCTGCCCGAAGCCGTGACGATGCCGTCACTCGAACCTTTGCCGTTGGAAACGTCCTGAGCAGAATTTCCGTGCGCCTTGCCGCTACCGGAAACCATGCCGCTGTCCGATGAACCGTCACTTTTTCCGCTGGCAGTGGTTGTGGCACCTACTTTAGACGACGTGGTTGCGGCGTTTGCTAAGTTTTGATTGGCGTTCTTCATCCCTGCTATAACCGGACCGAGCTTGAAGCCGAGTTTCTGGGCAATCTGCCCCCAACCCATGTTCTGGCTGCGCATGGTGAGAATCCCTTGTAGATTCGTCGTTGTGGTTGCGGCCGTCGTGCCCGTACCGGTGGTTTGGGTGATTGTGCCACCGGTCAACGCGGCTTGTAACTGCTGCGGCGTCGGTTGGGTAATTCCAAGTGTGCTGAGCTGCTGTTTTGCGAGCGCTAGGGAAATGTAAACATTGCCAAAACCCATTTGGCCGGTTGGCGGTGTGATCGGCGTGGTCGTGGTCGTCGTAGTCGGCAAACCACCCGGCGTCGTGCTTGGAATCGTCGACGTCGACGTCAACGTAATCGGCGTGCCGTTCCTCAGACCTGTCACAACTGCTTTCGAGTCTGAGCCGAGAAATGAATTAAAGTCGCCGCTGATCTTATTGATAACGTTCGTTTGCCCCTGGTTTTGAGTTGCGCTGTTCATCGTGGTTACTTGACTGTTCAAATCCGACGCTGTGTCGGCCATCACCAAAACTGGCACTCCAGTGGCCAAACCGGCAGTTAAAATCGCTGCTAAGAGTTTCATAACGTCCTCCTCATTATTTGTTTAGCTGAGTCCCAAAGCTTTTTCAGTTTGAATAATGATCTCAGTCGCAGTCGCGCGATCTTTGAAAAAGAACCCCTGCTTCGCCACCGTGCGAATGCGCGTCGTTTTGCTGCTCACCATCTCGAGTTCGATCTCGATATCGCGGTCGTTGGACAACGCTTTAATTGCTTTTCCCTGGTCGATTTTGGAGGTTGCTTCAATCTTGATACCCATCCGATCAAGCGCGGTCCGCGTGGCGTTTTCGACCTGCGGCAGGGGCGCTGTGAATGTCCTATACGCGATGCCGTCCAGCGTATAGGCGACCGAAGTGCCAGTGGTAACGCCAGCGCCGACGCCGAGTAGGGTTAAGCCTAAGCCAGCAACGCAGCCGTGTAGTGCCAAAGAAAGCCCTATGAGAGAAATAATGAGCGGGACTTGCGTATATTGCTTTGCCATACGGCGATTGACCATAGGCAATTAACGAGCCACGGCTGTGCGACGATAACTGAGGGAATGGTTGGAACGACTCTGACTGGGAGGGCGACTATGGCTCCGTTCCCGTCGACAAAAATGTTAGGGTACGGTAATTGTTACTGGTTGAACGTCGGCCAAGAATAGTTCTTCGACAACTTTTCAGTGTGCGCCGATGCCGGTAATCTTGATGCTGCCGTGCTTGGATTTGTACTTACGGTTAAGGGCGATGATGATGCCGGTTAGTCCCTCGATCACGTAGGCATTGCTCGCGGGACCGGCATCGTAAGCCGTAGCGCCGATGCGTTGAATAATCTCCATGACACGCTGCTTCGCGGCAGCATCGTCACCGCATACCAGGACATCGCCGAGCGGCGCTTCGACCTCGCCTAAATCGACGGCGGAGATATTGTGCAGCGCGCCCACGACCGGCGCCTCGCCGCTGACAATCTGCTGTGCTTCCTGCAGTGCCGAGCCCGCTGGCGGCACAAACGGCTTCACTTTGTTAAGCGGCACCACAGCATCGATGACGATCTTGCCGCCAAGCTGTCCCTTGAGATCGGAAACCATTTGCGCGTGCCCTTCGTAGGGGACCGCGATGACCACGAAGTCGGCGTCCTTCACCGCTTCCCGGTTGGTCGTGCCGACTATCTCACCGGCGCGCAATTTAGGCTTCAGCGTCTCGACTGCGTTTTTTGCTTTCTCTGCGTCGCGCGAGCCGATAATGATCTTTACTCCGGGAGCTCCGAGGCGCAGCGCCAAAGCGCCGCCCAGATTGCCTGTACCGCCGACAATTGCCACGATCAATTGATCCATAATTTCACCCAGAACTAACGAAAGAGATCCTCAGCGTGCGGGCGAAGAAGCTCCTGCGCCGATCCATCCTCCGTTTTTTCCATGTCGTATCCGCGTACGATAACTACGGGTATCGCTTCGCGCTTGCCCATCACTAATTCCGCCGCCGCGGCGATTTCATCGGCCACTGCCGCTACTGCTGCCTTGAGTTGATAGCCGTAGCGATCCTGCGTCCCTCTTTCATCTTTAATTGCCTTCATTCCGGCGATGCCGATTGCCACGTCGACGGTGCCCAAGCGCCACGCCCGGCCGAAGCTGTCGCTGACAATGAGGGCGGGACTTTTACCGGTGCGCTTGTGAATTTCCTCGCGCAATGAACGCGCCGAGCGATCCGGGTCTTTCGGCAATAGACTAACTTGCTTCAAGCCGACGTTCGATTGATCGACGCCGGCGTTGGCGCAAATAAAACCGTGCTGGGTTTCAACGATCAACGCTCTGCCGCCGATGCGGATCACACTGCGGCTCTCGCCGAGGATCACCTCCACGAGTGCCGCTTCCTTGTCGAGTTCGCGCGCCAATTCTTTAGCGCGCTCCGAGGCTTCGATGTCCTTTAAATTTATTATGCGCCCTTCAGCCTTCGAGACGATTTTCTGCGCGATGACGAGCACGTCGTTATCGCTGAGCTCGATGCCCTGACGTAAACAAGCAGCAACAATCAGCTCACCCAGCGAATCGCCTGTGCGAATCTCACCGATGTTCTCAAGGCCGAGCAGCTCGAGCCGCTTCATACGTCACCTGAGGGTGGAGAGTCACCTGCGTACTGTTCGGCCAAAAGTTTCAACGCCACTTGCGTCGCCTCACCGTCTGTCACCCCATAGGAAAGAAAACGCTTGAGATCTTTGGGTTCGTCGATATCCAAGGCGATATGTTCGTTTTCGATAAAGCGCGCCGGTAAACCTTGCGCGGTCAGCTGACTGAGATGAAACGTAAAGCTGTCATACCCGAATCGGAGCTCGATCACATCGGGCGGTGCCAAGAGCAATGCATTGGTTCCAAGTCGATCATGCGACGGCACCAACAAAGCGAATGGCGCCGCTGCATCATCTGGCACTTGCGCTATGACGTGCTCGATATCGCTCGCGCGCACCAATGGCATGTCCCCAGGGATAATCAATACGGACTCGCAACCCGCGCCTTTTAATTCCATCCTGGCAAAATCAACCGCCAGGGTTTCACCGTTTTCCGCTTTCTCACGAATCGCTTCGGCACCGGCCGCCGAGGCAAGGGCGGCAACTTTGTCATCGCTGGTGACAACAAATGTTCCCGCCAGTCCGCGCGCTAATCTCACTTGACGCAAAACATCGCGAAACATCACTTCGGCCAAAAGTTCACGCGCGGCGCAGCTCAAGACCGGACTGAGCCGTTGCTTGGCGCTACGAAAACCCTTCACGGGCATCAGTGCGGCGACATTCATGTGCACTCCAGAAAGAGTTTTTGTAAACTATTTTTCGACTAACGCCAAGACCTCACGCGCGAGGCGTCTCTTATCGGAGAGTGTCCTCATGCGGATGTTCGTGCAGATGGCTTGAATATTCGCCGCCGCAACGGGCTTAGCTAGGTTCCGATCTTCTTCCGCGATCAGAAATACATCGAGGAAATCGCTGTAGCACTGCGCCACACCGACCGGGGAGGCTTCCCGGCCGCTCGCTTTCATTAATTTATGCGCCGGTCCTGAAATTGCCGTTGAGCCGATGAGCGGGCTGACAGCGACGATCGGTGTGTCGTTGCCTGCCAATGACGAGCGAATTCCTGGCATGGCGAGAATCGGTCCGATGCTCGTGATCGGATTACTCGGGCAAACGATGACGGCTTCGGCGCAGCGAATCGCCTCAAGAACGCCGGGCGCCGGTCGGCTCGATTCGGCTCCGACGAGACGAACTCCCTTTACCTCGCTTGACCAGCGATCCTTTACAAAGAATTCCTGAAAGGAAATTTCCCCCTGCGGTGTCTCTACGCGCGTTTCGACGTGCTCGTCGGACATCGGCAAGATGGTCGATTTGACTCCAAGAGCGCGGCGGATTCTGTCGGTTACCTGCGACAGGGTCAGACCTTCATGCAAGAATTGTGTGCGGCTGATATGCGTCGCCAAGTCTCGATCGCCAAGCTTAAACCAAGTATCTGCGCCCAAGCGGCGTAGCTGCTCTGACGCCTTAAACGTATCATCTTTGATGCCCCAGCCTTTGGCCGGATCAATGAAGCCCGCCAAGGTGTAGGTGATCGTATCGATGTCAGGCGAGACGTAAAGGCCGTGGAAGATCGCGTCGTCGCCCGTGTTGCAGATGATCGTCAGGTTGGCAGGATCGATTTCGGCAGCGAGACCTTCGATCAGTTTAGCGCCGCCGGTGCCGCCGGTGAGAGCGACAATCATTCGGGCAGATCAGAAATCGATGGAGTGTTGGAGTGATGGAGTGTTGGTAAATTCGCCAGCGGGCCGTTGTTTCTAACCAAGCCGTCCGCGCCACAGAGTTGCTCGACATACGGAATCAACGATGGCACGAGAAACTTCTCAGCGCGCCGAATGAATTCCGGATAAATCGGCAGACGCGCCTTGAGCTCAAAGCCCGCTTGCGCGCTTTTTTCCTGCAACAGCCCTAGCGCCGGCCAGGGCGCTTCGGGATTGATGAAGTCGGGCGTCAGTGGCGACACACCGCCCCAGTCGTTGATACCCGCGTCCAAATAGAGCTCATAACCGGCCGGCGTCAAATTGGGCGGCGCCTGAATGTTCATTTCCCCGCCAAGTATGAGACGGGCGAGAGCGATGGTTCTCACCATATCGTCACGGGTCCCATCGGCATGAGCGCGCATCGGTATCGTCGGTTTGGCGCGAAAGTTTTGCACGATGACTTCTTGGATGTGGCCGTAGCGATCGTGCAGATCGCGGATCGCCAGCAGCGAATCGATCCGCTCCTGCCAATTTTCACCGATGCCGATGAGGATTCCCGTCGTAAATGGAATCGCGAGCTTGCCCGCTTCTTCGAGCGTTTTCAGCCGCACGGCGGGCTTCTTATCCGGCGCATTATCATGCGCGGCGCCAGGCCAAAGCAATCGCTCGCTGATGCTTTCGAGCATCAACCCTAGGCTCACGTTCACTTCTTTGAGCCGTTGCAGATCGCCTCTGCCCATCACGCCGGGATTAGAATGCGGGAGCAGCTCGGTTTCTTCCAACACGGCGCGACAGGCTTCGCGCAGATAATCGAGTGTGCGCCGATGGCCGCGCTCGGCTAAGAATTCTTTTATCTCCGGATAGATCGCTTCAGGCTTATCGCCGAGACTGAACAGCACCTCGGTGCAGCCGAGAAGTTTGCCCTGGCGGACGACGCGCAGGACTTCATCCAGAGTCATCGTCTTGGCGCCAATCTCATCCGGCGCTTTGCGAAACGTGCAGTAGCCGCAGAAGTCGCGGCACAAATTAGTCAGCGGCACGAAGACCTTTGGCGAGAACGTGACGACTCGCCCTTTGTGACGATCTCGCACTTGCCCCGCCATCGTGATCAAAGCTTGCAGCTCCTCGCCATTTAATGCGCTGAGTGTGTGCGCTTCCGTGCGATTCGGCAATTTGCCTTGCAGGCAGTCTTTCAAGATTTGCAGCATCTGCTTGTTTGAATATCGGATTGGCCGTTCGGTTTCAAACCACGTGTTGTCAGTCGCAGAGTGACTTTTAGATTTGTAGTTGCCCCGGAGACTTTTGCTATGGTAGGTCTTGAGCGATGTCGGTGATAGAAAAGACAACCGACCCGGAGGATAGAGCCATGGATAATTTTGATAACGTGCTCGTCATCGATGCCGACGGCCATGTTTATGAAGGAAACGTCGATTTATCACCGCGGATGCCGGAGAGGTGGCGATCCCAGGCGCCGGTGCGATTAAAAGATAACGAGGGTAATTCACGTATTCTATTAGAAGGCCGCCTGTGGTCTGCGTCGCAGGGGCTTGCCCCAGGTGTCTCGGGTCCGATGACGGAGAAAGCGCGCGGCTATCGAGCCGGCATGGTCGATCCTGCCTCCCGGATCAAAGACATGGACGAGGAAGGCATCGACGTCGCGATCTTGTTCGGCACCCAGATCGCGCTTACCGTTAACGGTTTGATGAACAAGGAATTGGCTGCCGTGCTTTGCCGGGCGGTCAACGAGTGGCTGATCGAATACTGTTCTTCGGATCCAAGGCGTCTGCTCGCGGTCGGCTTGATTCCCTGCCAAGATCCGCCGGCAGCGGTGAAAGAATTGGAGTATCTCAAGAAGATGGGCGCGATCACGGCGATGCTCCCGACCAACGTGTATGGCCTGAATAACATGGGGGATCGCATGTTCGACCCGATTTACGACTGTGCGCAATCGTTAGAAATGCCGCTGAGCGTGCACCCGCAAACCGGCCACGACGGCGTGCTCGGTGTTTCCGGCGTCATGGGCGCGGGCAGCGAGCGCTTTCGCAAGTACGCCTACGTCCACATGACCGCGTTTCCATTCGAATTGATGATCGCCATGATGCACATGATCGGCGAGGGCGTGTTCGATCGCTACCCGAGGCTGCGCGTCGGTTTCATGGAAGGCGGCGCGGGCTGGTTGCCGTTTTGGGCCGAGCGGTTCGACGAGCATATCGAGAAACTTGGGCCCCAGATGCCCGAGCTGCGCCGCCAACCGAGCGACATCATCCGTGGCGAACAGGTCACGTTGACCTGTGAATCCGAAGAAACCGGCCTCGATCGCGTATTCGCAGCCAATGGCGAGAGCACCGTGATGTACGCCTCGGACTATTGCCATTGGGATTGCCACTTCCCTTATTCGGTCAAAGACGTTGTCGACGGCAAAGATCTTTCCTTCGCGCAGAAAGAAAAATTGCTGAACAAGACCGCCATCGAATTCTTCAAGCTCAAGAATCTGCCCCAAGCCAATGCGCTCAAGACCGCGCGCCGGAGCTGGGAAAATGGCAAGGCGAAGGCAGCCAACGCCTAAGGAACAAAGAAAATGAGGCTGGGAGTACTCGTCTTCGTCTTTTTCATTGGCTCCGTCTCCGCACAGGGAGCCGAGACCCCGTACAAAATCAGAATCGGCTTTCCCTCCCTGGCATTTTCTTACATGCCATTTTATGTGGCGCAGGAAAAAGGCATCTATAAAAAATATGGCATCGAGTCGGAGTATATTCAGATGGGCACTACGATTCAGCCTCAGGCCGTGGTGGCGGGCAACATCAATTACTTCACCTCGGTGTCCACGGGAATATCCGCGGCAGTGGCCGGACTGCCGCTAGTCATCGTCATCAGCTTTTGCGACAGTTCGCCATGGGTGTTAGTTACGCACAAGGACATCAACAAACCGCAAGATTTGATCGGTAAAACCGTCGCACTCTCAGGAATCCGCACGTCGCCCTACTATTTCTTTCAGGCGTTTTTAAAAAAATCCGAAATCAACGAAAAGGATGTGAGCACGATCAATACAGGCGGCACGGCGGATAGTTTTCGCGCGTTGACAACCAACCGTGTCGTCGGCACGGTCTTGACGCCGCCGTTCGACGACAAGGCGGTTTCGTTGGGTTACAAGAAATTCATGCAGCTCGGTGATCTGGCAGACATCCCTTACGTCGGATTGGTCACGTCGCAAAATGAAATCAAAAACAACCGCGAGTCCGTGCGCCGGACGGTTGCCGCGGTGTTCGACTCGCTTGCCTGGCTCCGCTCCAATCGCGCCGAAAGCGCTAAGATGATCGTCGATAAATTCAAAGTAAACCAACCGGAAGCGGAAAATACTTACGCGACATTAATCAGGCTCTTGAACAAAGACGGCCGGCTCAATCCCAAAGTCGCGCGCGGTTATCTCGACATCTTGCGTCAGGAGCGGCCGATCCCGGCGGACTACGATCCGATGAAGCATGTCGATTTGTCTCTGCTGCCGGGGAACCGGTAGAGACTCAGCCAGTAGGTGCGGATGAAATCACGGCTGCTTGTTAAATTATTGCTCGGTTTTATTTCGTTGTTTGGATTGGCTGCGGACAGTCACTCGCAGATGCGGCGTCATATCAAAGTGGTTTTGGAAACGAAACAGTCCGGTACCAGTAACCAGGAAGTCGTGCAAGGTTCCGGCGGCGTCATCATTCGCCGAGGCACGGTAAATCCCTCGGGAAGAATCATCGCCAACGACCGCCAGACGACCGTTCAGCGCTCCAGCGGCATCTTTACTTTGGTGCTGGATGGCGGCGAATCGATCCTTGCCGTCGCGACGCGAGTGCCGCAGAACCAAGCCAGCTACTTCTACAATTACTCGCTAGGCGTGGGCTACATCGAACAACGGATTGTCTTCAACGACGTCGGCACTTCACTGCGGGTAAACGCCGCCACGATGGCGGACGGGCAAATTAGATTACGCCTCACGCCGAGAATCAGTTACTTCTCGACGGAACGCCCCGGGGCCATCGATTTCAGCGAAGCGTCGACCGAGCTGATTGTGCCCAACGGCCAGGCAGTATCGTTGGGCGGTTCGACGACCAAACTACATGAGATTACGCGGCAAATCCTCGGTTACCGCGACCGCGCGAGCAGCGATGAAATCAGTCTAATCGTAACCGCGACTTTACAATAGTTGCCAACCATCCGTTCAAGTTGCTTCACCCAATTGCCGCGCATCGAACCCGTGACTAAAACGAAACAACTCATCATCGTTTCTATGGTCTTGCTGTTCGTTGGTTTCGCCTTTGCGCAGCCAAAGGCGGGAAGACTACGCGTCGCGACGCGCTTGGTCAGACCCTTCGTTTACGAACAACAGGGACAGCTGACCGGTTTCAGCGTCGAGCTCTGGCAGGAAATTGCCAGGCAAATGAATGTGCAGTCGGAATTTGTCGTCAAGCCGACGGTTAAGGAATTGTTGGACGCGGTGAAGTCTAAGGACGCGGCGCTCGGCATCGCCGCGATCTCGATCACGGCGGATCGCGAAGTGGAATTGGATTTTTCCCAGCCGATGTTCAATGCCGGGTTGCAAATCCTGACTCCGGTTCAAGGTGGCCGTGACACGCTTGTCGAAGCGATCATGGCTAATTTGTTGTCCGTCACCGTCCTGCTTTACGTTTTGGGGGTAGCGCTCATTCTTCTGCTGATGGCGCATTTAGTCTGGCTATTTGAGCGGCGCAACGCCACTGGTATGCTGACCCATCGGACGTATTTTCCAGGGATTTTCGAGGCGTGCTGGTGGGCAGCTTCGACGCTTGCCACCCAAGCCGATCAAATGCCGCGCGCGGCGACGGCGCGGATCATTGCCGTCATCTGGATGTTCATGAGTGTTGTCTTTATTGCGTACTTCACTGCGGCGGTCACTTCGTCTTTGACCGTTCAACAATTGCGTGGCGACATCAACGGGCCGGAGGATCTTCCCGGCAAACGCGTCGCCAGCATAAAAGGCAGCACTTCCGTGGAATATCTGCGCCAGCATAGCGTCGACCCAGTGGAGTTCGCGAAGATCGAAGAGGCGTATCAGGCCCTCCAAGACGGCCAGATCGAGGCAGTCGTGTACGACGCACCGGTCTTGCTCTTTTACGCGGCGCACGAGGGCAAGAGCAAAGTGCAAACGGTCGGAGCAATCTTTCGTAAGGAAAACTACGGCATCGTCTTTCCGTCCAACAGCCTGTACCGTAAACCGGTCAACGAAGCATTGCTGAAGCTCAAAGAAAACGGCATTTATGATCAGCTGTATACGAAATGGTTTGGCGGCGCGACGTAAGAACTGTTCCGAGTTTCGGGTTTAGAGTTTCGAGTTGAACCCGAAACCCTAGACTCGCAATCCGAAACTGCCGAAGGCGCGCTTGACAAAAACCTCGCGCCTTGATGACCTAAGTATCAATCGGAAGGAGGGCCTAGCCATGTCATTTAACGGCCATACCATTATTGACGCCGACGGTCACGTGATCGAAGATTGTCAGGCCATCATCGACTACATGCCCCAACCTTATCGCGATAAGTACGAGACCCATAGTTTTTTCAATCCGTTTCCGCCCCTCGACCACCTTCACTCATCCAACTTGCACGATTTCCAACCAGGCGCTTTTAATAAAGTCGGTCCCGATGGCTGGGTCGATTTTTTAGAAGACGTCGGCATTGAGACGACCGTTCTCTACACGACTCTCGGTCTCGCTTTCGGTAAGATCGTCAGTCGCGATTGGGCGATCGACGTGGCGCGGGCCTACAACGATTGGCTTTACAACACCTACATGAAGCGCAGCCCACGATTTAAGGCGATGGGTTTGATCGCGCTACAAGAACCGGCGGCCGCTGTGGCAGAATTAAGAAGGATCGTCAAGGAGCTCGGCATGTGCGGGGCGATGTTGCCATCGACCGGCATTCAAGCCAATCTCGGCGATCAGCGCTACTGGCCGATTTATGAAGAAGCTAACCGCCTCGGCTGTGCCATAGCCGTGCACGGCGGCGCGCATGAAAATCTCGGACTGGACGATCTGACTCCCTACGCACCGGTGCACTCTCTCGGGCATCCTTTCGGCCAGATGATCTCGTTCGGCGGCCTGATCTTCAACGGCGTCTTCGAAAAATTTCCCAATGTCAAATTCGGTTTTATGGAAGGCGGCGTCGCGTGGTTTCTCGTCTGCCTGGAACGCTTCGATCGCTCGTGGGAAACCCATATTCAGCACGACCCGCGTAAGCGATTCCTGGAGCTCCGTCCCAAGGAAAAAGTCAGCGAATATATCGCGCGCCATATCGACGCCGGGCGGATCTTCGTCGGCTGCGAAGGCGAAGAACCGGACATCGCGCACGCGATCAAAAGAGTCGGCAACAAACCCTGGGTCTATTCGAGCGACTACCCGCACGAAGTCAATAACGAGTTCTGTAAGCACGAGATCAACGAATTTCTCGAAAACGAAGAGATCGGCGCTGCCGACAAGGCCGCGTTTCTACACGGCAATGCGCGGCGGTTTTACAATCTCGGAGCGGCGGGGCTATGAGCACTCCTGTCAGCATCGGCCTGATCATTCCGTCCGGCAATCGCCTGACGGAACCGCAGTTCAACGCGTACGTTCCGCCGGGCGTTGGCGTACACATCACCCGTTTGCGCATGACCGGAAAATTCCGCAAGCCACTGAGCGAGCTCAAACGGCCGCTCGCCGAGGCGGCGGAAGCTATTTCGGACATTAGGCCGGGAGTGATCGTTTTTCACTGCACGGCAAATTCGATGGAGAGCGGCCTAGCTCACGAGAAAGCCTTGGTTGATATTATCGAGGAGGCGAGTGGCTGTCCGACGATCACGACGGCGCAAGCGATCACGCAAGCGTTCAATCAATCTGGCATCAAGAAGGTCGTGCTGATCAGCCCCTACGTCAAAGCTACCAACCAGCTCGAAGTCAACTATCTCAACCAGACCGGCTTTACCGTGTTGCATGAGCTGGGACTCGGTCTGGAACCTCACGCTTACTCGACGGTAACGCCGCAAGAGTGGAAAAACATCGTCAAGGAAAATGCCCGAGCTGACGCCGACGGCTATTTTTTGAGTTGCACGAATACGCGCATGATCGAAGCGATCGAGGATTTGGAAAAGGATCTCGACAAGCCGGTCATTAACAGCAATCAGGCGACGCTTTGGGCTTGCTTGAAAAAACTCGGCATCCCGCACACCAATAGAAAACTCGGACGACTCTTTCACTAGTTGCGATCGCACTTACCGGCGGGCGCGATCCAAGGCGTCTCCTTCGCCGGGGATTTTGCGGCCGCAGAAATCCGCCCACGAGCAAGTCCGAATCATCCGTCCATTTCTTGCGGCGAACGTGTGCTCGGCCGCGCCATGCCGGCGAGCTTTTCCATTAAGCCGGTGTTGCGCTTCTCGACGCGAAAATTGCGGATCGCCATCGCCAAAGCCTTGCGGCTGCCGACGATGACGACGAGCTTCTTGCCGCGGGTGACGGCCGTGTAAAGAATGCTCCGGTGCAACAGCAAATAGTGCGACGTATGCAGCGGAATGACGACAACTGGGTACTCGCTGCCCTGGCTCTTGTGCACGGAAGTGGCGTACGCCAAACCAATTTCGTCGAGCTCGTCGGACTCGTATTCGACGACCTTGTCTAAAAAATCGACTTTTACACTGCCGATTTCCCTGTCGACAGCGACAATGCGTCCCAGATCGCCGTTGAAAACGGCTTTGTCGTAGTTGTTGCGCAGCTGCATGACTTTATCGCCCCAGCGCAAGGTAGATCCGGCGCGTTCCAAACCGGTGCCCGGTGGATTGAGCAGAGCCTGAAGCTCGCGGTTGAGATTGATCGTCCCCAACAAGCCGCGATGCATCGGCGTTAGCACTTGGATCGCCTGGCCAACTGCGTCCGAGTCTAATTGGAGCGAGCGCGGGATTTCCTCACGCACCAAAGTCTTCACCGTTTCGAGAATTTCCTCCTCGGATTCCCTCGCCAGAAACGCAAAATCGCTGCTGCCACTCGCTTCGCGAAGCCAAAGCGGCTGGCCTTGCAGGATGCGGTGCGCGTTGACGACGATGAGGCTCTCGCGATCCTGGCGGAAGATTCGTCGGAGCACGACCTTTGGCACCACACCGGAGTCGATCAAATCGCGTAGCACGCTGCCCGGCCCCACCGACGGAAGCTGATCGACATCGCCGACGAGGATAAGATGGCTGTGCGGATCGACGGCGCGCAGCAAATGATCCATTAGCGGCAAATCGACCATCGAGGTCTCATCGATGATGATAAAATCGACTTGCAGCGGATTGTCTTCCCTCCTTTGAAAACCGCCTTGTCGCGGATTGTATTCCAGCAGTCGATGGATCGTCATGGCTTCTTCGCCGGCGCTCTCGGTCATGCGCTTTGCCGCCCGTCCCGTCGGCGCGGCCAGCGCGAACTGGACCTTGGCGCGGCGCAAGATCGTCAGCAGCGCGGTAAGGAGTGTAGTTTTGCCCGTGCCCGGCCCGCCGGTGATGACAAGTACCTTTTCGCGCAGGGCGTGCTCAGTGGCGCGCATTTGGTCTTCATCCAAAGTTAGTGACGCGGGCCCGAACAACTCAGGACTCACCAAATCGATCGCGCCGCGAGAAGTTTGGCCGGGCCGGCTCCAGGGACCAAGCATTTTTTCTCTCTGCAAACGCGACGGCGTCGACAAAAGACTTTGTAACGCCGCAGCGACACGGCACTCGGCATGATAAAGCTCTGCCAAGTAAACCTGCGTATCGTTGCGGTCAGTGACTTCGTGAAGCACCAAATCGCCCTTCCCGGCAAGCTTGGCGACCGCCGCGTCCACCGGATCTTCGTCGATATTCAAAAGCGCGGCGACGTTTCGCTTGAGCGACACGAGTGGCGCATAGCAATGGCCGCGATCCGCCATTTCGCGCAGCATGTGCAGAACTCCGGCTTGCACGCGCAGCGGAAAGTCACCGCGAATGCCGATCTGATCCGCTAGTCGGTCCGCCAGGAGAAAGCCGATGCCGTGCACCTGCTGCGCCAGCGCGTAGGGATTTTCTCGAACTTGACTGACCGTGTCGGCGCCAAAAACCCGGTAGATTCGCAGCGCCAACGAGGCGCCCACACCGTGGCCCTGCAGAAAAACCATCACGTCCTGCATGCCGCGCTGTTCCTGCCACGCCTGTATGATACGGTGGGCGCGCACTTCACCGATGCCTTCGACTTCGAGGACGCGAAGCGGCTGCTCCGAGAGAATTTTCAACGTTTCCAGGCCGAAGGCCGTGACCAACCGTTTGGCGTACGTGGGGCCGATCCCCTTGATCAGACCGGAGCCGAGATATTTTTCGATCCCCTCGCGCGTGGCGGGATCGACCTTCTCCCAATGATCGACCTGAAACTGTAAGCCGTAGCGCGGATGGCGCTTCCACGAGCCACTGACTTTGATTTCTTCGCCTTCCGAAACCGGAAAGATCGTGCCGACGATCGTCATTCCGGGTCCACCGTCGTCATCGAGACGCGCCACGGTATAGTGCGTCTCGGGATGTTGATAGGTGATCCGGCTGATCGTGCCTTGGATTGATGTCGGCTCGTTCAGTTTGTCCATCAACGACATCTCTGGGGAATTATCCTACGCGAAAGCTTTGCGGGCGTAAACGATGCCCCTTGCCTTTTGTCAGGGGGGAGATAAGATTCTTTCCAATATTCGTGTCCAGATTCGCTCCCGACAATTAGCTTTTTCTCGCCAGATCCCTTGATAAGAGCGCACAATACTCTCGCCGTTTTCGCCGCCGCAGGAGCGGCGAAAATTAGGAGACCGCAACCATGACCATCGAGTATTTTTGGTTCGAAGCAATCGTGATCCTAGCTTTGATTTTCGCCAATGGCTTTTTCGCAGCGTCCGAAATCGCCATGATCACCATGCGCAAAAGCCGGATCGACGCCTTGCTCGAGCGAGGCGTCAGAGCCGCCGCCGTGGTGGCGCGACTGAAAGCAGAACCGGACCGCTTTTTGGCCACAGTGCAGATCGGTGTCACGGTCATCAGCTCCTTCGCCTCGGCGATCGGCGGCGCGGCGGCCATCGGCTATTTGAAGCCGCAGATCGCCGCCTTGCCTTTTTCCTTCATCGCGCGCTGGGCCGAAGCGATCGCGCTTTTTATCGTGGTCTTGCCGATTTCTTATTTGTCGCTCGTGTTGGGAGAGCTGGTGCCGAAGACGCTCGCGCTCAGGTATTCGGAGCAGATCGCTTGCTTTGTCGCACGGCCCATCGAGTTTCTCGCGCGCATTAGTTCGTTGGTCGTCAAGGCGTTGACCGATTCTAGCAACCTGGTGCTCAGGTTGTTCGGCGGTGAAACCGAAAGCGCCAGTTTCATCTCCGTCGACGAGGTCAAATCGTTGATTCGCGAGGGCGCCGCTAAAGGGATTTTCAACGAGACCGAAGAACAGATGATTCACAGCGTGTTTGAATTCACCGATACGCCGGTCAAAGCAGTGATGATCCCGCGTACCGAGATCCATGCCCTCGAGGTACATACTTCGTTCGCCGACGTGGCAAAGAGCTTCGTCGAAAGCGGCTTTTCGCGCATACCGGTTTACGAGGGCGAATTGGATAAGATGATCGGCATTCTTTACAACAAGGACGTGTTCAAAGCCTTACAGGAACAGAGCGAGTTTCGCATCCGCGACCATCTGCACCTGGCTTTTTTCGTTCCCAGCTCACTGCCAATCAGCGAGCTGTTGAAGCAACTTCAACGGCGGCGGCTCGCGATGGCCTTGGTGGTCAATGAATTCGGTGAGGTCGAAGGACTTGCGACGCTTGAAGATCTGGTCGAAGAAATCGTCGGCGAGATTCGCGACGAATACGACCGCGAAGAACGCGGCCCGGTGGAACGCTTGCCCGACGGCTCTTTGGTCATCCAGGGTTCCGCTTTGCTGAAGGACCTAAAGACCGATTTCGAGCTCCCGTTCGAAGAGTCGCCGGATTATCACACGCTCGCCGGTTTCATGCTGGCCAAACTCAAGCGTATCCCCCGGGGCGGTGAATGGGTTGAGGAAAACGGTTTCAAGCTGACCATCGTCGACATGGAAGGGAGACGCATCGTCAAAATTAAGCTGGAGCGAATTGCCAGCGTATAGGGGCGCATCCGCGATAACCAAACAGCAGAGCACGTTGGCTAGTAGCAGCGAACCTCGATCTCGTTGCCGTCGGGATCGAGAAAATAGACAGACGTCGCCCGTCCCCGCGCGCCCCAGCGCGACACCGGCCCTTCACGGATAGTGATTTGGTTATCCTTCAGATAATCGACGACGCCGGTAAAATCGCCCGGTTCGACCACTAAGCAAAAATGATTCAGATTGCCGTCAGTCTTTTCGCCAGTCCGTTTATGAGTAATTTCTTCAATAGGAAATAAATCGATGATTGTCCGATCATTAATTCGCACCGACGGAAAACCGACCTTGCCGGCATGGAACTCCTCGACTCGTTCGCCGGTTAAGCCCAAAACCTGCGAGTAGAATTTTAGCGAGCGGTGAATATCGCGGACGTTGAGGACGATATGGTCAAGCTCCGTGATCTTCAATGGGGCCATAGGGGAACTCCTTTCCCTAGGACAGCCGGATTGCGCTTCGAACGCTACAACTCGACGGCCGTCATTGCTTTCAACAACGCTTGGACTTCAATCGGTGTGCCCACCGTGATGCGCAGGCAATCTTGCAGCATGGGTACGTCGAAGTAGCGTACCAGAATCTTTCTGAGTTTGAGATCGTCATAGACGCGCTTCATGTTTTGGCCTTTTTTACGCGCCAAAACGAAATTCGCGTGTGAGGGGTAAACATCGAACCCCATGCGCTTGAGTCCGGTCGTCAACTTTCTACGACTGCGTTGAATGCGCCGCACATTGCGCACCATCCACGGCATATCTTTCAGCGCCGCCGCCGCCGCGATCAAGCTCAGCCGATTCACGTTATACGAGTCTTTTACTTTCATTATGCCGGAAATGATTTCTTCCGACGCGAATGCGAGCCCGATACGCATTCCGGCCAGGGAGAATGATTTAGAAAAACTACGCAAGACGATCAGGTTGGGCAGTTGGCGGATGAGCGGGATCGATGACGCGCCCTCGCTGGCGGCAAAGTCGACATAGGCTTCGTCAACCACGAGGATTCCCGCCACCGAGCGAGCAAGCCTTTCGATTTCCGTCAGCGACACCAGCGTGCCGGATGGAGCGTTTGGATTGCATAGAAAAGTCAGCACGGCGTTTTGTTCGCTCAAAGATGGCGGCACGGAAAAATCCGCGGAATAGTCCACTGCCGCGGCGACTCCGTCCTGAATTTCAACCAATGTGTCGTAAAGTGAATAAGTCGGAACGGGAAAAGCGACGCGGTCCCGAGGTCCGACAAAGCATCGCAGCAACATCGAGAGAACCTCATCCGAACCGTTCCCGACGATGATATGCGCTGGTTTCACGCCATAGACGGTTGCGGCCACCGTTCGCAGGGTATCGCTCTGCGGTTCCGGGTAAAGGCGCAACGACGGATTGAGCGCCGTTTTAAGCGCCTTATAAACGTTCGGCGATGGCGGATAGGGATTCTCATTTGTATTGAGTTTGATGACGCCGGCGTCTTGCGGCTGCTCGCCTGGAACATAGCCGCTCATGGTGGCAATGTTCGCTCGGAAATAGCGTGACATGGGTTGGAATTCTATCGGCAGGCGCAAGCCTTTTCAAACCATGATTTTGGCGCGACAAAACTTGACTCGGCGAAGCTTGCGGTCGTCCGGGACGAGAACTCTGATTTTCAAAATTGCCCGCCAATTGAGTTGAGAATGATCGAGCCGTTAGCCCGCCGATTAAGACAATTTTGTCCACGGATTCCAGAATTTGTCCAGAATTCCCCTTTATTGGCGGGTTTGCGCGGGAAGCTCCATTCTTCGTTCGGCTAACCGATTGATTTTGTAAAGTTTACTTTTTAAATGGTGGCATGTTTTTGGCTTTAGCCAGTGCGTTGATCGATCTCTGCCCCCAACTCGAGGCGAAATCGCGACGAATACGCGCTAACTTATCTCAACTATGCAATCGTCCAATCTTCCAAAAAACGACCCGTCAGTTCGCTTGCTGAATGAAATCGAAATCCTGCTTGCCCAGTCTCGACTGTTGGAACTTTATTTCAAGCAAGCGCAGACAGCGGCAGCCTATGAACAAGCGCGCGCGCAGGAGCGGCATCAAGCCGAGTTGATGGCGCTTCGCGTCGCGCTTGCCGCGAGCGAGCAGACCCTCGCGGCGCGCCAAACGGCGGCCGGCGCAACGGAACGGAACCTCCTTGAGCGAGTCAAAGTCCTCGAAATCGAGTTGGCGGAGAATCGGCACCAACTCAACAGCCGCGAAGCGAAGTTCCATGGCGCCGAGTCTGAGGCCGCAAATCTGCGCGCTCGCATCGGGCAACTGGAAGCAGCTATGGAACACGCGCAAGTATCGGCGCAGGAGTCTGCGACGGCTCGTCATGCGCTTGAGCTGGAGCTGGCAGATCTGCGCGGCCGTTTCGAAAAAGATCGACAGGCTTTCGAACATCAGCAGCTTGTGTCGCGGGAAATTCAGGGTGATTTGCAAACCCAGCTCGCGCAACTGCAAGAGCACTTAAGAGAAAATCAGACACAGTCAAACGTCGCTGACCGTGAGCTGCAACAAGCCCGGCGCGAGATCGAAGACTGGTGTCAGCGCGCGACGGAATTCCAAGCAAGCCGTCAAGAAGCCGAGGCGAATGCGGCGCGAGAATTAGCACACACCCGCGCCGCCTTTGCCGCTGACATGGGTCTGCTCCAAACGGCCCTGAGCGAGCGAGAGCACGCGCTCGAAGAAAACCAGAACGCGACAAGCGAGATCGAACGCGGCCTCAACACTGAAATCTTGACGTTGCGAAGCCAGCTCGATCAGAAACAAGAACTGATCGGATTTCGCGATGACGAGCTGCGCGATGGCCAAAGCCAAATCGTAGCGCTTCAGCAACGACTTGGCGAGCTCGAAGCCGTCAGCCAGTTGGCTTCAACCAATGCGGACGAGCTCGAAGGAGTTCGTCGCGCCCACGAAAGCGAAGTCGCGGCGTTACAGCATGAGGTGGCGGTCAGTGAGCGCGCTCTCACCGAGCGCCAGGAAGCCGTCACTGCGGTTGAGTTCGCCTTGCACGGCAAAATCCAATTTTTAGAGCAGGAGCTGGCGCGTAGCCGCAACCTGATCGGAGAACACCAAAACGACGTTCAAAGCTCGCGCGTTGAGGTCGAAACTCTGCGCCAACGGGTCAGCCAATTCGAGTCTACCTTGGCAGGGGAACTGGCGGCTCGACAAATCGCCGAAGGGGCACGCGGCAGTCTGGAAGATGAAATATCGAGCTTGCGCACCGCACTGGCACAAAAGGAACAGGCGCTTGACGAACAAAAACAATCCATCGCATCGCTCGAAGAGCGGCTGGGCGCCGAAGTCAACCAGCTACCGAGCCTGCTGGAAGAGCGGCGAGCTGCAGCCGATCTCGCCAGCGCAGAGCTCGAACGCCTGCGTTCAGCCCTCGCTACGGTTGGCGAAGAAAAGGCCCAACTGGCGAAGTCCCACGATGCGCTCGAACGGAGTCACCAACATGAGGCGGAGATCCGTCGGGAACTGGAACCGCGCCTGCAAGCGAAGGATGATGAACTGCAACGACTCCAGGCAAACGTCCAAGAGCTCATACAAGCCGCGCTAAAAGAGCAAGAAGGCCGTTTTCGATCGGCCGAAGCGCAATTGGCGACTGAGATTGTTCAATTGCGAAATCAGTTGCAAGAGCAAGAACTAGCAACCCAGCAAGCTCGGTCCGAAGACACCCAATTGCATGTACAGATTATTGATCTCCAGGAACAGAATGCCCAATCGGAAAATCTTCGGCACGAGCATGAACTGAGCTTGCAGCAGGCCGGGGCGCTGCGCCAAGCGTTAGAAACTCGTTTAAAAGAAAATCAGAACGAACTCGAAGCGGTCCACGGGCGAGCGAGCGAACAAGCAACGGCGCTGCTCGAACGAGAGACATATGTCATATCGGTTGAAGGCCAGCTAAAAAGCCAGATCCATCAACTTGAAAGCCAATTGGAGGAACAACGAGCGGGTTCCGATCTAATCGACACGGAGCTCGAACGCCTGCGTTCAGAGGCCGCTGCGACCGAGGCACACAAAACCCAGTTGGAGAATGCCCGCGAAGAACTCGAACGGAGTCGGTACCACGAGGCAGAGGTCCGTCGCGAACTAGAAGCGCGCCTGCAAGCGAAGGATGATGAACTGCAACGACTCCAGGCAAACGCCCAAGAGCGCATACAAGCCGCGCGTAGCGAACACGAACTCCAGCTCAAAATGCTCGAGGAACAAACCGCGAGCGATATCGTCCGACTTAAGAACCAGTTGCATGAGCAGGAACAAGCAGCGCAGCAAGGCCGTGCCGAACTTGCCCAGCTCAATGCCGAGATTGCGCGCCTCCAAGAGCTCAATGCCCAGTCTGAACAGACCCGCAATGAGCTCCAACAGAATATGCAGCAGGCCAGAACGCTGTGCCGTGAGTTCGAGACGCGCTTAAAGGCCGAGGAGGATGAATTTCGAGTTGCCCAGACGCAAGCAAGTGAACAGTTGGCGGCGGCTCTCAGAGAACAGGAAACATATTTCAAAGCGACCGAGGTGCAACTCAACCGGGATATCAGCGAGCTGCGCACCCAATTGGAGCATCAAAAAGACAGCGCCGGGCTAGCGCGCGAAGAACTTAGCCAATTGCGCTCGGCGAACGCTGATATCGAGCAGCAAAGAGCACAGTCCGAGAATCGTCGTCACGAGCTTGAAAAAAACTGGCAAGAGGCCGCGGCGCTCAAGCCGGAACTGGAAGCGCGCCTGCGCGCGAAAGACGACGAGTATCAGTCGGCTCAGTTCAGTGCAAATACGTTTAAAAGCCAGCTCGATGCCAAGATCAATGAACTGCAACTCCAGCTGGCTGAAAAACAGTTGCTGATCGAGAGCAAAGCCAGTGAGATTAACGATCTTAAAGCTGCAGCAGATCGCCTGACGGAGCAGTTGGCGCGGCGAGATTCCGCCGCCGCCGAGTTTAGCGATCGCTTACAAAGCGAGATCGAAGCAAGTCGCGCCGAGCATCAAGCTCAAATAACGGCCTTGCGGGAGGAATCTCAGCTCGCGCAACGAAATTTAGAAAAGGAGCTGGCTGAAGAACGACAATGCATCGCCCTGCTTCGCCAGCACGTCAGCGAATTTGAGCGGCGCAATGCCGATATGAAAGCCGGGCTCAATGGCCGCCAGCAAGATCTTGAGGCCGCGGCGGTCGAGGTTGCGGCATTGCGTTCGCGCTTGGAAGAACTGGAAACACGTCGCCAGGCAGATTTATCCAACGCGGAAAGCGAAAATGCTCAAGCTCGCATGAAGTTTGAAGGGGAGCTCGCGGCCACCCATCACGAGGTTCAACAGAAAAATTGGGCGGCTGCTCAGCAACAAGCGAATTTGGAAAATTTAGCGCTCGCCCACAAAAAGCAGATCGAAAAGCTTGAAGAGAAAATCGCCGAACAACAAAACTTAGCCAAGGACCGAAGTTTCGAACTGGAAAAATCCCAATCGCAAACGCGACTGCTTGAACGGCGGGTTGACGAGCTCACCGCCGAACTGCGACAGGGGGAACTCACCTCGATCAACCGAGCCGTGCAAATCAAGGAAGAATACGGACTGCGGATAGCGGAATTGGAAAGGCAAGTCGCGCAAAAAAACAGCGAGCTCGTGGAGCGCCGTCTATTTTCATCGGAGCTCGAACCAACGCTGCGCCTGGAGATCGACCGCCTGATTCGCGAATCGCAAGAAAGAAACAAGATTTTGCAAGACCGGAATGACGAGCTTGTCCGAGTCAAAGCCGACCTGGATAACATTCAGGAGCAGTATCGTGCATTGGAATCGGCTGTAGCGCAGGGCGAGGCGGTGCTCACCGCGGACGCGGAGCGCATGCGCACGGAATTTCAAGCTCAACTTGCGCTGCTTCAGGCCGAGCTCAGTCAAAAAGAATGGGCGCTCGACGAGCGGCAAGCGGTGACCCACGGACTTGAGCAGAAGTACCATCAGGAGATCGAATCTCTGCGCCGAAAGCTGACGGAAACAAAAAATATCGAAGTAAAGGGCGATTTCGTCTTGGGTGAGGCCAAATTAGATCAAGACCAAGAAACGCACTTTGAAAAAGCCAACGGCACGAGCTCCGGCGATCAAGCGTGGTCTCCCTCCAACCACGGGCGCCGTTGGCATACGGGTTTCGCCTGGAAGAGGCGTTGGAAATCATCGGAAACAGCTTGAAGATAGTTGAACGGGTGAAGACAATTGCGTGCGAACGGTCAATTTACTAGCACTTCGCGGGTGGACGTTTATCACAAGCGATGGCTAAGATTTGAAGGATGGTCATGTTACAGACGGAACGCGTAGCGACGGGAATTGTCGGACTCGACCCGCTCATTGAGGGTGGATTTCCCAAGGGGCGGTCGATTTTGATTACCGGAGAGCCCGGCACCGGTAAGTCGACGTTTGCCCTGCAGTTCCTCGTCGAGGGGCTCAAGCGCAAGGAAAAATGTGTTTTCGTGACCGCGGACGAAGAACCGATCGATGTCCTGGAACACGCGGCGTCGTTGGGCTGGGATCTCGAACCACACGTGGAGAATAAAGAACTGGCGATTTTGAACGCCGGAGCGTATCTCAGCTCTTTTCCCGGAGCGGGACGGGAACGTCACGTTGACGTGCAAAAAGCGGTGAGCGATCTCGCTCGCTTCGTCAGTCAAGTCGGCGCAACGCGACTTGTCCTCGATCCCGCCGGCCCGTTCGTATTGCTGCGTGACACCGGCGTGCGGATTCAAGATCAAACACGGCTGCTGATCAAGCTGCTGCGCTCCTCGGTGCCGACGACCAACGTGCTCACGTCGTATGCGGTGCCGCGGACCGGCGAGCGCACTATGCATGGCATCGAAGAATACCTCGTCGCCGGCGCCATCGTCCTCGAAATGATTTGGCAGGACGGCAACCTGGGGCGCAGCCTAATCGTCGAAAAAATGCGCTGCACCGACGTCAAGCCGACGCAGCTCGAATTCGACATTATTAAAGGTCAAGGCATCCTGATCCAGCCGCCGGCATCATCGCGCTAAACTCGGACATTACAATGGCTCTCCAGCGCCTTTCCACTGGCATCAAGCGGCTCGACGCTTTGCTTCAGGGCGGCTACATCAAGGGCCGCACTTATCTCGTGACCGGCGACGCCGGCACGGGGAAAACGATTGCCTGTTTGCAGTTTCTGCTGCACGGCCTCAAACATGGAGAAAAGGCCGTGTATGTCACCGTGGACGAACGCCCGGCTGAAATTTTGGAGTCGGCGGCATCTTTATCCTGGGACCTCCAACCGTATATTCAAGACAAGAGCCTGGTCATCCTCGATGCCTCGCCTTATTTTGGCGCACGCAGCGCCAGCGCCACCGAGAAAGGCATCGATCCACAGAAAATCGTCGCGGATCTTGGCAACTACGCAAAGAGGCTCGGCGCCACGTTGCTAATCATCGATCCGATCACGCCGCTCATTCTACCAAACGACGCCACGAGCCCGAGCCAAGATCAAGCGCGTTCACTGATCCAATTGCTGCAGTCCCAATTGAACACGACCAATCTTTTCACGGCCCAGGGCGGCCAAGCTCTCGATGCCGAGAGTGGTATCGAGCAATTTCTCGCGTCCGGCGTCTTGGTTCTCAAGAGCGGCGACATCGACGGCAAGTTCAAGCGCACGGTGGTCATTAGGAAAATGCGCGGCACTGCCGTGGAACCTGCCGAATATGGTTTTATGCTCGCTTCCAAAGAGGGGATCGTACTCGCAGATCATTGCACGGAAAAAGACTACGCTCGCGATGCCGATGCGCCGCTGTTTGAATACTTCGAGCTCGCCAAAAAAGAGCGCTAATCCACTTAATTCTAAAGCAGATCCGCGGCTTTGCGGCACCGGAAAATTAAATCGGTTTGATGCCGGCGCTGATATTACTCCGTTTCCTTTTCGACGTTTAATACTTTCTTGACAGCCGGGTGAACGATGCTTAGGTTTTCTCCATAATCGAGGAAGCTAAGAATGCGTTTAGATAAACTTACGACCAAATCTCAAGAAGCCCTGCAGCAAGCCCAGGGGCTTGCCGACAAACGGAATCACCAGGCGATCGACGTCGAGCATCTGCTGTTCGCGTTGATCGGCCAAAAAGAAGGCGTGAGCGCGTCACTGCTGCAGAAATTGGGCGTTCCGTTGGGGGTGTTGACCGACCGCTTGCAAAAAATATTGGATCGCCTGCCGCAAGTCACTGGCGGCGCCGGCCAAAGCTACATCACACCGAGGCTCAAAAAGACCATCGAAAACGCAGAGTCCGAAGCGGAATCGCTAAAAGACGAATATGTATCGGCCGAACACTTGTTGTTGGCGATGGTTCAAGATAGCGGCGAAATCGGCAAATTTCTCAAGGAACAAGGCGCCACGCGCGACAAGATCTTGAGCGCGCTGGTCAGCATTCGCGGCGCGCAGAGAATTACCGACCCCAATCCGGAGGAGAAATACCAAGCCCTGGAAAAATACGGCCGCGATTTGACCGATCTCGCGCGCAAGGGAAAGCTCGACCCGGTGATCGGGCGCGACGATGAAATTCGTCGCGTCATTCAAGTACTGTCGCGGCGCACCAAAAATAATCCAGTGCTGATCGGCGAGCCAGGCGTCGGCAAGACCGCGATCGTCGAGGGTTTGGCGTTACGGATCGTCAACGGCGATGTGCCGGAGGGCCTGAAGGACAAGCGGCTGATCGCGCTTGATCTCGGTGCGCTCGTGGCCGGAGCGAAGTTTCGCGGTGAGTTCGAAGATCGCCTGAAAGCCGTTTTAAAAGAAGTTACCGATGCCGCGGGACATATCATTCTTTTCATCGACGAGCTGCACACGCTGGTCGGCGCGGGAGCCGCGGAAGGCGCCATGGATGCATCGAACATGCTCAAACCCGCGCTCGCGCGCGGCGAGCTGCGCTGCGTCGGCGCGACGACTCTCGACGAATACCGCAAACGCGTCGAGAAGGATCCGGCGCTGGAAAGACGCTTCCAGCAGGTTTATGTCGGCGAGCCGTCCGTCGAAGACACCATCGCAATTCTTCGCGGCCTCAAAGAACGCTATGAAGTGCACCACGGCGTGCGCATCACCGACGGCGCGATCATCGGCGCCGCGACGTTGTCGCACCGCTATATCAGCGATCGTTTTCTACCGGATAAGGCCATTGATCTTATCGATGAAGCGGCGTCGCGGCTGAGAATCGAGATCGACAGCATGCCGATCGAAATCGACGAGGTGGAGCGAAGGATTCTCCAGCTTGAAATCGAACGGCAGGCGCTCAAGCGGGAAGAAGACAAAGCCTCCCGCGAACGGCTAGCGCAGCTGGAGCGCGAGATTGAAAACCTGCGCGAAACTTCCGGCGGGCTTAAAGCGCACTGGCAAAACGAGAAAGCTTCGATCCAGCAAATCCGCTCGCTCAAAGAAAAAATCGAATCGACCAAGGTCGAAGAGCAGCAGGCTCAACGCCAGGGCGATTTGAACCGCGCCGCGGAATTGCGCTATGGCATGCTGACCCAGTTGCAGAAAGATTTGGAACAGGCGAATCAAAAGCTCGCCGAGCTGCAAAAGAATCAAAAGATGCTCAAAGAAGAAGTCGACGCCGAAGACGTCGCGGAAGTGGTGGCGAAGTGGACGGGCATCCCGGTGTCGAAGATGCTCGAAGGCGAGGTCCAGAAACTGCTCAAAATGGAAGATCGCCTCAGGCTCCGTGTCATCGGACAAGATAGCGCGATTCACGCCGTGGCCAATGCGGTACGGCGCGCCCGCGCGGGCTTGCAAGATCAAAATCGCCCCATCGGCTCGTTTATCTTCCTCGGTCCCACCGGCGTCGGCAAAACCGAACTGTGCCGGGCTCTCGCGGAATTTCTCTTCGATGACGAGCAGGCGATGGTGCGCTTGGATATGTCCGAGTTCATGGAGAAACATTCCGTGTCGCGTTTGATCGGCGCGCCCCCCGGCTACGTCGGCTATGAGGAAGGCGGCTACTTGACCGAAGCCGTGCGCCGCCGGCCGTACTCGGTCGTGCTCTTCGACGAAATCGAGAAGGCTCATCCCGATGTGTTCAACGCGCTGTTGCAAATTCTTGAAGACGGCCGCATGACCGACGGGCAAGGCCGCACCGTGGACTTTAAGAATACCGTGATCATTATGACGTCGAACCTCGGCAGCCAGTACATTCTCGAGCTCGGCGCCAAGAACCGCAAAGAGATGGAACTACGGGTTAGCACTGCGTTGCGCGAGGCGTTCAAGCCGGAATTTTTGAACCGGGTCGACGAGACGATCATTTTTAACAACCTGGGCCGCGACGAGATCAAATCCATCGTCGAAATTCAGCTCAAGCGGCTGCGTCAGAATCTCGCCCAGCGAAAGATGGCCCTGGAAATCACCGATCGCGCCAAGGCGTTGATCGCCGATAAAGGCTACGATCCGGTTTACGGCGCGCGGCCGCTCAAACGCACGATCCAGCGATTGATTCAGGACCCGCTGGCAGTTAAGATTCTGGAAGGGGAGTTCCAAGAAGGCGATCGGGTCAAAGTCGATGTCGACGCGGATGAACTGACTTTCACCCACGGGGAAGCGGCAACAGTAGGGGAAAGTCTCGAGGCCCGGACGCTGCATTGAGATCCTCTTCTAGAAAAGTGCCTCCCGGACTGGCACGGGTCCGGAAGGAGGTTCCTCCTCCCGGCAAAATCTTCAAGAGTAAGAAGACCGACCGGCGAAAGCAGGCAAAAGAAGAGATTCGCCGGGAACTGAAAGAAACCCTGCCGCGCAAATCTTCTTAACTGCAGTTTAAGCTTCTTTTTACCGAGCGCGCGGTGATCGCGCGCGCACTCTCGTGTTTTTTCTCGAAGAGAGCGAGCCGATGATTGTCTTGGCCTTGATTGCCGATTTACCCGTCAAGCCTAGCCACGGTTCAGTCATTTTTACCTCAGGTCGACCAACTCGATGAATCCTGCTGTGGATTCCGCGGTCAGTGCCGTGGCGCACCAGCGACGGCTTACCCTCGTCTTGTTTAATGTTTGTGTCGGTCAATTCATCGTGGGTCTCGATCAACGCGCCCTGCTGGTCGCGCTCCCGACGCTGACGGTCACTTTCAACACCAGCTTGACGACCATTCAGTGGGTTTTGCTCATCTACGATTTGCTCTTGATCGGCACGGTGATCACCGTGGGCCGATTGGGCGATCTGTTTGGCAGGCGGCGGTTCTATGCCAGCGGCTTTCTGGTTTTCGTTTTAAGCTCCGCGCTCTGTGGCTTCGCTCAAACCGCGGGGCAAATTATTTTGTTCCGTGGCTTGCAAGCACTCGGCGGCGCGATGATCTCGGCCAATGGCAGGGCGATTGCTTCGATCACGTTTCCCGCCAGCGAGCGCGGCAAGGCCATGGGCTTTGCCTCCATGGCCTTCCACGTCGGTTTCTTGACCGGTCCGACCCTGGGTGGTTTCTTGATCGACACGATCGGTTGGCGTTGGATTTTTTTCATCAACCTCCCGATCGGCATTTGGGGCGCTTTCCTAGCGTTAAAACTATTGGAAGAAAGCCAAGAAGGCGTCAAAGGAATCTCGGTGGATCTACCAGGGGCGATCCTCTTGATGTTGACCTGCAGTCTTTTCATTTTCGCCATGAACGAGATGCCCCATGCGGGTTGGCATGATTCATTGGTGGCCGGTCCGCTGATCCTGTCGGTGCTCGCTCTGGCGCTGTTTGTCTTTGTCGAGCTTCGATCGCCGATGCCGATCTTGAGCTTCTCGCTTTTCCGCGTCCGGCTTTTCACCGCCTCCATGTTCAGTCTCTTTTTTATCACGTCGACTCAGTCGGCGATCAGTTTTCTCATGCCTTTCTACTTGCAGGACGTGCTGGGATTTTCCGCTTCCCAAATGGGCTGGATCATTATCGCCAATTCCGTGGTCATCGTTCTGGTGGCGCCGCTGGCAGGCTGGTTGTCGGATCGCATGGGTTCCCGTCTGCTCTGCACCATCGGCTCGGGGATCATCGTCATCGGCCAATTTTTCATCG
>WNGI01000409.1_pt1 | contig 31177 bp, 30 predicted proteins | sample 5400621 | NCBI WGS metagenome assembly WNGI01 (sample SAMN13153374, study PRJNA577476) | soil metagenome | isolation source: 20 cm soil or saprolite under Garry oak tree replicate 1 | place: USA:California | collected 2016-06-15
CGTCCGGCCAGGCCGGCGGGTCGTAACCGACGTTGGCCACGCTCCCGGTTCGCCAGTACACGCCTCGCCGGCGCTGCATCAGCTCCTCGTCGACGAGATACCGGCGCAGAGCTGCGAAATCGGGATGACGCCGCGAAATCATCCGGTTCACCTCGGCCTCAGGGTAGAGACGGCCCGGCTGAAAGTCTTCGACCATCCAGCGCAGCACGGCCAGCCGCTTCTTGCGCTGGACCGGAATCGCGATCAGCCGGCCGGCAACATCGATGAAAGTCTCGAGAACGCGGTCGTCATCGCCAGGGACTCGGGGCATGCGGCGCTAGCACAAACAGCTCGTCATCGAGAAGCTTGCTCAGCTCGATGCGCCGAAGCGTTCGGCGATTGTGGCCGGCGTCACTGGATCATATGGTGCCAGAGGCGCGTCCGGAACGCGACATCAGCAGCCCGTGCGGCGGGCCGCCGCGGCTTGCGAGTCTGACCAGTTGAACGCGGCGACGGGCGGCGAGTACGTCCGGGTTCCGGCACACGCGACCCTGTCTATCTGCCCCCCTAGCGCGGGGTCGAGCGAAGACCGCGAGGCGAGGAGAGCCGGCGTGGCATCGCTCGACAGCTGCGACAGATATTCGCCGTCGATCTTGTGAGCCGTCTGCGCATGGCTCGTGTTGAGCGCCACGATCAGCGCTTCAGGGTTGACGAAATTGAGGCCTAGAAGCACGGCCGTGGCTGTTGCCAGCATCGCGCCCACAAACCACCGGCGTCGCGACCAGACACCTAGAAAATCGACTGCGAGCAGCAGGAAGACGACCGCAACCCAGACGGCAAAGACATGGCTGTAGAGGCGGAGCATCGTGAAGCCATAGGCCTCTTCGTAGAGGCTCAGGCGGCGGAAGGCGACCACATCGATCATCAATGTCAGCGCGATCGCGCACTGGGCGAGGACCATGAAGGCAACCGCGCCTCTGCGGTCAGAGAATTTGCTTATCCGGCTGAACAGGAACAGCACCGCGAGTGTGATGCCGCTCACCCACAACAGCTGAAAGAAGCCCGACCGCGCGTAGTCCGAGTAGGTGACGCCCGCCGATCTCAACGTATCGGCCGCGCCGCCCGTCGCCGCCAGAACCTGGGCCACGGCAAACGCCGCGAAGATCGCGTCGAGGATCGTCAGGACCACGAGGGCCTCGGTGGCGCCGAGTCGCCAGAGCGGGCCGTCCACCCTCTCCAGCGGTTCCGACGCGGCCAGGCGGAGCAAGCCCGCAACGCCGAGCGCGCCGAGGACCACGAATACGGCGTCCAGGATGAGCTGGCCGGCGTCGATGTTGAAATTGAAGAAGGACGCGAACACCGGATCGGCTGAGGCGAGGAGCCCGGCGATAACAGCCGCGATGGGGAGCGCGATGGCCACACCGCGGATGACCGGTGCAGCCGAGCGCAGGCGACCTCGTGCCCGGAGGGCAGGTCGGGCGACAAACCCGGCGCCGGCGGTGAGCTGAACCAGCCCCTGGAAGGCGCGAGCCGCAAGCTCCGAGACGCCCAGGTCGAACGTCGAGCCGCGAACAGCGAGCGACGCGGCCAGGCCCAGGAGTCCGATCGCGACCAAGAGGTCTGGCACCAAGAGCCACGGGCTGGCGCGCAGCGTGAACCAGCACGCGAACAGAGCGGCGAGCGCCACAAGAAGACGAGATTCGAACCGCTCCAGACCGCCGACTCGAACCACCGCCAGCGCCGCCACCACGAAGGTCAGCGACGCGGCCAGGCCAAAGGTGCCCGTGCGCAGCCACTGGTCGGCGACGATCCCAACGAGCAGGGCGGAACCCAGAGCGGCGAGGGTGGCGGCGGATCGAACGCGGGCCGTGGCCCAGACGGGAGGCGGTGCCGATGCGGCCACGGGGAGCCACTGACTTCCGTCCCAACGCCAACGTCCGTCCGGAGACAGTTGACCGACGCGAGCAGGAGTGACGTCCGCCACCTCTCCCTGGAACGGTTGAAGCGGGCCGGATGGTTACGGTGGCCCGCCGAACACCCGGTCAGGTTCGCCCGTTCGACCGAGAATAGCCCCGCACACTGTCTGCTGTTTGAAGTGGGAGGCGGCGATGAGTTTCGAAACGCGCGGACAAGAGCGGCCGGCTGGAGGCCCTGGCTCGGCCACGGCCGAAGGCGTGAGCATGCAGATTCTGTCGACCGAGCACTGGAGCCTGCTCGCGACTCGATCGCTGGGCTACACCGAATTCTTCAGCCGCGCAAACATGTTCTTTTCCGTGCTGTCGGGAGCGGTCATCGCGCTGGCCCTCATCGCCCAAGCGGGTCGTTTTGAAACGTTCATCGCCGCGGCCATCTTGCTACTGGCGATCACATTCTTCGTCGGCCTGGCGACGATCGCTCGGATTGCGCAGCTCAACTACGAAGATACCCTCTGGGTGACGGGGATGAACCGCATCAGGCACGCCTACCTGGAGCTGCACCCTGAGCTGACGCAGTACTTCGTCACGTCCAAGCACGACGACATGCTCGGCATCTTCACGACTCTTGGCCTGGCCCAAGTGCTCCCCGGCCGGCGCCTCCTAACCGATCTGGGACATAGCCTTACAACGCTTCCAGGGATGCTGACGATCATCGTGGCCGTCGTGGCCGGGGCCTGGGGGGCAGTCGTATCCGTAGCCTTGGGCTTCCCTCAACTGTTGGCCGTCGCAGCAGGTGTGGGGTGTTTCCTCATCACGATGGTTGGAAGCTCCATCTGGGGCCAACGAGTGGTCCGGAGGTTCGCGAAGGGGACGGTGGCGCAGTTTCCCTCACCCAGTTGAGGAGCGCGCCTCGCAGACTCGCCGGAGTGGCGAAGTTGGCGGAGGGGCTGGGATTTGAACCCAGGATAGGCTTGCACCTATAACAGTTTTCAAGACTGTCGCCATCAACCGGACTCGGCCACCCCTCCGGGGGGCACACGCGATTATCGCGCCCCGATCAGTTCTACCCCGCCCATGTACGGCTTCAACACCTCAGGCACCGAGATCATCCCGTCTGTCCGCTGATAGGTCTCCATGATCGCGTCGATCGTGCGCGTGAGGGCGAGGCCCGAGCCGTTGATGGTGTGCGCGAACCTCGGCGGCGCCCCGCGCTCCGGCCGGTAGCGGATGTTGGCTCGCATCGCCTGGAAGTCGTTGAAGGTCGAGCACGACGACACCTCGAGATGGCGGTCGAGGCCCGGCGCCCAGGCCTCGAGGTCGTATTTCTTGTACTGCGCGAATCCCATGTCGCCCGTGCACATTGCCAACACCCGGTAGTGCAGACCGAGACGCTGGAGAATGTCCTCGGCATCGCGCGTCAGCTGCTCGAACTCATCCAGCGAGGTCTCTGCGCTCGTCACCTTGACGAGCTCCACCTTTGAAAACTGGTGCAGGCGGATGAAACCGCGGGTGTCCTTGCCCGCGGCGCCCGCCTCCGTACGCCAGGAAGGCGCGTAGGCGACGTATTTCAGAGGAAGCCGGTCGGCTTCCAGGATTTCGTCGCGATGAAAGTTCGTTATAGGCACTTCCGCTGTAGGGATGAGCCAGAGATCACGGCCTTCGACCTTGAAGGCGGCGTCGGCAAACTTGGGCAGGTTCGCCGTGCCCACCATGGACGCGGAGTTCACCAACATCGGTGGCCAGACTTCCTTGTAGCCGTGCTCGCGCGTGTGCACGTCGAGCATGAACTGGACCATCGCGCGCTCGAGCCGCGCTCCGTCGCCTAGCAGGAAGGCAAAACGCGAACCCGCGACACGCGCCGCGTGCTCGAAGTCCATGATGCCAAGCGCCTCACCGAGGTCGTAATGCGTACGCGGGGCAAAGCCGAGGTCAGGCTTGCTCCCCCACTCCCGGACGACCACGTTTTCGGCCTCGGTCTTCCCGATCGGCACCGAGTCGTGAAAGATGTTTGGCACGCGCAGCAGCAGATCGTCCAGCTCGCGTTTCACCGACTCCGCGACAGCAAGCTCGCTCTTGCCGGTATCGGCCATCTGGCGCAGACGTTCCTTGAGTGCCTCGTCGCGCGTCCTGGCGAACTCCTTGGAGAGCTTGTTCTGCTCCTCCTTGATTTTTTCGGCTGCGGTGAGGTGTTCGCGCCACGCAGTGTCCAGCCGCAGGATCTCGTCGACGGGCGCCGGTTCGGCCTTGAGCTCGGCGGCGCGCCGGACGACATCGGGGTTCTTGCGGATGAAGGCCAGCGACAGCATCAGCTCTCGGCTTTCATGACCGGAAACAGGATCACGTCACGCACCGACGGCTGATCGTTCAGGAGCATCACCAGCCGATCGATTCCTACTCCCAGACCACCGCAGGGCGGCAATCCGTATTCAACTGCGCGCAGAAAGTCTTCGTCCATCGGATGCGCCTCGACGTTGCCGGCCGCACGCTTGGCGGCCTGCGCTTCGAAGCGAGCGCGTTGATCGATTGGATCGGTCAGCTCGGTGAAGGCGTTGGCATACTCGCGGCCGAGGATGATCAGCTCAAAGCGCTCCACGAATCGCGGATCGTCCTCTCGCGGTCGCGCCAGGGGCGAGACTTCGACCGGATAGTCGAGCACGAAGGTCGGCTGACGGAGCCGCGCCTGCACGTGTTCCTCGAACAGGTCGTTCAGCTCCTCACCGACCGCGTGCCTTCCGGTGTGTTCCAGGACAAGGTCCGCCATTCGTTCGCGGCGGAATGGCGGCGTCAGATTGACCGGCTCGCCCTCGTACGCCGTTTCCAGCGGCCGCCCGGCGGCCATCGCGGAGACCACTATCAGGTCCTCAGTGAGCTGCATCATGTCCTCGTAGTCCGCGTAAGCCTGATAACACTCGAGCAGCGTGAACTCCGGATTGTGGCGCGGCGACAGGCCCTCGTTGCGAAAGACGCGGCCGACCTCGTAGACGCGCTCGAACCCGCCTACGAGCAGCCGTTTCAGGTGCAGCTCCAACGCGATGCGGAGAAAGAGGTCGCGATCCAGCGAGTTGTGATGCGTCAGGAATGGCCGCGCGTGGCCGCCGCCGGGAATTTCCTGCAGCACCGGCGTCTCGACGTCGATGAACCCACGCTCGTCGAGCAGGCCTCGGATCGAGGTGATGATCTTGCTGCGTGCGCGAAACACCTCGCGCACCTGCGGGTTGGCGATCAGGTCTACGTATCGCTGCCGGTAGCGGATCTCGACGTCCTTCAAGCCGTGCCATTTCTCAGGCAAGGGCCGCAGTGACTTCGTCAGCAGCTGGAACGAATGCACCTCGAGCGTGATCTCACCACGCCTGGTCTTGAAGATCGGCCCTGTCACGCCGACGATATCGCCCACGTCGAGGTCGGCGAAGCGCGCGAAATTTTCATCTCCAAGGACGTTGCGGTTGGCCATGAGTTGAATTCGGCCACGGCCGTCCTGAAGGTCGGCGAAGACGAGCCCTCCCTGAAGGCGCTTCACCATCAGCCGTCCCGCCAACGTCACCGGATCGGTGCGCTCGGCGTCTCCCAGCAGCGCCTTCGCCGTCTCGGACGTGTGGGTGGGCTTGAATCCCCGCGAATAGGGGTCGACGCCCGCCGCGCGAAGCCGCTCCAACTTCTCGCGGCGATCGCGCATGACAGCAGGCAGGTCGAGCTCTTTCTCTTCCGTCACGATCGAAAAAGAGTAGCGGCTAGACGGTGAGCTCCTGTTCCTCCGCGGCGGGAAACGAGTTCACATCGGCGCCTCCGGCGGCGCGGTGGTTGCCAAGCGCTTGCTCGATCAGCGCATCGACGTCCGTGTCTGAATGCAGAGGGTCATGATGGAAAAACGCCAGCTCCTTGACTCCCGCCTGCTCGGCCAGCGCCAGCGACTGCTCATAGGTCGAATGACCGAAGCCGGCATGCGTCTTGTACTCCTCGGCGCTGTACTGCGCGTCGTGGACCAGCAGGTCAGAGTCGCGACACCAGTTGGCCAGGTCCTTCAGCGTTCCGTTGGAGCCGTTGGCGAACAGCGCGATCTCGTTGTCGGTCGCAAATGTGAAGCGCGAGGTGCCCTCATCGATCCGGTAGCCGAACGTCGGAATTGGATGCATTAAGAGATGCGGCGTGATGCGCAGCGCACCGACGTCGAAAGTCTCTCCGGGGTTCCGCTCGATGAATTCCATCTCGGCCGGCATGTGGCTCAACCGAACCGGAAAGTAGGCGGGATCGGTCTGGTCTGCGAATGCGGCCTGCAGAGACTTTGCGGAGCCGGCCGGCCCGACGATGGTGAGGTGCGTCCCCGGCACGAAGGCCGGAAGAAAAAACGGAAAACCCTGGATGTGATCGAGGTGCGTGTGGGTGATCAGCAGATGGGCCTGCAGCGGCTCAGACGGGCTGAACGTGCTCCCCAGCTCGGCGATGCCGGACCCGGAATCGATCACCAGCAGGTTGTCTTCCTTGTCCCGGACCTCGATGCAGGTCGTGTTGCCGCCGTAGCGAAGGGTGCGGCGCCCAGGGGTCGGGCGGGTGCCTCGCGTGCCCCAGAACTTGATCCTCATCTCGCCGCCATGGGTTGGTAGATCCTCTTCTCGACGAAGATTTCAAGGAGGTCCTGGTCGAGCTTTCCCTGCTTGGCCTCTTCATGGAGGATGTCCAGCGCGGTAGCCGGCGGAACCGCCCTTTTGTATGGCCGGTCCTGCGCGGTCAACGCATCGTAGATGTCGGAGATCGTCATCATGCGAGCCTGCAGCGGGATCTGATCACCGGCCAATCCACGCGGATAACCGGATCCGTCCAGCTTTTCGTGATGACCGTACGCGATCTCTGGAATGCGTTTCATCACGGGTGTCCACGGGATCTTGGTGAGGAAGTGGAAGCTGTGCGTGACGTGTGACTCCATCTCGAGACGCTCCTGCGGGTCGAGAGTGCCCTTGCGGATGCTCAGGAAACGAAACTCTTGCGGCTCGAGCATCGGATGCGGATTGCCACTGATGTCGTAATAGGTTTGCTGCGAGAGGAATTCGAGCATCGACGCCTTGTCTTCGGGCATGACCGTCGGCTCGTTCGCCGCGGCGATGCTGTTCACCCATTCGTTGAGCTGGGCCAGCTCCGCCGTGAGGCGGCGATCGATCTCGTCGATGGTGGACCCGTTGCGACCGGCCTTCATCGCTTCGAGCTTCTCCGTCGCGTACTTGACTTGAACTGACCGCTCGATGAACTCAAAACGGGCCCGGATGACCTCGAGCTGGCCCGGGACCAGCTTTTTGGCCTTGATGAGTATGTGTTCGCGCACGCCGACCTTGCCGAAGTCGTGCAAGAGACATGCATACCGAAGCTCCTTGAGCTGGTCCTCACCGAGATGGACGTTGCGATAGGTCCCTGTCGCGATCTCGTTGATGGCGCGAGCCAACCTGGTGGTCAGACCCTCCACGCGACCCGAGTGACCGGCGGTGCTCGGGTCTCTCTGCTCGATCGCGGTCACGCTCGCCTGGACGAAACCGTCGAACAGGGCCTGGATCGAATCGAGCAAGCTCTTGTTGTCCAGCGCGACCGCAGCCTGGCTGGCGATCGATTCGATCATCTCCACGTCATCGGGCTGGAAGCTGACCACCTCGGTCCCGACGTTGTCGATCGTCAACTTGGTCTCAAATCGCTTCTTGGCGTTGATCAGCTGGACTGCGCCCACGACATCGTTGTGGTAGTCGCGCATAGGGACCGTGAGCATCGACTTGGTCCGGTAGCCGAACTGGGCGTCGAAGCTCTTGCCGCCGACGGGCTTGCCCGGCGGCGGGTTGTAGGCATCGTCGTAAATCTGGCTCTTGCCTACCGACACCGTGTAACCCACAACCGACTTCTCGTTCACCGGCACCTTGAATGCCTGATAGGTGCTCTTGTCGAGGGAATGGTTCTGGCTCGACGCCAGGAACAGCTTTGGGCCGCTGTCCTCCTCCATCTTCAGCCACAGGCTGGCGCCGTCCGCGTGCGTCAGCTGGCGCATCGTCGTGAGGATGAACGACTGCAGGCGTTCTATGTCCTTCTCGGCAGAAAGGGCAACGCCGATCCGGTTCAGCTCGCGAAACTGGCGGTGGCGGCGATGCGCTTCGGCCTCGAGCTGCGCCATCTGCTGCTTGAGGACAACGTTTTCCATCCCGATACGGATGAGCTCGCGCACGGCCGACGGGGACGCGTCGGCAGGCAACTCGATCGCCATCAGATCAAGCCGCTCTGGCGCCTTCTGGCCGGGGGCTAGGAGGACGAGCGCCGGGCGTTCGATCTGCTCCATGCCTGGCAGGTCCTGTACGTCCAGGCCCGTCGCCGCCAGGCTGGGCAGCCGGACTGCGTCGAGCACGTACAGGTGGAATTTCGGCGCCGTCTTCATAGACGGGCTACGTTCTAGCACCCCCGTCCGAGTTTTGAGCGTAGATAAGGCGTAAACCGTCGAGAGTCAGCAGCGGGTCGGTCGTTTCTATGACGTGGGTCAGTCCCGCGACGAGTGAGGCCTGGCCGCCGGTGGCCACGACCCTCGCCTTGCCGCCAAGCTCGTCGACCATCCGCTTGACCATGCCCTCGACCTGGGCCACGAAGCCCCAGACCAGGCCGGACTGGATCGAGGCCACGGTGTTGCGGCCGATCACCGAGTCGGGCGCGAGCGGCTCGACCCGGCGAAGCATCGCCGTATGGGAGACCAGGGCGTCCAGGGAGATCTCGACCCCGGGCGCGATCGCTCCGCCCAGGTAGTCGCCATCGGCGTTGATCGCGTCGTAGGTGACCGCCGTGCCGAAGTCGATCACGACCACCGGGCCGCCGTACTTGGAGTACGCGGCGAGCGCGTTCGCGATCCGGTCGGCGCCAACATCCTTCGGGTTGTCGTAGCGGATTCGGACGCTGGTCTTGGTCCCAGGGCCAACCATCACCGGCTCGCACTTGAGGTACCGGCGCGAGGCCTCAACCAGGGCGGCATTGATGGTTGGGACGACGCTCGAGATGACGACGCCCGTGACGACGTCCAGCTCGAAACCGCGGAGCTCGAACAGCTGGCGCAGCTCCACGGCCATCTCGTCGGCCGTCCGTTCCCGGTGCGACGTGACGCGCCAGTCCGCGGCGAGGCGGTCCCCGTCGAATAGGGCGAGGGTCACGTTGGTGTTGCCGACGTCGACCGCGAGCAGCATGGGCGGCCCGAACTCTACCTTGGAAGAGGAGGCGGGTGACCTTCGCCCCAGAGGAGCAGGTCGGCGGCCTCGCGGCGTATGGCCCTGGCCCTGGCGGCCACACGGCGTGGATGCGGCCCGCCGGGGAGATCGCGCTTTGCCACGGACGCTTTGGCGTCCCAAGGAGCCTTGAAGCTGCCGTCGCGAACCTGTCGCCCGACCTGGTCGTGCGCGTTCCGGAACGGAGTGCCCCGGCGGACCAGCTCCTCCGCCACGTCAGTGGCGACCAGTCCGACATCTCCCGCGGCGGCCTCGAGGCGCTCGCGGTCGAACTCGAGATGCTCGACCAGAAGCGCCGCCGCCTCCAGGCAGTCAAACATGTTGTCGACCGTCGCGAAAAGCGGCGGCTTGTCTTCCTGCAGATCGCGGTCGTAAGCGAGAGGAAGCCCCTTGAGGGTCGTGGCCAACGCGACGAAGCTGCCCACCGCTCGGCCAGAACGTCCCCGAAGAAGCTCGGCCACATCCGGATTCCTCTTCTGAGGCATCAAGCTCGACCCCGTGGCGATCTCGTCCGCAAGCTTGACGAAGCCAAACTCGGTCGTGGCCCACAAAACGACGTCTTCGCCAAACCGGCTCAGATGGATCGCAGCAACCGTGCAGGCATAGGCGAGGTCAAGCGCGAAGTCTCGGTCGGAGACGGCATCGATGCTGTTCTTGGTCAGTCGATCGAAACCAAGCTCGCGCGCGACGACGTCTCGCTCGAGGGGCAGCGTCGATGCGGCCAGCGCTCCCGAACCGAGCGGCATCTCATCGGCCGCGTCGTACGCGTGCCGAAATCGTGTCGCGTCGCGCCGCAGGGGCTCGGCGTGGGCGAGCAAGTGATGGCCCAGCGTCACCGGCTGGGCTCGCTGCAGGTGGGTGTATCCGGGCATGATCCAGCCCGCGTGCGCTTCTGCCTGGTCCGCGAGCGCGTTCACGAGGTTGGCCAGGCCGACGGTGGCTTCCACCGCCGCATCCCGACAGAAAAGGCGCAGGTCGAGCGCGACCTGGTCGTTGCGCGATCGCCCCGCGTGCAGCGCCGCGCCCGCCGGCGTGATCTCGATGAGGCGCCGTTCGATCGCGGTGTGGATGTCCTCGTCCTCGAGCTTGAAATCGAACTTGTCGCCGTCGAGCTCGCGCTGGATCTGTCTCAGGCCACGTTCTATCGCCGCAACCTGCCGGGCCGACAGGACGCCCGACGCGGCCAGGCCGCGCGCGTGCGCGAGGCTGCCTGCGATGTCGTACGGATACAGCTCGAAGTCGACCGCGAGCGAAGAGGAGAAGCGCTCCAGCTCAGGCAGCAGGGCTCGGTTGAAACGGCCGCCCCACAGCTTGCCGGCTTTCCTCTTAGGTGTCTTGCTGGCTATGGTGCGAGCCTTTTCGGGTCTCCCAGCAGCTTGCCCAGCTCGCGCGCATGGAGCTGTCCCTGGACGCGCGCCGCCGTGCGCAGACCCATGCCCCAGAGCTTGATGAATCCGGCGGATGCGGACTGGTCGAACTCGTCGCCCTTGCCATAAGTGGCAAGCCCGTGCTGGTAGAGCTGGTGCGGCCCCTTCCGGCCCACAACCTGGGCTGAACCTTTGTAGAGCTTGAGCCGGACGTCGCCGGTCACGTGTCGCTGCGTTTCCGCCACGAAGGCGTAGAGGGCATCGCGGAGCGGGCTGAACCACAGCCCGTCGTACACCATCTGCGCCCACTGCTGTGCGACCAGGTCTTTGAACCTGGCGACCTCTTTGGGCATCGTGATGTCCTCGAGCGCCTGGTGCGCCTGAAGCAAAAGCACGGCCGCGGGCGCCTCATAGACCTCGCGCGACTTGATGCCGATGAGCCGGTTCTCGAGATGGTCGATCCGGCCCACGCCGTTCTCGCCCCCGATCCGATTCAAAGCAGAAACGAGGTCCAAACCCGACACGGGCTTGCCGTCGAGCGCGACGGGGAGCCCGGCTTTGAATCCGACCTCGACATAGGTCGGCTCATCCGGGCACTGTCGCGGATCTCGCGTCCATTGATACACGTCCTTGGGCGGCTCCGCCCAAGGATCCTCGAGCACGCCGGCTTCGATCGAGCGTCCCCACAGGTTCTCATCGGTGGAGTAAGGCGAACGTGTCGTGGCGGGCACCTCGATGCCATGCTTGGTCGCGTACTCGATCTCGTCATCGCGGTTCATGCCCCACTCCCGGACCGGCGCGACGACCTCGAGGTCTGGGGCGAGAGCCGCCGTGGTCACGTCGAACCGCACCTGGTCATTGCCCTTTCCGGTGCAGCCATGTGCCACCGCCTGCGCGCCCTCGCGGCGCGCGACCTCCACCATCATCGCCGCGATCAGGGGCCGGCCCAACGCAGTCGCGAGCGGGTACTCCTTTTCGTACACCGCGCCCGCCTGGAGAGACGGCCACACAAAAAGCTGGAGGAAAGGAAGCCTTCCGTCGGCGACGTAGGCCGCCGACGCGCCTGTTTTCAACGCGCGCGCCTGGATCGCGTCGAGATCCTTTTTCTCGCCCAGGTCGACCGTGAACGCGATTACGTCCCAGCCCTGGTCTTTCAACCACCGAATCGCGACCGAGGTGTCGAGCCCACCTGAATAGGCCAAAACCACTTTCTTGCCGCTGTCGTGTTTCTTACCCCGCATCGGCGAGCAGGTTCTTCAAAGCCCGAACCGCCCCGCGCTGGCGCAGCACGGCGATGATCGTGTCGTCACCCGCGACGGTGCCGGCGATGCCCGGGAGCGCGGCCTCGTCGATGCGGCGCGCGACCAGGTTGGCTGTCCCCGGCGGAGTCCTGATCACCGCCATGGGTTCCACCACCTCGACCGAGAGGACGAGCTCGCGGACCAGGCCGGCCGAGCTGCGGTAGCCAGCGCCGGATCGGAGCAGGCCGAGCTCCTGAATGTCACGCGAGATCGTCGCCTGGGTCGTCCGCATGCCGCGCTTGGCCAGAGCCTCCGCGATTTCGTGCTGCGTGTGCACCGAACCGCGATTGACGAGGTTGAGGATCGCGCTGTGACGTTCCGCCTTCGTTGCGGTCATCCGGCGACCTTGCGCATGACGGAGTGGGCGCGGTCGATCTCGTTCGCGCCGATGATCAGGGGCGGGACCAGCCGGACCGAGTGATCGTCGACCGCGTTGACGATCAGCCCCGCTTCCAGACACGCATTCTGAAACGGTTTCGCCTTCGGTTCCTCGAACTCGAAGGCCTGCATCAGGCCGACGCCGCGCACGTCCTTGGCGCCAAGATCCCCAAGGGTCGATCGAAGAAGCTCGCCCATCTCGGCGGCGTGGCCGACCAGCCCATCGCGTTCGATCACGTGCAGCACGGCCGTGGCCGCGGCGCACGCGAGCGGATTCCCACCAAAAGTCGAGCCGTGGTCTCCCGGCTCGAAGACGTCCGCGCGCGGATTGGCCAGACAGGCCCCGATGGGAAGGCCGCCGCCCAGGCCCTTCGCCAGGGTCATGACGTCGGGCGCGATGCTCGCGTGCTGGTGCGCGAACCACCTGCCGGTGCGACCCAGCCCGGTCTGAACCTCGTCGAGGATGAGCAGCAGGTTTTTCCTGTCGCACCACATGCGGACGCGCTCGAGGTAGCCGGCAGCGGCGGGAATGACGCCGATCTCGCCCATCACCGGCTCGAGCATCACGGCGACCGTCTTTTCCGTGGTCGCCCCTTCGATCGCCTCCGCGTCGTTGTAGGCCACGTGCACGAAACCATCGGGCAGCGGCTGGAACGGGTCCGAGTACTTGTGCTGCCCGCCGGCCGTAACAGTCGCGAGCGTGCGGCCGTGGAAGGAGCCTGTCGTGGTGATGATCTCGAACGCCCCGTCGCGGTTGCGGGTGCCCCACTTGCGGGCGAGCTTGATCGCGGCCTCGTTTGCCTCCGCGCCGGAATTACAGAAGAAGACGCGCGAGGGGAAGGAAAGATCGACCAGGCGCCGCGCGAGCTCGACCTGGGGTTGGGTGAAGTAGAGGTTCGAGGTGTGAATCAGCTCGGCCGACTGCTTGGTGACGGCCGCCACGACGTCTGGATGCGCGTGGCCGAGGAGGTTGACGGCGATTCCGGCCACCAGGTCGAGGTACTCATGGCCCGCGTCGTCGTAGAGCAGGCAGCCGCGCCCGCGGACGAAGGTGACGGGCAGGCGGCGGCCTGTCTGCATCAGGTAGCGGTCGGCCAGCTCGGGGATGCTCTTGGTCACAGAGCTCACGGCGTGACCATCGTTCCGATGCCAGACTCGGTGAACAGCTCCAAGAGCAGGGCGTGCTTCGTCCGGCCGTCGACGATGTGAGCGAGCGGCACGCCGTCCAGCGCGCGCAGGCAGGCCTCGAGCTTTGGAATCATGCCCCCGGTGACCTCGCCCTTGTCGATGCGCTGACGCGCGTCCTCCTTGGACAGAACGGCGACGACTTGCCCGTCGACGCCTTGAACGCCGGGCACATCGGTCAGCAAGATGACCTTCGCGGCCTTGAGAGCGACCGCGATCTCGGCCGCCACCGTGTCGGCATTGATGTTGTAGGCATGACCGTCGTAGCCCAGCCCGATCGACGCAATGACCGGGATATACCCGCGAGTGAGCAGCGCGGTGATCGGCTCCTTGTTGACCTGCGTCACCTTGCCGACGAATCCCATCGCCTCGTCGAGCGGCTCCGCGATGATCGTTGGGCCGTCTTCCCCGCTCATGCCCACCGCCTGTCCACCCAGCCGGTGGATCGCCGCGACGAGGTCGGGGCTGACCTTGCCCGTCAGCACCATCTTCACGACCTCCATCGTCTTCTCGTCCGTGATGCGCAGCCCGTTCTTGAACTCGGGCTTGAGCCCGAGGCGTTCGCTCATCGCGCTGATCTCGGGACCGCCGCCATGCACCAGGACCGGCTGCATGCCGACGTAGCGCAGAAGGACGACGTCGAGCAGAGTTTCGTCGCGCGCGTGGTCGATCGCGTTGCCGCCGACCTTGATCACGACGATCTGGCCATGAAATCGCTTGATGTAAGGCAGCGCCTCGACCAGGACCTTGGCGCGCTCTTCGACGGTGAGCGTCATGTCGTGTAGTCGGCGTTGATTCGCACGTACTCCTCCGATAGATCGCAGCCCCACGCCTCGGCGGTCCCGTCCCCGAGGCCGAGCCTGGCCACGATCTCAATTTCTGGCTGCTCGAAAGCCCGCCGGACACCCGACAGGTCCACGTCGACACCGGCACCGCGCTCGAAGACGACGAGGCCGCCGACGGTCAGATGAAGCGTGTCAAGGGCGAGCTCCGCGCCACTGTAGCCCAGCGCGCACACGATCCGGCCCCAGTTCGGATCGCCGCCATGCACGGCGGTCTTGACCAGGCTCGACGACGCGACCGCACGGGCGGCAATCCGGGCATCCTTATCCGACGCCGCGGTCAGCACCTTGACCGTGATCAGCTTCGTCGCACCCTCGCCGTCCCGCGCGATCGCCCGCGAAAGCTCCCTCGCCACCTGGACGAGGCCCGCCTGAAGCTGCTCGGCTTGCGAGGTGCCGGCCCGGATCGGTTCGTTGCCCGCGGCGCCATTGGCAAGGATCAGGAAGCTGTCGTTGGTCGAGCTGTCGCCGTCGATCGTGACCTGGTTGAAGCTTCGGTCGGCGACCGACCGGACAAGCCTGGCGATCAGACCGGGCTCCACCGCCGCGTCGGTGGTGACGTAAGCCAACAGGGTCGCCATGTTCGGGTGGATCATGCCCGAGCCCTTGCTCATCCCTCCGATGCGCACGGTCGTGCCGGCGATTTCGAGCTCTGTTTGCGCCGTTTTCGGCTGCGTGTCGGTTGTCATGATCGCCCGCGCCGCCGCAGCACCCGCATCTGGGCTCAGCTGGCTGCACGCTTCGGTGATGCCGGACTTGATCGCGTCCATCGGCAGGTAGCGGCCGATCACGCCTGTGGAGCTCACCAGCACCTGATCAGGGTCGAGGTCGAGCCGGTCGGCGGACAGCTTCGCCATGAGGAGGGCGTCGCGAAAACCCTGCGCTCCAGTGCAAGCGTTTGCGTTGCCAGAGTTGATCGTCAGCGCCTGCACACGGTTGCGCTGCAGGTGAAGCTGGTCGATCACGACCGAAGCGGACTTCACTTTGTTCGTGGTGAATACGCCGCCGGTGTCGCACGGAGACGCGGAGTGGATCACGCAAAGGTCGTCCCTCTGGTCGCCTGGGATGGCAGACGCCCCGGTCGTGAACGCCTTGATGCCACACGCCGCGGTGCCAGCCCGAAATCCTCGGGCGTAGGTCACGGCCACTGAACCGGGCCCATGAGCGCCGTCGTGCGGTCGAATCCGAACGCGATGTTGAAGCACTCGACGCCTTGGCCGGACGCGCCCTTGATCAGGTTGTCGAGGGCAGCCGTCACGACCGCCTTGCGGCCTTGAGCCGCGACGTTGACCAGGCACAGGTTCGAGTGGCTGGCGAGCTTGGTGGTCGGCGTCTTGTCGATGACCCTGGTGAAGGGCTGGCCGGCGTAGAACTCGCGGTACGCGTCCTGGAGCTCGCCGACCGACCCTTTGAGGTCGAAGTAGCAGGTGGCGAGGATGCCTCGCGTCATCGGAGCCAGGTGAGGCACGAAAGTGACGGCGAGACCGTCCAGCTCCTGGACGATCTCGGGGAGATGGCGATGACCTTCGATCGCGTACGCGCCGAGGGTTTCGTTGACCTCGCTGAAATGGACGCCCAGCCCTGGCGACCTGCCGGCGCCGCTGACCCCCGACTTCGCGTCCACGATCACGTCCGAGCCAACCAGGCCGGCCGAGACCGCGGGCGCCAGGGCCAGAATGCTCGCGGTCGAATAGCACCCCGGGACGGCGATCAGCTGGGCGTCTTTCAAGTCGTCCGCATGCAGCTCTGGCAGACCGAGCACCGCGCGTTCCAAGAGTGCAGGTGAAGGATGCGGCTGCTGATACCAGGTCGGGTATTGCGACGCGTCGCGCAACCTGAAATCCGCGCTCATGTCGATCACGCGCAGTCCCGCATCGAGCCAGTTCTCGACCCTGGCCGCGCCGACGTTGTGGGGCAGGCAGCTGAAGATGACGTCGAGCCCGTTGGAGGACAGCTCCGGCACGAACTCGCCGGTCAGGTCGAGGAGGGGAAAGAGCTCGGAGTACGGTTTACCGGCGTATGACCGCGACGTCAGCTGGGTGAGCTCGACGGCGGGATGGCGCGCCAGCAGGTTTACGGCTGTCATGCCCGCGTAGCCGTTCGCCCCCGCCACGGCGGCTTTCACCTTCCGGGTCATGAGCGCATGAGTATACGACTGGCTGCATAAACATGCATCCTAGGCGAGAGCGTTGAAAAAGCATGACTCCGCCCCTGTATGGCAGGCAGGACCGGCCGGGTTCACCCTCAGGAGCACGGCGTCGAGATCGCAGTCGAGGCGCACCTCGACGACCTCCATGGTGTTGCCAGACGTCGCGCCTTTCTCCCACAGCCCGCGCTCCCTGGAATGGAACCATGCCCGGCCGGTCGCACGGGTCTTCGTCCATGACTCCTCATCCATGTAGGCCAGCATCAGAACCTTGCCCGTCTCCGCGTTCTGCACGACAACCGGGACGAGGCCGTTCGAAAAGTCCGGGCTCATCGCCTCACCTCCAGGCCCATCTCGGCCAGCTCTTGTTTCACGTCGGGTATCGACAGCTCACCGAAATGAAAGATCGACGCGGCCAGGGCGGCGTCGGCGCCCCCTTCCGTGAGCGCGTCGTACATGTGGCGGGCCGACCCGGCTCCGCCGGACGCGATCACCGGTAGGCGCACGGCGTCGCTGATCGCCCGCGTCAGCTCGATGTCATAGCCCGCGTGCGTCCCGTCGTAATCCATCGAGGTGAGCAGGATCTCCCCCGCTCCCATCTGCTCGCCCAGCATCGCCCACTCCACGGCATCGCGGCCCGTGGCGCGCCTACCCCCGTGGCTGAACACCTCCCATCCTTCCGCGGTGCGGCGCCTCCTGGCGTCGATCGCGAGCACGACGCACTGCGTGCCGAAGACTTCGGCGCAGCGGGTCATCAGGTGGGGGTCCGCGAGCGCCGCCGTGTTCACCGATACCTTGTCAGCGCCGTGCGTGAGCAGCTCGGCCATGTCATCCACGCTCCTGACGCCACCGCCGACCGCCAGCGGAATGAATACCTGGTCCGCAGTGCGCTCGACCGATTCAAGCAGGATTTTTCGCGCCTCGGACGACGCGGTGATGTCGAGGAAGATGATCTCGTCGGCACCCTCTCGGTCATAGGCAGCCGCCAGCTCAGCGGGGTCGCCTGCGTCGCGCAAGTCGACAAACCGCACGCCTTTCACCACGCGTCCCTCGGTTACGTCGAGGCAGGGAATGACTCTCTTCGCGGGCATATCAGGAGCACATGGCGAGGAAGTTGGCGTACAGGCGCAGGCCGTCGGCGCCGCTCTTCTCCGGGTGGAACTGCGTGCCCATGACATTGCCGAGCGCCGAAGCCGCAGCCGGCGCGTGGTCGGCGCATCCGATCCTATGACTCGACTCCGCCGGCGTGAAGGAATGCACGTAATAGAAGTACGAGCGGTCGCCGATGCCCTCCCAGAGTCGGGACGGGCCGGTTTGCGCCGTCCGGCACCATCCGATCACGGGAACGCGATCGCTGGTCGTGATCTCGACCACGCGTCCCGGGAGCAACCCGAGTCCTTCGTGCCGGCCGTGTTCGGTCGACTCCTCGAAGAGCAGCTGATACCCGAGGCAGACGCCTAGCACCGGCTTGCCGCGGCGCGCCAGCTCGACCACTCGCCGGCCGAGACCGTGCTCTGAAAGCTTGGCGAGAGCGGGGGCGAACGCTCCGACCCCGGGCAGGACGATGCCGCGCGCTGCTTCCAGCTGGACGGGATCCGCGGTCAGGCGCGCCTCCGCACCCACCTTGACCAGCGCGCGCTCGACGGAGCGGACGTTGCCGACGCCGTAGTCGACGATCGCGATCATCCCAACACGCCTTTCGAGGAGGGCACTCCCGTCCGACCCGTGGGGGCCATCGCGGCCCGCAGGGCGAGACCGAGGGCTTTGAAAGTAGCCTCGGCCATGTGATGACGATTGCGGCCGCGAATCAGATCGACGTGGATCGTCGCCCCAAGATGAATCGAAAATGCGCGCCAGAACTCTTCGACGACCTCGGACTCGAGCGTCCCGATGCGACCGCGCAACGCAACGTTGTAGGAGAGAAACGGCCTTTGCCCAAGATCTATGACGACGCGTGCGAGAGATTCGTCCAGCGGCGCGTAGGCGGACGCGAAACGGGTGATGCCGTCACGGTCGCCCATCGCCTGCGACAGCGCCTGGCCCAGCACGATGCCCGCGTCCTCGACCAGGTGATGAGGATCGACCTGCAGATCGCCCGTGCCGCGCAGCCGCAAGTCGAATCCGCCATAGCGAGACACCTGCTCCAGCATGTGGTCGAGGAAATCGAGGCCGGTCGAAACCTCGGCCCGGCCACGGCCTTCCAGGTCGACCCGGGCCGCAAGCTGCGTCTCCCGGCTCTTGCGGGTCACCCGTCCTTTTCTATTCAAGCCGCACCTCGATTGCGTGGGCGTGGGCGCCCAGGCCCTCCATCTCCGCCAGCCGCACCGAGGCATCGCGCAGCGCCTCGAGGTCGTCGCGGTTGAGGCTGAGCACGCTGGTTCGCTTGAGGAACGTATGCACGCCGAGCGGCGACGAGAAGCGTGCCGCTCCCGACGTCGGGAGCGTGTGGTTCGGTCCTGCCGAGTAGTCGCCGAGAGGCACGGTGGCGTAGGCGCCCACGAACACCGCGCCTGCGTTCTGGACCTTGGCCGCGAGGCGAGCGGCGTCGCCGGCCACGATCAGAAGGTGCTCGGGAGCGAAGTCATTGGCCACCTGCATCGCCTCCTCCATGTTTTGAGCGACGATGACGCAGCAGTTGGCCTGGCGGATGATGTCCGCGCGCTCCAGTCCACGCAAAAGACTCTCGAGCTCCTCCTCGACCCGATCGGCGAGCTGGGCCGAATCGGTGATCAGGAGGCCCCACGCAAGTGGATCGTGCTCGAGCTGCGCGGCAAGGTCGGCGGCGACGAAGTCCGGCCGTGCCTCGGCATCTGCGACCACAACCACCTCGGTAGGACCCGCGATCCCGTCCACGCCCACCGACCCGAACACCTCTTTCTTGGCGAGGGTCACGTAGATATTGCCGGGACCCGCGACGACATCCACGCGGGGGATGCTTTGCGTTCCGTAGGCGAGCGCGGCGATGGCCTGCGCCCCTCCCACCCTGTACACGGAATCGACGCCCGCGATGTGGGCCGCGGCGAGGATCGACGTGGGCACGCCACCGTCGGGTCGCGGCGGCGTGGCCAGGACCACCTCGGCAACCTTCGCCACGCGGGCAGGGATCACCGTCATGAGCACGGTCGACGGATAGGCCGCGCGGCCGCCAGGCGCGTAGACCCCGGCGCGTCCGACGGGTCGCGAGACAAGCTTCAGACCGGGCAACCCTACGGAGGCCGGCTCGGACTGGCGCTCGTGGAAGTCGCGGATGCGCCCTGCCGCGAACTCGAGGGCGGCCCGGTCTGCCGGTGGCAAACGGTCGGCCGCCGCGGCCATATCGCGCTTCGGCACCTCGAACGACTCACCAGGCTCCGGCGCCCACCCATCGAATCGAAGGCCGAGCTCGCGCAGTGCCTCGTCGCCCTCGGCCATCACCCGAGCGCAGATTTCGGCCACGGCCTCGCGTTCTTTCGGGAACTGCGTCAGGTCGAGCCGCCGCCGCGACAGAGGCGAGCCTACCCATGAGCCGACGTCGAACCTTCTAACCGGCACCGGCAGATGCCTCGCGCATTTTTGCCACCACCGACTGCACCGCGGCGGTACGCGTTTTGAGGCTCGCCTGGTTGGCGATCAGCCTCGCGGTCGAGCTGCCCAAAACCGCCGCGATGCGCAGCCGGTTGTCACGAAGCGTCCGGCCCGTCGCGGTCAGGTCCACGATGCCATCGACCAGCCCGACCTGCGGAGCCAGCTCGACCGAACCATGCAGCTGCACGACCTCGACCGATTGCCCATGCGCTTCGAACCATGCGGTCGCGGTGCGCGGGTACTTGGTCGCGACTCGGATCATCGGCGGCCAGGTCTCGGGCCCGTCGAGGCTCGAGCCGTCAGGCACGGCGAGCACAAGCTTGCACCCGCCGAAGCGGAGGTCGATCAGCTCGTAGTGCGAGCCTGGCGTCTCCCAAAGGATGTCCTTGCCGACGATGCCCAGGTCCGCAGCGCCGTGGTCGACGTAGGCCGGCACGTCGCTGGGCCGGACCAGGATCACCCGCAGCCCCCCGCGCTCGACAAGGAGCTGCCGGCCAATCTCGTCCGCGTTGAGCCGAGCAAGTCGAGAGCGCGCGAGCAGCGAGAGGGCTCCGCCGTGGAGCGCGCCCGTCGGGATCGCGATGGAGACCTTCTCGCCAGATGTCACTTGACGACTCCTGCCAGGCGCGCCGCCACCTGCTCGGGTGGAAGCCGTCGCGTCCGTTGGCCTTTCGCCGACCACGCGACCTTCGTCTCGCCAAGGCAATGCACCAGGTTCGTCGCCCCGACGGCGCGCCACCAGGCCCTGGCTTCAACCTCGCCACGGGACTGCGTGTCCACCACCGCGCGCATTCCGAACAGACGAAGGGTGGACCCCAATCGCAGCGCGGTGTTCAGCCCGGCCCCGTTCCATGCGAGCGCAGCGTCGAGGCGCGGTAGCGCCGGCGGCCGCGACGCGCGAGTGAGCATCTCCGAGACGAGATCTAGCTGGACCATAAAGCCGGTCGCCGGCGCGGGCCGCCCGAACCGTGCGAGCAAGGCGTCGTAGCGTCCGCCCTGCGCCACGGGCCTGCCGAAGTCGGGCCCGTACCCCTCGAAGATGACCCCGGTGTAGTAGTCGAAGTCACGGATCGCGCCGAGGTCGAGGTTGACCACTTCGCGAATCCCGTGCGCCACCAGCAGGTCGCACACCTGCGCCAGCTCCGAAAGCGCGGCCTCAGAACGGCGGTTGCGCACCAACCCTCCGGCCGCATCGAGGATCTCCGGTCCGCCGCGCAGCGCAGGAAAGCGCAGCAGCAGCTCATGCTCGGCGGACTTGAGCGGCGTGTCTTCCAGCAGCGCCTCCAACGCGACGAAGTCGCGCGCCGCCAGCGCTGCGCGCACGGCGGCTTTGACATCGTCGGGCAGCTTGACCGCGTCCATGATGCCGTGGAAGAACTCGGCGTGGCCCACGTCGATCTGATACCGCCGGATGCCGGTCGCCTCCATGCATCGGGCCGCGAGAGCGATCACCTCGGCATCCGCGACTGGGCCTGATGCGCCCACCAGCTCCGCTCCCACCTGGTAGGTCTCGCGCCGTTGCTGGAAGCGACCTTCGTCGGTGGAGAGCACCGGGCCTGCGTAGCAAAGCCGGAGGGGAAGCGCCGCGGTCCGCAGCTTGCCCGCGACAAGCCTGGCGACGGGAATGGTGCGTTCGCCGACCAGGGCGACCACATCGCCGCGTCCGTCTGTGAACTTGAACAGCCGCCGCCGCTGCTCGACGCCAAGCCCCAGGTCGAGCACATCCATGTACTCGACGAGCGGTGTGATGACGTGGCGGTAACCCCACCGACGCATCTCGCCCAGCAGTGACTCTTGAGCCTCGCGAAGGATCTCCGCCTCGAGCGGGAGCAGGTCGCGAAAGCCGGGCACGCCTCCTAGCTGGGGTGCCGGCGCTGAACTAGCGGAGGTGAAGAAACCTCCGGGCCGCGGCCACTTGAGCGTCAGCTTTCGTCTTCATCCTCGTCCTCACCGTCGGCATCTGCCTCCTCCGAAAAGTCGACGGTCTCGCCCTCGTCCTCGACGGCATGCATGCCTTCTTCCATATCGTCGCTGGCCGGGGCTTCGGACAGGGTCGTTTCGCCTTCCTCGTCCTCGGCGAAGGTCTCCACGTCTCTCGCGAGGAGGCTTCCCTTGGTGTACGGCCGGAACTCCACCTCTCGCTTGCGCCGCATAGGGAAGCTTGGCTTGCCGGCGAAGCGCGGGTCCTGGTAGGTCTCCCGGACGATCAGCTTGACGGTGTTGCCGTCGCAAGAGGTTATGCCTGACTGGTAACGATTTCCGCCGCGCATGAACTTGATCAGCCGGCGGGCGAGCTTGGCTTCGAGCTGACCGAGTCGCACTCCGCGGGACGTCTCGATCCCAATGGCGTCACCTTCGATCTTCAGCTCGGCGACGTCGCCGGCCGCGACCTTGGAGCAGATGTCCACGTTGGGCGGGGAATCGACCGTCGTGATCACCGTCTTGCCCATCTCCTCGACGAAGAGGTTGAGGTCGACCCTGGTCCCGCCGACCTTGAGCCCCTCCTTCTGGTGCAGCAGGGCGTTGATCCGGGCGGCGTTTTTCTTGGCGATGTTGTTCATCGGGTTGAGCTTCAGCGCCGCCTCGTACGAAGCCTTCGCCTCTTTCAGCTTGCCCAGCTCGGACAGGGCCTTGCCAAGGCGATTCTGAGATTCCTCGTCAGCCCCGAAGTTCTCGATGATGAATCGGTTCAGCTTGGCGGCCTCGTCCCACTTACCCGCGATGGCGAGCTGCACGGCGTCCTCGGCGTACTGCGAGCGGGGCTTGAGGTGTTCGCTTGTGTCGGCTTTCAAAGGGGCGCGCTCCTATGGAGTGGCTGAAGCTGGAGGGAATGCTGAGTATACGGACTGCTCCAAGGGCGAAGCCTGCTCAAAGCCCGAACCGGGTGTCATTCTTCTGCGCAGATGCGTCGCTGGGGTTCCCTCACGGTATCGGTGCTCCTGGCGTTTGGCGCCGCCTGCGGCTCCCCGACCTCGTCCTCAACGCCGCGGCTGTCGCTCATCATCGGCGTCGACCTTCCTCTGACCGGACGTGAGGCTCGCGCCGCGGTGCCGGCTATGAACGGCATCCGTTTCTTCGTCAGGACCCACCCCGTGCTGGACGGCTTTGACGTCGTCCTCGCCACGTCGGACGACGCGAGGGACGGGCTGCCGAACGCCGGCGCCGGAGTTTCGAACGTCCATAAGTTCGTCGCCGACTCGGCCGTCGTGGCCATGATCGGGCCATTCGACGCCTGGGTCGCGCGAAAGGAGATCCCGATCGCAAACGCGGCTGGCCTGGCGATGGTCAGTCCCGCCACAAGCAACCCATGCCTGACCCGCGACGTCTTCCTCCCGGCCGTGCTCAATCCGGCTCGGACCGACATCACCTGCAAGGACGCGGGACTCCCTGCAGCGTCAGAGCTTCGTCCTTCTCATACCAATAACTACTTCCGGCTGACCACGACCGACGAGCTGCAAGGCTCCGCGGCGGCGGAGTACGCCTACCGCAGGCTCCACGTCCAGCGCGCCGCGGTCATCTCCGATCACGAGGCCTACGGCCAGGGCCTCGCGGATTCGTTCAGTGGCCGTTTGACCAACCTCGGGGGCAGCGTCGTCGGCCATCTCGACCTCGAGCCGGGCAAGGGGGACGCGAACGATTTCCTCAAGGGCATGAAGGACGCGGGCGCGCAGGCGATCTATTACGGCGGGGGCAGCCGCGCCGGGTGTGCCATTCGGGCTTCGATGAGGTCACTCTTTCCGGCCGGCGAGCGGACGCCGTTCCTCGGGGGCGACGGCATAGCGCATGACCCCATGTGCATCTCGACCGCCGGCGACAACAGCCCGGGAATCTACGCCACGGTTCCCATCGTCGACGCGGCCTCGCTACCGGCCGCGGCCGCCAAGATCCGCGATTTCAAGGCTTCTTTTGGCAGCACCTCCGACTACGGGCCCTACACGATCGTCGCGTACGACACCGCCGCCGTGCTGTACGCGGCCCTCGACCGCGCCATCCACGCTACTGGTGGCCGCCTCCCGGCGAGGGCAAGCGTGTCGTCGGAGCTGGCCCGGACGACAGGGCTGCCAGGGCTGACGGGAAGCCTCGGCTTTGACGCCCAGGGTGACACGACCAACCGCTTCGTCTCGATCTTCGAGGCCTCCGGGGCCGATCCCCGAGCACCCTGGAAGCTGGTCGACAGCGTCGATTACAGCGCCCGCCTCCCTTATTGACCGGCCGGTCGGCTGAGAGCAATCTACGTTCGACTTGACTTGGGGGGCCCTGCGAGTCGATAGTGTGCCTCGGAGTAGCAGTTCGGCCATCCCATGTGGCCGCACTCGCCGCCGGCGCACTCTCGCCCCGACTCTGCGTTGGGAAGAGGGCGGCAAGTGATGGGAGGCGTGAGGTGTGGTTTTGCGCATTGGCCTCCCAACAAGCACAAGGGGGAACCATATGGTTCGAGCTAGGGGACTGATAGTCCTCACAACGGCGACGCTAATCGCGTTTGCCTGCGGCGGTACTACGGGCGGCGGCGGGGCGTCGAAAGGCACGATCAAGATCGGCTCCGACCTTCCGGTGTGTACAACCGGCGGTCAGTCGACGGCGAACGGCGTGAAGTTTGCGGTCGACCAGAAGAATGCGGCCGGCGGCGTCGAGGGTTACACGATCGCGTTCCAGAGCTTCGACGACTGCCGCCAGGGCGCGTACAACGCCGACGCCGGCGTCGACAACGTACGCAAGATGCTCGACGACAACGCTTACTTGGGCATGGTCGGGCCATACAACTCCGCAGTCGCGAAGGCGGAGATCCCGATCGCCGCGCCCAAGAGCTTCGTGATGGTCAGCCCATCGAACACCAACCCCTGCCTCACCAAGGACATCGCGGGCTGCAGCTACCACCCGCAGGACCTTCGCGCAGGGAATCCCAACAACTACTGGCGCGTCGTCACCACTGACGACTACCAGGGTCCGGCGATGGCCGACTACATGTACAAGCAGCTCAGCATCAAGAGCGTCGGCATCCTGGACGACAGCACGGTGTTCGGCGTGGGCATCGCCGGCGCCTTCGAGGCTGAGTTCAAGAAGCTCGGCGGCACGGTCGCCCAGCACGCGGAGTACAAGAAGGAGCAGACGAGCGACTTCAAGTCGATCCTTCTCGGCTTCAAGAACAAAGGGGCCGCGGCGGTCTACGTCGGCGGCACCGACGACCAGAACATCTGCATTCCGCGCAAGCAGATGAAGGACATCGGATGGGACGCGCCATTCGGTGGCGGTGACGGCATCGAGACGACAGACTGCATCGACCAGGGGGCCGGCAACGAAACGAACATCTACGCAACTTCCGCCGGCGCCGACGCCACGCAGGTTGCTGGCGCTACGGACACGATCGCTAAGTTCCGGCAGCAGTTCACCGGAGCCAACGACTTTGGCGGCTACACGATGCAGGCCTACGACGGCGCGAACGCTTTGATGACCGCGATCGGCAACGCCATCAAGTCCAACGGCGGCAGCAAGCCGAGCCGCAAGCAGGTGCGCGACGCATTTGCGGCCATCAAGGGCTTCAAGGGCGTCATCGGCACCTACGACTTCGACCAGAACGGCGACACGAGCCTCAAGATCGTGTCGATCTACGTGGTCAACCAGGTTTCGGATCCGGCCAAGAGCACGGGAGTCTGCGGCAAGAACGCCAAGACCCAGTGCTTTGTCTGGAAGACCCAATTCGACTTCGCCACCACCAGCTAGTACTCTTTAGCCCACAATCCAGCGAGGAGGCCGGCATCGGCCTCCTCGCCCTTTACCAGTAGGAGGGGAGCACCTGGACGCGGGCGCAGTCGGGACCGCCACTTCCGCGATGAAGAGGTTTCGGTCGTTGAGGCTCGGCGGTATGAGCCTCCCCGACTACGGCTTCTATGTCCTCTGCGCCACGGCGGTGGTGCTGCTGGCGGCGCAGGCGGTTCTCCACCCGACCGAGTTCGTCCAGATCTGCATCTTCGGCCTCACGCAAGGCTCGATCTATGCCCTCGTCGCGCTGGGCTACACGATGGTCTACGGGATCATCGAGCTGATCAACTTCGCCCACGGTGACGTGTTCACCTTGGGGGCTTACGTCGGCTCGACAATTCTTGGCTTCTTTGCCATCAGCGAAGGCGGTTTTTCGACGGTGAACCTGGTGGCGCTTCTGCTCGCGTTTCCCGTCGTGATGCTCGTCATGGGCGGCATCAATGTCGCCATCGAGCGCGTCGCCTACCGGCCGCTTCGCAACGCGCCGCGCCTGGCCCCGCTGATCACAGCTATCGGCATGTCCTTCTTTCTGGAGGGCATCATGTTCCTGTGGCACGGTCCCGCGACTGTGCACTTTCCCGACATCCTTCCCCGCGTCGCGACCACCATCGCCGGCGTCTTCTTCGGCTTCAAGGACGTCTTCGTGGTGGTTACGGCTGCGATCCTCGTCTCGCTGCTGGCGATTTTCATCAACCGCACCAAACTCGGCAAGGCGATGCGCGCCACGGCGCAGGACCGCGACGCCGCGCAGCTGATGGGCATCGACATCAACCGCACGATCGCCGCCACCTTCTTCATCGGTGCGGTGCTCGCCGGCGCCGGTGGAATGATCTGGGGGCTGTACTACAACACCGTCTATTACCAGCTCGGCTTCCGAAGCGGCCTGATTGCGTTCACCGCCGCGGTCTTCGGCGGCATCGGCAACATCCCCGGCGCGGCCCTGGGCGGGCTCATCATCGGACTGATCGCCGCCTTCAGCGACTCCTACCTCGGATCCAAATGGACGCAGGTGGTCGTGTTCGGCATCCTGATCGGTGTCCTGGTCTTCAGGCCCACCGGCCTCCTCGGCATGCGGGTGCCCGAGAAGTGAGCCGGGCGGTTTTTACGCGCTTCCACCTGCGGGAACGAATCCGTGACCGCGACGCAGCGGTGTACGGCATCCTGTTGATCGCCGCCCTCCTCTTCCCCATCATCGACATATACGCAACCGGTGGCACCGCCGACGTCTCGCAGGCCACGCGTGCAGGGTATTTCGTGCTCCTCGCCATCGGGCTGAACGTCGTGGTCGGCTTCGCGGGCCTGCTCGACCTGGGCTACGCCGCCTTCTTTGCCATCGGCGCGTATACGTACGCACTGCTGGCGTCGCCGCAGCTCGCATCGTCGCCGGCACACCATGCGGTCCACATCAACTTTTGGATCCTGATCTTCGTCTCCATGTTTGCAGCCGGGGCCGCAGGCGCGATCCTGGGCTTCCCGACCCTGCGCTTGCGAGGCGACTACCTGGCGATCGTCACCCTTGGATTTGGCGAGATCGTGCCCCAGCTCTTCTACAACTTCGACCAGTGGACTGGCGGCATCAATGCGGTCGGAATCATCGATCAGCCTCACCTGCCTTTCTGGATCCAGGGCCCGTGGTCGGGAGACGGTCCTTTCCAGATCGTGAGCAACTTCAACTTCAACGGTGACCCGTTGGCCTTCTACGTGCTCATCGTCATCCTGATCGGCATCGCGGTCGTCCTCGTTAGCAACCTCTACCGCTCACGCCTCGGGCGTGCCTGGATGGCCATCCGCGAAGACGAGGTCGCCGCCGCGGCGATGGGCATCAACACCGTGACGACCAAGCTCCTCGCGTTCGGCATTGGGGCCTCGTTCAGCGGTTTTGCGGGTGCCTTCTACGCCGCAGACGTCAGCCTCGTGAGCCCCGACAACTTCCTGTTCATCGTCTCGATCACCGTCCTGGTCATGGTGGTGCTCGGCGGGATGGGCAACATCAGCGGGGTCATCATCGGCGCACTGGTCCTGTACTTCCTCGTCTTCTACCTCATACCCGGGCTGCCGGAGAATGCCAAGAACCTAGCGAACAGCGTCGGCCTGGGCTCGCTGAACTCGAAAAGCGGCGACTGGCCGGGTCTGGCCGAGGAGATCGGGCGGCTCAACTTCATCATCTACGGCGCGATCCTGGTAGGGATGATGCTGCTGCGGCCGCAAGGCATTCTGCCAAGTCGCGTCCGTGAACAGGAGTTGAAGCACGCCGCTGTCCAGGAAGAAGAGGCAGTCGTCGAGCTGACCCACGCGTCATGAGCGAGCAAGCCACCGACAACATCCTCGAGTTGACCAACCTGACCAAGCGCTTCGGCGGCCTGGTTGCGGTCGACAACGTCAGCCTCCACATCAAGCGTGGAGAGGTCTTCGCCCTGATCGGGCCGAACGGTGCCGGCAAGACGACCCTCTTCAACAATGTGACCGGACTTTTTCAGCCAACCAGCGGACGAGTCGTGTTCGACGGCCGTGACATCACCGGGTCGAAGCCCCACCAGGTCGCGAGATGGGGCATCGCTCGCACCTTCCAGAACATCCGGCTCTTCGACTACATGTCCTGCCTCGACAACGTGCGCGTCGGACGCCACGTGCGCATGAAGGCCAAGGTCTGGGACTCCCTGTTCAAGCTGCCTCGGGAGCGCAGAGAAGAAGAGCGGGTCAGCGAGGAAGCGATGGAGCTCCTTCGGTTCGTCGGCATCGGAAAGCAGGCCAATCAGTACGCGCGCAACCTTCCCTACGGGCAGCAGCGGCGGCTGGAGATCGCTCGAGCCCTTGCCACCGACCCCAAGCTGCTGCTCCTCGACGAGCCCGCGGCCGGCTTCACGCCCCAGGAGAAAGTCGAGCTGATGCAGCTTGTGAAAAAGATTCTGGGCCGAGGCATCACCGTCTTCTTGATCGAGCACGACATGAAGGTGGTGATGGGGATCTCGGAGAGAATCGTCGTGCTGGACCATGGCGAAAAGATCGCCGAGGGATCTCCGGACGAGGTGCGCAAGGATGTCCGGGTCATCGAAGCCTACCTCGGCAAGTCGGCTTAGCGGGAGACGGGATGGCGCTCCTCGAGCTCGAAGGCGTGGATGCCTTCTATGGCCGCATCCAGGCGCTGCGCCAGGTCTCGATCAAAGTCGAAAAGGGCGAGGTGGTCGCTCTCATCGGCTCCAACGGGGCCGGCAAGACGACTACGCTCCGCACCATCTCGGGGCTGATGCATCCTGCATCAGGCTCCGTCCGCTTCGACGGCAGCGATATCACTCACACCCGGCCCTCGAAGATCGTCGAGCTTGGGATCTGTCAGTCTCCCGAGGGGCGCCGGCTCTTCCCGCGCATGACGGTGCTGGATAACCTCGTCATGGGCGCCTACACGCGGAATGACAAAGCCGGGATCTCCTCTGACATGGACCGAATCTTCCAGCTCTTTCCCCGCCTGCAAGAGCGCCGAACCCAGATCGCCGGCACGCTCTCCGGCGGCGAGCAGCAGATGCTCGCCATGGGACGAGCGCTGATGGCGAAGCCGAAGGTCATGATGCTCGATGAGCCCTCGCTGGGCCTGGCGCCGATCCTCATCGAAACCATCTTCAGCATCGTGCGTGAGATCAACTCTCAGGGGACGACGGTGCTCCTGGTCGAGCAGAACGCGCACAAGGCGCTTGAGGTGGCGAATCGGGCGTACGTGCTGGAGACCGGGGTCGTCGTTCAGTCCGGGACCGGGCGCGAACTGCTTGCTTCTGAAGAGGTGCAGAAGGCCTACCTGGGGATGTAGAGGTATGAGAGGAAACCCATATGGTTTCCTCTCATCGGCCGGTCGCTTCGCGACGGGCCTGCTCTCTTTCCGGTATACGGTTCGGACTTTACTAATTAGTCACTCGTAACCACGTTTGGCAGACAAGCGAGAACAAGTCGCGGCCGGCGTAAAGCCGGCCGCCAAAGCGACGTTACTACTAGTTTCTGGTTACCGGCTCGGCTGGTAGCTCGCGACGAACAGGTAGACCAGCACGATCGCGAAGGCGCCATATTCGAGGACGACGTTTCTCGTGAAGCTGTCTTCGACCGTGTGCCGGACCAGGCCGCGGTTGATGTACCAGGCGAACAGCAGCATGACCGCAAACGTGCCTTCGTAGACGACCAGGTAGAGGGACAGCGCGGTGATCGCCCACGCCAGGAACGTGACCACCTGGCCGACGAACAGGGCAAAGATGAAGGCGCGCCGCGGAGCGATGGTCGTCCCGTTGACGCGGAAGCTGCGGTACGAGGCGAGAAAGCTGATCGTGAAGATCCACAGCAGCTGCAGGATCGGGTTGAAGTGCAGCGTCACCACGACCAGGTAAGCGCCGAATACGACGACGACCAGCATCAGCTCCTGGAGGACGATGTGCCCCCGCTTTTCCTGGGCGCGCAGGCGCAGGTAGTCGAGCCGGCCGGCGATGACAAAGCCGGCTCCGAAAAGCACCGTCAGGGCGGCGTACTTCCAGAGCTGGACGTCGGGAAAGAGCGATAGGCCCGCCAATGTGATCGCGCCGAGGGCGACCGGGATGTAGTGCTCGATGCGCGGAAACTCCTCGGTGCCTCGCAGGTAGCCAAGCAGGGCCGGGGCGGCAATGAGGACCAGCCCAAGCGCGAGCGCCCATACCTGTCCTGGGTTGAGCAGCTCCGACTTGAACCCGAGCGAGATCGCGACGAGCACGATGCCCGCGAAGATCAGAAAGCTTCGGTCTCGTTCGGCCCTGCCGGCGGAGTCGGTCGGGACCACCTTTTCCGCGAGCATCGGCGGTAACTTCATCTAAGCCTCGGCATTCTAGACGCGGCCGTACCGATCTTCCAACCGAACGACGTCATCGATCTCAGGCGTAGAGACTTCGAAGATGTCGCTGTCCTCGATCGCGGTGAGGCGGTGGCGCGTCCCCGGGGTGATGTGAAGCGTGTCGCCAACGGTCATCCGGCGCCTGGTCAGCTGACCGTCCGGCCCCCCCAGCTCCATGTCGACGGCACCCTTGATCACGTACTGGCATTCGTCCTTGCGCTCGTGATACTGGAGCGAGAGGCTCTCGCCCTTGGTGAGGTGCAGGACCTTGCCCAGATACCGATCGGTGATCGCCCACCGGAGCTCGTAGCCCCAGGGTTTCTCGACCTTCGTGTCCTCGATCCGGCCGAACTCAGGAAGTACCGGCATGCTGCCTGATTCCAACGATGTCCTCGAGAGCTTGGAGCCGCGCCTCGACGGCATCCTTGTCCGCCGCTTCGGCGTAGATCCGGATCAGGGGCTCGGTGCCGCTGGCTCGAAGAAGGACCCAGGTGCCGTCCGCCAGGTAGAACTTGAATCCGTCATCCGAGCGGACCCGCTGCACCGGCACGCCGGCGACCTCTTGCGGCTCGTTCTTCTCGAGCGTCTCGAGGATCCGTTTGCGGTCCGTCTCGTAGGTCTCGCGAACGAGGTGGATGTCATGCCGCGCGTATGCATGTGGACCAACGCGCTCCTCCAG
>WNGI01001614.1_pt1 | contig 31151 bp, 27 predicted proteins | sample 5400621 | NCBI WGS metagenome assembly WNGI01 (sample SAMN13153374, study PRJNA577476) | soil metagenome | isolation source: 20 cm soil or saprolite under Garry oak tree replicate 1 | place: USA:California | collected 2016-06-15
CGACCACTTTTTCGGGCTCAACACCAAGGTGTTCGACCACGATCTTCTTAACCCGCTCGCCAATCTCACTCATCGTTCAACCTCGTGCTTGTTCCCATTAGACCCGTCCCCAAGACGATACGAGCCATCCTGGTCGGTAGACTTCCCTTCGCAATCGCGCATAGTCTTGATTTGGCCCCGTCATAGCCGACCAAGGCCCGGCGAACGACGACAGGCTCCGCACCGCCAATATACAGGGTTTCAAAATCCCGCAAGGCGTTCTTTGCCCATCCGTTGGTGGTTCGGTTATCATACTTCCAAAGCCTTGACTATAAGCCTCAATGGGCCGTCGGAAACCGCCCTTTCGGCCCGCCGAAGGGTCAGTAAGCGGCTCAAATCATAGCCATTCCACCATTGACGTGAATCGTCTGCCCCGTGACATAGGCGGCCTCATTCGAGCTGAGATAGACCGCCGCCGCAGCGATTTCTTCCGGTGTTCCGAGCCGCGCTGCAGGGACCTTCGACAAGATCGCTTCGCGCTGCTTGTCATTGAGCGCGTCCGTCATCGGGGTTGCGATAAATCCCGGGGCAACGCAGTTGGCGGTAATGTTGCGCTTGGCGTATTCCGCACCCAGTGTCTTGATCATACCGATCAGTCCCGCTTTGGATGCCGAGTAATTGCCTTGGCCCGGATTGCCGGTGACACCGACGATGGACGTGATCGCGATGATGCGGCCGAACCGCTTGCGCATCATCAATTTGGTCGCCGCCCGGGCCAGGCGGAAGGTCGCGGTCAAATTGACCTTGATGACTTCGTCCCAATCCTCGTCGCGCAATTGCACGAACAGATTGTCCCGGGTGATGCCGGCGTTGGCGACGAGAATATCGACTTGGCCCATGGCCTTCTCCGCCGACGGCACCAGCGCCTCGACTTCGGCGGCATCGGAGAGATTACAAGGCAGCACGAAAGCCCTGTCGCCCAACTTGCCGGCTATCGCATCGAGCACCCCGCGCCGCGTCCCGGAAATCGCCACCGTTGCGCCCTGCGCGTGTAGCGCTTGCGCAATCGCGCCACCAATGCCGCCGGTCGCACCGGTGACGAGCGCCTTCCTGCCAGTCAGATCGAACATCAATATCTCCTCACGACCCTAGGCCGAATGCGCAGCCGCCAGGGCGTCCTTTGCGGCGCCAATATCGCCGGGGCCGCCGACTGGAATGCCAATCGCACCCTCCGCGATGCGTTTGACCAGGCCGCTCAGCACCTTGCCGGCGCCGATTTCGAAAAACCTGACGACACCGTGGCTTGCCATGTAAGCCACCGACTCGCGCCAACGCACGGTTCCCGTGACCTGTTCGACCAGCCGACGGCGGATTTCGTCCGGATCGCGGATCGGCGCGGCCAGCACGTTCGACACCAAAGGGGAAGCCGGTTGCTTGATCGTGACCTCCGCGAGCGCCTTTGCCATCACGTCGGCTGCGGGCTGCATCAGGGCGCAGTGAAACGGCGCCGAGACCGGCAGCAGCATGGCGCGCCTGGCACCCCTGGCTTTGGCGATCTCGAGCGCGCGCTCGACAGCGGCCTTGTCGCCGGAGACCACGACCTGGCCGCCGCCATTGTCATTGGCGGCCTGGCAGACCTGACCGTGCGCGGCCTCGTTCGCGACCGCCACCGCGGCCTCATATTCCAGACCGAGCAAAGCCGCCATCGCGCCGGCGCCCACCGGCACCGCCTTCTGCATCGCAAGGCCGCGCGCGCGCAACAGGCGCGCGGTATCGCTGATGCTGAGGCTGCCGGCAGCGGCGAGCGCGGAATATTCGCCGAGGGAATGTCCGGCAACGAACGCGGCGTCCCGCCCAACCGAGAAACCGGCTTCGGTCTCCAGCACGCGCAGTGTCGCGAGCGAGACCGCCATCAACGCGGGCTGGGCATTTTCGGTGAGTTGCAGCGTATCACCCGGGCCATCCCAGATGATGGCCGTCAGCCTTTCGCCGAGTGCCGCATCGACCTCCTCGAACACCGCGCGGGCTGCCGGAAAGGCCTCGGCCAGGGCCTTGCCCATGCCGACCGCCTGGGAGCCCTGACCCGGAAAAGTGAATGCCGCCGTCATCAATACCCCTGAATGCCGCTATAAAATCCTCAAAGTCGGGCCGAAAGACACTGCAGGGCATGGCTCTGTCAAGCGGGCGCCGGTTCCCGCCTACGCCGCCCTGGGCCAATTGGGCTCGTTTCCCTTGCCACCGCGCTCAAAATCCTTATAAACCCGCCATCCGTGGATCCCGGCCGGGAGCTGAACGGACGGTCTCAGCAATCTCACCTTTCAGGCGATATTGATGTGGCAGGGCCAGTCGGCCCGTCGTCCCGTGCTTCCGCCTTCTGAGCTTATCCCGAGTCCTTTCCGAAGGTCTCGAAGGGCTTGCCGCCGGGAACCGCGACAACTCTAGGAAAGGACATCCATGCCTCTTTATGAGCATGTTTTTCTCGCGCGTCAGGATGCGAGCACCCAGCAGGTCGAAGAGCTGACCACCCAGATGACCGGCATCGTCGAGCAGCTCGGCGGCAAGGTCGTGAAGATGGAAAACTGGGGCGTGCGTTCCCTGACCTACCGCATGAACAAGAATCGAAAAGCCCATTTCGTGCTGCTCAATATCGACGGCCCTTCGACTGCGGTCGCCGAGATCGAGCGGCAGGAGCGAATCAGCGAGGACGTGATCCGTTATCTCACCGTTCGCGTCGATGAGCACGAGGAAGGTCCCTCGGCGATGATGCGGAAGGCGGATCGCGACCGCGATGATCGCGGCGGCGGTTTCCGTGGCGACCGCGACGGCGGATTCCGCGGCGATCGCGACGGCGGCTATCGGGGTGACCGTGGTCCGCGCCGTCCGCGCGACGACGACGCAGCGATCGAGGAGTAAAGATCATGGCCGAAGCTGGTGTACGCCGTCCGTTTTTCCGCCGCCGCAAAACCTGCCCGTTCACGGGTCCGAACGCGCCGAAGATCGATTACAAGGATTCCAAGCTTTTGATGCGTTACGTCTCCGAGCGCGGCAAGATCGTGCCGAGCCGCATCACCGCCGTCTCCGCCAAGAAGCAGCGTGAACTCGCGCGCGCCATCAAACGGGCGCGTTTCCTCGGCTTGCTGCCTTATGTGATCCGGTAAACTCCACGACCGGCGGCGTGCCGCCGGTCAAAATCTTCATAAGGCTTCCGGGTCGTCCGGTTGCCGATGGTTGGGGTTCTCAGAGAACCTCTAACCGCTCGAAAGGAGCGGGACAGCTGATGATGGCGATCGTTCTTATTGCCATAGCCGCCGGCTCCGCGTCGGCCTTGATGTTCGCCTCGATCATCTCGGGCGCGCTGATTTCATTGCTGCTGTTTTATCTGGCGCCATTACCGCTGATGGTGGCGGCGCTCGGATGGGGGCCGCTCAGCGCCACCATCGGCGGCAGCGTCGCCGCGATCGGTCTCGGCGCGATCTTCGGCCTTCCCTATTGCATCGCCTTTGCCGTCACGATTGCACTGCCCGCCTGGTGGCTCGGGCACCTTGCTCTGCTCGGTCGCCCCGTGACCAGCGGCGTCTCGCCGGGCAACGGCGCCTCGCAGGTCGCGCCTGATCTGGAATGGTATCCGGTCGGCCGCATGCTGCTCTGGATATCAGGCTTTGCCGCATTGACCACGATGGCGGCGCTGCTCACGCTTGGTACCGATCCCTTCGCCATCACCGGCGCGCTGCGCCGCGGTTTGCTGCGGATGCTCGGCCCCCGCGAGGTGTCTTCAACCGGCGAGGCCGAACAATGGATCGATGCGGTGGTGACGATCGCGCCGGCCGCGGCCGCCATCGTCGCGATGATGACGCTGACCCTCAATCTCTGGCTCGCCGCAAAAATCACGGCGACGTCCGGACGATTGCACCGTCCATGGCCCGACCTGAAAAGTGCCGCTCTGCCGCCGATGACGCTCGTGGCGCTATGCGTTGCAATCGCATTCTGCTTTACCGGCGGGCTGCTGGCGATCCTGGCACTGATCGTGACCGCCGCCTTGATGGTGGCTTACGCGCTCACCGGCTTTGCGGTCCTGCATACGTTGACACTGGCGTTGAAGAGCCGCGCGCTATGGCTCGGTTGCACCTACGCCATCATGGTGGTGTTCGGCTGGCCGGTGCTGGCGATGGTGGTTCTCGGTCTTGCCGACGCTATTTTCGGATTTCGTCAACGCTATCTGCGAGGCAGGCCACCGCCGCTCCCCGCATCCTGAACCCCATCCAACTCAACGACTCAATCTGATCAAAGGAGAACGAATATGGAAGTCATTTTGCTGGAACGTGTCGCCAAGCTCGGCCAGATGGGCGAAGTGGTCCGTGTCAAGGACGGCTTTGCCCGCAATTTTCTTTTGAAGCGCGGCAAGGCGCTGCGCGCCACCGCAGACAATCGCGCCAGGTTCGACGGCATGAAGGCCGAACTCGAAGCCCGCAACCTGAAAGCCAAGGCCGAAGCCACCAAGGTCGCGGAAAAGATCGATGGCCGCAACGTCATGGTGCTGCGTCAGGCCTCTGAAGGCGGTCAGTTGTTTGGATCGGTGACCGTTCGCGACATCATCGCCTCGTTCGAGAGCGATGGCGTTGCCATCAGCCGCAGCCAGATCATGCTGGACGCGCCGATCAAGACCATCGGCAAGCACAACATCGCCATCGCCGTGCATCCGGAAGTCGAGGTCAGCGTCACCGTCACCGTCGCGCGAAGCGCCGATGAGGCCGAGCGCATCAATCGCGGCGAAGACATCTCTACCCGTCAGGAAGATCAGGATGCCGCTGCCGAAGCGATCGCCGCTGCGGGCGAATTCTTCGATCCCGAGGCCCGCCGCGACGATCTGGAGCCGAAGGCGGAGCCGGCATCAGACAAGTAACGCGGGCTACCAGTTACACATAATTGGACTGCTCAAGCCCGGCCTTGTCAGGCCGGGCTTTGTGATTCTCGCTGGCGCTTTTCGTCCAATTTTACACAAAAACTATTGGGAGATGGGCGGGGCGGGCGGCCCTGCGGGGGCAATCGGCGGCGGGGGCGGCACGGAGGCCGTCACGGCCGGCGCCGCTGGCTGCACGGCAGGCGCCGGCGGTTCTGACGCCGACAGCGGCATGCCACTTGAGACCGCAGCGGACACCGCTGGGGCCGCCGTCGCCGGGGTGACGGGGGGAACCGGATCCGGCCGCAGTACCGGGCTCTCGCCGCTGCCAGTCTCTTTTGGGGCCTCGATTTTGGCCTCAGAGGTGCCTTCGCCAGACGGCTTGGCGCCCTGGGTTTTGTCGCCCTCGACTTTGGCGGTTTCGCTGGTGGCCTCACCTTTCCCCGCCTCGCCCTTTGGCGCTTCCTCGTTGCCGGCGTCAGGCTTTGCAGCATCCGTTTTGGCCGCGTCAGTCTTGGCAGCCTCGGATTTGGGCGGTTCTTCACTGCCGGGCCCCCCTCGCTTGCTCAGCTTTGCTCTTGCGGCGTCAGGGGCCTCCCCCGGGCGCGCCAGCCGCTTGGCGTTGCGGCCGGGCTGTCCGAGATCGGCCTGGGGGAAAAGTCCGCCGGCATCGGGCCTCGCGGCCGGACGCGGCTCGGCATCAGGCTTGGCCGCCTGTTGCGTTAACGGCGCGGGCGGGCGCAGCCTGCGGCCAAAGCGGTCGAGCTGGTCGGGTAGAGTGGCGGGCCTGGCTTCCGAATCCTTGGCCTGCTTGGTCTGGGTCCCCGCGTGGCGGGTGTCGGCCGCCCCATTCGCCACTAGAAAGGCGCTGAGCAGCGAGGCCATCTCACCACTGGTCGTGTAATGCTGGCGCAGGAAGCCCGGGAGGGATCCAGCCGGCACCGTTCTCAACAGACCCCGCGGGCTCTTGTGGCAGGCATTGCAAGTGCCCGCGAAAATCTGGGAGGGGCTTTTGCCAGCCTCGAGGTTTTGCGCCTGCACCGGGATCACCGCGAAACAGCCGATCAGAAGCGTCACCGTCGCTAAACTGAGCGCTCGGCTCATTCCTGTTCTCCAGATGCGGTAATTCGCTTTCCGCGCCCTTCTTCCGAGGCGGGGTGGCGGCGGTCACCTTTTAGCCGATTATCGCGCGAATGGAAGCGGACATATGATGCACCTGTGTGAACGCGCCGTTTGGGAATATCCGCTTTGTGAACAATGCAGTAGCGTGATGGAACCCGCACCACTATGGTGCATTGAGGCATTCGGGAACCGTCTCCTTATCCGATGCGTCGAGTGTGACGGCGGGTACGTTAGCCTCTACGGGATCGCTCTTTGGTGGTTTCGATGGACCGTTTGTTGCGGTACTTCCTGACGCAGTTCATTCGCCGCGGCTCGATGACGTTCACGACCGCAAGCGGGGCAAAGTTCACCTGCGGCGACGGGACCGGCGAGCCGGTCTCTGCGCGATTCCTGACCACTGACGGCGAACGCAGGGTGCTTTTGAACCCGGAGCTTGCCTTGGGCGAACTCTATATGGAAGGCACTTTCGTCGTCGAACAGGGTTCGATTGCGGATGCGCTGGCGATCCTGCTCGATCAGCCCGAAATATTACCGCGTTGGGCCAAGCTGCAGTGGTGGTTGCGCTATCTGGTCAGGCATGCCCGCCAGTTCAATCCGCGCGGGCGTTCGAAAAACAATGTCGCGCGCCATTACGACCTCGACGGGCGCCTCTATTCCCTCTTCCTCGATGCTGACAAGCAGTACAGTTGCGCCTATTTTGAAACGCCGGATGCATCGCTTGACGATGCCCAACTCGCCAAGAAGCGGCATATCGCAGCGAAGCTGTTGATCGGGCACGGCCACCGCATACTCGACATTGGCTCCGGTTGGGGAGGTCTTGGCTTGTACCTGGCCGAAATGACCGGCGCCAATGTCACTGGCGTTACGCTCTCGACCGAACAGTTGCAGGTATCGAACGACCGCGCGGCCGAGAAAAATCTTACGCGGTCGGCGAAGTTTTTCCTGGAGGATTACCGTGACGTTTCCGGGCCGTTCGACCGCATCGTCTCGGTGGGCATGTTCGAGCACGTCGGGGTCGACTTCTACGAGACCTATTTTCGGCGGTGCGGCGAACTTCTCACCGATGACGGCATAATGATGCTGCATTCGATCGGCCGCTCGGATGGGCCGGACGTCACCAATCCCTGGATCGCGAAGTATATTTTCCCCGGCGGCTACATCCCCGCGCTTTCCGAAGTGATCCCGGCGATCGAGCGCGCCGGGCTTCTGGTCTGCGACATCGAAATCCTTCGCCTGCACTATGCGGAAACATTGAAGGCATGGCGCGAGCGCTTCATGGCGCGGCGCGAGGAAGCCGTGCAGCTCTATGACGAGCGCTTTGCCAGGATGTGGGAATTTTACCTGGCGTGCTCGGAAATGTCGTTCCGCAAACAGAACCTGATGAATTTCCAGATCCAGCTCACCAAACGCCAGGGCGTGGTGCCGATGACCCGCGATTACATCACGCACGAAGAAGCAAAATTGCGCGGGATCGAACGCGGCAAGCGGCCCCGGCTGCAAATTGCGGGCGAATAGGCCGGCGCAAGCAGCCCAAAATCTAGTTTCGCAGGCTGTATTGAGAGGCGCAACACGGGTATGGCGACGCCGGCCGCGCAAGCTGCGTGCTCACGGCGGCCAATATCGATGCATCGACGGGCAGCGCGCGGAATTCCGGGCGAGAGATTTCTTCCATAGCCTCAACCAGCATCGACAGCCACGATTTATGGCCGTCTTCCCCCCGCCATGACTGCGTTTGATGGTCCATCGCCTGCCTTGCCTGAACCGGCATCCCTGAACCCTGTTGTTACCAACCCGGAAGTTACCAACCCGTTCCGGCCGAGCATGCCGCAAAGAAAAATCGCCGCGATGTGACTTGCTTCACAAAAGCGCCGGCCGGTTTGCCCTAACCTTCCGGAATGATCGAGAAAACCTGCCAATCATCGTTAGACCCGACAGCCGGCATCGGCACCGACTACGCCTTGATCGCGGGCGGGGTAGCAGCGACCCTGATTGCGCTGGCCTATCTCCTTTTGATCTAGACCGGCTTGACTCAGGTCAGCGCTGAGATCGCGGCCCTGAACCCACCCAAAGGTTCAGTCCGCGGCGCACTTTTTGGGGGATTCCCTTCGGGCAGCGGACGTCCCTCGATTTCAGGGGAAACCCGTCAAGCGCCAATCCATCCCACAGTCGCGATTCACACATGACATTGTGTGAATCGGGCATAAGGCGCGTTCGTGCTTCCGCTGTGCTCGGGAGTGGCGCTTTATCGCCGCCCCGCTTCCAAAAAATCCAAGACCGCCACAATCCGAAGAATAATCTGTCCCCATGGCTTTGACTGATTCGAATGTTCTTAAGCTTGCACCCGATTCCGGAACTGCGGCCTATCGGAGCGCACCGCACAATATCGAGGCCGAGCAGAGCCTTCTGGGCGCGATCCTGGTCAACAACGACGCATTCTATCGGGTGTCGGATTTCCTGGAGCCAAAGCACTTCTTCGAGCCGATCCATCAGACTATCTTCGACACCGCCGGCAGCCTGATCCGGATGGGCAAGGTTGCTACCCCGGTCACGCTAAAAACCTTCGTCCCGGCCGAAACCGACATCGGCGGGATGACGGTCGGCCAATACCTCGCCCGCCTCGCCGCGGAAGCGACCACGATCATCAACGCGCAGGATTATGGACGAACGATCTACGAACTGGCGTTGCGCCGCGATCTGATCCGGATCGGCGAAGACATGGTCAATGTCGCCTACGATGCACCGGTGGATTTTGCGCCGCGGGCGCAGATCGAGGATGCCGAGCGCAGGCTCTACGAACTGGCCGAAGCCGGCCGCTACGATGGTGGCTTTCAGCGTTTTGCGCAGGCTCTCACCGTCGCCGTCGATATGGCGGCCAAAGCCTTCCAGCGCGACGGCAAGTTGTCGGGCATCGCAACAGGCTTGCGCGATCTCGACATCAAGATGGGCGGCCTGCAACCCTCCGACCTGGTCATCATCGCCGGGCGCCCGGGCATGGGCAAGACCGCGCTCGCCACCAACATTGCCTACAACGTGGCAAAAGCGCACCGTGCCGAGGTTCAGGCTGACGGTACCATGAAGTCCGTCAACGGCGGCGTCGTCGGATTCTTCTCTTGCGAAATGTCGGCCGAACAGCTCGCCACCCGTATCATCGCCGAGCGCACCGGGATTCCGTCGAGCACGATTCGCCGTGGCGGCATCACCGAGAGCGATTTCGAAAAGATCCGCGATTATTCGATCGAGCTGCAGTCGCTGCCATTCTATGTCGACGAAACCGGTGGGCTTTCGATCTCCCAGCTCACCGCGCGCGCCCGCCGGCTGAAGCGGCAAAAGGGTCTCGATCTCCTGGTAGTCGATTATATTCAGCTGCTGCAGGGAACCGGAAAGCGCGTCGACAACCGTGTCCAGGAAGTCACCGAGATCACCACCAGCCTGAAGGCGCTCGCCAAGGAACTGAATGTTCCGATTCTTGCGCTCTCGCAGCTGTCGCGGCAGGTGGAGAGCCGCGACGATAAGCGTCCGCAATTGTCGGACCTGCGTGAATCCGGCTCGATCGAACAGGACGCCGACGTGGTGATGTTCGTGTTCCGCGAGGAATACTATCTCGCCAACAAGGAGCCGCGCGCCGGCACGCCGGAATACGAAAAATGGCAACTGGACATGTCGCTGGTGCACGGCAAGGCCGAAGTCATCATCGGCAAGCAGCGGCACGGCCCCACCGGCACCGTCGAACTGCAGTTCGAGGCCAGCCTGACGCGGTTCGGCGATCTGACCCATGACAACCATCTGCCGGAGCGAACCTATTAGACCCCGGTTGCCCGGGTTGAACCGCCCTGCTCCGCCGCGTAAGGTCGCGGCATGAACATCGTTTCCGACCCGAAGTCGATCCCGGCGAGTTCCATTCTCTCGCCCGAAGCGAACCAGGCGGCTGCGCTGGCATCCGCCACCGGCGTGCTCACGGTCGATCTCGACGCCATCGTCGCAAACTGGCGCAAGCTCGAGAAAGCCGCGGTGCCGGCGGAGTGCGCCGCCGTGATCAAGGCGGACGCCTATGGCTGCGGGGTCGATCCGGTGGCGCGCGCGCTGGCCGCCGCCGGCTGCAAGACATTTTTCGTCGCCACGGTGGAGGAAGCGCGCGCCGCGCGCGCCGCGCTGCCGTCGGCAACCATCTATGCGCTCGATGGCCTTTTCCAGAACTGCGGCGAGGCATTCGCCAAGGTCAACTGCAGGCCGGTGATCGGGGATCTCAACGAGCTCGCCGAATGGGACGTATTTTGCCGCCGCTCTGGCTGGGAGGGCGGCGCGGCGATTCACATCGACACCGGCATGAACCGGCTGGGCCTCACGATCACCGAGGCACAAGGCATCATTCCCAGGATCAATGCCGGGGATCACGGCATCACGCTGGTGATGAGCCACCTCGCCTGCGCCGAGGCGCTCAATCACCCGCTCAACGCCAAGCAGCTCGCGACCTTCCGCGAAATCGCCAGCCTGTTCACCGGCGTACCGGCATCGCTGTCGAATTCTTCCGGCATTTACCTCGGGCCGCACTACCTGTTCGACCTGGTGCGGCCGGGCGCCGCGCTTTACGGCGTCAATCCGACGCCGGAAGCCGATAACCCGATGCAACCGGTTGTCGATCTGAAAGCCCGTATCGTGCAGTTGCGCAATGTCGAGCGCGGCGACAGCGTCGGGTATGGCGGAACCTGGACCGCGCGGCGGCCGACCAGGCTTGCGATTGTATCGGCTGGTTATGCCGACGGATATTTCCGCGCCGCCGGCAGCAACGACGGCACGCGCGGTGCCGAGGTGGTGGTCGCCGGCAAGCGCTGCCCGATTGCGGGCCGCGTCTCGATGGACCTGATCGCCGTCGACATCACGGATCTTGAAAAGAACGCCGTGCGGCGCGGCCACATGGCCACGCTGATCGGCGAGGGCATCACGGTCGACGAGCTCGCGCACCATTTCGGTACCATCGGTTACGAAGTGCTGACCAGCCTCGGCCCGCGCTATGCGCGCCTCTACAAGGGCGACGCGGCCACGGTCGAGCCAACCTCCCCGGCATCGGCCTGACATCCTAGTCAGGCATGAAAATCGCCACCTTCAACATCAACAATATCAACCGTCGGCTGCCGAACCTGCTGCGATGGCTGGGCGCGGCGAAACCCGACGTCGTCGCGCTGCAGGAACTGAAATCAACCGATGGAGATTTTCCGGTTTCCGCGATCGGCAAGGCCGGCTACGGCGCGGTCTGGCGCGGGCAAAAGACCTGGAACGGCGTCGCGATCCTGGCGCGCAAAGCCGAGCCGGTGCTGATCCGCACCGAGCTGCCCGGCGATGAGGACGACCGCGAGGCGCGCTACATCGAGGCCGCCGTCAACGGCATCATCCTCACCAGCCTCTATTTGCCGAACGGCAATCCGCAGCCAGGGCCGAAATTCGACTACAAGCTCGAATGGTTCAGGCGGCTGAAGCGGCACGCCGCCAAATTCCTCAAATCGGAAATTCCGGTGGTGCTGGCGGGCGACTACAACGTCGCACCTACCGGGCTCGATATCTATCCGACGCGGTCATGGGACAACGATGCGCTGATCCAGCCGAAGAGCCGCGCCGCATTCAAATCGCTGGTGGCGCAAGGCTGGCTCGATGCGATCCGCAATCTTCATCCGTCGAAGCCGATGTACACGTTTTGGGATTACAAGCGAAACCGCTGGCCGCGCGACGCCGGATTGAGGCTCGATCATCTTCTGCTCAGCCCGGCCATCGCGCCGCGCCTGATCAAGGCCGGCGTCGACCGCAAGGTACGAGGCGAGGAAGGCGCCAGCGACCATGCGCCAGCGTGGATCGTGCTGAGGTAGCGCAGGCCTTCCTCCGTCGTTGCGAGGAGCGAACGGGTCGCGCGAACGCGCGCCCGATGACAGATTCCGCGAAGCAATCAAGGAAGAATGGATTGCTTCGTCGCTTGCGCTCCTCGCAATGACGGCCGTACAGTTTTCACATTTCAAACAGCCCGCCGTGTACAGACACGGCTTCGCGATCTCGCCGCAGGTTTTGCGCGAGGTTTGCCAATCAACTTCCCGCCTTCTGAAATTCAGAGGGCGCAGGGAATGCCGGGTGCCCAATGCACCCGCGGCCTCGTGTGTGATAAAAACAAACACACGAGATAGTCACCACGGTCACACCGGAATCAGCCCGGCATTCCCCGCGCAATGGTTTTACGGCTTACTTCGCGCTCTCCTCGGTGACCACGCTTTTTGACACCGTCGCCTGCGCTTCTTCTCACAGGCTTGACGCCAACGATTGGGGCGTCAGAACCACACGACTTCGCCGTCCGCGTCAGCACCATTCGTCAAGTGCGCCAACAGCGTCCACCGCATCCCGCCCCGCGTTGATGACGTTGCGCAACGCCCCTCTTTCGGGACGGGACGGTGCGAATCAATGAACTGATTTGGGTCCGTTGGCAAGCGAAATTTCTGAAAATCGGAAATTTAAAAATTGCCCCTCCCGGCCAAAGGACCTTGCGGCAGCAGGAGCGTCTAAAAATCGACTTTCGCGAGATTCTCCGGGTCGTTCGATTTTCGGCTTCTGCAACAATATCTGCCACAAGCGTTCCGCTTGACCCATCGCACTCTCCTTGTCCGGTTGAATCTAAAAGCTATCTTTCCAGTTGCGCATGGCCTCGAAGTTTTCGCTTGGCATGCCGACCGAAAGTCCGGTGCGGGCACGAAGCGCCTGCAAAATGTCGGGTTCGAGCAGTCGCAAAAAAGGATTGGTGCCCTTTTCCACAGCGCGGCTTGGAAGCTCAAGGCGTCATTCCGGGGCGCGTTGAAAAGAGCGAACCGGGAGTCCAAGGATTCCCGACACGCGGCTCGCCGCGTCGTGGTGCCGATGGTATACGACGTCTTGACACCTCGTGCCGGCCAATCCGTCCGATCCGGTGAAACCAACTGCATGTCAGGAATCCTTATGAGCTTCAAAAAGCGCGGCCAGGCGAGTCTGGCGCTTTCGCTCGCGATCAGCATGGGACCCATTGCCGCACACGCAGCCGACGACGGCCTGATAACCAAACCCAGCAAGTATTCGGTGGAAGAAACTGTCGCGCGATTTGAAGCTGCGGTGAAACAGAGGGAGGCGGCGGGCTTCACGGTCTTCACCGAAATCGATCATGCTGCCGCCGCCAAGAAATTCGGCTTCGACATGCGGCCGCGTACGGTCATCCTGTTCGGCAATCCGAAGGTTGGAACGCCATCCGTGATCAAGACGCCACTGGTGGCGATCGATTTGCCGCCCAAGGCGCTGGTCTGGGAGGACGATCAAGGCAAGGTCTGGCTGTCGTATAATTCCGCCGACTATCTCTTCAATACGCTCTACAAACGGCACGGCGCGGAGGCCCCTGCAGCAACCGCGCCAATCGCAAAAGTCCTGGACGAAATGAGCGATCAGGCGACGAAGTAGGCCAACCCGGCCGATCGCTGCCTGAACGATGGACAGCCGTGCAAAACCATCCCCGTGGAGCACCCACCCAAATTCGAGCTGATGATCGACCTGACGGCTACCATGGCTCTCGGCTTCGAAGTGCCGACAGCCGCCGGTCCGCGCCGAATGAGGGCCTAACCCGGCTTCCCGGAGACACGACATTTGGATTTCCTCCTTGTCCTCGCGGTCGGGCTTCTCGCCGGCACCATCTCAGGCATCGTCGGCACCGGCTCGTCGATCATGCTGATGCCGGTATTGGTCTATCAATACGGGCCGAAGCAGGCCGTGCCGATCATGGCGGTCGCGGCCGTGATGGCCAACCTGTCGCGTATCCTGGCGTGGTGGCGCGAGGTCGACTGGCGTGCCTGCGCCGCCTATTCCATCACAGGCATTCCAGCCGCGGCGCTCGGCGCACGCACGCTGCTGGCGCTGCCCTCGCGCACCGTGGATATCGCGATCGGCCTGTTTCTGATCGCGATGGTGCCGGTGCGGCACTGGCTCGCCCGCCACGATCTGAAATTTTCGCTGTGGCACCTTGCGATCGGCGGCGCCGTGATCGGCTACCTCACCGGCATCGTGGTTTCGACCGGACCCTTGAGCGTGCCGCTGTTTCTGTTCTACGGCCTCAGCAAGGGCGCATTTCTCGCCACCGAAGCCGCAAGCTCGCTCGGCCTCTATTTGAGCAAATCGGTGACCTTCGAGCGGTTCGGCGCGCTGACGGGCGATATCGCGCTCAAGGGCCTGATCGCCGGCTCATCCCTGATGTCCGGCGCCTTCATCGCCAGGCCTTTTGTGTTACGGCTCCAACCTGACGTCTTTCGGCTTGTCATGGACGGGATCATGCTCGCGGCGGGGATTGCCATGTTCTACAACGCTTTGTGGAACACCTAGCGCCGCTGGGAGTTTTTCGGGCCGTAAATTTTCCACAAGGGAAAGCCCGCCAGATCGGCGACCGAGTCGCATTTGGCAACGCTATAAATAGTGTAAGCGCGCATGGCCGACACGCGGACAAAGGAACAGCGCTCACGCATCATGAAAAGCGTGGGCAGCCGCGATACCAGCCCCGAAATGACTGTTCGCCGCCTCCTGCATCGCCTCGGCTATCGATATAGGTTGCATCGCCGAGACCTTCCCGGACAGCCAGACCTCGTCTTTCCGAGCAGAAGGAAAGCGATTTTCATTCATGGATGCTTCTGGCACGGACATGATTGCCGCAAGGGAAAACTCCCCAAATCTCGCACTGAATACTGGACTGCCAAGATCAGAGCGAATCAGGACAGAGATGCAAAAGTGGTTGCCTGCTTAGAAGACGCATGTTGGCAGACGCTGTCCGTGTGGCAGTGCGAATTGAAGAGTCTTGATGCGATCGGCCGCGCCCTTCGCGAATTCCTCGGGCCACCTGGTAATGGCTCCCGAATATCGCCATCCGCCGATGTTCGGCGGCGGATTGGAAAGCGCTCCAAAGGGAGCTGATCCATACCTTGCCAACCGCCCACTTCCCTTTGTGCCCTAAACTGGCGTCTTGACTAATTGTTCACTATTTGTTCTTATCGTGATTTCGCAAGGCCCCGACCGCAACAGATTGTTCGGCCAAAGCCGCATCGCAAGCGAACGTAGTCTGCGGATCGATAGCTGTTGGCAGCGGCCATCGCGGGAGGAGCGCCATGCAGATTACCAGTCTAGAGTGTGCCACCTCTATTGAGTCGGGTTGGCATATGGCTGCGGGCGACGATCCTCCAAAGGCCTTGCGCAAGCGCGCGCTGCAATCGCCCGGAAACCTTTCCAGGGTTTATGTGCCGGTGATCGCCAAGATTTTCAAAGAACGGTATCGGAAGGGCGCATCGAGTATCATTTTCTCGCTGGATGACGTGCGCAATGCCTGCGATGCGCTGGGGGTGGCATCGCGGAACCCAGCCGATGTAATTTACCGTATGCGCTCGCGGACGATCCTACCTGCCGAAATTCTTGCACTTGGCTTCCATGTATTGCGTCCGATCGGTCGTGGCCAATACGCATTCGAGAAGGCCACCTCTACAATCTTTGAGCCGCCATTCACGGACCCGATCACCACGGTTGATCTTTGTCCAATGCCGGTTCGACGCTTGTTGCCGATTTCGCTGGCCGAGATGGACGAACAAGCCATTCTGACCGTCGCCAGCTTTTGCCGAGTGCTGGACCACTTCACCGGGATGACGATTTACCGCCTGCGTTCTCATGTGCGTAAGAGCGTGCCTGGAGTTGGGCAGGCGGAGCTTGATGCGATTGATGTGGGCATTGCCCGATCTGACGATGACATCCCGGTGGTTTTTCCCATAGAAGCCAAGGCTCTCGCTGACGCCCTCAATCGCGTGCAAATTTTCAACATGGTTCAGTACGCGGAATATTATTACCCCGAACTAACCGTGCGACCGTTGGCTATGAAAGTCGATGAGGCATCTGTGCTGCACGTCATTGAATTTAACGTCCCAAAGAAGACAAGCGATTTGAAAATTATCAAAGCTGCAAGCTACATCATCGACACTTCCGACGCGCAGAAGGCCGCAATCCGCGCAACGAAGGTTCCAAAGCAATGAAGCCGCGAAGCGTTGTCGGAATTGAGTTGTTCTCAGGATGCGGTGGCTTGTCGACCGGTTTCCTCGATGCCGGTTTGCATGTTGCCGCCGGATTTGAATGGGATGCGCGGGCAGTCGATGCCTACAATTACAATCATGCCTATCGCGGAAGCGTAGGCATTCGTTACGACCTGAGCGCAGCCAAAGGGCGAGACTTGCTCCGAGTTGCAGGCGTCCGAAAGATCGATTTTCTGATCGGCGGTCCACCATGTCAGCCGTTCTCGATTGCCGGAAAGCGCCAAGGCAACCAAGACGAGCGCGCCAGCCTCTTGGATCACTATGTTCGGCTCGTCCGCGAATTAAAGCCCGAGTCATTCTTACTCGAGAATGTACCGAATTTGTCGACAATCGATAACGGGGAGATTTTGAACCGCGTTGTGCAACGCCTGCGCCGGCTCGGCTATGGCGTGCGGTATGAGGTGGTTAAAGCTGCGGATTTTGGCGTGCCCCAAATGCGCAAGCGTCTCGTCATGGTGGGCATTTACGGAAGGTCCGAAATTGAATTTCCAAATCCCACGCATGGTGAAGGTTTGCGCCCTTATGTGACGGTGCGCGACGCGATTGGCGATCTACCGGATGCTGGCGAATTTGGCGAGACTGGTATCCACAATCATGAACCGACGGCTCACTCGGACCAGATGGTAAAACGCTTTCAGCAGCTTCCGCAGGGAAAGCGCGAGCGGTTTTCCTTTCACGATCGGCTGCATCCCGACAAGCTGTCGTATACATTGCGTGCGGGCTACGGAAACTTCTCTCCGCTTCGACCAATCCATCACAACTACCATCGCGTCATTACGGCTCGGGAGTCAGCGCGCCTCCAGGGGCTATCTGATGACTTCATTTGGCCTGATCGCATTCCGCGGCTTCAACAGTATCGCCAGGTTGGGAACGCAGTGCCGCCCCCGCTCGCCAAGCCTTTCGCGGAATGCATCGCGAAACAAATAGGTTGGAAACTCGAGGTAGCGAGATGCAAGGGCAATCCCTTCAATCGCGAGGCGCCGATGGTCATGACCGATGATCAGCTGAGGGCCCAGCGACATTCGCGGACGCGAGGTGCTTCCCTCGGCAAATTTCTTGTCGCTGCCGAGTAGTCTGCCCCCTGATCTTGTAACGCGACGCAGTCAACCTAACCCGCGACTCACCGCCCCCGATGGCCAAATCCACCCTCTCCTTTGTCTGCCAAAACTGCGGCGCGGCGTATGGCCGCTGGCAGGGAAAGTGCGAATCCTGCGACGAGTGGAACACGCTGGCGGAAGAAGACACCGCCTCGACCGCAATGCCGGCCTCGATCCGCAGCAAGCGCAAGGGCCGCAAGTTCGCGCTGGAAACGTTGACCGGCAAGAGCCACGAGGCCCCCCGCCTGCCTTCCGGAATGGCCGAGCTCGATCGCGTCACCGGCGGCGGTTTTGTCAGGGGCTCGGTGCTGCTGGTCGGCGGCGACCCCGGCATCGGCAAGTCGACGCTGCTGACGCAGGCCACCAGCCTGTTGGCGCGGGCCGGCCATCGCGCGGTCTACATTTCAGGCGAGGAGGCGGTGGCGCAAGTGCGGCTGCGCGCCGAGCGTCTCGGGCTCGGCGACGCCCCGGTGCAGCTCGCCGCGGAAACCTCCGTCGAGGATATCGTCTCGACGCTGTCGGACGGCGCCGTGCCCCGCCTGATCGTGATCGATTCGATCCAGACCATGTGGACCGATACGGTGGAATCCGCGCCCGGCACGGTGACGCAGGTGCGCGCCTCGGCGCAGACGCTGATCAGGTTCGCGAAAAAATCCGGCGCCGCGATCATCCTGGTCGGTCATGTCACAAAGGATGGCCAGATCGCAGGCCCGCGCGTGGTCGAACACATGGTCGACGCGGTGCTGTCGTTCGAAGGCGAGGGCTCGCAGCAATTCCGGATTTTGCGCGCGGTGAAGAACCGGTTCGGCCCGACCGACGAGATCGGCGTGTTCGAGATGACCGGGCTGGGCCTGCGCGAGGTTTCAAACCCCTCCGAGCTGTTCCTGTCCGAGCGCGATCTCGGCAGTCCGGGCACGGCGGTGTTCGCGGGCATTGAAGGGACCCGCCCGGTGCTGGTGGAATTGCAGGCGCTGGTGGCGCCGACCTCACTCGGCACCCCGCGCCGCGCGGTGGTCGGCTGGGACCCGAGCCGGCTGTCGATGGTGCTGGCGGTGCTGGAGGCCCATTGCGGGGTGAAACTATCGGGCCATGACGTCTATCTGAACGTGGCGGGGGGGTTGCGGATCCAGGAGCCCGCGGCCGACCTCGCCGCGGCCGCAGCCCTGGTGTCGTCGCTGGTCAATGCGCCGCTGCCGACGGATGCGGTGTTTTTTGGCGAGATTTCCCTCTCCGGCGCGGTCCGGCCGGTGGCGCAAACCTCCGCGAGGCTGAAGGAAGCGGCAAAGCTCGGATTCGGCCGCGCCGTGCTGCCCGAATCGGCCCGCGGCGAGGTCGGCGGCGACGCCGGTATGGTCCTCAATACCGTGGGCGGATTGACCAGCCTGGTCGCGGATATCGCCGCGCGCGGGTCTCCCAAGGGAAATCGGGAGGGAAATCGGGAGGGAAACCGGGAGGGCGCGGCGGCGGAGAAAAATGCCACACCGGCGCGATTCCGTCGCGAGAATGGCTAAAGCAACGTGACCTTACCCGCCCTCGCCGCTATACAACCCGCGCACGGCCGGGGCCGATTTTTCCGGCCTTGCGGGGTAGGCGCTCTGACCCTCAGCTAGGGCGGCACCGACACGCCGATTCGCGGAACTTACGAGCGGACCTGACCAGCCGATGCCGATAACGTTACTCGATCTCGTCCTGCTCGCCGTGATGCTGATTTCCGGCCTGCTCGCGATGGTGCGCGGCTTCATGCGCGAGATCCTGTCGATCGCGGCGTGGGGCGCGGCGGCGCTGGCCACGCTGTATTCGTTCTCGAAGCTGCTCCTGTTCGGACTGGCGCGGGGTCTCTTGATCGTCGTGGTCGCCTTCCTGTTCTTCAGCTGGCTGGTGCCGGACAAGCAGAGGCCCGATTGGGTGACCGGGGCAAAGTCCCGCGTGGTGTTGCAGGGAACCGGGGATTGGCTGATGTCGCTCTTGCCGGATGACCCCGAAAACACCATCTTGAAGAGATTCAAGAAGAATAAACCAGATGATGAACAGACTGACGCCGAGTCGGCCTCGCCGGCCTCGGGTGATGGCTACAGTAAACCTGCCCGCGACAGCCTGAAAAAGCTGATCGAGAAGCCCGCGGGACGCTGATTTCGGCCGACAAAGAGAGGCGCGATGGACTGCAAACCGAGCCCTTCCGACGACGCCGCGCAACCCGATCCGAACCGCCTCGCCGGCGACCAGAATTCGCCGGATTTCGACCTAGACAACACCGACCTGCAAGATTCCGGCCTGGAAGGCGACACGCTGCGCGAAGAATGCGGCGTGTTCGGCATCTTCGGTCATCCCGAAGCCGCCGCCATCACCGCGCTCGGACTGCACGCCTTGCAGCATCGCGGCCAGGAGGCCGCGGGCATCGTCTCCTTCGATGGTAACCGGTTTCATTCCGAGCGGCGGCTTGGCCTGGTCGGCGACACCTTCTCCCGCCGCGAGGTGATCGATCGCCTGCCCGGCAATGCCGCGATCGGCCATGTCCGCTACTCGACCACCGGCGCCACCATCCTGCGCAACGTGCAGCCGCTGTTCGCCGAACTCAATGCCGGCGGTTTCGCGGTCGGCCACAACGGCAATCTCACCAACGGGCTGACGCTGCGCCGGGATCTCGTGCGCAACGGCGCCATGATGCAGTCCACCACCGATACCGAAGTCATCCTGCACCTGGTCGCGCAGTCCAAGCGCAACCGCTTCATCGACCGCTTCATCGAGGCGCTGCGCGCGATCGAGGGCGCCTATTCGCTGGTGTCGCTGACCAACAAGAAGCTGATCGGGGCGCGCGATCCGCTCGGCATCCGTCCGCTGGTGCTGGGCGAACTCGACGGCTGTCCGATCCTCGCCTCGGAAACCTGCGCGCTCGACATCATCGGCGCGAAATACGTCCGCGACGTCGACCCCGGCGAGATCATCGTGTTCGACGACCGCGGCGCGCAAAGCCACAAGCCGTTTCCGCCAAAATCGCCGCGGCCCTGCATCTTCGAATACATCTATTTCTCGCGGCCGGATTCCATCGTCGGCGGACGGTCGGTGTATGAGGTGCGAAAAGCCTTCGGCGCGCAGCTCGCGCGCGAAAGCCATGTCGAGGTCGACGTCGTGGTGCCGGTGCCGGATTCCGGCGTGCCCGCCGCGGTCGGCTACAGCCAGCATTCCGGCGTGCCGTTCGAACTCGGCATCATCCGAAACCATTACGTCGGCCGAACCTTCATTCAGCCGACCCAGAGCGTGCGCGAACTCGGCGTGCGCATGAAGCATAATGCGAACCGCGCGGCGATCGAAGGCAAGCGCATCATCCTGATCGACGATTCGCTGGTGCGCGGGACCACCTCGAAAAAGATCGTCCGCATGATGCGCGACGCCGGCGCCCGCGAGGTGCATTTCCGCCTTGCCTCACCGCCAATCGTTCATCCCGATTACTACGGCATCGATCTGCCGGACCGTGGCGGACTGTTGGCTGCGACCCACAATCTCGAGGAGATGCGCGAGATCATCGGCGCCGATTCACTGGCGTTCCTGTCGATCGACGGCATGTATCGCGCCATGGGCGAGCCGGGCCGCGATCCCTTAAATCCGAAATTCGCGGACCATTGCTTCACCGGCGCCTATCCCACCCATCTCACCGATCAGACCCAGGTCGAGCCGCAGCCGCGGCAATTGTCGCTGTTGGCGGAAGCGAGCTAGTTGTCGTCCCCGCGAAAGCGCGCGAAAGCGGGGACCCATAACCACCGGCGATAATTGCTATGAAGGGCGTCCGCCCTCGTGTTCGAACGATAGGCCGCGGCGTATGGATCCCCGCGTTCGCGGGGACGACCACAGAGAGTTAAGCGCCGACCTGTCTAGTTACCCCGCCGCCATCTCGCACAACGTCGCAACCGTCTTCCAGTTTCGCGTCGTCGCGCCGACTGACAGCACCTTCTCGATCGCCGTGTTCGACAGCCTGGTCTCGCCATAGTTGATCGGGCAATGCAGGTAGATTTCCCGCTTTGCCAATCGATATTCATCACGGGTTCCGGCGAGAGCGTCGAGCTTGTCGAGCGCAGGCTTCGACGGCGCTTTCGCCAGGAATGTCACATGCAATTTCATGATATCGACGCCCCGCTGTTTCAGGAACGGATTGCCGGCGATCACGTTTGCCATTTCCGATGCGCTGCGGATGACGATGGTAACGGGCAATCGCGTTTTGGCGTCGATCGTCGCTTTGAGCCGCTGCGCAAGTTGCGAGGCACTCAGGCGTGAGGAAAACACGATGTTGCCGCTCTGGACATAGGTCCGGACATTCTGCAATCCGATGTCCTCGCAGGCCTGGCGCAGCCAGTCCATCCTGAGCGAATTGCCACCGACATTGACACCCCGCAACATCGCGACATACACCGCCAATACCGCGCTCCCGACGTTTGATTTTCGCTGCATATCGTACCATAAGTCGCGTCGACCATGACCCTGTCCCTCGCCTCCCGCATCGCTCTCGTCACCGGCGCCTCGCGCGGCATCGGCTATGCCACCGCGCGCGCGCTGGCGAAAGCCGGCGCGCACGTGGTTGCGGTGGCGCGAACGCAGGGCGGTCTCGAGGAGCTCGACGACGAGATCCGCAAAGACGGCGGCAGCATGACCCTGGTACCGCTCAACCTCACCGATTTCGACGGCATCGCCCGGCTCGGCGCGGCGCTGCACGAGCGCCATGGCAAGCTCGACATCCTCGTTGGCAATGCCGGCGTCGCCGGTCCCTCCTCGCCGCTCGGGCATATCGAGTTGAAGCCGTGGAACGACGTGATAGCGATCAATGTCACCGCCAACTTTCAGCTGACCCGCTGCATGGAACCGCTGTTGAAGAAGTCCGACGCCGGCCGCGCGGTTTTCGTCACCTCAACTGCTGCGAACAAGGCCAACGCCTATCTCGGTCCCTACGCCGCCTCAAAAGCGGCGCTCGAGACGCTGGCGCGGGTCTGGGCGCACGAAACAGCGAGCACGCCGATACGCGTCAACCTGTTCAATCCCGGACCGATCCGGACCCGGATGCGCGCCACCGTGTTTCCCGGCGAAGACCCGCTCACGCTCGATACGCCGGATCAGGCCGCGCAATTCATCCTGCCGATGTGCGCGCCAGACTGGACCGAGACCGGCAAGTTCTATGATTACCCGACCCGCACGCTGCTTGATTTTCGCGCACCGGCGTAGGCACCGCGTCGTCCTGCCAACCAAGGGCCGTTGCCGCGAAAGCGGAACCAGTAAAGGCCGAGGCGATTACCGGATTGCCCGCTTTGGCGGGAGCCGCGCATCCACAGCCAGCCAAGGTGACGCGCTACCAATAGCGGATTGCCCGCGGCGCCGGAACGTCTTTCGGGAACGCGGATCGTCTGGTCGATCAAGCCCTTGGGGAGGCGCTGGAAAACAGCGCACCCAGGCGTCAAATGTTTGGAGGAACTTGCAATGAGGACAACACTCGCGCCGCGCTATGCCGCGCTTATCGCATGTGCCGGATTGGCCCTCGCCACGCCGGCGCTGGCCCAGGACAAGACCGTGAAGATCGGCGTGCTGAACGACATGTCGAGCCTCTATGCCGACATCGGCGGCCCCAATTCGGTGGTGGCGGCCAACATGGCGGTTGAGGATTCCGGCCTCGTCGCCAAGGGCTGGAAGATCGACGTGATCAGCGGCGACCACCAGAACAAGCCGGATGTCGGCGTCAACATGGCGCGGCAATGGATCGACAGCGACAAGGTCGACGTCATCGCCGACACGCCGAATTCCGGCGTCGCGCTCGCGGTGAGCAATCTGGTGCGCGACAAGAATGCGGTGCTGCTCAACTCCGGCGCGGCGACAGCCGATCTCACCGGCAAGGCCTGCACGCCGAACACGGTCTCCTTCACCTACGACACCTATATGCTCGCCAACGGCACCGGCAAGGCGCTGACCAAGGCCGGCGGCGACACCTGGTTCTTTCTAACCTCGGACTACGCCTTCGGCCACGCGCTGGAGCGCGACACGTCGGCGGTCGTCACCGCCAATGGCGGCAAGGTGCTCGGCGGCGTCAGGCATCCGATCAACACCTCGGACTTCTCCTCGTTCCTGCTGCAGGCGCAGTCCTCGAAAGCGAAAGTAATCGGGCTCGCCAATGCCGGCGGCGACACCACCAATGCGATCAAGCAGGCGTCCGAGTTCGGCATCGTGGCGGGCGGTCAGAAGCTCGCGGCATTGCTGCTCTTCATCAACGACGTGCATTCGTTGGGATTGAAGACCGCGCAGGGCCTGTCGTTCACCGAGTCCTTTTACTGGGACATGAACGACAAGACCCGGGAATGGTCGAAGCGTTTACAGAAACTGTCGCCGAAGGCAACGATGCCCTCGATGGACGCGGCGGGCGTCTACGCTGCCGTGCTGCACTATCTCAAGACCCTCGAGGCACTCGGCGGCAATCCTCATGACGGCGCGAAAATCGTCGCCAAGATGAAGGAAATCCCGACCGATGATCCGCTGTTCGGCAAGGGACCGCTTCGCATCGACGGCCGCCGAATCATTCCGGCCTATCTGTTCGAGGTCAAGAAGCCCGAAGAATCGAAATATCCGTGGGACTATTACAAGCTGGTCGCCACCATCCCGCCGGAAGATGCCGCCAAGCCGCTCGAGGCGAGCGAGTGTCCGCTGGTCAAGAAATAGCCAACGAACTTGCAGCCGGCCGGATTTTCAGGAGTCGGCCGGCTGCACGCGACCCGATGAATCATCATAACGACAATGGCTCCGCCCGTGTTTCGATCGGCGGAAGAGGTTCGCCATGGATCCTGGCCTCGAACCCCCGTAATCTCTGATAGATCGAAATCAGTTCGACGATCGTACTCCACGAGTTGACGAGGTACTGAAACGAGGTTCTGACCTGCGTGAATGCGTTCAGGATCTGGTTCATCGAACCGAGCGTGATCTTGCCGGCGATGATCGTCGGTCCGAGCAGGATGTAGGGAAAGATGACGTCGGTCTGCAAATAAACGATCCGGCCGATATTGAAGTACATGAAGTTCAGATAGAGCCGGAAGTAGTTCCTGCGAATGTTCTCGAACAGCGCCCTCACCGTGGGTGGATCGGCGCGGGCGACATCATCTTCGCCGAGCACGAGCTCCTTGCGATAGGCCGCTTCTACCCGCTGGTTGAAGAATTCGATTCCCGGCAACCTGATGCCGATCAGCGCCAGCGCGCCGGTTCCAAACACCGACCAGATCACCGCGGCGAACACCAACGGATAGGGGATGGAGCCGATCAGCGGCAGCTCCGTGACATTGCTGGAGAGCCTGACCAGAACCGGCAGGAACGCCAGCAGCGTCAGCACGGCACTGATGAGATTGACGCCGAGGCCTTCCATGGTGGTGGCAAACCGCATGGTGTCTTCCTGCACCCGCTGCGATGCGCCCTCGATCGTGCGGAGCCGCGACCAGTTGGCGATGTAGAAGTCGTTCATCGCGGTACGCCAGCGGAAGATGTAATGGCTGACGAAGAACCGCGTCATCACGCCGACCACGACCGCGACGAAGGCGATGCCGGCAAACGTCGATATTTCGGTATAAAACTGCTCGACCGTGACCGGTTTCGATTTTGAAAGCGCGGCCTGGACCAGATCGTAGAACGGTCCGTACCAGCTGTTGATGGCGACGCTGACCTGGACCTGAAAGTAAGAGGTGAACAGAATAAGCGCCGAACCGAAAATGGACCATAAGGCCCAGCGATGCGGCGCAAACAACATCCAGGCGGCCGCGAAGATTGCGACGCAAAGGGCAAAATAGAGGTCGAACCAAAGCGAGCGTGCCGACCAGAACAACGCCACGCCGACGCCTTGCGGCGCGGACGACCCAATCAGATCGGCGGCAAAGCCATACCAGAACGCCATCGCCAGCGCGGTCCAGAGGATTGCAGACAGAAAGAACAGCCTGGGTCGGGGAAAAAATGAAACGAACATGTTTTGGTTTCCACGCTGGGGGCCGAGATTTGCGGTTTCCTTTACAGGACAGCGGCTGTGCGGCGAAGAGCCGAAACACCGCATGGACGGCAATTAATGCAGATCGTCACCGGCCTTCCAATCGGCCCTGAGCCGGCGCGCTCACCAGCATGCTCGCCGCGATCAATTGCCCCAGCAGCAACAATGTCGACGCGAGGAAGAACGGAGCTGCGCGCCCCGCCACGAAAAAGCTTGCTCGCGTGTCGGATATGCGCCCCGACATTCGTCCTAGGGGCGGACACCAGCCAATACTCGGAGCAACAGCCATGATGAAGCAAGGCCAAACGGCGGAAACCCAGATCAAGGCGCTCATCGAAGCATGGGCGGATGCTGTCCGCCGGCATGATCTTTCCAGCATTCTGGCCCGTCATGATCCGGACATCGTGATGTTCGACGTCCCGCCACCGCTGCAATCACGAGGATTGGATGAGTACAAGAAGACGTGGGACCTCTTCTTCAGATACCACCAGCCCACGCAAGCGTTCGACATAGAAGAGCTTGCAATTACGGCCGGCGAAGATGTCGCCTTCGCGGTCGTTATCATGCGGTGCGGCTCCGGCACTTTCAGCGGCCCACCAGAGGAAGGCGGGTTCCTCTTCAGGCTGACGGTCGGACTGCGCAAAGTCGACGGCGACTGGCGTATTGCGCACGAACATCACTCCGTGCCATCGACAGACTAGAGGATTTCCCGGCGAGATGGACGTCGGTTCGCCGCAGAAAAATGCCGAATAACCGAGACTAGCGAACCCGCGCCGCCGCCAGCGTCCGCGCCGCGACAACCATCGCCAGCACCAATAGCGCCGACGCCAGCAGGAACGGCGCCCCCGGCAATTTCAGGGGCGCCTGAGGGCTGATGAAATAGGCAAATGTCAGCGTGAACTGAAACGGGCCCACCAGCTGGGCCACGCTTTGCACGCTGGTGATCGCGCCCTGCAATTGGCCCTGCTGGTCCGGCGCCGCCAATCGGGTCATCAGCGCCTGCACCGCCGCGCCGGCGACGCCCCAGAACGCCATCACGGGAATGCCGAGCCAGAACAGCGCGCCGCTTGGCGCCGCGCCGAAAATCAGAAAGCCAAGGGCGCCGCAGCCAAGGCCCAGCAGTAGCGCCCGCCGCTCGCCGAAACGCTTAACGATCGGGCCGACGCCTGCACCCTGCACGGCCATTGCGCAGATGCCGACCATCGCCAGCGTCAGGCCGACGGTCGCCGCGTCCCAGCCGTAACGATAGGTCGCGTAGAGCACGAAGGTTGACGGCAGAACTACATGCGCGACCTGGGCAAAGAAATTCGCCACCGATAGTCCCGCAAGTATACGGTCCGAGCGCAACAGATGCAGCGCACCGAACGGATTTGCACTTTTCCAGCGCAGCGGCGCACGCCGATCCGGCGGCAGCGATTCGGGCAGGATCAGCAAGCCGTAAAGCGTATTGGCGAAACTCAAACCCGCCGCGACCCAGAACGGCAGCCGCGGGTCCATGCCTCCAAGCAATCCGCCGAGCGCGGGCCCGAGGATAAATCCGGCCCCGAACGCCGCGCCGACCTTGCCGAACACCGCGGCGCGCCGTTCCGGAGGCGTGATGTCGGCGATGTAGGCAAACGACGTCGAGATGCTCGCCGAGGTAATGCCGGAGATCACCCTGCCGACGAAAAGCCAGGTCAACGACGGCGCCAGCGCCATCAATACATAGTCGAGCGCGAGGCCAAAGTTCGACAGCAGCACCACGGGCCGGCGGCCGAACCGGTCCGACAGGCCGCCGAGAAGCGGCGAGAAGAAAAACTGCATCGCCGCCCATGCCGTGCCGAACAGGCCGAAGATCCGCGCGGCCCTTGCGGTATCGTTATCGACAAAGCTTTCCACCAGCTTGGGCAGCACCGGAATGACCAGACCCAGCGCCAGCGTGTCGAGCAGGATGGTGATGAAGATGAAGGCCACCGCCGCGCTACGCACCGGAGACGCCTCAACGACGCTTTCGGGGCTCCCTTCGCTCACGATGGCCGCTTGCGCCTGTGCGCGAATGGATTGGCCTTTTCGCGCAGCGCGATCCGCACCGGCGTACCCGGCAGTTCGAAATATTCGCGCAAGGAGTTGACGAGATAGCGCAGGTAGGACTGCGGCACGGCGTCCGCGCGCGAGCAGAACAACACAAAGCTCGGCGGCCGCGCCTTGGCTTGCGTGATGTAGTTCAATTTCAGCCGCCGGCCCGACACCGCGGGCGGCGGGTTGGCATCGACGGCCTGCTCGAACCAGCGATTGAGAGAAGCAGTCGGCACCCGCTTATTCCATACCGCATAGGCCTGTTCGATCGCGCTCATCAAGCGGTCGACGCCCTCGCCCATCAGGCCGGATACCGCCACGATGGGCACACCCTTGACCTGCGGCAGCAGATGATCGGCCTCAGTTCGCAGCGCCGATATCAGGCCCTGCTGCCGCCCCATCAAATCCCATTTGTTGACCGCGATCACGAGCGCGCGTCCCTCGCGCTCGATCAGGTCGGCAATACGCAGGTCCTGTTCCTCGAACTTGTTCTGCGCGTCCATCACCAGCACCACGACTTCGGCGAAGCGCACCGCGCGCAGCGCATCCGCCACCGAGAGCTTTTCCAGCTTTTCCTCGATCCGCGAGCGCCGCCTGAGCCCGGCGGTGTCGAACACACGAAAATTCCGGCCCTGCCAGTTGATCTCGACGGAAATGGAATCGCGGGTGGTGCCGGCCTGGGCGCTGGTCAACAGACGCTCCTCGCCGAGCAAGCGATTGATCAGCGTGGACTTGCCGGCATTGGGGCGGCCGACAATCGCCACCCGGATCGGCCGTGTTGCAACGTCCTCATCCTGGGCGATGACGTCATCATCATCGAACTCTTGCTCCGCCTCGACGGACTCCGGCATCAATGCGCGCAGCGCGTCGTAGAGTTCGCTCAGCCCCTCGCCATGCTCGGCGGAAATCTGGATCGGCTCGCCCAGGCCCAGCGCGTAAGCTTCCATGGCGCCGGCATCGCCCTGTTTGCCCTCGCTCTTGTTGGCAATCAGGATCACCGGCTTGTTGGCGCGGCGCGCGAAATCGGCAAAGGCGCGATCGTTCGGCGTAAGGCCGGCACGCGCGTCGACCAGGAACATCAGGGCGTCGGCAAGGCCGATCGCGGTTTCGGTCTGCTCCTGCATCCGCGCCGTCAGCGAGCCCTTGACGCCCTCGTCAAGGCCTGCGGTGTCGATGACGGTGAACTCGAGATCGCCAAGACGTGCCTCGCCCTCGCGGCGGTCGCGCGTGACGCCGGGTTCGTCATCCACCAGCGCAAGCTTCTGCCCGACCAGCCGGTTGAACAGCGTCGATTTTCCGACATTGGGCCGGCCGATGATGGCAATCGTGAAGGGCATAAGTGATTCCGGCGCCGAGACCTGGGTTAGAGCATTCTCTTGCGGCGCAAACCGGATACCACTTTGCCGGAAAATGCGCTCTGGCGCCTGTCAATGAAATGAAGATTTGAAATTAGCGCGTGAAGCTGCCGCTTGGCAGCGGTGCCGGGAACGGTGGCGCCGCGGATTGTTGCGCGGGCTGCGGCGATTGCGCTGTAGGCGCGGGCGCTGGCTGATCAGGCGGTGGTGCGGTAGTGCGGCGGCGGACGATCTTCTTTGGCTTGGGAGGCGGCGGCGCCGCGGCGGTGCTGCCCTCTTCCTCCGCCGCGGCGGCGTTCGGGTCCGGCGCGGCTGCAGGTTCCTCCGCAGGAGCCGTGGCGGCGGTGGCTGCTTGTTTGCTTTTGCCCTTGGATTTCGCGCCCGGCTTCGATTTCGGCTCTTCGACAGAGGGAGCCGCGGCGGCCGCCGCCGCAGCCTGGGCGTTCTGCTGATCGATCTGCTCTTGCGCCGAGCCCCTGTACAAATTCTTCGGCACGCCCTGCTCGAGGCCAGGCACGCCTTCGGGGAACACCGGCTTGCGTTCGCCCGGCAGCTTCTTCTTGGTGTCGAGCCAATCGAGCATATCGCTCGGATCGAAGCTGCTCATGCCACCGGTGCAGCCGGCCAGCGCGCCCGACAGCGCGATGAGAACAGCAGCGGCGATCAGACGGTGCGAGCGGCGCATGGTCGATATCTCACCCAACTTTGTTTCTTGCCGTCAGCTTTTAGCGACCGGCGGAAGCAACCCCTGTAGTGCCTCGGCACGCGAGCGCAGGCTTGGGGGCGTCTCGCCATCGTTGGCAATCACATCCAGCCACTGCCGCGCCGCCGTCGTATCGCCCGCGCGCCAGGCCGACAGTGCCAGCAGTTCGCGCGCGGTATGACGAAACGTCGCCCCCGGCGCGGTAGCGGGCTCAAGGCGCTGCAGCATACTGGGATAGCTCGTGGTCTCCAGCAACAACTGGGCCGCGCGGACCCTGGCAAGATCCCGTTCCGTCGCACCGACGCTGCGGTCGGCGGCGATATCGTCGTACAATTTCGCCGCTCCTTGCGGATCGCGGCTAGCGACTTCCGCCGCCGCGCGCAGCCGCGCCAGCACGCGATATCCCGACGGCGCCTTCGCAGCCAGGTCGGTAAAGGCGGCTTCGGCCTCGGCATGCTTGTTCTGCTCGGAGAGCTCGACGGCCTTGTCGAACGCAGCGCCCGCTTCCGCCGCCTTCTTCGCTTCCAGGTATTGGTAGCCACGCCAGCCGCCGACCGAGGCGATGATCAACAGCGCGCCGGCAATGATATAGATCGAATACTCGTCCCACAGCTTTTTGAGCCGCTCCCGACGTACCTCCTCGTCGACTTCATCAAATAATTCAGACACTTAAAGCTATCCCATCCCCGATGGACCGGGCCAAGTCAAAACGCCCGACACAACGCCTGGCCCCGTGTGGCGGCGATACCCTAGCGATATGGCGACGGCAAGGCAAAACTGGCGGGATCAAGGCGCTAACCCTGATAGGGGGTAGCCAGGCCGATTACCCGGACACTTGGCACGGCTAGGATTGCCTCGCCGCCCAAGCCTCGCGCAGCTGCCGCTTCATCACCTTGCCATTGGCATTGCGCGGCAGCGGTTCCAGCGTCAGGTCGACCGTCTCCGGCACCTTGTAGTCCGAAAGGCGCTCGGCGCACCACGAGCGCAGCGCCTCGGCGCTGACGCTATTGTCACGGGTCACGATCACCGCATGCACGCGCTCGCCCAGCACCGGGCACGGCTTTGCGATGATCGCGCTCTCGACGACGCCGGGATGACCGGCAAGCACCGATTCGACTTCGGCGGAATAGATCTTCAGGCCGCCGCGGTTGATCATGTCTTTCTTGCGATCGAATACCCGCACCAAATTCTCCGCGTCGATCGAACCGAGATCGCCGGAGTGCCAGAAGCCGCCAGTGAAACTCTCCGCCGTCGCCTCCGGATTGTTCCAGTATCCCCTGATGACCGAACCGCTGTGAATCCAGATCTCGCCGATCTCGCCACGCGGCAGCTCACGGCCGTCGGCATCCATCACGATGATATGCGCGCCCGGACAGGGCAAGCCGACGCTGTCGAGATGCGCGGCTGTCAATTCCGGCGGCATGATGGTCGAAGGCGACGTGGTCTCGGTCGAACCATAGGCATTGATCAGCCTCAAGCCGGGAATCTTGGCGGCCAGTTTCTCAATGGTCGCGATCGGCATCGGTGCGCCGCCGTATCCTCCGATGCGCCAGGCCGAGAGATCGTAAGTATCGAAATCCGCTTGCAGCAGGCAGAGATTATACATCGCCGGCACCATCACGGTCTGGGTGACGCGTTCGCGCGAGGCAATCTTCAGATAATCTGCGGCCTTGAATTCGGCGACGATGATCAACGTTCCGGCGCAACGCACCAGGCTCATGATGTTGGCGACCACGCCCGTCACATGCGCGAGCGGCACCGCGGCGATCGAACGATCCGCCGATGTCAACTCCATGCAGGCTTCATAGATCATCGTCGAATGGATGACGTTGCAATGCGCGAGCATCGCGCCT
>WNGI01001467.1_pt1 | contig 31126 bp, 22 predicted proteins | sample 5400621 | NCBI WGS metagenome assembly WNGI01 (sample SAMN13153374, study PRJNA577476) | soil metagenome | isolation source: 20 cm soil or saprolite under Garry oak tree replicate 1 | place: USA:California | collected 2016-06-15
ATGCAGATTCGTGATGGGCTTCTGTGTCTGCATGAGCCGCAGGAAGGCGAAGGTCCCGTGCAGGGCGCCGACTTCCGTCCTGCCCGCGATGAGAGTGAACTTGTTGATGCCTCTGGACAGGGATCGGATCAGGTAGCCGTCATCGCCGACCGCAGCGAGATCGCCCGCGGAAATGTACTGCCTGACGTCCTTGGAGCTGCTGGGCGTTCCCACGATCACCGAGCCGTTGGGGATGTAGTCGCCCGGCATGGTTTGCACCGGCACGACCTTGTCCAGCAGGCCGCCGAGGCCCCTGACCAATTCGTCCCTCGCAGCATCCAGGCTGGTGTCCACCAGCTTCTCGGTCGATCCCGGTTCCATGCTCAAGTCAGCCGTGTGGCGGTACACCTTGTTCTGGCCGGCATTGTCGACGAGGACCGTGGTCACCGAATCTCGGTACTTGCGGAGCAGGTCCGGGTCGCTGACCGGCAGGTAATGCAGCCACATGTCCGAACCGCTGTAGCTGTCTTCCGATGCAGCCGTCGGCGGCGCCGGCACCGCAGGCGGCGCCGATACCGTCAAGGCTGCGAGCATCAGGAATGCCGCAGACAACACGAGTGTCGTTCTGCCTGGCTTGCTCCGGCCGAGGCGCATCGTAGTTTCCTTCCGCCCACTGGGCCTTCGCCGGTGAGCCGGCTGGGGCGTCTCCTAGGGCCGCTCGCTGACGTGGAAGTAGTCGAACGCGACCTGCAGGTCGGTCGTCGTGCCGGCGCGGTTGACCGCGAGCAGGCCGACCTTCGGGTTGTTCAGCGTCGCGCCGGTCGTCCAGACCGGAACCCACGTGTCGCCGTCGACCGAATAGAACATCGAGTAGTACGGCCCGCTCTTCGTCATCCGCAGCCAGATCGTGTTGTTCGCGGGCAGGATCGAGTTCGCGTTGAGCGTGTTCAGGGTCTGCGTGACCTGGACGCCGTTGAGGTTGTCCTCGAGCGTCGTGTTGAACTGGATGTTCGTGGACGACGTCGCCTCGAGGTCGAACTTGAGGTAGTTGTCGTCGTCCTGGTACGCGATGATCCCGCCCTGCTGCGTCGCCGTGTTCGGCCGGCCGCTGAAGGTCAGCTTGGTCGTCTGCGTCCAGTCGTTGAGAGCCGGCTGGAGCAGGACGTTCTGCGCCGTGTTCGTCGTGGTGGTGAGGTCGCCGGTCTTCGGCGTGATCGTGAGCGAGCCCGGGTTCGCCGACAGGCTCCAGTCACTGGGTGCTTCGCGGACCCACTGCCACTGCGAGCCGAGCGTCGAGCGGCTGAACTCGTCACCGGACGGCCGCCTCGCGAAGTTGACCTTGTACGTCCTCACGATGCCGTCCGGCCCGGTCGACGTCACGGTCGCGACTCCGGGCACCGACGTCGCCTGCGTGATCGCGACCTTGCCGGTCGGCGCCGCGGCGCTCACCTGCGGCACCCCGCTCTGGCCGTCCGGCACGACGACGTCGTAGGTCGACACGTCCGGGTTGAAGCCGGTGATCTGCTTCCCGTTCACCTTGAGGCTGTCCAGGTCGGAGAGCACGCGCACGACGAACTGCGTCGACCGCGTCACGCCCTGGTAGGTCACCTTCGCGGTGACCGTCGCCGCGCCATTCGCTACGGTATGGATCGCGCCGTTGCCGTCCACCGAGACGACGTTCGGCCGGTTGCTCGAGTAGCTGAACGTCATGCCGGCCGGGAACGGCTTGCTCTGGCCCGGCTCGAGCCAGCCGTAGAGGGTGTCGTCGTTCATCGACACGGTCAGCCCCGGGTCGATCGTGACGCCCTCGGGGAACATCTCGCGCTGCGAGATGCCACGCGCGACGTCAGTCGTCGTGATGCGCGGCTTCGCCGTGAGGACGCTCGGCTTCGGCGTCAGCGCGCCGTTGACATTGATCGTGTCCTGCGCCTGGATGTCGCTGTCGGCGCTGGACGTGGCGATCTGGATGCCGTACGCGCCCTGGTCGACCTCGAAGCGTTTGTGCGCCTCGTTGTAGAAGGCCAGGTCGGCGATCTTGATCGGCATCGTCACCGTCTTCGTCTGACCGGCGGCGAGCGACACCTTCTTGAAGCCTTCCAGCCGCTTGATCGGCCGCTCCAGCGCCGGATCGGCGTTCGGCGTGTTCGCGTACATCTGGACGATCTCGCTGCCGTCGCGCGAACTCGAGTTCGTGACGTCGACGCTGACATCGACCGTGTCGTCGGCGGTCGGGTTGTGGTTCGAGATCTTCAGGTTCGAGTAGCCGAACGTCGCGTAGCTCAGGCCGTACCCGAACGGGTAGGAGACCGGGCCGTTGTAGTACATGTACGTCCGGCCGTTCGGGCCGACGGGGCGCAGCGCGTAGCTGTAGATGCTCGGGATCTGGCTCGTGCTCTGGTACCAGGTCTCTGGCGTGCGGCCACTCGGGTTGTAGGTGCCGAGCAGCACGTCGGCCAGGGCCTCACCCTTGCGCATGCCGTTGTACGAGCTCCACAGGATCGCCGGAGTGGTCGGCTCGAAGGACGTCACGTCCTGCGGGCCGATTGTCTCCATCGCTGCGATCGTGTTCGGGTTGACGGCCGAGACCTGACTGATCAGCTGGCCCTGCGCACCCGGCAGCGCGAGCGACGTGCGGTCACGGTCCTCGGTTCCGGTCGTGCCGCTGGACGCCGTGGAGTCCATGCCGCCGTACACGACGACGTAGTCGTAGCCCGCCGCTGCCGCGACCGCGGCGGGGTCGATCGTCGTGCAGCAGTTGCCCGCGTTCGTGCCCGTCCCGGTGAAGCCCTTCAGGTAGTCGACCTGAGCGGACGGGTTGATCGCCTGGATCGCGGACTTGACGCCCGCGTACGGCGTCACCTCGTTGGCTTGCCCGGTTGTGCTCTGGATCGATGAGTAGCCGCCCAGATAGAAGTTCGGGTTGTTCGCGTACGAGCCGAGGACGAGCACCTTGAAGTCGCCGCTCGGCGGCACCGACATCGGCAGCAGCTTGCCGGTCGAGCCGTCCTTGCGGGTGGTCGTCGCGTTCTTCAGCAGCACCAGCGACGCGTCGGCCGATCGGCGCGCCAACGCAAGCCGTGCCGACGTCTCGGTCGGGGCGGTCGCGTTGTTCCAGGGATAGACGCCGTAGGACTGGTCGCGCGCGACCGCCTGGGTCAGCCACGGCACGGTGTTGTTCGGGTCGAACTCACCGAGCTTCATCCGGTTCGTGAACAGGCGCGTTGCCGACACGTCGAGGTCGTTGACCGTGTGCAGGCCGGTGGGCGTCGTGACGTGCATCCCGATCGCGTTCGTCGTCCCGCCTGCTGTCGTCGACGGCGCCGTCGGGCCCCGGTAGTTGCCGGTGCCGTTGTAGCCCGCGTTGCACTCCGCGTCCTCGCCCGATCCGAGCGTGTAGGCGAACTGCTCGACCACTGAGGCGATGTGCCCGAGCCCGTCCGGCTGCCAGTGGTGGCGCTGGTTGATCTCGTTCACCGCGTCGCAGTCGCCGGTGAAGTAGCCCTGGAAGCCGAACGTCTGGCGCATCAGCGTGTCGTTCAGGTACGCGTTCGCTGCGGACGGCACGCCGTTGATCTCGTTGTAGGAGCTCATGACCGCGCCGTTCTGCGTCGCCTGGACGATCTTGCGGAACTGCATCGTGTAGTACTCGCGGATCGAGCGTTCGTCGGCATCGGACGACCCGTTCAGGCGGCCGTTCGGGTCCGAGTTCGCAAAGCCCTCGGTGTTGTTCAGCGCGTAGTGCTTCAGTGTCGTCGTCGTCTTGTAGAACCCGTCTCCCTCCGGCAGTAGCTGGCTGTTCTGGTCCCTGCCCTCCATGCCGTTGACGAACTGGGCGGCAATGTTCGCTTCGAGCAGGGGATCCTCGCCGTAGGACTCGTCATTACGTCCCCAGCGTGGGTCGCGGGCGAGGTTGACGGTCGGCGAGTAGAAGTCGAGGTCGAACTTGTTGCTGCGCACGACCTCGCGGGCCTCGTCCGACTCCGCCTTCGCGACCTCGTAGGTCAGCTCGGGATCCCAGCTCGCTCCCCTCGACAGGTCGATCGGGTACGAGGTCGTGTTCGTGAGGGTGGCCGCGTTGCCGGACGCGTTGAGCGATTCGGCGTTGATGCCGTGCAGCGCCTCGTTCCACCAGCCGTAAGCCGGGATGCCCTGCTCCACGTTCAGGACCGTCCCTGCCGGGTACGCGTTCGCCAACGGCGAAGCCAGCGTCGTCGGCGCGCCCAGGTCCTGGGCCGCTGCGCCGATCGCGTGCGCGAGCGCGAGCGAAGTGGTCAGGGTGACTCCGGTGCCACTGGCGCCGGCCGTGCCGACCGTCTGGATCGTGCGAATCTCCTGGCTCGCGCCCGAGTCGATGCGGATCAGGTGACCGGCGGCCATGCCGAACGTCGAACTGACTTTGATGTTCGTGTCGCCCGGGCTGGCCGCCGCAGCAAGCGACGCGGCGAAGGCAGCGGGACTGCTGCCGACCGTAGCGACGGTCGCCGTCTCCGCGGTGCCGTTCGGGTCGAACGTCAGCCTGGCCCCGGTGGACAGGGGCGCCGTGCTGTTCGTGGTGATCATGGAGTCACCGGCGCTCACCGGGAGGGTGAGCGTCAGCTGTCCGGCCGGCATCGGCTCGAGCAGCGGATTCGTCCCGGTGCTGATCGCCGGCGACTGGCTCGACACCAGTTGGCTCGCACGCTGCGCCGGCGTGAGTCGCGCGACAAGGTCGGCGGCGCGCTCGGCAAACGAGTAGGACCGATCCAGGTAGATCGGCGTCCCGGTCACCGCCCGCGCGGGATTGGCTGACGGCGCGGCAAGCGGCACCGCCGCACACAATCCGGCGACCGTCGAGAGGATCGCGATCCGACTCGTCAGGGCGGTGTAGCGCATCATGGCCTCCTCGACCCGTGCGACGCCGGAGCCAGGCAGCGGCGGACGTTACGCGTCGTCCCAGATGAAGTCAACGTATATTGCGGGGGGATGACCCCTCTCTTTACGTGCAGTGAGCAACAAAACTATGGCGGTTCCACCACCAGCGTGAGTCGATAACGAAATAATTGAACTAAGCTGCCGGCCGTGGCTACTCGAGCAATCGCACCGCGGACACCGCACCCACTCGGTCTGCGCGACCTGAACCGGCTGCGCGTGATCGAGTCGATCTACCGGTATCCAGCCGTCAGCCGAGCCGAAATCGCCCGGCGCACAGGGCTGTCGCGGGCCACGGTCTCCACCGTCGCCGAAGAGCTCGGCCGGGCCCACCTCATCCAGGAGCACGACGTTCCCGAGGCCGAGCAGCGGCCGCGCGGCACCGGTCGGCCGCCGACCCTGCTCTCCCTCGTACCCGGCGCCGCGTTCGCGATCGGGATCGACATCGGCCATCAGCACGTTCGAGTAATGATCTGCGATCTCGCCGGCGAACCGCTCGCCGACGAGTGGACCCGCGCGGACGTCGACGACGCCCCCTCGGAGACGCTGGACCTCGTGCAAGACCTCGTCCGGCGGGCCCTGCGGGACGCGGCCGTGGCGCCGGAGCGGTTGCTCGGTGCCGGCATGGGGCTCGCCGCGCCGGTCAACAAGCACACCGGACAACTCGCGGCGGACGGGATTTTGCCCGGCTGGCAAGGCGTCGTCCCCGCCGCCGAAATGGAAGATCGGCTCGGCGTGTCCGTCCAGCTCGCCAATGACGCCGACGTAGGGGCCCTCGGCGAGAAGGTCTTCGGCGCCGGCCGCGGCGTCGACGAGATGGCCTACATCCGCCTCTCGGCCGGCGTGGGCGCCGGCCTCGTACTGGCCGGCCAGCCGTATCAGGGCGCACTCGGTATAGCCGGGGAGATCGGGCACACATGCGTCGACCCGAGCGGGCCGATCTGCCGCTGCGGCAACCGAGGCTGCCTGGAGACCGTCGCGAGCCCCGTCGCCGTGGCGCGGCTGCTGGAACAGAGCATGCTTCGGCCGATAACCGTCGCCGAACTGCTCGACCTGGTCGCGTCCGGCGACCGTGGCGCTCGCCGGGCCGTAGCCGACGCCGGCGAGGCTGTCGGCGCAGTGGTCTCCGGACTCGTCAACGTCCTCAACCCCGAACTCGTCGTCATCGGCGGTGAGCTGGCCGCGACCGGCGACGTGCTCCTGGACCCGATCCGCACCAGCATCCAGCGGCACAGCGTTGCAGCCACGGCTGCCAACGTGCGCGTCGTCGCGGGCTTGCTCGGCGACCGCGCCGAGGTGCTCGGCGCGGCCGCACTGATCCTGGCCCAGTCACCACTCGCGCTCACCGAACGGGTTCGTAGCTGAGCGAGTTGCTCGGTTCGGTTGCGACGAGGGTCGTGTTCCGGCGCTCGAGCGGTGCACGCTCGACCAGCGGGGGACCAGACGGAATCCGGCTGTTCCACTCAGGGAATGCGGTGGTGCACGTTCTCCGCGGTTGATGGTCCGGGTGTGGTGTCGGCGATCCAGGGTGCGTCGTCGTCCAGGAGAAGTACGCCGTCCTCGGCCCAGGTGTAGCGGCCCTCGACGACGTGCTTGGCGAGGCGCCGGTTGGTGGCGTCGGCGTTGTGCCAAAGCCCGTGGAACAAGGCGTCGGCTCGTATCCGGGCCTGTGTGCAGAACGCGTCGGCCAACTCGTCGGCCAAGGCGCCCTGTTCCGGGTCGTCGTCGTGGAGCATCTGAGCCCGCACGCAGGCAGCGGTCATGGCGTAGAGCTCCGCACCGATGTCGACGATGCGTCCCAAGAACACCTGCCGGTATTCCAGTCGACCCTGCCAGCGCGACATGCCGTAGAACGTGGACCGGGCCAGCCGGCGCGAGCTGCGCTCGACGTAGCGCAGGTGTCCGGCCAGCCGGCCGAACTCGGTGTAGGACGAGGGCAGCTGGCCGGCGCCGACCGCCAACTTCGGCAGCCAGCCGGCGTAGAAGCCGCCGGCGCGGGCGGCAGCCCGTGCTCGTCGCTTCACCGGCACGGACTTGTCGATGATGTCCCCGCCGACGGCGAGGTGGGTGTCGACCGCTTCTCGCGCGATGAGCAAGTGCATGATCTCGGTCGAGCCTTCGAAGATCCGGTTGATCCGCAGGTCCCGCAGCACCTGCTCGACGGGCACCGCCTTCTCCCCACGAGCCGCCAGCGATGCAGCAGTCTCATAGCCACGTCCGCCCCGCACCTGGAGCAGCTCGTCGGCCATCTTCCACGCCATCTCCGAGCCGTACAGCTTCGCAAGCGCTGCTTCGATTCGGATGTCGTTCTGGTCGTCGTCGGCCAGCATGCTCGACAGCTCGAGGACGGCATCAAGCGCATAGCTCGTCGCCGCGATGAACGCGAGCTTGTCGGCGATCGCCTCGTGGCCGCCGATCGGCCGGCCCCACTGCTCGCGGACGCCGGACCATTCACGCGCAATGTTCAGGCACCACTTGCCGCCCGCAGCGCACAGGGCGGGCAACGAGAGCCGCCCGGCGTTGAGCGTCGTCAGGGCGATCTTGAGCCCTTGCCCTTCGCGTCCGACGACGTTCTCGGCCGGCACGCGCACGTCGTGGAAGCGGGTGACGCTGTTCTCGATGCCTCGCAGGCCGAGGAACGCGTTGCGGTTCTCTACCGTGATCCCCGGCGAGTCCGCCTCGACGACGAACGCGGTGATCCCGCCACGATGCCCGTCAGACTTGGGCACCTTCGCCATGACGACGAGCAGATCGGCGATCACACCGTTGGTACCCCACAGCTTGACGCCGTTGAGGACGTAGGCCGACCCGTCGGGCGTCGGCACGGCGGACGTCTGCAACCGCGCAGGGTCGCTTCCGACGTCCGGTTCGGTGAGGAGGAACGCGCTGATGTCGGTGCGTGCACACCGCGGCAGGTAACGCTGCTTCTGCTCGGGCGTGCCGAACAGCTTGACGGGCTGTGGAACACCGATTGACTGATGCGCCGACAACAGCGCACCCAGCGCCGGATTGACCGAGCCGACCAGTTGCAGCGCCCTGGTGTAGTACAGCTTGCTCAGTCCCAGGCCGCCGTACTGCTCGGGCACCTGCATGCCCAGCGCCCCGAGATCCTTGAGTCCCTTGATCAGTTCGTCGGGTATCCGTGCCTCGCGTTCGATCGCCGCGGCATCGACCTCCGTCTCGAGGAACGCCCGCAGCCGGCCCAGGAACTCCTCGCCCTTTTCCTTGTCGTTCGGGGTGGGACGCGGATGCGGATGAATCAAATCCAGTCGCAGCCGGCCCAGGAACAGTTCCTTGGCGAAGCTCGGCTTGCGCCACTCGGTCTCGCGGGCCGCCTCGGCGATCGCCCGTGACTCCTGTGCCCCAACTGTCTGCCGTGTCACGACCGCCTCCTAGCAAGAGGTGGACACGTCGCCCCGAACCTTACCTACCCGTCAGTAACAAAGAAAGGAACCGCCGATCACGCGCGCGACGGCTCGTCCTCAGGGAGCGGGGCGGCGTGGATGTCGAGCAGGCCGCGGCTGTCGAAAGTCACCGGATGTTCCGGGTCGAGTTCGGGAAGTTCGGCCAGGCACCGCTTGACGGCGGCGACCGGCACGCCCGCCTCGGCGAGAAGGCCGACCGCGTAGCCGTTGTAGTCCTCCTGGGTACGCGAGATGGTGCGTCGAGCCGCACGCAACGAACGGCCGGCGCGCTTCGCGGCGACCGCGTAATAGCCGACGACTGCCAACTCGACCGCCAGTATCGGCGCGGCAGAGGAGGCCGTCTCGAACGCCATGACCGTCGTCGTGAGCGAGTGGTCGAGGGTCTTGCCGGCGGCCAGCCGGTCTTGCGCGTTCGCGAGAGCGTCACGGGTGACCTGTTCCGCCGGCGTGCCGCGGGTCTGCTGGAGGGCGTTCTGGAGCGTGCCTACCTCGGCGCTGAACCGATCGACGGATCGATTCACGGCGATCTCCTTCAGATATGCCATGAACGTGATCGAGAGTGCGGCGAGCATGAGTGCGGCCGCGATCCGACCAAACCGACCGACCGACTTGATCCACGGCGGCAGCAGCGAATGGAGGCCGAGTAGGCCGCAGACGATCATTCCCACCACGGCGAACGCGAGCGCGATGAGCATGCCAAGCACCGATGGCGAGGCATAGCCCAGCGCGACCAGAATGTTGACGTCCATTTCCCGTTGCAGGCTGAAGAGAACTGCCCACAGCCACGCACCGGCACACACGACGACGACGAAACCCGCCGACCACCGTGTGCCATGCCAGATCCGGCGCGACAGCGCGTCGCGCCGTCGGCCGGCATTGGTGAGCCTGCGGGATTGGTGCTGCAGCGCGTATCTCGCCCGGCGTGCCCGGCGCGCAAAGGGGACCTGTTCCTGGAGTAGAACCTGCGTGGCTTCTCCCTGCTGGATCCGCGCGATGAGATGTGCCCGGCGCACCCGAGCTGCCCGGCTGCGGAGGGCCAGAAAGGTGGTGCACGAACCGAAGGCGGCGAGCGCGAGCAGGAGCGCGTACAGCATGGTCATGCTCCCTTCAGAAACGTGCACGGAATGGCACTCGGTCGATGCAGGGAGGTCCTTCGACGACCTTGAGGGGGTCGGCCGAGTCGAGGCGCGCGGCGGCTTCGGTCATCTGGCGGGCCGGCCAGACGGCCTATCCGGTTCACGGCGCCACCGAATTGCATCGGGTACCGGTCGACAGGCGAATGCCTTGGTGGCCAGGTCAGCGATCTGACATTCACGAGGCACCCCCTTTCGTGGGCGACCCCGTTGTCATGGTCCTAGTAGGTCTACTAGAGTCTTATAGACTTTCCCTAGCTCTACCTGGACGTCTGTGCCAGAAGCTACCTCGCAGAGACGAACTGGTCAAGAAGCCGACTCGCCTGCTAGCCTGCGGACTACGGGTCTTTGTAGCCGCTAAACTTCGCCGCGCCGTGACGAACGGCCGAGCATCCTAGGAGTGCGCGTGGCCGTAGCGCCCACACCCGCCGAGATCAGGCTCGCTCAGCGACTGCGCCAGCTGCGAGACCATGCCGGTCTCACCCAGGCCGATCTCGCGAGCGCCTTCGCGGCAGAGCATCCGATCACGCCGAAGACGGTCTCGTCTTGGGAGAACACCCGAACTCCCGCCGCGCCGCCGGAGTTCAGGCTCGAGCCCTACGCGCGTTTCTTCGCGACGCCCCGATCGCTCGAGGCAGGGCCACGCTTGATTCCGCAGAGCGACCTGACGCCGGACGAGATTCAGAAGAGGGACGCGATCGAGAGCGAGCTGCTCGATCTGTGGACCGCCGCGCGGGGCGCGACACCATCGGACACCACCGCGTCTCCGCGCTATTGGTTCTTCGATGACGCCGGGCCGATCACGATCATCTGCCCGAACGCTCCCGAGGGCGTCGAGGGTCCGCTGGCATCACCGGAGAACCCCAACTACACACATATGCATTCCTACGGCGATCTCGACGCACTGATCGAACTGCATGGACATATCCGAGCAGAGAATTCGCCGGACTTCGGGGTCTTCCACAAGCTCGCATCCGAGGTCAGGGCAGATGATCTGTCCGGGCATGTGGTACTGCTCGGCGGAATCGGCTGGAACAACATCACCGCCAGGCTGTTCCGGTATCTCGACCGGCTGCCAGTCATCCAGGTCGAAGACGAGCAGCTGAATACCGGCGAGGTCTTCGCAGTACGCGCGGAGGACGGAACCGAGCGTCGTTACTACCCGACCTGGGCCGACGAGAACAACAAGGAGTTGACCGAGGACATCGCGCTGCTGGCGCGCCTGGAGAATCCGTTCAACTCGAATCGAACCCTCACGATCTGCAACGGCGTGCACAGTCGAGGAGTGCTCGGCGCCGTCCGGGCACTGACCGATGCGCGGCTGCGCGAGTCGAACGAGACATACCTGGCCGAGCACTTCCCGGACGGAGAATTCGCGCTGTTACTGCGGGTTCCTGTCGTCGAGGACGTAACACTTTCGCCGGACATCCAGCATGAGCACGCGCGGCTCTACGAGTGGCCTTCCGGTCGCAGATAACGAACAGGAGCACTGTGCGCCCCAACCTCCCCGCCGCCGTGGAGATCCCTCGTAGGAACGTGCGGATCGGCCAGCTTTCGTCGCACCGCGGCCTCATGCACGACGTCTCACAGGTCAAGCCGACGCAGTCGGGCCGCCGTCAACCGCTCAACGCGATCATCGTTCCGACGGCGCGCCGCGCGGATCAGATGATCAGGGCGATCCAACTCGCCGCGGATGCGGAAACGATGCTGGTCGTGTTGGGCAGCCAACAATCGAAGATCGACGAGGTCGCGGCTCATGTGGCGAGGATCCCGGGCAGCCGCGCGCTCATCGTCGACGTTCCGGCGGCGTACCCGCACCCGTATCTGACCCCGTCAGCGAGCTCGAACGCGGTCCGCGGTCTCAGCGCCGGGCGTGACAGCGACCTGAGCCTCAAGCGGAACATCGGCCTGCTGCTTGCCCGTCTCCTGGGCTGGAACAAGATCATGTTCCTGGACGACGACGTGACCGTGAAAGATGCCGAGGATCTGACCAAGCTGGCGTCGCAATTGGACGGCACGCAGGTTGCCGGACTTCTGTGCCGACAGTTTCCCGACAACTCCGTCGTCTGCCACGCCAACCGCCTGCGCGGCGAGAAGCAGGACGTGTTTCTCACCGGCGCTGCCCTGGGCGTCAACTGTGCCGATCAGCCGTTGCCTCGACGGGATTGGACCTGTCCGCGGCCGGCAGGTCGTATTGGGAGGCCTTCTCGTCGGCGCGTCAGAGCCTCATCGACGAGATTGCGATGAATTTGCGGGATCGGCTCGATTCGAACGAGAACGTGCAGGCGCTCAGGTCCATGGAGGCGGCTGCCGAGCAGGCTGGACTGATCACGCCCGACGACTGCGTTGAATTCATCGGGGCCTGGCGACACGATCGGCACATCTTCGAAAACGCAGCAGCACGAATTGGAAACGTCGGCTCGTTCGCCGATGCGTTCGACTTCCTCGAGTTACCGAACTGGCGAGCAGCCGCGTTCGCGCACACGGATCTTTCCAGGATGCCGTCAGTGCTCGAATTCAGCCGTGGCCGCGATCACGGCCGATCCGCAGGACGAGGCGCTCCTCCATCCGTCCCATCGAGCCCGGCAGCGGCTGCCGCTCGCCTGTGAGCACAAAGCCGAGCCGCTGATATACCCGGCGTGCAGCGTCATTGCCGTCGAGCACCCACGCGTACAACTCGGTGACCCCGTGCGGCTCGTGTTCGACCAGCTTCTGCATCATCATGCGAGTGACCCCGCGGCGGCGTCGATCGGGCTGTACCCACACTGACTCGACATTGCGCTGCCAAGCCCGCTCGGCCGGCGTGGATCGTGCCAGGCCGATCAGGTCATGCCTCGTTCCAGCCGCCAGCCAGAGCGATGCGTCGAACGTGGATCTCCACTCGTCTTCTGACCATCGCGCCTCGTGCTGGTACGCCGAGGCAAAGGCGTGCGGCGAGTCCTGGAGTGCGCGAAGCCGCACGCGCTTCAACTGCGACCAGTCGGCCGGAGTCAGCACGAGAACGTCGAGGCCGGGCGACCGCCGGCCGGCCGAGCACAGATCCGGCGTGTCTTCCGGGGCCACCTCGGCACGGTGCGAAGGCACCTGCTCCCCAGTGGCCGGTGGCAGGTGCGGCGGTCCAGCCAGCGCGCCGCACATATTCTGAGGATATCGACCTTGATGTCCGTGGCGAGCCGCGCCAAATGCCCGGTGCGGAACCGTGGCGCCAAACTCGTGTCGATCAACGCCGCCGCACAGCTGCTGTTCACTAGCTGTGGCGAAGCGGCGAGGAGCATCTCAACCTCCATCGGGATCCTCCGTTCCTATGGACGCACTCAATAACCCCGTGTAGGACGGGTGGGTAGAGCGCCGGTGATGGGGGAGCCATGGCGAAGGCGAACTGAGCACAGGACGCCAACTGGTATCAGGAGTCCTCCGAAGAGCTCCACTAGGTACTCGCGTCGGCGCCTTTGCTACGGCACTCGGATGAGGAGCATGCCGGCAACGGTGGTCTCGACGACGCTGGTGGAACCGATTGACTGGCCGAACGCGACCGTCGTGCGTGGTGACGCCGTCGACGTCATCGCGCGGCTCAAGGAGGAGTCCGAGGTGCCGTTGCGCTCGCACGGCAGCCTGTCGTTGAACTGGGCGCTGATGGCCGCCGGCCTGGTCGACCGCGTGCAGGTCACGCTCTTCCCGGTCATCACCGGTCAGACCGGGCTGGGCCCGATCTTCCGGGGTGCCGCCGACTTCGATCTGGAGCTGGTCGAGAGCCGGACGCTCGATGGTCACATCCAAGAGCTCAGCTACCGACCCACCCGCCATTGAGCCCCGACGCAAAGGAGCACTGCCCGCAAAGGATCAATGTTCTGGGTCAAGTTCCTTAGGAACCACAAGCATCCTGGCCGCGGCGGACAGGTATGCCGTTGCCGCCTCCGAACGGTTCAGCTGAGTTCCTCGGCCAGGGCGACGATGACGCCTTCGGGGCCGCGGAGGTAGCAGAGCAGAAAGATGTCCTCGTACCGCACCACCTCGCCGATGAGCTCGGCGCCATGGGTCCGCAGGCGGGCGATGGTGTCCTCGATGTCGTCGACAGCGAACATGAGGCGACGGATGCCCAGCGTGTTCGGCGGCGCGTTCTTCGGCTCTGGGCTGATCATCGTCGGCGTCTGGTAGCTCATCAGCTCGAGCTTGCTGTGGCCGTCCGGAGTGCGCATCATGGCGACATCGACGCGCTGGCCGTCGAGTCCGACGATGCGGTCCGACCACTCTCCCTGCACTGTCATCTTGCCCTCCAGCTCTAGGCCGAGTTCGACAAAGAACGCGACAGCGGCGTCGAGGTCGTCGAAGACAATGCCGACATTGTCCATCCGCAGGATCGTCATGCGCTCAAGCGTAGGGACGCGGACGATTGGGCCAGCAGTCCGTCCAGTGCAGCCGACCGTCCCCAATCCTGCTCCGACAGTCCTGCCGCTAGGCGGCGGCGACGTCTACGCCCAGCGCCGGACCGACGCGGTCGGTGTGTTTACCCGGAGCACGACACCGACGCAACAGCGAGAGCGAATCCGCCGAGCCTCTGGCTGTATCCGATGTGCCGGTGTGGACTCATCGCGCCAGATGGCGCGATGAGTCCAGCCGCCTGGCTCACGGCGAGATAGTCACGACCGCCCCGTTGCCGAACGCGTCGGTGGATGCGTACAGCGTGCCGCGCGCGTACTCGACCGCCGCCGGCTGTGACAGCGCAATCGTGTCCACGGTCGTCCCGCCCCGGACGACCGCGATCTGGTCGGCGAACAGCTCGCTGACGTAGATGGTGCCGCCCGGGCCAAGTGCGAGGTTCGTGGCGCCGGCGAAGCCGCCCGCGATCTTGTGCGTCGCGCCGGTGCGCGGGTTGACGGTGTAAACCGAGCCGCGCGCGCCCAGGCTCGGGTCCTCCGGACCGCCGGGCAGCAGGCTTATGTAAAGCGTCCCGTTCGGGCCGACCTCGACGTCGGTGGGGACGGGCTCGAAGTTGTACGTCAGCCCGATGGTGCAATCCGGAAGGCCGTTCGCCTCGGCCGCGTCCGCAGTGATCACTGTGGGCTGTGGCGGCAGTACGGCGACAGTGCTGATTGTGCCGTTCGGCGTGACGCGCAGGATGTCGTTGCCCGCCGCCTCCCCGACGTACACCCCACCAGGCGCGAGCGCCACCGAGTACGGGTGCGAGTCCACGATGCCGGTGTAGGTCGGCGGTCCGGCCTCCGCGGGCCACTGCGCCGCGCACGCCGGGCTGGCGCCGACCAAGCCATAGGTGTTGACCTGATCGGGGTTGACCGTCTCCTCGTAAGTACGGAGGTCGGCGAGGGTCGAGACGTGGCCATTCGGCAGCACCCTGCGCAGCAGCGTCGCGGTGGGCGGTGACTCCTCGGAGCCGCCGATGCTCGTGGTGTAGAAGACGGTGCCGTTGCCGAGCGCGGCGATACCGGCGATCTCGGTTCCGGGCGCGACAACGAGATCGGACACAGCGCCGTTCTTGCCTACCCGGCTCAGCACGCCTGCGAAGTCTTGAGCGACATAGATCCGGCCTGTGGCGCCGACCGCGATCTGCAGCGGACCGGCGAATCCGGCCGCGATCGGCTCCGACACCTCGGCGGCGCCGGCGATCGCCGGTGTCACCAGCGTGGTGCACGCAAGTGCAGCCGCGACAACAATCCTTGATTTGCGCATCCTGAACCCCCCGATTCATGTGTGCACGAGGCGTCCCCGCCCCGTGGGGGTAGACCCTAGATTCCCGATGTGCAATTAGCGAGCCTCAGTGCCCGACTGCCTGCAACAGCCAGCCGCTGCCGTCCGCGTCGCTGAACCCGCGATGACCTGTGATCCCTGCGTTGCAGGTCCAGGCTCGTATTCCATGCGCCGTCGGCGAGCGAGCGGCCCGGTTCCCTCTGGGAGGCAGAGAAGGGACCGGGCCTCCCGGCGGGGTCGGACGCCCATACCCGTCTGCGCAGAATGACGGACAACGTGCGAGTGCCCGGGCACTTCCGGAATCGTGCAACTTTGGTACTTCGAGCTCCACCAAAGCCCGTGTGGGCTCGCCGCAGTCGATCCGTCCGGAGTGGAGCTGTTTCGCGAGCAAAGGTGATCCCCGAGCTGGCAGGCGCTCTAGAGATCCTGTGCTGAGATGGGCGCATGACGGAGGTCGCTGACGGGCGGATCGTCGTCGATCAACTGACCAAATGGTTCGGCAGCAAGGTACTCGCGGTCGACCGGCTCAGCTTCAGCGTCGAGCCGGGCTCGGTCACCGGATTCCTCGGTCCGAACGGGGCCGGCAAGACCACCACGCTGCGCATGGTGCTCGGCCTGGTGCATCCGACGTCGGGCCAGGCGACGATCGGCGGCCTTCCGTACCGCAGGCTTCCGCGCCCGAGCCGAATGGTCGGCGCCGCACTCGAGTCGGCGAGCTTCCACCCGGCGCGCACCGCCCGCAACCACCTGCGCATCCTTTGCGTGGTCGCCGGCTTGCCGTACTCGCGCGCGGACGAGGTGCTCGATCTCGTCGGCCTCCACGACGCCGCCCGCCGCAAGGTGCGCGCCTACTCGATGGGTATGCGCCAGCGTCTCGCCCTCGCCGCCGCGCTGCTCGGCGATCCGCGGGTGCTCGTGCTCGACGAACCGGCCAACGGCCTCGACCCGGACGGCATCCGCTGGCTGCGCGGACTGCTGGGCCACCTCGCGAGCCAGGGACGGACCGTCCTGGTCTCGAGCCATCAGCTCAACGAGGTGCAGGAGATCGCCGACCGGGTCGTCATCCTCAACCGCGGCCGGCTCGTGCGCGCCGGCTCGATCGCCGAGCTGACCGAGGGGACGGACTCGGTGCTGGTCCGGTCGCCCAACCTGGACGGTCTGCACGCAGCACTTGCCGGCCAGCCCGTTACCGTCGAGTCAGCGGCACCGGACGCGCTGCGCATCCGCGGGCTGACCACTGCGCAGGTCGGCCACCTCGCCTTCCAGGCAGGCATCGAGCTGCGCGAGCTCAGCGGGCAGCGCTTCGACCTCGAGGACCTGTTCTTCGCGCTCACGCAAGGCGGCCAGCCAGCGTCGGATCAGCCCCCCGCGCCCGTCCAGGCCGGTCCGCAGTGACCCGGCTGATCCGCGCGGAGCTCCTGAAGCTGCGCACGACGCAGGTGTGGTTCTGGCTGCTACTCGCGGCGCTCGCGACGGCAGCACTCTCAACCATCGGGCCGCTTGCGTCGGGCGACATCGAAAACTCGGCTGATCTCGCCGATCTCTTCTCCGGCGCCGCCACCTCGTACCTGCCTGTGTTCGTTCTCGGCGTGCTCGGTGTGACCACCGAGTTCCGCCACCAGACCATCACGCCGACGGTCCTCGCCACGCCGTCGCGCTGGGCGCTCGTCACCGCGAAGATGATCACGTATCTACTCGTCGGCGCGACGTACGCCGCGTTGTGCGTCCTCGTCCAGCTCGCGATCTCGGTCCCTTGGCTGTCGGCGAAGGACATCGACGTGACGCTCGGAAGCAACAACGTGCCTCGCGCACTGGTGAGCGTGTTCACGGTCGTCGTACTTTTCGGGATCGTCGGCATCGGCGTCGGAGCACTCGTCAAGAATCAAATCGTCGCCGTCACCGTCGGGATCATCGTCATCCAGGTGGTGAATCCCATCCTGGGAGCCATCCCGAAGGTCCGAGCGGTATTTCCGTACACGCCGTTCGGCGGCCTCAGCGCTCTGCTCAACACCGGCGGCCGGGCCGCGGACGGCTTCACGCTGTTGCCGCATTGGGGCGGTGCGGTCGTCCTCGCACTCTGGGCGTTCATCCCGGCCGCCGTCGGCGCCGCGTACTCGATGAACCGCGACATCACCTGAGCCGTGCTGCGCCTCGTCGGCGTGGTCTATTCGGCGCTGTGCATCGGCCTGCGACTCACGATCGCGCTGCCCTGGCTGTCCGCGCTGGACATGATCTTCCAGTCGAGCGATGCGTTTCGGTGGCTCTGTTGAACCATTGCAGGCTGGGCACCGTTCGGTAAGCCAAGAGAAGGGCTCACATTCCGGGGCGCAGAATGTCGCCGAATCTGGGCGCTGCAGCGGTTACGGGCGGGGAGCAACGGATGGCGGCATCGGTGGGGCTCGCGTTCACCCCGTTCGAGGACCGGGTTGAGGTGATTGAGCGGGCCGCGGTGTTGGCCGAGGAACGGGGACTTCAGTCGATCGGGGTCGCCGAGGCGATGACGCTTGCCGCACCGATCGTGCTGGCCCGCCTTGCCGAGCGCACCGAGCGGATCGGGTTGATGAGTGGCGTGCTGTCGGTGTGGGGTCGCACTCCCGCCACACTCGCACTTACCGCTGCCGAGCTGCAGCGGGCCTCCGGCGGACGGTTCGTCCTCGGCTTGGGCGCCAGCACTGCCCCGATCACTGAGGGCTTCCACGGCCAGCCGTGGCAGGCGCCGTTGCGGAAACTGTGTGAGACCCTCGTCGCGGTCCGCACGCTGCTGGGCGGTGGGCGGCTCCCGGCGGTGCCGGACGGTGTGCGACCGCTGCGGCTCGGCTGCCCGCCGACGGTGCCCGTGCCGATCGCGCTGGCCGCGGTCACCGCGCCCAGCATCCGGTTGGCCGGTGCCCTGGCAGAGCAGTGGGTGCCGTTCCTGCTCCCGCCTGCGGCGCTGGACGCTGGGCGCGAACTCATGGCCGGCGCCGCAGCCGGTGCGGGCCGCGCCGACGCCGCCACGGTGACCGCCTCCGTCCCGCTCGCCCTTGCCCCGGATCGCGACGGCGCCGCACGCATCGCTGCCCGATGGCTGGTCACCTACGCAACCCGGATGGGGCCGGTGTACCCGAGGATGCTGCGCGTGCACGGATACCACCACGAGCTGGACGTGCTCCTCGACGCCAATCCCGGACCGCAGGACGCGCGCCTGCCGGCCGCGGCTGAGCGGCTGGCACGCGACGTGCTGCTCTACGGCACGTACGACGAGGCGCCCCAGCTGTGCCGGGCATGGCTCGAACACGCTGACGCTCTCACCGCCGTCGCTCCCTTTGGGGGGCCCGCCGAGCAGATCACCGACACGATCGAGGCGATCAGCCGCCGGTGACACAGCGCAGGCCTAGCGCGGACGCCAGCGTTTCCAGGTCGCCTCGGCGGCCGCGCGCTGTTTGCCGTCGAAGAGCAGCTCCACCGCACAGGTCAGCTCCGCTTCGCTGACAGTGGTCAGCACCGCCCGCAGCTCCACCGGCTCATGCAACGGGGCCGGCCGCAGGAACCGCACGTCCAGTCTGGCGGTGACATGGGACAGGGCGGCACCCGGCAGCGGCAGCCAGCCCTGCTCGGACGCCTCGTACATCACCGCCGCCGCACTGTGGCAGTCCAGGACCGTCGAGATGATGCCGCCGTTGAGGAATCCGACGCCGTTGTCGTGCTCCGGCCACGGCCGGAACGTCGCCACGAACACACCGTCGCGCGCGTAGCTCTTCAGCTGCAGCCCCTTCGGATTGCTCGGCCCGCACCCGAAACAGGCCGCCTGCCGATACAGCCGCTCCTGAATGCTGATGTCGCTCACAGAACTTAGGGAATCACAGCCGTGCCCACCGACGGCGCGACTCCGCTGCGCGACAACGATCGATCTGGCGCGACAACGCTCGGTCGCTGTGCGAATGCTGGGCCGCCCCGATCGACGGGTCGACGCTGATCGCGCCGCACCACGGTGGTGACAGAGCGGCGCTAACATGGATCTGCACCGCCCCCACGAGGTGGCGCCGCTCGCGGCCTGCGACGCCCTCCCGTGTGCGGTCGTCTCACCGCCCATCGTCTCGCGGCTCAGTGCGGCTGCAATGGCGGTCCGGCCGGCCCGCGGTGTCGGTTTCGCCGCAGGTTCGGTGGGGGTCGGCGGCGTCGTGGAGTAGCCGCCCTGAGCTCGCCTGGCGACCATCCATCGTCGGACCGCGGGTAGGTGTTCGGCATTCTCGCCCGGCCCACCGTGCCGAGCGTTCGGAGGAGGAGTCTGTGGCTCGACCAGGCCGGCGTCAGCTGGGCGCTCGCCGTACCGCTTCGAGCAAGCAGCGACGCGTCCGCAAACCCGAGGACGTCATCTCGGTGCTCGCCCGCGCCGCGCGTGAGGTGGAAGCAGCTGTCGAGCGTCGCCGCGTGACGCCCGCGGTGCGCACGAAGTTCCAGGTCGTCGCACTGCTGGTGCGCGAGGAGCACGCCCGAGTTCGGGGGGAGCGCACCAGCAGACAGACGCACCGGGCCGAGCAGATCAAGCGCCTGGACGGGATCGCGACGATCCTGGCGACGACCGCCGTGCGCGACCCCGCGCTTCTCGCGCTGCTCGCGGAGGATGCCGTCGTCTCCGCTGCGGCCAGGTCGCTCAAGCGGGACATGCTGAGGGCGGTGGGTATCGACCCTGCCCCCGAGCAGACCGCGCCGACGGAGCCCGCAGCCACTTCCGCCAGCACCGAGCGTCGGGTCGTGCCCCAGTCGGTCGTCGCGCGACAGCTGGCCAACCCGTTCCTCGCCCCCGACTTCTCCGCCGCCCGGCCGAGCACAACCGGTCCGCGCCGCCTGGCCGATTGGGAGCTGCTCAACCCGCTCCTGAGCTCATTCGAACGTGCCGGGGGCGGAGCCCCGGCGTGCATGGCCCTGCCGGCACCGGCGGCCCCTCTGCGCGTGCCGGGGAACCGGGAGCTGATGCCCCACCAGGTGCAGCTGGTCGCCGCTGCCGTGGCCGGCCACCGGACCTTCCTACTCGCCGACGAGCCGGGCCTGGGCAAGACGGCTCAGGCGCTGCTCGCCGCGCAGGCGGCGAACGCCTACCCGCTGCTGGTGGTCGTACCGAGCGTGGTCAAGACCAACTGGGCACGCGAGGCCGGCATGTGGACACCGAACCGCTCGACCACCGTGGTCCACGGCAACGGTGACACGGTCGACGGCTTCGCCGACATCGTCGTCGTCAACTACGAGGTGCTCGACCGCCACGTGGGGTGGTTCGGCGACTTCGGCTTCCGCGGCATGGTCGTCGACGAGGCGCACTTCATCAAGAACAAGGCCTCCCAACGCTCGCAGCACGTCTTGGACCTCTCCGAACGCATCCGGTCCCGTATCGCGCGCCCTTTGCTGATGGCCCTCACCGGCACCCCGCTGATCAACGACATCGAGGACTTCCGTGCCATCTGGCAGTTCCTCGGCTGGATCGACGAGACCGAGCCGCTCGCCGAGCTGATGGACTCCCTCGAGGAGACCGGCCTGACCCCCGCGGACCCGGGTTTCTACTCCGCTGCACGCAAGTGCGTGATCGACCTCGGCATCGTCCGTCGCCGCAAGGTCGACGTGGCTGCCGACATCCCCGCCCGCCGCACCGCCGACCTGCCCGTCGAGCTCGATGAGAAGGTCGGCCGGTCGATCCGGGCCGCCGAGCGCGACCTCGCTCGCCGATTGGTGACGCGGTACGAGACTGCACTGGCGAACCGCAAGTCCGGTGTCGGACAGGGCATCGATCACGACCTCGTGCGCAAGGTGGCCGCATGGGAGCAGAAGGACGCGAGCACGACGACGGCCGGCGAGAACGTATTCAGCATGATGCGACGCATCGGCCAGGCGAAGGCGGGCCTCGCCGCCGACTACGCCGCACAGCTCGCGCGGAGCGCGGGCAAGGTCGTCTTCTTCGCCAAGCACGTCGACGTCATGGACGTCGCAGAGGAGGCCTTCGCCAGGCAGGGGATGCGCTTCTCGTCGATCCGGGGCGACCAGACGCCGGCGTCGCGGCAGAGGAATATCGACGCCTTCATGAACGATCCGGATGTCGCCGTCGCGGTCTGCTCCCTGACGGCCGCCGGCGTCGGTCTCAATCTGCAGGTTGCCTCCAACATCGTGCTGGCCGAGCTGTCCTGGACCGACGCGGAGCAGACGCAGGCCATCGACCGCAGCCACCGCATCGGTCAGACCGAGCCCGTCACCGCGTGGCGCATCATCGCCGCGCAGACCATCGACAGCAGGATCGCCGAGTTGATCGACCGCAAGGCCGGGCTCGCCGCCAGAGCGCTGGACGGCTCGGATGAGGAGGTGTGGTCATCAGCCGACGTGCAGCACGAGGCGCTGATCGCACTGCTGACTGACGCGTTGTCCGCTTTGCCGCAGGGCCAACCGAGCGCGGGCTGAAGCACTAACGCGGCGTGGCGGGTTGTTCAGTTGTCGGCCGTGAGGACGTCGGTCGGCTCGTGGGTGGCGGCCCAGCTGGCGAGCAATCGAAGTGCGTCGTCGTCGGGTGAGCCTTCCGCAGCGCTGTAGACGACGAGCGCCAGACCGGGGTCGGCCGACAGTTCCATCACTTCGTAGGCCAGGTGGACGTCACCCACGACGGGATGCTGAATGTGCTTGAGCCCGGTGCGGTGCAGGCGCACATCGTGGGCGGCCCAGCGGACGCGGAACTCGTCGCTGCGGGTGGACAACTCACCGACCAGGTCGGTGAGTTCCTTGTCGAAGGGATCGCGGCCGGCTTCGGTGCGCAGCATGGCGACGGTGTCGCCGGCGACGCCCGCCCAGTCGCCCCAGAACGTGCGTGCGTGTGGGTTGAGGAAGGTGAACCGGGCGAAGTTGGCCGGTCGGGCCGGGTCGGCAAACACGGGCGCGTAGAGCGCCTGCGCGAGCGGGTTGGTGGCGAGTACGTCGAGTCGCCCGTTCTGGACGATCGCCGGGACCTCGGTCATCCCTCGGAGCATGCGGGCGATGCTCGGCCGGACCTGTTGCGCCGGTGGCCGGCGGCCCGAGCGGCGCGCCGGACCGGCAGCGCGGGCGAGGTCACGTAGGTGTTCGCGCTCGGCCTCGTCAAGCTGCAACGCGCGGGCGAGCGCGTCGAGCACGCTGTCGGATACACCGGCGAGGTTCCCGCGTTCGAGCTGGGCGTAGTACTCGACGCTCACTCCCGCGAGGTCGGCCACCTCGCTTCGACGCAGACCCGGTACGCGTCGGCTGCGGCTGTAGTTGCTCAGTCCAGCCTGCTCCGGAGTGATCTTGGCCCGGCGAGAGGCCAGGAACGCTTTCGCCTCGTCACGGGTGCTCACCAGTCCAGGCTAGGTGCTCTTGCGAGAACGAGGGGTGTGCTGCCAGTACACCGTCCGGTAGTGACTTCCTCGCGCCTTCGACCGCCGGTTACCTGAAGGCAATGCACTGCCTGAAGCGCGACGACTGCGATGAGGAGTTAGTTGATGAAGCACGTTTCTCTCGGTGGACTGGACGTCTCTCGGATCGGCCTGGGAGCCATGACGATGGCCGGCTACTACACCAGCGGCGGGGGGCTCGACGACGACGAGTCGATCCGCACCATCCACCGCGCACTCGACCTGGGTGTCACCCATATCGACACCGCCGAAATCTACGGTCCGTTCCACAGCGAGGAACTAGTCGGGCAGGCGATCAAGAACCGCCGCGACCAGGTCGTCCTCGCCACCAAGTTCGGCTTCGTCTCCCACTCAGGAGGCGGGCCCGGCGTCATCGACAGCAGCCCCGCCAACATCCGCGCGGCAGTCGAGGGCTCACTCGCGCGGTTGGGTACCGACCGCATCGATCTGTACTACCAGCACCGGGTCGACCCGAACACGCCCATCGAAGAGACCGTCGGCGCGTTGGCCAGGCTGGTCGCCGAAGGCAAGGTCCTGCACATCGGCTTGTCCGAGGCGAGCCCGGACACGATCCGCCGCGCGCACGCCGTCCACCCGGTCGCTGCCCTGCAAACCGAGTACTCGCTGTGGACCCGCGACCCGGAGGCAGAGCTGTTGCCGCTGCTGCGCCGACTGGGCATCGGCTTCGTGCCCTACTCCCCGCTCGGCCACGGCTTCCTCACCGGGCAGATCCGCACCGTCGAGGACATCCCCGACGACGATTGGCGCAAGACCAACCCGCGCTTCGTCGGCGAGAACTTCCAGCACAACCTGCGCATCGTCGACGAAGTCCAGGCCGTCGCGGCCGAGACCGGTGCCACCCCGGCGCAGATCGCCCTGGCCTGGCTGCTCGGCCAGGGCCACGACATCGCACCAATCCCCGGCACCCGGCGGGTCGCGCGAGTCGAGGAGAACACCGCAGCAGACGGCATCGTGCTCAGCGGGGATCAACTCGACCGTCTGAACAACCTCGCGCCCGCCGCGGGCGAGCGTCACGACGAAGCGAACATGGCCAGAATCGACCGGTAACCGCCCGATCACCATCGCCGCCGGCGAGGCCAACAGATGACTCCAACCCGGACCCGCAAGCCCGAGACGGTCAACTGGGATCAACCCAGCTAGCGCTCCTGCGAAATCGTCCGTGGCCGCATTCGGTCACTCCGTTGCGCGTGGCAGGTCAAGCCTGCAAAGGTCTAAAACGATTCAACTGGTGCGCGCCTAGGAGGCTGCGATGTCTCTCTTTCGGATGAGTCGACGTCTAACCTCCCGGAGGTCGGCTCTGGCGTTGACTGCTATAGCGACACTGATCGGCTGGTTCGTCGTCGACGTGTCCGCGCCGGCAGCGAGTTCTGCGGACCCACCGCCACTGCTGGTCGGCTCGCTGACCACCGAACACATGACCAACCCGCTCGGCATCGACACCAGCCGTCCGCAGCTCGGCTGGGTCATCACCTCGGCGGTGCGCGGGGTCTCCCAGAGCAAGTACGAGATCACAGTCGCAACGGACAAGAGCAGCCTGGCAGCCAACCGGAACCTGGTGTGGGACTCGGGAATCGTGAACTCCGGGCAGTCCTTCGACGTCCCCTACGGTGGTCCGGCACTTGCGCCGCGAACCCAGTACTACTGGCACGTCCGGGTGTGGGACAACCACGGGAACGCTTCCCCGTGGAGCCAACCAGCCGCCTCGTTCGAAACCGCGTTCCTCGATCCGAGTCAGTTCCAGGGCAGCTGGATCGGAAGTCAAACTCCGTCGAGTGGGTCAGAGCTGCTGCTGCGTAAGGGCTTCGCGCTGGACAGTGGGGTGATCACCAGGGCGCGCCTGTACGTCGCAGGGCTCAGCTACCCCTACCTGTTCGTCAATGGGCATCCCGTTAGCGATCACGTGCTCGACACGGCGTTCACTACCTACAACAAGACCGTGGACTACAACACATACGACGCCACATCTCTGTTGCACCCGGGGGGTGATGCGATCGCAGTGAGTCTGGGCAACGGCTTCTACGCCGGCGGAGCGGACGACTATCCGACCAGTGGCGAGCCCTGGCAGCCGGGCCAGCCGACGCTGAAACTCGAACTCGATGTGTGGTACGCCAACGGCGCGTCGACGCGTGTACTGAGTGACGCCTCATGGAAGGTCTCGACGACCGGTCCCACGACGGCCAACTCGCCGGCGGTTGAAACATATGACGCTCGCCTGGAGAAGCCAGGGTGGACGCGAGCCGGCTACAACGACAGCGGTTGGGCCAATGCCGCGGTGCTGCCCGGTGCGGACACGGTTCCGTCGTACACCGGGACGCCCACCGCGAACTGGATCTGGAACACGGCGGGTGCAACCAGCAGCACAGCGGTCGGGACGGTCTACCTGCGCAAGACGTTCACGGTCGCCAATCCGTCATCCATCTCTAGCGCCGTGCTGCGTGTCAACGCCGACGACGGCCACCAGACCTACGTGAACGGGAAGCTGGTCTCGAGTTCCCCGGCCGATGTCGTCAACGGGTGGCAGACATCGCAGGTCAGCGACATCAAGTCGCTGCTCGTGCCGGGTACGAACGTGATCGCGATCGCGGGCACCTCGCTGGCGCCCAACGCGAGCAGTGTCATCGCCGTCGCGCAGCTCGACGCGACCCGGATCGTCACCGACGGGACCTGGAAGGCTCTTCCCGGGACGCCCGCTTCGCCGCCCGCCGGCTGGAACACGATCGGCTTCGACGACTCGTCGTGGCCTGCCGCGATAGCTCAGGGCCCGCTCGGCATCGGACCGTGGGGCACCAGCGTCGGCGCCCTGACGGCGCCGGCCGGAGTGCTTCGGGCACAACTGATCCCACCGATCGAGAGGACCGCGACGATCGATCCGGTCAAGGTCACCAGCCTGCCCGGGGTGAACGTGCCGGTCCCCTCGTACACCGGGACGCCCACTGCCGACTGGATCTGGAACACCACAGGTGCGAGCAACAGCGCGCCGCAGGGAAATATCTTCATGCGCAAGACGTTCACGGTCGCGGATCCGTCGTCCATCTCGAGTGCGGTGCTGCGCGTCAACGCCGATGACGGCCACCAGACCTACGTGAACGGGAAGCTCGTCTCGAGCGCGCCGGGCACCGTGACCAACGAGTGGCAGACGTCGCAGGTCAGCGACATCAAGTCACTGCTCGTTGCGGGTACGAACGTGATCGCGATCGAGGGCATCGCGCTCGACACCAGCCCAGCCAGTGTCATCGCCGCCGCGCAACTCGACACGACCCGGATCGTGACGGACGGATCCTGGAAGGCGCTTTCCGGAACGCCGGCTTCGCCGCCGGCCGGCTGGACCACGGCCGGCTTCGACGACTCGTCGTGGCCCGCGGCGATAGTGCAGGCCCCGTACGGCAGCGGTCCGTGGGGCACCAACGTCCAGAACCCGCCCGGCCCGTCGAAGGTCTACGACTTCGGCCTCATCACCTCCGGATGGGCGCGTATCACGATGCAGGGCGCTGCTGGCACCCACGTTCAGATCCAGTACTCCGAGCAGCTCAACCCGGACGGAACGGTTCAGAACGAGGGCGGCGGCAACCAGGCGGACACCTACATCCTCAAGGGAGGTGACCCGGAGACGTATGAGCCGAAGTACGGCTGGAAGGGCTACCGGTACGTACAGGTCTCGACCGCACCCGACACCGCACCTCCGAACATCCTGTCGGCCAGCGGTGTGGTGGTGCACACCGCACTGCCCACTTCGGGCGACTTCAGCAGCTCGAGCGACCTGCTGAACCGCATGCATCTCGCCATGCGGAACACGATCCTCAACAACCAGTACTCCTATGGCAGCGATACGCCGGTGTACGAGAAGGGCGGCTGGACCAACGACAACGGCGACTTCGCCACCTCGGAGATGGCGAACTTCGATGCGGCGGCCTACTACGACCACATGATGCAGAACTTCGACGATATGCAGGATCCGGCCGGCAACATCGGCTGGCTCGTGCCGGCGTCCCCGGGCAGCGACAACGTCGATCCGCTGTGGGGCGGCTCGTTCCTGCTGATCGAATACGGCATGTTCCAGCAGTACGACGACCTCGCCGTGATCAGCCGCGACTACAGCAACATGGCGGCCTACGTGGATGACCTGGCCAACCAGATCGCGCCGTCCGGCTACATCTACCAGGGACAGACGTGGGGAGACTGGGTCGTTCCCAGCAACGGCAACCCGCCCTCGAGCCAAATGCTCGGCAGCATGTTCCTCTACCGCGAGGCCAAAGACCTGGCCATCATGGCCGGCGCGATCGGCAAGTCCGCCGGCGAGAGCAAGTACAGCAGTCTCGCGGCGACCATCCGCACGGCGGTCAACAACGAGTTCTACGACTCCGCCGGCCATGCCTACCGCGACCCGCTCGGGCTGGTCTCGCACGCGACGGGCGGGCCGAGCGGCCCCATCACCTCCACCGCCTACGACCAGACGGCCAACGTGTTCGGCCTCGCGTTCGGCCTTGCTCCGGACGGCGACGGGCCGGCGATCGCGGACGGCCTCGCCGCGAATGTGACCGCGCAAGGCAACCACCTGTCCACCGGCGCGAACGGATCGAAGTACATCCTTCCGATGCTGACGGACGCTGGCTACGGTGACCTCGCCTACAAGGTCGCCACCAATCCGACGGCGCCCGGCTGGGGGCAGTGGTTCCTGCAGTGCGGTGCCACCACCATGTGGGAGGCGTGGGAGGACGCTTCGTGCAACTCGGCCCGCTCGCGCGACCATGCCTTCATGGGAACCGTGGATGACTGGCTGTTCTCGGGCGTCGCCGGGATCCAGGCCACCGCGCCCGGCTTCCGGACGGTCTCGATCAAGCCGAGCCCGGTTGGTGACCTGACTTCCGCGTCAGGCTACGAGACCACGCCACTAGGGCGCGTGAGCTCGAACTGGACCCGCTCCGGGAAGAGCTTTGCGCTCACGGTCCAGGTCCCGGTTGGCTCACAGGCATCGGTGTGCGTCCCGGCCACCAACACCGGGTCGGTCACGGAGAGCGGAGACCCGATCGGCAGCGCCACCGGAGTGAACGTGATCGGCATGCAGGGTTCCTGCCTGCAACTGCAGGTCGGGTCCGGAACCTACAGCTTCCATTCGACCGTGCCGTAGCTCTTGGCACTGCCGGATCGGTCGTACGTGCCGAATGGGGAATTCGCATCAACCTCGAACGACGCCGTTGAGCCGAGCTGCCTGTCGGGTGAGGTGATCGCGCTCGGCGACGTTGGTGGCAGCGCCGGCCGCGTCGCCGTAGAGCCGAGCCGCGAGCGCGAGGTCGCCGGCCCGCTCCCGGAGGTATGCCTCGACAGCCGGGTACCTGGGAACCGCCCGATCCACCTGTTCGAGTGCGGCCAGACCGGCCTGCGCGCCGTCCGCCTCACCCACTGCGACGGCGCGGTTCAGACGGACGACGGGGTTGTCCGTGAGACGGTCGAGCTCGTCGTACCACTCCACGATCTGCACCCAGTCGGTCTCGTCCACCGTCTGCGCGTCGGCGTGCAGGGCGGCGATCGCGGCCTGCACCTGGTACTCGCCGCGTCGGTCGCGCGCCAGCGCCGCCTGCAGGATCGCCACGCCCTCGGCGATCAGTTCGGTGTCCCACCGGGACCGGTCCTGTTCCGCGAGCGGGACGAGGGCGCCGTCGGGTGTCGTCCGCGCGGCGCGGCGTGCATGGTGCAGCAGCATCAGCGCGTGCAGACCGGACGCCTCCTCGTCGTCGGTCATCGATCTCACCTGGCGGGTCAGCCGGATCGCCTCGTCGGCGAGGTCGACCTCGCCGCTGTAGCCCTCGTTGAAGACCAGATAGAGCACCCGTAAGACGGTGGCCAGGTCTCCGGGTTCCTCGAAGCGCACGCCCGACACGGTGCGTTTGGCCCGGCTGATGCGCTGGGCCATGGTTGCCTCGGGCACCAGGTACGCCTCCGCGATCTGGCGCGTCGTCAGACCGCCCACTGCGCGCAGTGTGAGCGCCACCGCGGAGGCCGGCGTGAGCGAAGGGTTCGCGCACAGGAAGTACAGCTGCAGAGTGTCAGCCGTGTCCTCGGTCGGGCCTGGCGGTGGCTCGGCCGCGACCCGGGCCTCGCGGGCGAGCCGAGAACTCTCTGCCCGGGTCGCGTCCAGGAACTTGCGCCAGGCGGCCGTGATCAACCAGCCTTTCGGATCCGCGGGCGGATCGGTCGGCCACGTGGCCAGCGCCCGCAGCAGCGCGTCCTGCACGGCGTCCTCGGCCGTCGCGAAGTCGGCGCCGCGACGGACGAGGACACCGGTAACCGCGGGAATCAGCTCCCGCAGCAGGGTTTCGTTCACTCGGCTCCTCGTCCCTCGTCGCCGCGGAGACGTCCTGTGCCTCTTGGTTCGCTCGCAAGCTCGCTCACTCGGCGACGGTGGGCGCGGAGCCGTAGAACGGACGTACCTCCAGCCATTCGCAGATCGGCTTGCCACCCGGGCCCGGCGCGGCCGAGTACGCGCCGGCCACCTCGACGGCTCGCTCGTAGGTCTCCACGTCGATGATCAGCCAGCCGGCGATCAGGTCTTTGGTCTCCGCGAACGGGCCGTCGGTGACCGGCGGCCGGCCCTCGCCGCCGTAACGGACGAACGTGCCCTCCGGCGACAGCGCCTGGTGGCTCACGAACTCGCCCGTCTCCTGCAACCTGGTCGCGAAGTCGCGCATCCACTGGATGTGCGCGTCGACCTCCGCCGGCGCCCACTGGTCCATCGGGTCGATGTCCACGACGGGAGGCGGACCGCCGCGGTAGTGCTTGAGCACCAGGTACTTGGCCATGAGTGTCTCCTTCGGTACGGCGCGACCATTGTGGCCGCGTACGCACCGGAGACGACGCGGGCCGGGGTTTCTCGACATCGGTCTGACCCGCACGCAGCGATCAAACAGAATCCAACAGTCAGACTCCGCAGTTCCAACAAAGTCTTGCGTAAAGCATCGCAGTGCTACATAGTGTGCACCGCCGAGTTGCGCGGTTGCGGCCGGTTCCCACTGCTTGTCGGGTTGAGAGGGTCGATGACCGGTCGTCGAGGTACTTCTGGTTTGTCCCGCGTAGGCATTTCGGTGCTGATCGCATCCGTCGCAATGGTCGCCGGCGTGGTGGCGGCGCCGCCGTCCGGGGCCAGCGCGACCGCGGCGATCACCATCGATCCGGCAGATACCGGCCGGGTGTTCGACGGGGTCGGCGCGATCAGCGGCGGAGGCGGCAACACCCGCCTGCTGATTGACTACCCGGCGGCGCAGCGCGACGAGATCCTGGACTACCTGTTCAAACCGGGATACGGCGCGTCGTTGCAGATCCTCAAGCTGGAGATCGGCGGTGATGCCAACTCGACCGACGGCGCCGAGCCGAGCGTCGAGCACAGCAAGGGCGTGGTGAACTGCAATGCCGGCTACGAGTTCTGGCTGGCCGAACAGGCCAAGCAGCGCAACCCGAACATCAAGCTGTACGGGTTGGCCTGGGCGGCGCCGGGCTGGATCGGCAACGGCAACTTCTGGTCCCAGGACATGATCGACTACCTGATGACCTGGCTGGGCTGCGCCGCGTCGCACGGCCTGACGATCGACTACCTGGGCGGCTGGAACGAGAAGGGGCACAACATCGGGTGGTACGAGACGCTGCATGCCACCCTGGCCGACAAGCACTATCCGACCAAGGTCGTTGGTGACGACTCCGGATGGGGTACCGCCGACGACATGGTGGACGACCCCGACTTCGCCAAGGCGGTGGACATCCTCGGCGCGCACTACTCGTGCCAGGGCGGCGACGGCGGCAACGCAGACTCGTGCTCGTCGTCGAGCAACGCCGTCGCCACCGGCAAGCCGCTGTGGGACAGCGAGCAGGGATCGCAGGACTACAACACCGGCGCCGGCCCGCTGATCCGTGCGATCACCCGTGGCTACATCGACGCGAAGATGACCGCGTTGCTGAACTGGCCGCTGATCGCCGCGATCACCCCGAACCTGCCGTTCGCGACGACCGGCCTGATGGTCGCCGGCCAGCCCTGGTCGGGCAACTACGGCGTCGGCAAGAACACGTGGGTCACCGCGCAGGTCACCCAATTCGCGCAGCCAGGCTGGCAGTTCCTCGACGCGGCGAGCGGCTATCTCGGCAACGACCGGACCAACGGCAGCTACGTCAGCCTCAGGTCGCCCGACTCGGCGAACTTCAGCACCATCGTCGAGACCACGACCGCCACGCAGGCGTCGACGGCGACGTTCACCGTGCGCGGTGCGCCGGCCGGCAAGCCCGTACACGTGTGGGCGACGAACCTGAACTCCGCCGACGACGCCGACCAGTTCGTGCACCTCGGCGACGTGACCCTCGACGGTTCGAGCGCGTTCGGCTACACGCTCCAGCCCGGGTTCGTCTACACGTTCAGCACGGTGGACGGAGCCGGCCGCGGGCACACCAGCAGCCCGTCCCCGCATGCTCTCGCGCTTCCGTACAGCGACACCTTCGACCACTACGGCTCCGGGCAGGAGGCTCGCTACGTCTCGGACATGCAGGGAGCGTTCGAGGTGCAGAACTGCGCGGCCGGCCGGCACGGGATGTGCCTGCAGCA
>WNGI01004071.1_pt1 | contig 31101 bp, 26 predicted proteins | sample 5400621 | NCBI WGS metagenome assembly WNGI01 (sample SAMN13153374, study PRJNA577476) | soil metagenome | isolation source: 20 cm soil or saprolite under Garry oak tree replicate 1 | place: USA:California | collected 2016-06-15
AACGGCACCAGCAGCGACATCACGAAGATGCGCGCCGAGGGTGCCAGCGACGCCTCGCACAACCCGGCCGGCCACCGCTACCTCGTCCTGCTCGACATCGGCGGGCAGGGCAACTACGGCGGCAAGTGGGGAGTGGTGCTCTCAGCGACGTCGCGTTACGTCAGCAACGCCGCGCTGGTCAAGGCGGTCGATGCCTACACCGACGGATACCGCAGCAAGCAGCGACTGGGTGCCCCGGTCACGATCGCCATCGGCGCCAACAACGACATGACCGTGAACTCCTCGACGGGCGCCATCTGGGCGCACCAGGTCGTCAACCCGGTGGCCGCGCACGCCGCGGGGCGTTCCGGGATGAGCATCGCCGGAGCGAACGACATCGAGCCGGGATTCCGCGCCGACGCCGCGCATTCACGCGCCTGGCTCAGCGGCTACCTGCACGCCACGTCCCGCAAGTTCGTCTTCAACGGATCGGCGGACGGCTGCAACTGGACGACGGTCCGCGGGCGCTGCAACAACGGCTGGACGGCCGCGGACATGTACTACCTCAGCGGCGGTGCATCGCCGAGCCGCATCGCGAGCCTGCCGCAGATCTACAACCACACCATGGCCCAGCAGTGGAAGTACATCTCGCTGACCGGCGTGGTCAACAAGCATCCGCGAGTGAAGTTCGGCGGCCCGTTGACCGAGTTGACCGCCTGCCAGCAGGCCGGTAGCTGCGGCAGCATGGGCGGGCACACCGCGTGGAACACCCTGTGGAGCGCGATCCGGTCCGATGCCCGGACCTCGCAGGGCAGCCTGCCGTACTCGACCGACCTGCGAATCAACTGATGCGTCGGTCCGCCTGGCTGATCGTTGCGCTGCCGCTCGTGGTGGCGACGGCCTGCACCTCGCCGAAGACGCCCTCGCGCCCGACGCCGTCCGCGCCGCCGGCGACGTCGGCCTCGTCATCCTCGAGCACCCCGTCGAGCGACGTCGAGACCGGCATCGAGGAGTCGCTGACGCCTACGCCGTCGGCCAGCGCGACGCCGGCTGGGCCGCCGGCCTGCCTGGCCAAGAACGTGCGCGTGGACGTCCTGCCCGGATCCGGGGCCGCCGGCCGCCAGTTCGCATCGATCTCGTTCGCCAACACCGGACCCGCGACGTGCGCCATGTCGGGCGCACCGCAGGTGACGCTGCTGCTCGCAGGCACTGTGCTCGGCAAGCCTGCGGTCGCGTCGGCCAGGGCGGCGCGGGTCGTGATGCTCGCGCCGGGCAAGGCGGCCGACACGACGCTGACCGGGTTCTCGACGTGCAACGCCAAGAACTCCGACGCCGTGCGGGTCGCTCCGCCCGGCCAGACGCAGACCGTCGACATGCCGCTCGAACTGCGCGGCTGCCCGCTGCAGGTCGACCCGGTGTCGGCCATGACCGGCTGAGCCTGCCGACGCCGATCGCGGCATCGTTAAGCTGACCGTCCGTGAGCTACGTTGCCGCGGACGACCGCTACCGATCGACGACCTATCGACGCTGCGGCCGAAGCGGTGTCCAGTTGCCACTGATCTCGTTGGGCCTGTGGCACAACTTCGGCGACGACCGGTCGATCGACACCCAGCGCGCGATCCTGCGCCGGGCGTTCGACCTCGGCGTCACGCACTTCGACCTCGCCAACAACTACGGCCCGCCCTACGGCAGCGCCGAGACGAACTTCGGGCGGATCATGCGCGAGGACTTCGCGCCGTATCGCGACGAGCTGTTCGTCTCGACCAAGGCCGGCTACGACATGTGGCCCGGCCCGTACGGCGAATGGGGTTCGCGCAAGTACCTACTAGCCAGCCTCGACCAGTCGCTGTCGCGGATGGGGCTCGACTACGTCGACGTCTTCTACTCCCACCGCTTCGACCCGGACACCCCGCTCGAAGAGACGATGGGCGCGCTCGACACGGCCGTACGGTCCGGCCGCGCGCTGTACGCCGGTATCTCGTCCTACTCACCCGAGCGCACCGCGGAGGCGGCGCGCCTGTTGCGCGAGATGGGGATGCCGCTGCTCATCCACCAGCCGTCCTACTCGATGCTGAACCGGTGGATCGAGGGCGGCCTGCTCGACACGCTCGAGGCTGCAGGCGCCGGCTGCATCGCCTTCTCGCCGCTGGCCCAGGGGATGCTCACGTCCAAGTACCTGGACGGCGTTCCCGCCGAGTCGCGGATGGCCGAGAACTCGTCGCTGTCACGCGACTTGCTCAGCGAGCAGAACGTGGCGCACATCCGCGCGCTCGATGCGCTCGCCCGCGGGCGCGGCCAGTCGCTCGCGCAGATGGCGCTCGCGTGGTGCCTGCGCGATCCGCGGATGACGTCGATCGTGGCCGGTGCGAGCAGCGTGGCGCAGCTGGAGGAGAACTTGGGTGCCCTGCGCGCGCTGGACTTTTCGGCCGAGGAGCTCGCCGAGATCGACCGCTATGCCGTCGAGGGCGGCATCGACCTGTGGCAGCGCAGCAGCACGTCCTAGTTGGGGATGTGTCGCTGCAGCAGGCTGAGGTCGGCGGCACTGAGCCGGTCGCTGGACGTGTTGGCCTGGTGCCAGTACGGGTAGAGCAGCGGCATCGCGCTCACGTCGTCGAGGCGGGCCAGCTCGTCGGCGGTGAGCGCGACGTCCGCGGCAGCGAGGTTGTCGGCCAGCTGCTCCTCGGTGCGGGCGCCGACGATCACCGAAGTCACGCCAGGCTTTCCCATGATGTACGCCAACGCGATCTGCGCCGCTGAGACGCCGCGCGCTTCGCCGATCTCGACCAGCACGTCGATCGTGTCGTAGAGCTTGGCCTCGTCGTGGACGGGCGGCTCGTCCCACCCGGCGAACCTCCTCGTGCCTGCCGGGGCGCCGGCGTCGCGCCGGTACTTGCCGGACAGCAGGCCACCCGCCAGCGGGCTCCACACCAGGATGCCCAGCCCCTGGTCCAGCGAGAGCGGCACCAGCTCGTACTCGGCGTCGCGGGCCTGCAGCGTGTAGTGGATCTGCTGGCTGACGAACCGTGGCAGGCCGGCTCTGTCGGCAATACCCAGCGCCTTCATCAACTGCCACGCCGCGTAGTTCGACGCGCCGACGTAGCGCACCTTGCCCGACCGCACGAGCAGGTCGAGCGCGCCGAGCGTCTCTTCCAGCGGCGTCTGCCCGTCCCACTCGTGCACCTGGTAGAGGTCGACGTAATCCGTACCGAGCCGACGCAGGCTCGCCTCGCAGGCACGGATCACGTGATGCCGCGACAGGCCGGCGTCGTTGGGGCCCTCGCCCATCGGCATGCGCACCTTCGTCGCCAGCAGCACGTCGTCGCGCCTGCCGCCCAGCGCCTTGCCGACGATCTCCTCCGACACGCCGGCCGAGTAGACGTCGGCGGTGTCGATCAGGTTGACGCCGGCGTCCAGGCACATGCCGATCTGGCGCTGCGCACCGGCGACGTCGATCGTGCCGACCACGCTCGACCAGCCGACGCCGCCGTAGCCCATCGTGCCGAGCGTGAGAGCCGAAACGCGTAACCCCGATTTGCCGAGCTGCCGATATTCCATATCGGGAAAGCCTAGTGTTCTCAAGTCGTGGACCAATCGCCGCCTGAACGCAACCTGCGCCGCGCGGACTTCCCGGTACTGCGCGAGATCCCGACCCGCTGGGCCGACGACGACACGTACGGGCACGTCAACAACGTCGTGCACTACCTGATGTTCGACACGGCTGTGAATGCCTGGCTGATCGAGGCGTCCGGCGTCGACATCCGCGAGTTGGCCGCGGTCGGTCTCGTCGTCGAGACGTCGTGCCGCTACTTCGCCGAGCTGCGCTTCCCGGTGGTGGTGACCGCGGGGCTGGCGCTCGAGCATCTGGGCACGTCGAGCGTCGTGTACCGGCTCGCGCTCTTCGGCGACGACGAGCAGCCTGCGGCGCTCGGCCGCTTCGTCCACGTCTATGCCGACCGCGTCACTCGCCGGCCGGTGCCGGTGCCGCCCGAGATCCGAGCCGCCCTGGCGAGTCTCGGCTAGAGATCGACGTAGATGTCCAGGCCGTCGACCTCGACGAAGCCCAGCCGGGCGTAGATCCGCGCGGCCTCGTCCGTGTCGGGGTGCAGGTGGGCGAGCTGGGCGCCCGCAGCGGACCCGCGGCCGAGCAGCCACTCGGTGACGGCGCTCGCGACGCCGCGCCGGCGCGCGTCCGGCAGCACCGCCAGGCCGCCGACGTAGAGCGCGGCGCCCGCGCGCCCGTCACTGCGCAGCGCGTAGCCGGTGCCTACGGGTTCGCTGTCGAGTTCGGCCAGCGCGACGTCGATGTGCTCGACATCCAGGTGCGGCTCGATCCACTTCCGCTCGAGCCCGGCGTCGGCGACCTCGAAGCCGATCACGTCGACGTGCAGCACCCCGTCGAGGTCCTCCGCCCGCGCCCGCCGGACTACGACGCCAGGCACGGGAGATGCGGCCACTCCGCCCCCGAGGGCGAGGCCCATCAGCCGCTTGCGGAACAGGAACCGGCCGTGCCGCCACGCGGCGCCCGCCGGCACCCGAACGCCCCACGGCACGCCGATCCCCGCGTACCACTCGCGCATCGCATCGACATCAGCCGCTGCAGGGTCGTCGACGTCCGCGTTGTTCCACTGTGGATGGTCGATGCCGCTCGCCATCAGGCGGGCCCCACGGACCGTCGTGACGCCACCGCCGAACGCCCGTCGCAGCGTGCCCTCCGCCTGCCACGCGTCCCCGTGCGCCGCCCGAACCTGCGCTGCCGTCACGATCATGCGACGGATCGTGCCAGCCGCCGTATGCGATCCCTACGCGGCGGTCCGACGGCGCGACTTGGCCGGACGCTCAGCGCGCGCCGCAGTGATATCGGCGCCGTCCAGTCCGAGCATGTCGGCGAGTATCCGGAACTCGTCGGCGTCAGTGGCACACGCGGCGACCACATACGCGGCCCGGCGACGACTGTCGGCGTGATGCGCTGCCTCGATCTCGGCTCGGGCTGCCTCCGAGTCCGACATCTTGCTGTCCCCCGATGCCCATGCGTCGATTCGGCTCGTCATGCATCAACTATTCCCGCTCGGTGGCGTCTGCTATCGGCGAACGGACGGCACGAACCTGCAGAGCAGGAGGTTGACTGCACATGACGTGCGAGTACCACGACGAGCGGGGTGTCGAGCGATGAGCAGCGACGATCCGCTGGACGCCTACTCGGCAACGGTGGTGCGGGTGGCCGAGACGGTCCTGCCGAGCATCGCCAGCCTGCACGTGCGCACCCGCCGTGGCCAGGGCGCCGGCAGCGCGAGCGTCATCACGTCCGACGGCTTCCTGCTCACGAGCGCCCACGTCGTCGAGGGGGCCGACGGCGCCGACGCGGCGTTCGCCGACGGAACCGAGGTCCATGCCGACGTGATCGGACGCGACCCGCTGTCTGACCTGGCCGTGCTGCGGGCCCGGGGCGACGTTCCGCCTGCGCTGACGCTCGGCGACGCGGCGCAGCTACGGGTCGGCCAGCTCGTCGTCGCGCTGGGCAACCCGCTGGGCCTCGCCGGCAGCGTCACGGCAGGCATCGTCTCGGCGCTCGGCCGCTCGCTGCCGACCCGGGCGGGGCGCGTCGTCGACGAGGTGATCCAGACCGACGCCGCGCTCAACCCCGGCAACAGCGGCGGCGCGCTCGCCGACAGCGAGGGACGGGTGGTCGGCGTGAACACCGCGGTGGCCGGCGTGGGGGTCGGCCTGGCGGTGCCGATCAACGACACGACGCGGCACATCATCACCACGCTGATGACGCAGGGACGCGTGCGCCGGGCATGGCTCGGCATCGCCGGCGCGCAATCCCCGCTCCCCCCGGCGCTTGCTGCGAAGGTCGGGCGGCGCAGCGGGCTGCGCGTCGCGCAGGTCATCGACGGCAGTCCCGCCGCGCACGCCGGGCTGCGGCTGGGCGACATCATGGTCTCTGTGAACGGCGAGGACGTCGTGACGAGCACCGCCCTGCAGCGGCTCATGGTCGAGGACGCGATCGGTCGCCGGCTCGAGATCACCGTGTGGCGCAACGGCGCGCTGGTCGACGTCATCGCCGTGCCGCGCGAACTCACCAGCGCATAAGGGCGTCGCATGACTGAGCCGAGCGCACAGGAACCACTGAGCGGCTGGGCCCCTCCGGCCCAGCCGCTCTGTGGTTCGGTCGGCTACTAGATGCTGTGCTGACCCGGCCTGCGGATGCCGATCGTGGCGCCGTAGAGCGCGGCACCCAGGCAAAGGCCGAGCAGACCGAACAGCCCGATCTTGGTCAGCGTCGTCGACGCACCGGTCGAGGCCAACTGCCCACCTGACCCGTTCGCCGCCGCGGTGCCACCGCCACCGGCGCCCGAGCCACTCGGCCCCTGCGCCGGGCCGGTGCCACCGGACTCCGAGCCCGACGGCGCTGGGCTCGTCGGGGCGATCGCTCCGGTGCCGGGCCCGACCGACGCCGTCGCGAGGTTGAGCCGGACCGCCGGGTCACCGATCAGGTCGATCCGCAGCGCACGCTCGGTGAACGTCCCCTGGCTGTTCTCCTGCACGTTGACGACCAGGTCGATCAGCTGCTGGAGCTGCTTGGCCATCGGGACGAACAGCGTGCTGGACAGGCTGTCGGCGCCCGAGCTGAGCGCGTCGGTCAGGGGCGCGAGCAGCATCTTGAGCGCCTTGGCGACCTCGCTGCCACCGACCGGCAGCGGCGAGCCGGTCAGGTTCAGCTTGTTGAACGCGACGGTGAGCTGCTCGCCGAGCTGCGTGAGCCCGTGGTTCAGTGCCTTCGGCAATGCCTCGGCGATGTAGGTGACCAGGTGGGTGTTCGGTGGCAGGTTGTTCAGGTCGAGGTTCAGCGTCGACTTGATCAGCTTGGCGACGTCGACGGTGAGCGACCCGTCGGTGAGGCTGCCGGTGATCGCGCCGTCGCCGAAGTTGACGTCGCCGAGCGACCCCAGGGCCTTCTTGAGACCGTCGACCGAGCTGTTGGTGCCGACCGCTTCCAGTGCGCCGACCGGCAGGCCCGCACCGGCGAGCTTCGAGATGAGGTCGGACACGCCCGGTACCTGGGCGGAGCCGCCGGACAGCAACTTGATCGCGTTGGCGAGCGCCGGGCTGGTGAGCTGCAGCTTCAGCGATGCGAGCTCGTAGTCGCCGGACTGCGCGCCGTTCTTGCCGGCCTTCTGGTCGGCCGTCGCCGCAAGGGCACCGACCGACGCCTTCACGTCGCCGAGCAGCTCGGCCAGCCCGCTCGCGCCGGCCAGGTCGAGCGTCGCGTCAGACTGCGGAGCACCGCCTCCGCCCAGCCCGACGGCGCCAGAGTTCGTGACCGCACCGGATGCGCCGTGCGCGCTGCCGTCGGGGTTGGCCTGCGCGTACTGGTTGGCCGCGCCCAGTTCGAGCACGCCGCCGCCTGGCAGCTGGAGACCGTCGGGCAGGTTGAGCAGCTGCTGGCTGAGCAGGCTGGCCGACAGGGAGTGCTGGTGTGTCACCGACGCCCCGCCGGTGTTCACCGCCGACTCGCCCTTGACGGCGACGAGGTTGTCGAGGTCCGAGCCACCGATCTCACCGGAGAGGAAGCGTCCGGCCGCCTGGGACACGGGCGCGGGTGAGGCGCCGGCGCCGCCACCCGGAATCATCGCGATGCCAATCCCGGCAACCAGTCCGGCGGCGACAATGGCGGAGCATCGACGAAGCGTTCGGGCATCAAAGGCCGGTGTACGCCGGCCTGTCGCGGACGATGGACGGCGTTGTGCCATTCTCCGGTCTCCTTGTTACGTCGAGTCGTCAATCAGATGCGACGCGCACCTAACAAGGCGAAACGAGCCACACAGAGATCCGTTACGCACACGATCTAGAAGTTCTCGTCGAAATCGACCGCTCCGGTAACGCCGAGTTGATAAGCCGAGACGCGCCGCTCGAAGAAGTTGGACAGCTCCTGGACGTCCTGCAGTTCCAGGAAGCCGAACGGGTTGGCCGAGCCGTACAGCGGCTCGATGCCGAGTTGGACCAGGCGCCGGTCAGCGACATGTTCCAGGTACGAGCGCATGTCCGTCACCGACATGCCGGACACGCCCTCGCCGAGCAGATCCTCGGCGAACTGCGCCTCGCAGTCGACCGCCTCGGCGACCATCTCGCGCACCTGCGCGACCAGGTCGCCGTCGAAGAGCTCCGGCTCCTCCTGTCGCACGGTGTCGACGACATCGAACGCGAACGCCATGTGCATCGACTCGTCGCGAAACACCCAATTCGTGCCGGACGCCAGTCCGTGCAGCAGGCCGCGCGAACGCAAGAAGTAGACGTAGGCGAACGCACCGTAGAAGAACAGCCCCTCGATGCAGGCGGCGAAGCAGATCAGGTTGAGCAGGAACGCCCGCCGGTCGGCTGCCGTCTCGAGCCGGTCGACGGAGTAGATCGAGTCGATCCACCGGTAGCAGAAGTCGGCCTTGCGCTTGATCGACGGGATGTTCTCGACGGCCGCGAACGCCTCGTTGCGCTCGCGCTCGTCGGCGACGTAGGTGTCGAGCAATGTCAGATAGAACTGGACGTGCACGGCCTCCTCGAACAGCTGCCTGCTGAGATACAGCCGGCCCTCGGGCGAGTTGACGTGCTGGTAGAGGTTCAGCACCAGGTTGTTGGCCACGATCGTGTCGCCCGTGGCGAAGAAGGCCACCAGCCGGCCGACCAGGTGGCGTTCGGCGGCTGACAGCCGGCCCAGATCCTTGAGGTCGCTGTGCAGGTCGACCTCGTCGACCGTCCAGGTGTTCTTGATCGCGTCACGGAACCGGTCGTAGAAGTGCGGGTACCGCATCGGCCGCAGCGTGAGGTCCATGCCCGGATCGAGCAACCGGGCGGTCACTGGCAGGCCTCGCAGGACTCGGGGTTCTCCAGGCTGCACGCGACCGCCTCGGCCTCGGGCGGCGCGCTTGCCGTGACCGTTGCTTGCTGGATGCGGGTGGCCGGCCGGGATCGCAGGTAATACGTCGTCTTCAGGCCGGACTTCCAGGCGTACAGGTACATCGAACTGAGCTTGCCGATCGACGGTGCGCCCAGGAAGAGGTTCAGCGACTGGCTCTGGTCGATGAACGGCGCCCGGGCGGCGGCGAGGTCGATCAGCGAGCGCTGCGGCAGCTCCCAGGCGGTGCGGAACAGCTCGCGGACGTCAGCCGGCAGCGCCTCGATGCCCTGCACCGACCCGTCGGCCCGCTTGATCGCGTCGCGTACCTCGGACGTCCACAGCCCGTGCGTCTTGAGCTCGCGCACCAGGGCACTGTTGATCTGCAGGAACTCGCCGCTCAGCGTCTCGCGCTTGAACAGGTTGGAAACCTGCGGCTCGATGCACTCGTAGCAGCCGGCGATCGAGGCAATCGTGGCGGTCGGCGCGATCGCGATGAGCAGTGAGTTGCGCAGGCCGGTCTGTTCAATACGTCGGCGTACGGTTGCCCACCGCTCGGCCTGCGTCGGCTCGACGCCCCACAGGTCGGGTTGCAACCGGCCGCTCGCCGCGCGCGTCTCGGCGAACGCGGGGTGCGGCCCTGACGCTTCGGCCAACGCCGCCGAGGTCTCCAAAGCCGTCAGGTACATCTCCTCTGCGATACGCGTCGACAGTTCGCGCGCGGCGTCGGAGTCGAATGGCAGGCGCAGCGCGAAGAAGACGTCCTGCAGGCCCATGACGCCGAGTCCGACCGGTCGCCACCGCGGGTTGGACGCCGCCGCCTGCTCGCTCGGGTAGAAGTTGATGTCGATGACGCGGTCGAGGAACGTCACTGCCATGCGCACCGTCTCGCGCAGCTTGGCCCAGTCGATCTCCGCGCCGTCGAGGTGCGCCGCGACGTTTACCGAGCCCAGGTTGCACACCGCGGTCTCGGCGTCCGAGGACACCTCGACGATCTCCGTGCACAGGTTCGACAGGTGCACCACTGCGTCTCCAGCGCCCTGGCGGTCGCTGGTCTGGTTGCACAGCCGGTTGGACGCGTCCTTGAACGTCATCCAGCCGTTGCCGGTCTGCGCGAGGGTTCGCATCATCCGGCCGTACAGGTCGCGGGCCTTGATCTGACGGACGAAGCGACCCTCGGCCTCCGCCGCGCGGTAGGCAGCGTCGAACGCCGGCCCCCACAGGTCGGGCAGCTCGGGAACCTCGTCCGGATCGAACAGCGACCACAGCTCGTCGGCCTCGACGCGACGCATGAACTCGTCCGGTATCCAGTTGGCCAGGTTGAGGTTGTGCGCGCGGCGGGCGTCCTCGCCGGTGTTGTCGCGCAGTTCCAGGAACTCCTCGACGTCGGGATGCCACGGCTCGAGGTACACGCAGGCGGCGCCCTTGCGGCGTCCACCCTGGTTCACCGCGGCGACGGACGAGTCCAGCGTGCGCAACCACGGGACGATGCCGTTCGACTTGCCGTTCGTCCCGCGGATCAGCGCCCCACGCGAACGCACGCGCGACCAGGAAATGCCTATGCCACCGGCGAATTTCGACAGCCGGGCCACCTGCGCGTACCGGTCGTAGATCGAGTCCAGCTCGTCGCGCGGCGAGTCGACCAGGTAGCACGATGACATCTGGGTGTGCTGCGTCCCGGAGTTGAACAGCGTCGGGCTCGACGGAAGGTAGGCCAGCGACGACATGAGCCGGTAGAAGCCGATCGCCTCTGCCGGCGTCGTCGACAGCCCGCACGCGACTCGCAGCATGAAGTACTGCGGCGTCTCGATCACCAGCCGGCCCGACGGGTGGCGCAGCAGGTAGCGGTCATAGACCGTGCGCAATCCGAAGTACTCGAACCGTCTGTCACCAGACGCGTCAACTGCATCATCCAATTTACGCGCGTTGTCCTTGACGAATTCGGCGGTCGCGTCGCCGATGAGGCCCTCGGCCTGGCCCAGCGAGACGGCCTGGCTGAACGACGCGATGCCCTGCCCGCGCACCTCCTTGTCGATGTAGCCGGCGAGCAGGCCGGCTGCCAGCCGCGAGTACTGCGGCTCCTCGCCGATCATCTCGGCCGCCGTCTGGATCGACAGGCGGTCGAGCTCGGCAGTGGTGGCACCGTCGTAGAGGCCGCTGATCGTCTTGGTGGCGACGCGCAGCGGGTCGACGTCGTCCAGCCCGCCGGCCCAGCGCTCGACGGCGCGGACGATCTTGTTCACGTCGACCGGCTCGGCGTCGCCGTTGCGCTTGCGGACCTGCATCTGGCTACGCCGGGGCGGCGCCGCGTTCTCCGTGACCGTCATGGCTCTCTCCTCGCGAGCTCGGGCCGATGCCGCGTGCGGGTGCACGCGGCGCTGGCAGGTCTTCGGACTCGCGGGCATCCGGATATCTCCGGTCCTAGTAGCCGTCGCTTCCCAGGCTGATCAGGCCCAGTGCTGTTCCTGTTCGCGCGGCCGCGAAAAGGTGACGGCGTTCGTTCCCACTCACCGCTGCGGGGCAGTCCCGGACTCGCACCGGGTTCCCTGTTGCCTCGGCGCCCCGATAACCCTTGGTGGGCTCAGCGCGCCGAACCAGCTGCAGGAGACACCATATGTAGGGTCGCCGACAAAGTGGCGCAACCACATGTCGTGGCGGCGTGTCGCGGTGCCAATCAGCGCGGGACGCCGCGCCAGCCGTCCGGATCGACGTCGCCGGGCACCGGTCCGGCCGGGTCGTAGGCCCCGCGGGTGAGGACGAACGTGCCGATGTCCAGATGCGTGACGGTGCCGTCGGCGTCGCGGATCACGCGCAGCGTCTCGCCGGTGTAGTACGCGTCGAGCCCCGTCCAGGTGCCGTCGTGCTCGGCGCGGAATCTCGACGCCCGGCCGCTTGTGCTGAGCGGCTTGATCTCCAGGCCACGGTCGGCGCGCAGGTACAGCGCGAACGGATTCGCTCCCCAGTACCAGAGCCCGGTCAACGCAAGGAGCTGCGGATCGACGTCGGCGTCGCGGGCTGGTTGCCACGGCTCGGGAATCGGCGGCTCGTGCTCGGCGACGATCCGGATCAGGTCAGCCGCGATGGTGCCGATCAACGGACCGGACGTGGCGTTGGCCATCGCCAGGCCGGCGAGGCGTTCCTCGACGCTGACCCAGACCGTCGCGACGAAGCCAGGCATCGACCCGGTGTGTCCGCTGAGCATCCGCCCGTCGGTTCGAAGCAGTTGCAGGCCGAGCCCGTAGCCGCCCTTCCATGCGTCGTCGTCAATCGGCGAGGCCGGTCGGCGCATCTCGGCCAGCGTGTCAGCGCCGAGCACGGTGTGAAGGCCGCCCAGCGACAGAGGTCGTCAGCGGTCGACCAGAGCTGGCCGGCCGGAGCCATCGCGCGCGCGTCCTCGGCCGGCTCGGGCAGCAGGACGTCTGCCCACGGGTGCACCGCCCAGCCGCGCGCGTGCGGAGCCTGCGGCATCAGCGTGGTCCGCGTCATCGCGAGCGGTTCGAGCACCTCGCGTTGCAGCACCACGCCCCACGGCTCGCCACGCAGCCGTTCGACCAATGCGCCGAGCACGCCGTAGCCCGGATTCGAGTAGTGGAACTGGCGCCCGGCAGGCAGCCGCATCGGCTGCTGGCCCAGCGCCTCGCCGATGTCGGCCTGGCCTGGCGTGCGCTCCCACCACGGTCCCGCAGACTCCGATGCCAGGCCGGACGTGTGCGCGAGCAGCTCGGCGATGCGCAGATCGCCGACGGCCATGCCAGGCAGGTGCGCGCCGAGCGGGTCGGCGAGATCGAGGCGTCCCTCGTCGCGCAGCCGCATGACGAGCACCGCGACGAACGTCTTGGAGATCGATCCGATGCGGTACTGCGTGTCAGACGTCGGCTCGCTGCCGTCGACGTCGCCGCGCGTGGCGATCCAGACGGGCGCACCGTCGCGGACGACCGCGCCGACCAGGCTGGGCGCCCGGCCGGCTGCCTGCCCGGTTGCGATGCGGTGCAGCAGGGCCTGGCGGGTGGCGGCAAACAACTCATCGGCCATGGGCTGAACCTAAGTGATCGACGAAAACCCTTTGCCGCGGCCTTCGCCTCGCTGGGACCGTGTAACTCATGCCGCTCGACATCGTGCCGATCGATCCGCTGAATCCAGCGGACGACGAGCTGTTCGTCGCGTGGCTCGCGGTGCACGAAGCGGCCGCACGCGAGGCCTACGGCGAGCGGCGCGCTGTGTGGTCCGCGGACGAGATCCGCGCGTTCTACGTCGACCAGCAAGACGAGCGCCGAACTGCCTGGGCCGCCGTGGTCGACGGCGCCGTCGTCGGCCATCTCGAGCTACAGATCCCGCTGGCCGACAACACCCATCGCGCCGCCGTCGAGATCCTGGTGCATCCCGAGTCGCGGCGGCGCGGCATCGGCAGTGCGCTGCTGGACGTGGCCGAGCGCGCGGCACGCACCGAGCGACGTGAGGTCATGGGCGCCGAGTCGGACGTGGCCACCGACCGCGACGACCCGGCGGCAGGTTTCGCCGCGCGGCACGGCTACACCGCGGAACAGACCGAGCTGCGCAGCGATCTCGAACTGCCGATTGCCGACGGCGTGCTCGCCGCGACGACCGCCGAGACTGACGAGCACGCGTCCGGCTACGAGGTGCTGACGTCCTGGGACGGCATCCCGGACGAGTGGCTTGCCGACCGCGCCGAGCTGTCGCGCCGGATGAGCACCGACGTGCCGCTCGGCGGCCTCGCGATCACCGAGGAGAACTGGGACGCCGAGCGGGTGCGGCGGAACTTCGCGACCGCCCGTGCGCAGGGCCGGCGCGTGGTCGAGTCAGTCGTGCGCCACACCGCGACCGGGCGGCTGGTCGGCTACACGACGCTCGCCGTCGCGTCCCACACCCCGCATCTCGCCTACCAGTGGGACACCCTCGTGCTGCACGAGCACCGAGGTCGCCGGCTCGGCCTGCTGTTGAAGGCCGCGAACCTGCGCGCCTTGACGGCAGGTCTGCCGGGCGTCCGCCGGGTCGCGACCTGGAATGCGCGCGAGAACGAGCCGATGCTGCGGGTCAACCGCGCGCTGGGCTTCGAGGTCGTCGGACGGCTCACCGAATGGCAGCGAAAGCTCGACTGACTTGGCGACTCACAGCGTTCACGGCGACGAGGTGACTGTCAGGTGAACCTTCGCCAGTGCGTTCTCGGCGGCCTGCTCGACCAGGCCGTAGTCGATGACCCCGCCGGACGCGCCCAGCTGCGCGACCGCGGCCTGCAACGCGGTGATCCTCGCCAGCGCGGCGTTCGCGGTTGCCCGCGCGTCGTTCGCGTACGCCTCGGCCTTGAGCAGCCGAGTGCGGGCGGGCTCGGCCAGCCCGTCGTTGACGAGCGTGTTCACGATCGGCTCGTCCCAGATCAGGTTCACGTCAGCACTGGTCAAAGGCATGTCTTCTCCCCTTAGGGTTTGCAGCCACGACCCGTACGGGACGCGGAGGATGTCGTTGTAGTCGGTGCCCGGGAACTCCGAACCGCCGTGCTGGTAGACGTTCGCGCGCGTCGATACCCTGCTGTGCGACCAGGCGATCGTCTGCACCGCGTGCCTGGCGGCGTGCTCAGCCAGTGCGGCGTCAACCACGTAGATCGACCCGTACACGCCAGTCGCGTATTCACCGGAGAGGCCGTCGGTGACGCCGCCGAGGTAGTCGCGCACCACCTGGGGGTACGTGCCCACAGTGTCGTAGTCGATCGCCGCGAAGATCGTCATCCCCGCCGGGGCCTTCAGGATCCGGTGCGCGTAATCGGCCCACTGCCTGCCCTGCGCCAGGCCCCGGGCGTAGCCCTTCCGCGCGGCGCCGGCCTCGTCCTCACCGTGGATCCCGATGTCGAGGCCGGCATGCAGAATCTGGTCCCGCTCCGCCGGGGTGAGCCGCTTGCCCGGCAGGCCCGCCTCCGCGCCGTCGGAGCAGACGTACCGAAAGGCGGCGCTGTAGCCGTGCGCCTTCACCTGAGCCAGCGGCGGTCGAGCCTGCGACCAGTCCAACAGCTTCCCGAGTGCCATCCACTTCTCCCCGATCGGTGACGCGCTGCTGCGGCAAGCTATACCCGGCGGTGCGAGCTCAGATCAGCGCGCTCAGATCAGGCGGTACGTCCACGGCGTTTTCGCGCAATGCGTCGAGCGGGACGACCTCGAGGGCGCGCTCATGCGTGGCGGCGAGGACGACCGGCGCGGGCGCCCCGTCCTCGTACGCCTCCAGCCAACGGGCGGCGACGACACACCAGCGGTCGCCCGGCTGCAGCCCGGGAAATCGATACTCGGGCCGGGGGGTCACGAGGTCGTTGCCGACTCGCTGCTGGTGGGCGAGGAACTCGGCGGTGACCACCGCGCACACCGTGTGGCTGCCGAGGTCATCCGGTCCCGTGCTGCAACACCCGTCGCGGTAGAAGCCGGTCACCGGATCGGTGCCGCACGGCTCCAGCGGACCACCCAGCACGTTCTGCTCGTCCGTCACGAGCCCAGTGTGCCCAGTCGTTGGCGAACCAGGAAGTCGCGCTCGGCTCCGTTGCCGACCAGAGCCAGCGCGTCGTCGTAGGCGCGGACGGCCTCGTCGGTGCGGCCGAGGCGGCGGAGCAGGTCCGCGCGGATCGCCGGTAGCAGGTGGTGGCGCGCCAGGGCCTCGTCCAGTCCTTCGAGGACGGCCAGACCCGCAGCCGGTCCCTCGCACTCGGCCACCGCGACGGCGCGGTTCATCCGCACGACCGGCGAGGCGGTGCGCTCCTCGAGCACGCGGTACAGCTCGGCGATGGCCGGCCAGTCGGTGACGTCGCCAGTCGCGGCGACGGCGTGCTCGGCGGCGATTGCGGCCTGGATGGCGTACGGCCCGGCGCCCGATCGGACCACGCGCGAGGTCAGCCCGAGCCCCTCGGCGATCTCGTCCAGCTGCCAGCGGCGACGGTCCTGGTCGGCGAGCCGGACGAGCTGACCACCGTCGACACGCGCGGAACGGCGGGCATTGTGCAGCAGCATCAGAGCGAGCAGCGCACTCGATTCGGGATCGGACGGCATGAGGGCGACGAGCATCCGGCCGAGGTGGATCGCCTCGGCGCAGACCTCGACGCGGACCAGCCGGTCGCCGTCCGTCGCCGCATAGCCCTCGGTGAAGATCGCGTAGACGACCGTGTGGACGCCCTGCAGCCGCTCGGCCAGATCGTTCGGACCGGGCACCCGGTACGGGATGCCGGCCGCCGCGATCTTCTTCTTCGCGCGGGTGATCCGGGCGGCCATCGTCGGTTCGGAGACGAGGAACAGCCGGGCGATCTGTGCCGTCGTCAGGCCGGCGACGAGGCGCAGCGTCAGCGCGACGCGGGCGGAGAGATCCAGAGCGGGATGCGCGCAGGTGAAGATCAGGCGCAGCCGCTCGTCAGGGAACATGTCCGGCTCGACGTCGTCGGGCGTCTGGTCGACGACGAGCAGCGGCAGCCGGCGGGCAAGCGCAGCCTGTCGGCGCAGGTCGTCGATCGCCCGGCGCCGTGCGGCAGTCAGCAGCCAAGCGGCCGGATTGCGCGGCGGCGAATCGCCCCACGCACGCGACGCTGCCGAGAACGCCTCCTGCAGGGCGTCCTCGGCGAGATCGATGTCGCGCAGCTCGCGAGCCAGCAGCGCGAGCAGCCGTGCCCAGTGCTCGCGGTAGGCGGTCTCTATGCCAGCGGCCACGCTCTGATCGTGCCATCAGTCGCCGCCGGGTCGGGTCACATCTCCAGCAGCGGGCGTACCTCGACCCGCAGCCCGGGGTTGTGCGGAATCTGCCGCGCGTAGCCGAGCGCCTTGTCCAGGTCGGGCGCCTCGATGACGTAGAAGCCGCCGATCTGCTCGCGTCCCTCGGCGAACGGACCGTCGGTGAGCACGCCGTCGGCGAGCGTCGTGGCGTTGGCGGATCGGACCAGTTGCGCGCCGTAGACGTACGCGCCGTCAGCGCCGATCATGGCGGCGAACTTCCCATGCTCCTCGAGGATGCGCTGCCGCTCCGATTCGGGCATCGCGTCCGCGGCGGACTCGTCGCCGGCCAGCAGCAAGAGGTACTTCATGCCTCGTCCTTTCGTCGATGTCGTACACCTGACGCACGAGGATCGCGGAAATCGACAGCTTCCCCAGCGGTTCGCGCTGAGGCCATGATGGTCGAACAGGCTTCTACAGGCTGGACGAGACGATGTTCGAGATCGGCACGGACGGGCCGTCCCTGATCCTCGTGGCGGTCGACGGCTCGGATACGTCCCTGCGCGCGGGCGCCTACGCCGGTGGGCTCGCCCGCCGGCAGGGATCACGCGTGGTCTGCGTGTACGTGGCGCAGATCCCGGGAATGGCGGCCAGCGTCCCGGCTGCGGCCGGCGCGCTGATGCAGATGCACGACAACGTGGCTCGCGAGCTGCGGGCGACCATCGCGGCCCGGGCGCCATTGCTCGGTGTCGAGGTGACGTTCGTCGAGCGCAGTGGCGACCCGTATGCCGAGATCGTCCGCCTCGCAGACGAACTGCGCGTCGACGCCGTGGTGGTCGGCGCATCCACGCAGGCTGGGCGTCGCCTGATCGGGTCGCTCGCGATCCGGCTCGTCCGTGACGCTCGCTGGCCGGTCACCGTCGTGCCGTGACGCGTAGCATCGAGCGCGCGACTGGTTCGGTGGCCCGGGTGATCGGGGCGCCGAGGCAAGAGGGAACCCGGTGCGAATCCGGGACTGCCCCGCAGCGGTGAGTGGGAACGAACGCCGTCGCCCAGAGATGGGTACAGCACTGGGTCTCACCGACCTGGGAAGCGACGGCCTTTAGGACCGGAGAGCCGGGTGCCCACGAGTCCGAAGACCTGCCAGCGCCCGCTTGGTAGCAGCCAGGCGGCAGCCACGACCTCGCGGGCAGGTCTCCGGCGACGCGCGACCATACGCGCGCGTCTGGTGACCGCCGTGAGGTCCACGAACTCGCGAAGGAGAGTTTCGTGACCGGACGTTCGCTCGCCACCCTGTACGGCTATCCCCGACAGGGCCCTGAGCGCGAGCTGAAGAAAGTCATCGAGAAGCACTGGGCCGGCGCCGTCTCGGCGACCGACCTGCTGGCAACCGCCGCCCGGCTGCGGGCGCAGCGACTGTTCGAGCTGCGCGACGCCGGCGTCGACGAGATCCCGGGCAACGACTTCTCGCTCTACGACCACGTGCTCGACACCGCCTGGATGGTCGGCGCGATCCCGGAGCGGCACCGGCGCTACCTCGGCGAGGGCGGCCTCACCGCCTACTTCGCAATGGCGCGCGGCACATCCGAGACGGCGCCGCTCGAGATGACCAAGTGGTTCGACACGAACTACCACTACCTGGTGCCCGAGCTCGGTCCCGAGACGGTGTTCGCGGCCGATCCGACCAAGCCGGTCGGCGAGTTCGCCGAGGCACTCGATCTGGGCATCACGACCCGGCCGGTGCTGGTCGGGCCGTTGACGTTCCTGCTGCTGGCCAAGCCGGTCGTGGACGGCTTCGATCCGCTCAGCCTGCTGGACGCGTTGCTGCCGGTGTACGCCGACGTGCTGGCCGGCCTCGCTGACGCCGGAGCGCGATGGGTGCAGCTGGACGAGCCGGCGCTCGTGCAGGATCGCCCGGCCGCCGTGCTCGATGCCGCCGCACATGCGTACGAGATCCTGGCGGCGGCCACGGCGCGTCCGAAGATCCTCGTCGGCTCGTACTTCGACGCGCTCGGCGAGGCCCTGCCGGTGCTCGCCGGCACGCCGATCGACGGCCTGGCGGTCGACCTCACGGCACCGGGTGCTGTCGAGCAGCTTGAGGCGATCGACGGCCTGCCCGGCAAGCGGCTCGTCGCCGGCGTCGTCGACGGCCGCAACGTCTGGGCGAACGACCTGACGCGGTCGCTGGCTGTCTTGCAACGGCTGCGCCCGCTGGCGGCCGCGGTCGACGTGGCGCCGTCGTGCTCGTTGCTGCACGTCCCGCTGGACGTGTCGGTCGAGGACGGCCTGGACCCGGCGATCCGGCCCTGGCTGGCGTTCGCCCGGCAGAAGCTCGACGAGGTCGTGCTGCTGGCACGCGGGCTGAGCGACGGCCGCGACGCGATCGCCGCCGAGCTGGCCGCCAACCGGGCCCGACTTGCCGAGCGCGCCAGCTCGCCGCTGACCCGCGACGACGCGGTGCGGACGCGCGCAGCGGCCGCCTCGCTGTCGGACGTGACGCGCCGCAGCCCGTACCCGGTGCGCCACGAGGCGCAGCAGCGCCGCCTCGGCCTGCCGCTGCTGCCGACCACGACGATCGGGTCTTTCCCGCAGACGCGCGAGCTGCGCCGGGCACGCGCCGATCGGACGGCCGGGCGGATCGCGCCGGACGCCTACGACGCGGTGATGGCACAGGAGGTCAAGGACGTCATAGCGCTGCAGGAGAACCTCGGCCTGGACGTCCTGGTGCACGGTGAGCCCGAGCGCAACGACATGGTGCAGTACTTCGCCGAGCAGCTCACCGGCTTCGCGGCGACGCGCCACGGGTGGGTGCAGTCCTACGGCACGCGGCTCGTCCGCCCGCCGATCATCGTGGGCGACGTGTCACGCCCGGCGCCGATGACCGTCGACTGGACGCGATTCGCGCAGCAGCAGACGTCCCGTCCGGTCAAGGGGATGCTCACCGGGCCGGTGACGATGCTCGCGTGGTCGTTCGTCCGCGACGACCAGCCGCTCGGTGAGACGGCCCGGCAGGTGGCGCTGGCGCTGCGAGACGAGGTCGCCGACCTGGAGGCGGCCGGCGTCGCGATCGTGCAGGTCGACGAACCGGCGCTGCGCGAGACGCTGCCGCTGCGGCGCGCCGCGCAGGACGAGTACCTGGCGTGGGCGGTCGACGCGTTCCGCCTGGCGACGAGCGGCGTCGCCGACGACACGCAGGTGCATACCCACATGTGTTACGCCGAGTTCGGCGACGTGCTCGACGCGATCATCGCCACCGACGCCGACGTGATCAGCCTGGAGGCGGCGCGGTCGGACATGGCGATCGTCGACGGGCTCACCCGTGCCGGTTACCCACGAGAGGTCGGCCCGGGCGTGTGGGACATCCACTCGCCGCGCGTCCCGTCGACGGACGAGGTGGTCGGCCTGCTGCACCGGGCCGTCGCGAAGCTGCCGGTCGAGCGGCTGTGGGTGAATCCGGACTGCGGGCTGAAGACCCGCGGATACGACGAGGTGCTGCCGAGCCTGGCGCACCTCGTGGCGGCGGCTCGGCAGGTGCGGGCCGAGCTGGCCTGACCCGGTTTTGGCCGCCCAGGCGGCTATGTGACGCCGGGCGGCCAAAAGCGAACGTCGCCCCCGGCAGAAACAGTTCTGGCTGCGGCGGGCGAGTGCCCGCCGCAGCCAGAACAACTCTCGAACGACCATCCCCCCGGATGCTGGTCGATCGGGAGCGTCTCGGATTTGCGGTCGTGGATCTTGCTGTGTGGTCGATTGCCCAAGATTCAGACATGAACTATCAGCGCCAACCCCTCGGCGTGTCAAGCAGATCATCCCGATTGCGGCCCTCGAAATCCGCGGGCCCGTACCGTCTGCATCGCACCTCTGCACAAGGAGCCGCGCGTGGCCAAGCCCGGGCCTATCCGGATGCACGAAGGATTCGAGGCCGCATGGCCTGGCTCTCGGTCCCTCGCGACCGAGATCGTGCTGAACGTCGTCCGCACCGGGATGACCCTGCACGCCCGCGTCGACGCGATCGTCCGCGAGTACGGCCTGCCCTCCGCGACGTCGCTCGGCGTGCTCGAGGTGCTGCGCGCCGAGGGCTCGGCACTGCAGCCGTCGGCCATCGCGCAGCGCCTGCTCTCCTCCCGGCCTGCCCTGTCCGGCGTGCTCGACACGCTGCAGCGGCGCGGCTTCGTCCGCCGCCAGGCGCATCCGGACAGCAGGCGCGGCCGGCTGGTCGAGATCACCCCGTCCGGCATCGAGGTCATCGAGCGGCTGCTTCCCGAGCTGCATCGCACCGAGGTGTCGTGGATGGCCGGCCTGAGCGAGCCGGAGCAGGAGCAGTTGATCGGTTACCTGGGGCGGCTGCAGGCCCAGCTCAACCCCGACGCCGCCGGGCGAACCTGGCCGTGACAGGCCGGTCGGATGGGGCAGGATCAGAGGCATGCTCGGACTGCCTGATCAGGTGACGGCGTGCCTCTTCGACCTCGACGGCGTGCTGACCGACACCGCCAGCGTCCACCGCGCCGCGTGGAAGGAGACGTTCGACGCGTTCCTCGCACCGCGCGGCGAACCGCCGTTCACCGAGGACGACTACGCCGACTACGTCGACGGCAAGCCACGCGCGGACGGGGTGCGCGACTTCCTGGCCTCGCGGGGCATCGAGCTGCCCGAGGGCGAGGCCGACGACCCGGCTGACCGGCCGACCGTCTACGGCATCGGCAACCGCAAGAACGAGCTGCTGGTGCAGCGCATCCACCGCGACGGCGTGGCCGTCTACGAAGGGTCGCGGCGCTACCTCGAAGTCGCCCGGGACGCCGGGCTGGCCCGGGCGGTCGTGTCGTCCAGTGCTAACACCGCTGAGGTACTGCACGTCACCGGCCTGGACGAGCTGGTGCAGGGACGCATCGACGGGCGCACGATCGTCGAGCGGCACCTGCCCGGCAAGCCGGCGCCGGACTCGTTCCTTGCCGGGGCGGAGCTGCTCGGCGTGCGACCCGATCAGGCGGCCGTGTTCGAGGACGCGCTCGCCGGCGTCGCGGCCGGACGTGCCGGCAGCTTCGGCTACGTCGTAGGCGTCAACCGGCTCGACGCCTCGCATGGTCGCGCCCTGATACAGCACGGCGCCGACATCGTCGTATCCGATCTCGCGGAGCTGATCGGCGCGACGCGATGAGCCCCGGCGCCTCCACCAAGCGCGGGGAGGAACAGTGATCCCCGAGGGGCGCTTCCCGGTCGAGGCGTGGACGGTCCGCGAGCTCGGCCTCGACCTCGACCAGCTCGCGCAGTCCGAGTCCGTGTTCGCCCTTTCCAACGGGCACATCGGCGTGCGCGGCAATCTCGACGAGGGCGACCCGCACGGCCTGCCGGGCACCTACCTCAACTCGTACTACGAGACGCGTCCGCTCCCCTACGCCGAGGCAGGGTACGGCTTCCCGGAGACGGGGCAGACGATCGTGAACGTCACCGACGGCAAGCTGATCCGGCTGCTCGTCGACGACGAGCCGCTCGACCTGCGCTACGGCGCCCTGCGCCATCACGAGCGCATCCTCGAACTGCGGTCCGGGCTGCTGCGCCGCGTCGTCGAATGGGAGTCGCCTGCAGGCCAGGTGATCCGGATCCGGTCCACCCGGCTGGTGTCGTTGACGCAGCGCTCGATCATGGCGATCCGCTACGAGGTCGAGGCAGTGGGCGAACCGGCACGCGTCGTCGTCCAGTCCGAGCTCGTCGCGAACGAGGAACTCCCGGCGCAGTCGAACGATCCGCGCGTCGCGGCGATGATGGAGTCACCACTGCAGGCCGAGGAGCAGTTCGGGCTCGGCACGCGGGCGCTGCTCATCCACCGGACGCGGGCAAGCAACCTGCGAATGGCCGCGGCCATGGAGCACGTCCTTTCCGCACCGGACGATGTCGGCTCGGCGCTCGAGGTGCAGCCGGACTGGGCCCGGGTGATGGCCGGCACCGTGCTGAAGGCGGGAGAGCGGCTCCAGGTGACCAAGTTCGTCGCCTACGGCTGGTCGAGCATCCGCTCGCTGCCCGCGTTGCGTGACCAGGTCGATGCCGCGCTGTCCGCCGTGACACGCACCGGCTGGGACCAGCTCGTGGCCGACCAGCGCGAGGCACTCGACGAGTTCTGGGCCGGCGCCGACGTCGAGGTCGACGGCGATCCGTCCGTGCAGCAGGCCGTCCGGTTCGGGCTGTTCCACACCCTGCAGGCAGCAAGCCGCGCCGAGCAGCGCGCGATCCCGGCCAAGGGGCTCACCGGACCGGGCTATGACGGGCACGCGTTCTGGGACACCGAGAGCTTCGTGCTGCCCGTGCTCATCGCCGCCGCGCCGCATGCCGCCGCGGACGCGCTGCGCTGGCGGCACTCGACCCTGGACCTCGCGCGCGAACGAGCGCAGGCGCTGCGCATGCGGGGCGCGGCGTTCCCGTGGCGGACGATCCGCGGCCAGGAGTGCTCGGGTTACTGGCCGGCCGGCACGGCCGCGCTGCACATCAACGCCGACGTCGCCGCGGCCGCGATGCGCTACGTCTACTGGACCGGCGACGACGACTTCGACCGCGACACCGCCCTGCCGCTACTCGTCGAGACGGCCCGGCTGTGGGCGTCGCTCGGCTACCACGGCGACGACGGCGCGTTCCACCTGGACGGGGTGACCGGTCCGGACGAGTACAGCGCGCTGGCCGACGACAACGCGTACACGAACCTGATGGCGCAGCGGAACCTCGCCGGCGCCGCCGCCGCGGCAAAACGCTGGCCGCGAGACGCGGCGCGGCTGGAGGTCACCGCCGACGAGCTCACCGCGTGGACGGCCGCCGCCGACGCGATGGCGCTGCCGTACGACGAGGACAAGCGCGTCCACCAGCAAGATCGCGGTTTCACCAAACGTGACGTGTGGGACTTCGAGGCGAGCGCGAAGTCCGACGCGTACCCGCTCCTGCTGCACGCACCGTACTTCGACATCTACCGCAAGCAGGTGATCAAGCAGGCCGACCTGATCCTGGCGATGCACTGGTGCGGCGACTCGTTCACCGCCGAGGACAAGGCGCGCGCGTTCGCCTATTACGAGCCTCTGACGGTGCGCGACTCGTCGCTGTCGGCGTGCACCCAGGCCGTCCTCGCCGCCGAGACCGGCCATCTCGAACTCGCGCACGACTACCTCTCCGAAGCGGCTCTGATGGATCTGCACGATCTGGAGCACAACGCGCGCGACGGGCTGCACATCGCGTCCCTGGCCGGTTCGTGGATTGCTCTGGTCGCCGGTTTCGGCGGGATGCGCGACCACGATGGCCAGCTCAGCTTCTGTCCGCAGCTGCCCCCGGGTATCGGCCGGCTCAGCTTCGCGCTGCGCTGGCGTGGCGCGACGGTGCACCTCACGATCACCGCCGCCGAGACGACCTACACGTTGCGCGACGGCTCGCAGGTCGAGCTGCGGCACGACGGCACGACGTTCACACTCGGCACCGAACCGGTGCGCCTACCGACCTGTCAGGTCGAGCCACTCACGCCGACCCCCACCCAACCGGCCGGCCGCGCCCCGATCCGCCACTCCTAGCCCGCGTCAGCTTTCGCGGACGACCTCGCTCGGAGACTTGTCCGGGCGCAGGCCCCGCCAGGCCGGATGGCGCAGCCGCCCGTCCGACGTCCACTCACCGAACGCGACCTCGCCGACCAGCCGCGGGCTCACCCACTGCGCGTCGCGGGCATCGGCACGCGGCACGTCCGGGTCGAACGGCGACGTCTTGCGCGCCAATCGCTTGAGGCGAGTCAGCAGGTCGGCCAGCATGTCGTCGGTGAATCCGGTGCCGACCTGCCCGATGTAGCTGAGGCCGCGCTCGCCGGGCAGGCCGAGCAGCAGCGACCCGATCGTCCCTTCTCGTCGGCCCTTGCCCGGGCTCCAGCCGCCGACGACGACCTCCTGGGCGCGGATGTTCTTCACCTTCACCCAGTCCGGCGACCGGCGGCCCGGGCGGTAGCGCGACGTCAGCCGCTTGGCCACCACACCTTCGAGGCCCTGCTGCTGGCTGGCGCGCACGGCCTGCGCCCCGTTGCCTTCGAAGACCGGTGGCGTCTGCCACGACGTACCTGCGAGCTCGAGCCCGTCGAGCAGCTCGCGGCGCTGCGTGTACGGCAGGGCGAGCAGCGAGCGACCGTCCAGGTGCAGCAGGTCGAAGATCAGGTAGACGGCCGGATCGCTCTCGGCGAGGCGCCGGGCGGACGCCGCCGACGCGACGTGCATTCGCTGCTGCAGCCGCCCGAAGCTGGGCCGCCCCTCGTCGTCGAAGCTGACGATCTCGCCGTCGAGCAGCGCCTGGGTGGTGCCGAGTTGCTCGCCGAGCGTGCGCAGTTCGGGGTAGCTCACCGTGACGTCGATGTCGTTGCGCGACTTGATCGTGATGCGGCCGCCCTCGACGCGGACGAGCGCCCGCACGCCGTCCCACTTCATCTCGTATGCCCAGTGCTCGTCGTCGTTCGGAAGACNNCGTTCGGAAGACTGCCGAGCGTGGCGAGCATAGGGCGCACGTCGTCGGGGATCGCCTGCCAGTCCTCACGTGACGGCGCGTCCATGCGATGGATCATCCAGTTCTTGCCGCCCGTCTGGAACAGCACGAACCTGCCCTCGGTGCGCTCGCCGTGCAGCACGACCTTGACCTCGCGGTCGGTCCACTTCTCGGTCTCGTACGTGCCGTGATCCCAGATCGTCACCTGGCCGGCGCCGTACTCGCCGTGGCCGATGTTGCCCTCGAACGTTCCGTACTCCAGCGGATGGTCCTCGACGTGGACGGCCAGGTGGTTGCGCTTCGGATCGTCCGGGACGCCCTTGGGCACCGCCCACGAGACGAGCACGCCGTCGCGTTCCAGCCGGAAGTCCCAGTGCAGCGAGCTCGCGTGGTGTTCCTGGACTACGAACGAGTCGCCCTTCTCGCGCCGCGGGCTGCGCCGCCGCGGCATCGGCTCACTCGTGCGCTTGGGGTCTCGCTTGCGGCGGTACTCGTCCAGCGGGGCCATCCGCCCATCCTGCTGTGCCTACGCCTCCGCGGCGAGGCAGGCGCCCTCCACGAGGGCTCAGCGATAGTCGTCGTCGTCCTGCGGCGCCTCGCGATGCTGCTCCATCGCGTCGGCCGGCTCGGCCTCCAGGGGAAGGGAGTCCTCCGGCTGCTCGTAATCGTCGCCGGACGGCTCAGCGTCGACGTCGTCAGGATCTGTCACAGCGACCTCCCACATGCTGCGGCGGACAACCCGGCAACCATAGCCACGGCGCCGCTCGCCGCTGGCTGCAGATAGGTTGCAAGCTTCTTGCGCAATCCGTCGTATAGTTTGCGGCCATGGCGCGACGGTTGGCTGAGGTGGCTGCGAAAGTCGGCGTAAGCGAGGCGACCGTGAGCCGCGTGCTCAACCGTAAGCCCGGCGTCTCGTCGGCAACCCGCCAGGCCGTGCTCACCGCGCTGGACGTCCTGGGTTACGAGCGGCCGACCCAGCTGCGCGGCGAGCGGGCCCGCCTCGTCGGCCTGGTGCTGCCTGAGCTGCAGAACCCGATCTTCCCGGCATTCGCGGACGTGGCGGGCGGCGCGCTGGCGCAACAGGGCTTCACCCCGGTGCTGTGCACGCAGACCGCCGGCGGGGTCCAGGAGGCGGACTACATCGAGTTACTGCTGCAGCAGCAGGTGTCCGGGGTGGTCTTCGCCGGCGGCCTCTACGCCGAGGCAGACGCGTCCCATGATCACTACGCCCGACTCACCGAACGTCGGCTGCCGGCCGTCCTGGTCAACGCCGCGATCGACGACCTCGACTTCCCGCGCGTGTCGTGCGACGACGCCGTGGCCGTCGAGCAGGCGATCGGCCACTTGCTGTCGCTCGGCCACAAGAAGATCGGATTGGTGCTCGGCTCCCCGGATCACGTGCCCTCACAGCGCAAGCTTGCCGCGGCCCGTGCGATGGCCGACCGCGGCCGCTTCGAACTACCCGACAACCGCGTGGCGCACTCGCTGTTCTCGCTCGAAGGCGGGCAGGCCGCCACCACGACGCTGCTCGCGCACGGCGTCACGGGCCTGGTGTGCGCGAGCGATCCGATCGCGCTCGGCGCCGTCCGCGCGGCCCGGCGAGCCGGCCTCTCGGTGCCGGGCGACATCTCCGTCGTCGGCTATGACGACTCGGCGTTCATGAACTGCACCGATCCGCCGCTGACCACCGTCCGGCAGCCGATCGAGGCGATCGGCAGGGCGGCGGTCGACCTGCTCGTCCGGCAGATCGACGGTGCGCGGGTCGCGCCGGGCGAACTGCTCTTCGAGCCGGAGCTCGTCGTGCGCGGTTCGACCGGTCCGGCGCGCGTGGACTGATCCCGGCGGGGTCGCGACAGCTCTGCAAACAGCCGCAAGTCTTGCGTCGCATAATTTCAGTCACGAATTTGCAAATTTTCATTCGACTATTGCGGTGATCGCGCCAGGAAGCCTACTGTCACGGCCACCAACCCGCCGGGCCAGACCGAGCGGACCGACGACGCCGAGCGAGGGGGCCGCGTGCGCACATCGAGCAAGGCGTCCACCGAACGATGGTGGCGCGGCGCGGTGATCTACCAGGTCTACGTGCGCAGCTTCGCGGACGCGAACGGCGACGGCGTGGGCGATCTCGCCGGCGTCCGGGCCAAGCTGCGATACCTGCGCGAACTGGGTGTCGACGCCATCTGGTTCAACCCGTGGTACCCGTCCCCGATGGCCGACGGCGGGTACGACGTGGCGGACTACCGCGCGATCGAGCCCGCGTTCGGGACGCTCGCCGAGGCCGAGGATCTCATCGTCGAGGCGCTCGAGCTCGGCATCCGCACGATCATCGACATCGTCCCGAATCACGTGTCCGACCAGCATGCTTGGTTTCAGGCCGCGCTGGCCGCCGCACCCGGATCGCCGGAGCGGAACCACTTCTGGTTCCGGACGGGACGTGGCCACGACGGCGGCGAGCCACCGAACAACTGGGTCTCCATATTCGGCGGTCCGGCGTGGACCCGTACCAAAGGCCCCGACGGAGCGATGGGCGAGTGGTACCTGCACCTGTTCGCGCCCGAACAGCCCGACCTCAACTGGGGTCACCCGGACGTCCGGCGCGAGCACACCGACATCCTGCGGTTCTGGTTCGATCGCGGCGCCGCGGGCGTCCGGGTCGATTCGGCTGCGCTGCTGCTGAAGGATCCCGCACTCCCGGACGTCGTCGCCGAGTACGCGCCGGACCAGCATCCATACGAGGACCGCGACGAGCTGCACGACATATACCGCGGATGGCGCGCTGTCGCGGAGAGCTACCCGGATCCGCGTGTGCTCATCGGCGAGATCTGGCTGCCCGACACGCAGCGGTTCGCCCGCTACCTGCGTCCGGACGAGATGCACACCGCGTTCAACTTCGACTTCCTCGCCTGCCCGTGGGACGCCGCCCGGCTGCGCACGTCCATCGACACGACCCTCGCCGCGCACGCACCGGTGGGCGCGCCGGCGACCTGGGTGCTGTCGAACCACGACGTGACCCGCCCGGTCACCCGTTACGGCCGGGCCGACACGTCGTTCTCCTTTGCCGCCAAGCATGTTGCTGCCTCGACGGATCTCGAACTGGGCCGGCGCAGGGCGCGCGCGGCCGCCTTGCTCGCGATGGCACTGCCCGGTTCCGTGTACATCTACCAGGGCGAGGAGCTCGGCCTGCCCGAGGTCGAGGACATTCCCGGCGAGCAGCTGCGCGACCCGATGCACTTCCGGTCCGGCGGCGTCGACCCCGGCCGGGACGGCTGCCGCGTCCCGATGCCGTGGACGGGTGACACCCCGCCGTACGGGTTCAGCCCCGACGGTGTCGCTCCGTGGCTGCCGCAGCCCGCGGCGTGGGGCCAGCTGACCGTGACCGCGCAGGCCGACGACTCGGCGTCGATGTTGAGCCTGTATCGCACGGCACTTCGGCTCCGCCGCCGCGAGGAGGGCCTCGGGGACGGCCCGATCGAGTGGCTCGACGCCGGGGCCGAGGTGCTGGCCTTCCGGCGCGGCGGCGACTTCGGCTGCGTCCTCAACCTCGGCCCGGAGCCCGCGCCACTGCCGGCGCACACAGAAGTACTGCTGGCCAGCGGCGAGCTGGCCGAAGGAGCGCTACCCCAGGACACGGCCGCATGGCTGCGCCTCGCCGTCCATCCGTCCCTCACCGAAGTGGAGAACGACCAATGAAGATCCCACAGGCGCTCGTCGCTGCCCTCGCGGGCGTACTGGCGGTGAGCTCGTTGGCAGCGTGCAGCTCGTCGAAGAAGAAGAGCGCGGACAAGAACGGCGACGTCACGCTGAGCGTCGTCTCGCTGAAGCCCGGCAGCGAGAAGGCGGCGTTCGACACGTTCAACGCACAGGTCAAGATCTTCGAGGCGCAGAACCCGCACATCAAGGTCCAGCCAAAGGAGTACGAGTGGAAGGCGACCACGTTCGCCGCCCAGCTCGCCGGCGGCACGCTGCCGACGGTCTTCACGATCCCGTTCACCGACGGCAAGTCGCTGATCGAGCGCCAGCAGGTAGCGGACCTCAACAAGCAGTTCAAGGCGCTGCCTTACGCGAACGAGTTCAACCCGAAGGTGCTCGACGCGGGGAAGGCCGCCAACGGCGACGTGTACGCCCTCCCTACCGAGGCGTATGGAGTCGGCTTGGAGTACAACCGGACGCTGTTCACGCAGGCCGGTCTCGACCCGGACAAGCCGCCGACGACGTGGGACGAGATCCGCGCGGACGCCAAGCAGATCGCCGACAAGACCCACCAGGCGGGCTACGCCGAGATGACCCAGAACGCCACCGGCGGCTGGATGCTGACCACGCTCACGTACGCCCTCGGCGGGCGCATGGAGTCGGCCGACGGGAAGTCGGTCACGCTGAACAACCCACAGACCAAGGCGGCCTTGCAGAAGCTGCACGACATGCGGTGGGTGGACAACTCGATGGGCAGCAACTTCCTCTACGACTGGGGATCGATCAACCAGGCCTTCGCCGCCGGCAAGATCGGCATGTACATGGGCGGCTCGGACGTCTACACCAGCCTCGTCCAGCAGAACAACATCAAGCCTGGCGACTACGGCCTGGCCACGCTACCGCTCGACTCGTCGTCTGACGCCGGCATCCTCGGCGGCGGAACGCTCGCTGCTGTGAGCACCAAGGCGAGCGACGCGCAGAAGGACGCGGCGATGAAGTGGATCGACTTCTACTACATGCGCAAGCTCACCACCAAGGACGGCGCTGAGCTCGATGCCAAGACCCTCGCCGCCGGAAAGCAGCCCGTCGGCACGCCGAAGCTGCCGGTCTTCAACAAGGATCAGCTCGACAAGTACAACGCCTGGATCGCCAGCTACGTCAACGTCCCGCTCGAGCAGATGACCTCGTTCACCACCGGGGTCTTCTCGCAGACGCTGGTCGCCGAGCCGGCGGCCCACACGCAGGAGCTGTACACGGCGCTCGACCCGGTCGTGCAGGCCGTCCTCACCAACAAGAACGCCGACATCGACAAGCTGCTCGACAAGGCGAACGGGGACGTGCAGAGCATCCTCGACCGAGGCTGAGCCTGTGCTGCACCACGTCGGGGCGAGCCCTCGCCGATCTTGTGCAGACGCGCCGGACGACACGGGCGCGTCTGCACAAGATCGCGGCAGCGTCGCTGCGACGAGCAAACGCCGGCCGGCGTCGAGAGCCCGGCGCCGGCGCTCGCCCGCCACCTGGATCCGGGGTGGCGGGCTCTCGACGCTGGTGTTCCTGCTGCCGATGCTGGTCGTGTTCGGTGTGTTCTCGTGGTACCCGATCGTGCGCGCCGTGGTCATGAGCGTCCAGCAGACGAACCTGGCAACAGCCGCGCACTGGGTCGGCCTGGAGAACTTCCGGCACGTGCTGGCCGATCCGCTGCTCGGCACGGCGGTTCGGAACACGCTGTACTTCGCCTTGCTGGCATTGGTCTTCGGCTACCCGGTGCCGCTCGTGCTCGCTGTGCTGATGAGCGAAGTGCGGCGCTGGCGGGGCCTGTATTCGGCGCTTGCCTACCTGCCGGTCGTCGTCCCGCCCGTGGTAGCCGTGCTGCTGTGGAAGTTCTTCTACGACGGCAGCCCGACGGGCGTCTTCAACACGATCGCCGGATGGTTCGGCCTGGGACCGTACCCGTGGCTGCAGAACGAGTCGAGTGCGATGCCGTCGCTCGTGCTCGAAGCGACCTGGGCGGCCGCGGGTGGCACGGTGATCATCTACCTCGCCGCGCTGCTGTCGGTACCGGCCGACCTGTACGACGCGGCGGCCGTCGACGGTGCGTCGACGTGGCGCAAGGTATGGCACGTGACGATGCCGCAGCTACGCGGCGTCTTGCTGATCACCCTGATCCTGCAGCTCATCGGCACAGCACAGGTGTTCCTCGAGCCATACCTGTTCACCGGCGGAGGCCCGTCCAATTCGACCATGACGGTACTGCTGCTCATCTACGACTACGCGTTCGGCAACACTCTCGGCGGCGACTACGGCGCGGCCACCGCGTTGAGCGTGATCCTCGCTGCCGTGCTCGCGGTGCTCTCCGCCGTGTACTTCTGGCTCACG
>WNGI01001724.1_pt1 | contig 31091 bp, 26 predicted proteins | sample 5400621 | NCBI WGS metagenome assembly WNGI01 (sample SAMN13153374, study PRJNA577476) | soil metagenome | isolation source: 20 cm soil or saprolite under Garry oak tree replicate 1 | place: USA:California | collected 2016-06-15
CCCGCCACCGGGACCGGCGATGCCCGTGACGGCAAGTGCCGCATCGACTCCAAAGCGCTGCTGGGCGCCCGCGACCATCGCCGAGACCACTTGTTCCGAAACGGCGCCGTGCCGCTCGAGGAGCGTCTGTGATACGCCGAGTAGTTCGCGTTTCACTTTGTCGTCATACGCGACCACGCCGCCGACGAAGACATCCGACGACCCCGGAACCGCGGTGATCCTCGCGCCAAGAAGACCGCCCGTGCACGACTCGGCGACGGCGAGTCGCACGGTCCGCGCGCGCAGCAGGTCGAGAATTGCTGCCGCGAGATCGGTCTTTTCTTCACCGTAGACGTGCTCGCCGGCCCGCTCGCGCAGCTGCGCCGCGGCAGTGACGAGGCGACGCTCGGCGTCCGCTTCGCGCAGTCTCCAGGCGGTCACCCGGAGGTCCACGCCGTCGACCGACGGCAGGTAGGCAAGGGTCAGTGGCGCGATTTCGCCTTCGATTTCGCCCACTCGCTCAGCGAGCGCCGACTCGGCGATCCCCGTCGTGCGGATCGTCCGGGACCTCACCACGATGCCGGCCGTCCCGCCGCGAACGACGATGCGCGGGAAGACTTCTTCCGCGAGTAGCCCGCGCATCTCGGATGGAACGCCGGGCAGCATGACGACAACGCGACCGTCCGCTTCGACCCACAATCCGGGCGCCGTGCCGCGTGGATTGGGGAGCACGGTAGCGCCTGCGGGGACTTCGGCCTGTGTGCGGTTGACGGCAGGCATCGTCCGACCCAACCGGCGGAAGCGCTCCTCCAGAGACTGCAGAACCACGGCGTTGAGGACCAGCGGTTTGTTGAAGATCGCCGCCACTTCCTTCTTGGTCATGTCATCCCGAGTGGGACCGAGGCCACCGGTGGTGATCACGAACCCCGTTCGGTCGAGTGCCTCGGCCACCGCCGCGCGAATCATCTCCGGGCGGTCCGCGACCGATGTCCGGCGCACGATCTCCACGCCGGCGGCGGCCAGCTCGCGTCCCAAATCGACCGCATTCGTATCGAGGATTTGGCCCAGCAGCAGCTCGGTGCCGATCGTGACGACCTCGAGCTTCACTTGCCGACTTTGAGGAGGGCCCGGTAGCGGTAGAGGTAGACGAGCAGCGAGTACACCGTCAGGACGATGGCGCCCGCAAGCGTCACAGACACGAACCAGCCGTGGAACTCATCCCAGAAATTCCGGAAAGCCCCGGCGAGGTGCATCTCGGCGATCGCATCCTTCCAGGCGAACCACGCAATCGTGGCGCCGATAAAGATGTTCTGGACGACCGCTTTCAGCTTTCCCGCTCCCACCGCGGGGATGACGATGCCGCGGCGCTTGGCGAAAAAGCGAAACACCGTAATCAGCACCTCCCGCCCCACGAGCAGCAGCGCCACCCAGACAGGCAGGCTGCCCCACCACGGGATCCGATAGTCCACGATAATCGTGGGATGTCGCGTGATCCAGAAGATCGGAATGAGCGTGGCGAATAGCAGCAGTTTGTCGGCGATCGGGTCGAGCAGCATGCCGAGCTCGCTGATCGTGCCATAGCGCCGCGCGAGGTAGCCGTCCAACAAGTCCGAGAACGCGGCAACGAGAAAGACGACGAACGCGATGACCTTGGGCCAGTAGCCCTGAATGAACGGCAGCAGCGCAATCACGGGAGTGAGAGAGATGCGCGCCAGCGTGATCATGTTGGGCACTGTCCACCGGATCGCGGTAGGACGCTGGGAGGGTGTTGGGGAAGACCCAGCCATTAGCTCAACGTCTTGAGTACCAGCTTACTGACCGCCTTGAGCGTGTCGAACACGCCATCGCCGCGCACGGCCACCGCCTCATGGTAGGCAGCGTGACCGACCCAATCCCCGCCGACCCTGTCGATCAGATTCTCGCCAGGGTGAGAGGGGTCGGGCATCACCTTCTGCCGCGCGCCGTCTTCGACGGTCCATCCGGGATTCAGGGCGGCCTGCAGGTCCTTGATGGGCGCCGCGTTGGGCAGATCGCGCTTGTTGTACTGAATCACGAACGGAATCTTCGTGAGATCGTAGCCATACTCGGACATGTTGTCGTACAGGTTCTGCATCGACTCGACGTTCGCTTCCATCCGTTCGATCTGGCTGTCAGCCACGAACACGAGGCCGTCGACGCCCTTGAGAATGAGCTTGCGGCTGGCGTTGTAGTACACCTGGCCCGGCACCGTGTAGAGATGGAACCGGGTCTTGAAGCCGCGGATCGTGCCGAGATCGACGGGCAGGAAATCGAAGAACAGCGTGCGTTCGGTCTCGGTGGCGAGCGAGATCATCTTGCCGCGCGTATTGGGCGACACCTTGCCATAAATGTGCTCGAGGTTCGTCGTCTTCCCCCCGAGCCCGGGGCCGTAGTAGACGAGCTTACAATTGATCTCGCGGGACGCGTAGTTGATCATCGACATGGACGCGTCCCTCTATCCAAAGAGTTTATCAATTTCGTCCTCTGCCCCTTCGAGCAGGCCTTTTTGCTGGGCCTGGCCCGTCCCCACGCGATTGAACATCTCCTCGAAGACCTTGTTGAGCGTTCCCACGACGGTCTTGGCTTTCAGCTTGACCAGTCCCAGGGTCGCCCGCTGATCGAACAGCACGACGAGAATCACCCGCTTCGCCACGTCCGCGAGATACATCGACTCGCGCTCGCCCTGGTGCACGAGCGACGCGAACTCCGGCTCGCCGATCATCTTGGCGAGCTGATCGTTGGCGCTGAAATCGGCGGCAGTGAGTGAGGCGAAGGCGGTGGGATCGAACTGCGGTGGTTCCCCGACGGTGGCGACCAGCTGGCCATTGCGGTCCACGAGCAACGCACACCGGGCGTTCGAGTCACGCAGGAACGCCTGCAGGTGCGTCTGGATTTGCTTGAAATCGTTTTCGTTGAAGGACCAGCTAGCGGCTCCCGCCATGCTCCTCCTAATCGGTCTCGGACATGTCGCGCCGTGCCGCCAGCGCCTGAGCGATGGTCACCGCGTCGGCGTATTCGAGGTCGCCGCCCACCGGCAAGCCTCGCGCGATGCGGGTGACCCGGAGTCCCTCTTTGCTGAGCTGCTTCAGCACCTGCTGGAGATAGGTGGCCGTCGCCTCACCTTCCATCGAGGGATTGGTCGCGACGATAACCTCGCGTACCTCCGACCCGTTAGCCAGCCGGGCGAGCAGCCGGTCAACGTGAAGCTCGTCCGGACCGATCCCGTCGAGCGGCGAGATCCGGCCGCCCAGCACGTGATAGAGCCCGCGATACCGGGCGGCGCGCTCGATGGCGCCGACGTCGCCCGATTCCTCCACCACGCACAACAGCGTGGCATCGCGCCGCGGGTCGCGGCAGATCGGGCACGGATCCTCATCCGCGAGGTTGCCGCACGTGCCGCATGCCACCACCTGGCCACGGACGCGGCGGATGGCCTCCGCCAAGCGCTCGGCGACCTCCGGGGGCTGTTTCAGCAAATGGAACGTGAGACGTTGGGCGGTCTTGCGCCCGATGCCGGGGAGCTTGGCGAGCTCCGCCACGAGCTCCTCGATGGCGGACACGGGGTGGCCGGCGGCCTAGAGCGGCGGGAGCTGGAACGGGAACGGCAGTCCCGACGCCAGCTTCCGCACCTCGGCCTGGTACAGCTCGGCCGCGCGCTTTTGCGCCTCCGCGACCGCGGCGAGCACGAGATCTTCGAGCATCTCGACGTCGCCCTGGCTGACCGCCTCCGGGTCGATCTTGATGGCGCGGATGTGGCCGCGTCCATCGACCGTGGCTTGGACCATCCCCCCGCCGGCAGAGACCGTCAGGGTCTGTTGCGCCAACTGCGTCTGGATCTCGGTAAGCCGCCCCTGCATCTGTTGGGAGAGCTGGAGCAGGCTAGATAAATCCGCCATATATCGAAAGTTACCCCTCGTCGGAGCGTTAGCAAGCTTATTCGAGAAGCTCCAAATCTAATGCGTCTACGGCGGCACTCAGGGTGGGGTCCTTGGCGCGCAGGCTCTTCAGCCGCTCGGCGCCGGCACGCTCCTCGGTCATGCGCTCCGGGGCCGCACCACCTCGGGGAGCCTCGGCGCTCGCGATTTTCACCCGCGGTGCTTCACTAATGAAGCGGCCAATTGCCTGAGCAATAGTATCGCGTTGCCGGTCCAGTCCCTCGCTGTGACCCGCATTACCAGGCGTTACCGTGATGATTCGCCCGTCGACGCCCACGACCTCCGCTTCGGCGAGGAGACTGCCGAGCATCGGCGTCTTCGCGCGTGCCTCAGCGACGATTTGCGGCCAGACGGAGCGGACGTTTTCGAGTGTTGGTTCGAGCTTCTGGCCCGAGGGGTTGACGGACGAGACGGACGACACGGGCGAGACGGACGACACGGGCGAGACGGGCGAGACGGGCGGTACGGGCGGGACGGGCGGGCGGCCGGTCGGGACCGCCCCCTTCCCCAAGGCCTCAATCACTTCTGAGAGTTCGACGGTTCTATCCAGCATCGCCCATCTCAGCAGCAGCAGCTCGACCAGGAGCCGCTGATTCGCGCTGCGACTCAGCCGTTCTTCCGATTCGCCGAGAATCGTGAGCAAGCGCACGATGTCGGCCGGTGGGAGTTGAGGCGCGTACTCGCGAATCACAGCCGTGAGTCCCTCGGTCAGCCCCTCCGGCTGTCCACCGACGCCCACGAGCAGCAGAGCGCGCAGGGTCTCAGCCGCCCCGTTGACGAATTCGCCGAGGTCCGCGCCCGCTTCGAGCAGGCGCTCGATGAGCGGGAAGATCGCGCCGGGATCGCGCTCGACGATCGCGCGCAACATCTCGCCGTACAGCTCGTCGGGAACCAGGCCGAGGACTTCGCGCACACGCGCCGCCGTCACCGGCGCGCCACCCTCGCTGAACGAGAGCACCTGGTCAAGCAGTGAGAGCGCATCGCGCATTCCGCCGTTGGCGCTCTTCGCGATGAGATGCAACGCATCGTCCCCGACCTGCAGCTGCTCGGCTTTCGCCACTTCCTTGAGCCGGGCGATGATGGCGTGCGGGCCGATCCGCCGAAAATCGAAGCGCTGCAGGCGCGAGAGAATGGGCGCTGCCGTGTTGGCGATCTTCTGCGGCTCGGTGGTTGCGAAGACGAAGACGACCCGCGGGGGCGGTTCTTCCAGAATCTTGAGCAGCGCGTTCCACGCCTCGCGCGTGAGCATGTGCGCTTCGTCCACGATGTAGACCTTGGACCGGGACTCGGTGCTGGCGGCGTACATCGCTCGCTCGCGCAGATCGCGCGCATCGTCGACGCCGCGGTTGGATGCGGCGTCCAGCTCCACGACATCGAGGTTCGCCGAGCCCGTCCAGATGCGACTGCAGGAATCGCACACCCCGCAGGGCTCGCCGGCGGCCGAGCGCTGCTCGCAGTTCAGCGCCATCGCGAGGATGCGGGCGGCGGTGGTCTTCCCCACACCGCGGGGGCCCGCGAACAGGTACCCGTGGGCCACGCGGCCCTGGGCGACCGCACCGCGGAGCGCAGCCGCGACGTGATCCTGGACGATCAAATCGGAGAACTTTTTCGGACGGTATTTTCGGGCTAGTGCGATCATGCCAATGTCCAATGATCAATGTCCAATGTCCAATGATCAATGATCATTGGATATTGGTCATTGAGCATTGGAAGTGAATTGCCCCAGGCACCCCGCAACGAATCCCGACATCGCTTAGCGCTGCTCCCTGCGGGGGCCTGACGCGGTTCACGAGCGGAAAGCCTGCGGACCTGGGGCGTAGGAAATATCAATGATCTACGACCAATGATCAATGACCACGGATCGTGCTCAACCTTCAATGATCATGGATCATTGATCATTGATTTGATCTTTCGATTACCGCGACGGCCGCGGGCACCCCGACTTCTCGAAGCGGCTCTCCACGGAATCCACCGACGCGTACATCGCCTGATCCTGCAGCGCGCGCCGTTCGTCAAAATTCGCCATGCGCGCCCGGCGTTCGGCGTTGTACGTGTTCCACAGGCTCTCCACCGAGACGAGCCCGTTCGCCAGGCCGCTGCAGTCGATGCGGCTGCTCGCGAACAGCTCCGCGCGATCGTGATAGTTCCGCACCGCGCGCGACAATGAGTCGCTCAGCCGATCGAACCGCGCAAACGGCGACGGCGGAGGCTGCGGAATGGCCGCGGCCGGCGGCGGGACGACACGAACGGGCGCAGGCACCGCCGCCGGCGGGGGCGCGGGAGGGGGAGGGGGAGGGGGAGGTATGGGCACGGGCACTGCCGGGGGAGCGCGGCGCGTGGTGCCGCCGCGAGGAGGACGCGGCGCCGGCGAGCGCGCCACGAGCTTCTTCACGCGCTCCACCAACCCGGCCCACGGCGGCTGCACATGAGGACGCCGCAACACGAAGTACCAGTAGCCTCCGCCGCTAACTCCCGCCAACACCAGCAGCAACGCCAGACGCTTCAACCACGGGCCTGGTCTCCTGCGGCGGCGTAGCGGCTTCTTCGCACGCTTCTCCGGCGCCTCATCGAGCAGCCGGAATGTGTGCGTCGGCGTGCGATGCGGCTCGCGCGACGTGGGCGAGGGCGGCTGAATGATGGGCGGCGCCACCGACGCCACGGACTCCGGCGTGACGGTCCACGGAATGTCATCCACTGGCTGTCTCTCCGGCGCGGGAGGCGGGGCCGGAGGGGGTGGTGGTGGTGGTGGTGGTGGTGGTGCTTCCATCTCGGCGGGCTTCGATTTCGCACGCGGCGCCGGAGGTGGTGGCACGGGTTCAGGAGGCGGCGCCGGTTCGTCGTCGGCGCTCGTGCGAATGACAGGAATGTCATCCGCACTGGAGCGCATGATCCGGAATCCCTTCTCCGATTTTGGCGGCGGCGGCGGCTTCCGCGGCGCTTCCTCCTCGGTCTCCTCGGGCTCCTCAGCCTTCGGCGGCGGAGGTGGTGGCGGCGCGGGCTTGGGCTTCGGACCGGTCAGCGTCGGCCCGTAGGCTTTGTAATTCCTCCACGTGATGAACGAGCGCTTCTTACCATCCGGTTTGATGGACTCGGGCTGGAGCAGTTCGTAGAACGCGATCGGCGTCTTGTGCCAGTCGTTGGTCTGGGTAGCGCGAAAGAAACGCCCGGTGAGACCGCCTGCCTCTGCGGCCATGAGCACGGCCACGTGCCACGGCTCGGTGAAGAACTTTTCGTGCGTTTCAACGTCATGCGCGGTGAGGAACCCCCCCTGCCCCGGATGGCTGTGATACCAGCCGAGCAACGACGCGGACACTTTGCCGAGCTGCTCCTGCATCCGCTCCCACAAGCGCGACACGACGACTTCGGTCTTATCGCCGTAAATCGCCTGGCTGAGCTTCAGCGTCTTGTCGATGACGGTATACAGCACCCCGGTTTCGGGATCGCGATACACGTCACCAACGAGGAAACCGAAGATCGCCTGCGTCGGGGAGCTCTTGAGGTGCTCCTGCAGCGCAATGACGGCTTCCTGCTGAAAGAAGATCGGGTACGGCGAGCGGTTGGATGAGCGCCCCGGATTCGTGCTTCCCGGTGGCGCGGGCGGGTTCCACAAGATCGCCCGGTCCATCGGCATCGCCTGGAGCTTGGGTTCGGAGCGACTCGTCATCGCACGGTCTCGACCACGATGCGCGCGGCGCGCTCGACATCGGCGCGGCTGACGTCGAGATGCGTGACCGCGCGCAGCCGCCGAGGTCCCCAGGGCGCGAGCCGGACTCCGGCCTGCGCGAGTCGTTGCGCCACCGCCTCCGCCGTATCGCCGTCGCGCAGCAGATCCACCATCACGATGTTGGACTGCGGGTCGATCGGTCGCACCGTCGTGCTCTCGGAGAGCAGCTCGGCAAATCGCTGGGCGTTCGCGTGGTCGTCCCCGATGCGCGACAGGTTGTGGTCGAGCGCGTACAGCGCGGCTGCGGTGAGGATGCCCGATTGGCGCATGCCGCCCCCCAATCGTTTACGGATCTCCCAGGCGCGCGCGCGCCGGGATGCCCTGAAGCCGAGGCATGACCCTACGGGGCAGCCCAGCCCTTTGGAGACGCTCACCATGACGGTATCGGCGCCGCGCGTCAGGCGCGCGGGTGGTACGCCCGCCGCGACAGCGGCATTCCACAGGCGCGCGCCGTCGAGGTGGACGCCGAGGCCTGCCTCCCGCGCCACGGTAATGAGACCGTCATAGGCCGTAGCGCTCAGGACCAGGCCGCCGGCGGTATTATGCGTGTTTTCGATCGCGAGGGCGGTAATTCGCGGCACATGCGGAGAGGCGGGTCGCAGCGCGCCGCGCACCAATTCTGGCGTCAATAAGCCGTCCGGCGTCGTGATGGAACGGATCTGCGCACCGGACAACGCGGCGATGCCGCCCAGCTCGTAATGGACCAGATGCGCATTGGCCTCGAGGAGCACCTCGGTGCCATGCTCCGCCACCAGCCAGATGCCGGTCTGATTGGCCTGAGTGCCCGACGGGAAAAAGAGCGCGTCCTCGGTGCCGATCAGCTCGGCGATGCGCTGCTCGAGCCGGCGGGTCGTGGGGTCGCCGTCGAGTACGTCGTCGCCGACTTCCGCCTCGGCCATTGCGCGCCGCATGCCGGCAGACGGCTTGGTGATGGTGTCGGAGCGGAGATCGATCGCCGGGGCGGAAGGACTCATCCGAGGCGCACGCGCTGCAGGCGCCTCATGCGCATCAGATCGTACGTCTCCGCCACCTCGCCGCCCAGCAGAAAGACGAATGCCGTGTAGTAGATCCACAGCAACAGCAGCAGGACCGCGATCAGGTTGGCGCTCGTGGCGGCGCGGTCCAGTGTGACGAAATGCGAGACGTACAGCGTGTACAGCCGTTTGGCGATCTCGAAACCCACAGCGCAGAACAAGGACGCGACCAGGCCGGTACGCCAGTAAATGCGCCGGCTCGGCAAAAACTTGAAGATGAGGAAGAACAGCAGCGTGCTGAAAAAGAGGGTGCCGAGCTGGGCCTCCACGCCTTTGCCGGTCGAGGCGAAGGCGTTGGCGAGGAACAGCGCGCCGCCGACGAACACCATGGCGAGATCGGTGAGCTTGGCAACCGGCCAAGGGCGGTTCTCCTCCGTATCGAAGACCTCATTCAGGGCCGCACGCAGTCCCCCGAACATACGAGTCGAGAACCACAGGAACAAAGGCGCCGCCAGTAACGTGAGCCCGCCGCGGCGGGCGACGAGGTCGCCGAGCGCGCGCTCGATGAATCCAAAGCGGTCGGGGGTGCCCTCGCTCGCCTCGGGCAGGAACCGCTGCAACAGCTCGTGGACGTTCAGCTGATGAATGGCGAACTGATACTCGACCAGATAGCCGACGACCGCGACGACGAGTCCGACGAACGGAATGGCGGTGAGCAGGATGTCGAATGAGACGGCACTGGCGAGGAAGGGGATGTTGTCTTCGTAAGCCGCCTCGAGGGTTCGCCGGACGACACCGGTAACGGTGCGGTGCCAGCCGCCTTCACGGTTCACGCGAGCGGCTCGTCCTCCTCCTCCGGCGCAGGGGGAGCAGGACGCGCCGCTTTCGCCCGGCGCCGCCGCGCCGCCTCGAGCCGGCGCCGCAGCTGCTCGCGCGTCGCGATCTCAGGCTCATCGTCGTCTGCCGGCTGCTCCTCTTCCGCGTCCTCTTCAGCTTCCTTCAGGAGCCCGCGCACTTCATCGACCTTCTCTTCGGCCAGGTCCTTGAGATTGCGCAGACCCTTGGTCACTTTGCGGCGCGTCGTCTCGCCGCGCTCGGTCGGAGCGAACACGAAGCCGGCGACGGCGCCGAGCACGACGCCGAAGAGGAATGCGCCAAAGCCGCCACCGCCCCCGCCCTCCCCCCGGTCGCTCACTCGCCCGCCTCCGCGTCATCCGGCGCCGCTACCAGCGCGGCACGCGGCTCCGCGTGCGACACGAGCTTCGGCTTCACGTAGCGGTCCACGGCGGCGCGCGTGCCCTTCACGCGCAGCCGTTCGAACAGGAACGTGAACGTCTTTTCGAGGTCTGCGCCGATCCTGGCGCGCACGTCTTCGGGCAAGTCCCAGAAGCGGCGCTTGAACGGACCGATCGCCTTCTTGCGGCTCTTGTAAAGAAACTGCTCCTCCGTGTCGCCCTTCTTCCATTCCTCTTTCGCCTCGCGCTTGACCCATTCGTTCACGTCGCGGCGCAGATCCGTCGGCAGGGCGGGATGGTCCATCACCATCGTCTGGAAATTCGTGGCCAGGTGGATCTCGATCGCCTCGCACTCGGGGAACTTCGAGAAGGCTTCCGGCGGCAGCGTCGATGCGCCGTGCTGCACCGCGCCGCCGAGTCCGTACTTGGCGCGCGCGTCCTGCGAGAGCGCCTTCAGCGCCTCGAGATCGAGCTGCACTTTCGCGATCGACCCGTCGGGGAGGACGACCCCGCCGTGGCTGGTGCCCGTCTGCACCGAGATCTTCGAGATGCCGGGCGACGTCCCGATCTGCTCCAGCGTCCGGTTGTAGCCCTCCATGAACGCCTTCAGCTCGTGCACGTCGCTGTTCTTGCCGCCCACCTCGCCGATCTCCGCCCCCACGGACACGGTCACGTGCTCCGGCTCGCGGTCGCGGATGAATTGCGTCAGCTCGGCCGCGCGCTCGTAGTTCGTGCGCTGCTGCTCGTCGAGATTGGGCTGCGACAGATCGACCAGCGTCGAGGTATCGACGTCGACGTTGTAGAAGCCGGCGTGCAGCTCTTCTTCGATCAGGGCACGCAGCGCCGTGAGCTCGGCCCCGGCGTCGGCAGCGTACTTCTTCGCGTTGACCTGGACGTGGTCGCCCTGAACGAAGAGCGGTCCCGTGAACCCCTCGCGCAGCGCGGCCGCCGTCATCACAGCGACGTACTCGGCCGGACGCTGATCGGTGTAGGCGATCTCGCTGCGCGCGATTTCGCAGATGATGGCGCCGGCATCCAGGCGCCGGGCGGCGCGGAAGATCGCGCGGCCGGTGTCGTAGGACATGATGCGGACGTTCATGGCCGGCGTCGTGAACGGCGGAACCTCGCCGCGACCACGCGCCATGTACAGCTCGTGAATCGAGGCGGGCCGGACGCCGGCGCGCTGCCCGATCTCCCACAGCAGCCAGCGGGCGCGCGTCCTGTCGTCTTCGTTGCCGAACACCGCTTCGCGCACCAGCGCGTCCATCGCGGCGCCCTGCCGAACTGCCGGGTCGTCGAACTGGGTGAGGGTCGCTTGTAGTGCCAAGGGGGCCTCCTGGCGGCGGAATTTACGCCCCGGCTACGTCGATAACCAGCCCGTCATACGCCGGCATGATCCCCGGCGGCAACTTGGCGGCAAGGGTGACATGCGTGAACTCGTGCGTCAAATGCGTAAAGAACGTGCGTCTCGCACCGACACTTTGCGCGGCAGCCACGGCTTCCGGAATGGACAGGTGGAGCGGGTGCGGGCGCGAGAGGAGCGCATTGAGCACCAACACGTCGAGATCTTTCAAGGAATCGATGACGGCCGCGGGGATCGCCTTCACATCGGTCAGATACGCCATCGCGCCGACCCGATAGCCGAATACTTGATGATTCCCATGTGGCAACGCAAGCGGCAAAACCGCCACACCCGCGATCGAGACGACGACGCCGGGTTCCAGAATGCGCGCGGTGAGCTCCGGTTTAGTCGTACCCGCCTGCACCACGAACGTCGGATCGAAAATGTAGGGGAACTTGCCGGCGAGCTCCGCCATCGTGTCGCGCGAGCCGTACGCGGGGAGCACCGTGGCCTGACGAATCGACAGCGCGCGCAGGTCGTCGATGCCGTGCACGTGATCGGCATGGGCGTGGGTGTAGAGCACGGCATCGATCCGGTCGATTCCCGCCGCCACCAGCTGCAGGCGCAGCTCGGGCGGCGTGTCGATCAACAAGCGCGCGTCGCGCGTCTCGATGAGCGCGGCGGTTCGGGTCCGGCGATCGCGTGGATCCGAGGAGGTGCAGGTGGGACAGTGACAGCCGATCTGCGGCACGCCGAATGATGTACCGGTGCCGAGCAGGATCAGCCGCACTTCACACCCGCTCGACCTTGATCAGGTTGGTGCTGCCGGAGACCTCCCACGGCAATCCCGCGGTCACCACGATGCATTCGCCCTGCTTCGCCAGGCTGCGCTTGAGAATGAGGCTGCGCACCACCTCGAGCATGGCATCGTATCCCGGCACACGGTCCACGAGGACGGGCAGGACGCCCCAGACCAGTGCCAGCTGGTGATACGTCGTCCGTACCGTCGTCACCGCGAGGATGGGGACGGGCGGCCGGAGCGCTGCCACTTTGCGGGCGGTGAACCCACCCTGCGTCAGCGTCACGATGAGCGGGGTCCTGAGCATGCGAGCGACGGCCGCGGTACCCCAGGCGATCGCGTCTTCCGTCGCGACGCCCTGGCCGGCCGCGCGGCGCTCTTCGCGGAGCCGCAGTGGATGGCGTTCCATCTCCCGGATGATGCGGTCCATCGCGCGCACCGCCTCCACAGGATACCGCCCGATCGCGGTCTCGGCCGAGAGCATCACCGCGTCGGTACCGTCGAGGATCGCGTTCGCCACGTCCGAGGCCTCGGCGCGGGTGGGACGCGGCGCGTGGACCATCGACTCGAGCATCTGCGTCGCGGTGATCACCGGCTTCCCCTGAAGGTTGGCCTCGCTGATCAACCGCTTCTGCACGAGGGGTACCTGCTCGAAGGGCATTTCGACGCCTAGATCGCCGCGCGCCACCATCACGGCGTCCGACACGGCCACGATTTTCTCGAGATTGTCGAGCGCCGTCGCCTTTTCGATCTTGGCGACCAGCTTGGTCGTCGGATCGACGAGCTTGCGCAGCTGTTCGATGTCTTCCGGACGCCGCACGAAGGAGAGGGCCAGGTAGTCCACGCCAACCTTCATCGCGTCTCGTACGTCTTCGCGATCCTTCTCGGTCAGCGCGGGCGCCGAAACCTGGATGCCGGGCAGGTTCATGCCCTTGTGCGCCGTCAGGATGCCGCCGTCAACCACGCGCCCCCGCACACGCGGCGGCTCGACCGCGGTCACTTCAACCGACAGCAGCCCGTCGTTCAGCAGGATCCGCGAGCCGACTTTGGCGTCGTTCGCCAGGCCTTCGTAGGTGGTGGGCAGCTCGTCGCCGCTCGCCACGTCCTCCGGAGCAAAGACCGCCTCCTGCCCCGGCCGTAGCTCGCGCGGCGAAGAGAGATCACCGACCCGGATGCGGGGACCCTGCAGGTCGAGCAGCACCGCGACCGCCGCGCCGCTCTGTTCGGCCACCTTGCGGGCGGTCGCAATCCATTCAGCACGCTGCTCGGGAGTGCCGTGCGAGGCATTGATGCGCAGCACGTTCGTCCCCGCCTCTAGCAGGGCAGCGATGCTCCTGGTATTGCCGGTTGCTGGGCCGAGCGTCGCAACGATTTTAGTTTTGCGGATTGAGGAGTTGGTATCCGGAGGGTTATCCACAAATGCACGTAGGGTTCGAGATGTGGAAAACTAGCCTGCCTGAAACAGGCGCTCCATGCGCCCGGACAAGCGACAGTGCACGAGTCTCCGTTGCGGTGAATTCGTTGAATTGACTACGTCTAGGTGAAATGGTTGAAGTGGTGCGTGAGGCGACACCGGCTGAGTCGCGGCGTTTCATGTCCTGCATAAAACTTTGCACATTCGTATATGATCTCAGCGGACCACCTCGAGTGACTTTTGTGCGAGCCGCAGCCGCAGCTCCTGCAGCACGTGAATGGCCCGCGACATCGCGGAGGCCGGCATCCCCTCGATCGTACGGGCCGCCAGGCGCCGCTCCAACTGCCCCACACGCAACAGCACCTCCAGCCCGTGCCGTGTGAGCGTCACACGTACCCCACGATCGTCGTCGGGGTCGGTATTGGTCTCCACCAACCCCTTCGCCTCGAGGCGCTGAATAAAGGTCGTGGCGGCCGCACGCGATACCCCGAGCTCCCGCGCCACGTCGCTGGGCCGCGCGCCATCAGGCCCGCCGAGATCGACTGCCGCCATGGCCGCATGGGCCCGCTGCGACAGGCCGAACGTCTTGTAGGCCCGGTTGCCGGCGCGCTCGATGGCCTGGTAAGCGGCGACCACCGCGTCGGTCAGCTCCAGCGCAAGCTCGGAGCGGTCTGGCATATTGTTAACATGTTGATAGTTAACATACTAAATATTTTCCGGGCCGCAAGACGGGCACTTTCCGACCACCGCCGACCGATGTCCCCGGGGGGAAGGAAGCTCAGCAGGTTTCCGACCAGTCGACCTTCGATTCGCGTTTGCAGCGCCCGCATTTAATGAGATCCGGCTTGCCTTTGAAGTCCTGCCGTTCCTGGCAGTGCGGGCAAACGGCGTACGTGGTCGTCACGTCCTCCCCTTCCCTGCCGCCGAGTGTGGGCCGGAGAATGCCGGTGCGGACCACGACGCTCCATCGGTCCGGTGGCACGTCGCGCACGGCGACGTCGATCCGGCTGACGCGCACCGGGCGCTTGCGCACCTCGATCACGACTTTGCCGTCGGTAGTCTCTTCGAGGATCGGGTACCACGCGCCGCGACGCAGCACGTCGGCCACGTTGTCCAGACAGCGCGCCCACCCCAGGGTAGTCGCCATGCAGGCGCCCAATGTAGCACTTCCCGCTAGATTTTGTTATGCGCACGATCGGTACAATCACGCGGTTGCAGGTTCAACGCGGGTCACTCAAGACGGGCGACAAACCGACGCGCCTCTATGACCCCGCTCCTCTGCTCGCCGTCCCGACCCTCAACGTGACGCCGGACGGCGCCCTGGGCGGCCGACCCGGCGGCGAGTGGATCGTCGATGTCCATCACCGGGCGCACCCGTTCACCAAGAACGAGGACGGCCTGCACGGCATCTCGCTCGGCTTCACCACGCACTACGACGCGATGCGGGAGCACTTCGGCGACCGGATCGAAGTCGGATGCGCGGGCGAAAACATCATCGCGTCCGCGCACCAGCGCTTCACGTACGACGAGCTCGCCGACGGTGTCGCGATCCTGGCACCAGACGGCAAGGAGCGAGTTCGGCTACGGATCCTGCAGGTCGCACATCCCTGCCGGCCATTTACGGGTTGGGCACTGGGCAAAACCGTCGAACCGGAGGAGTTGAAAAAGCATCTGCAGTTTTTGGACAATGGCATGCGCGGCTTCTACTGCGTCGGTGAGGGGACTGGAACGGTGTCGGTGGGGGATGCGATAGCGGTTCTCTGACGGGACACGAGAAACGAAAAACGGGAGACGTGGTGTTCTCACGTCTCCCGTTTCTCGTTCCTGTTCTAGCTCAATTCATCCCAAGCCATTGCCGAGGTCTTATGGCAGCGCGCGCATGCCATGTCGTTGGTCCGCGCTTCGATCCCCTGCCGGTGACGACAGCTCGGACAGACGGCGTACGTGAGCGGGAAGATTCGTCCCAGCCGCTCGATCACGCGCGGCTCGCACTGCACGATCGTCCACCGCTCCGGCGGATGATACCGGATTTCCAGAAAGCGGCGGTCGACCGGAATGTTGTGCCGGTTCACGTCGAGCACGACGATGTTGCTCGAGGAGATGCGCACTACGGGATACCATGCCCCGCGCCGCAGCGTGTGCGCGCCGGCGGGGCCGACGCGTGCCCAACCCTTCACCTGCAACTTCGTGGGCGTTACCGAGCGAGGAGCCGTTTCCATAACCTTAATGCTATCCTAGCCCGCAAGTGCTTGTCGTGACTGGAGTCACAACCGATACGGTCGCCTCAGGCTCACCCGCATTCAGAGAACCCGCAAACGTGACACTTCGCACATCCCTCGATGAATGCCAGCTGCGAGCCGCAGTCCGGGCAGGCGCCGATGAAGTCCTGCTCGGGGCGGCGCGTGCTCAGCAGCGCGTCCCCGGAGGAGCCTGGAACGACTTCGCTCGGCATCGGCGCAGGGGTTCCGCCACTCATGCCCAGCTCCTGCTGCACACCCTGCTTCTCCTGCATCCATTTCTCGATGGCGATACCGATCGCGTCCGGGACAGACATCACCTTGTTCGGGCCGAGGCCGACCGCGCGGTCGGACGAGATGCCACGAAGCTGCCGGTAGATCTCCGGCAGCGGCACGCCCGAGCGCAGCGCGAGCGAAATCAGCCGGCCGACTGCTTCCACGTCGGCCATCAGCGCGCCGCCCGCCTTGCCCAGCGACATGAACACCTCGAACGGCTGTCCCTTATCGTCCTCGGTGATGGTCACGTACATCGTGCCGAGGGGTGACTCGATGCGGCGCGTCGATCCCTTGAGGAGGTCGGGGCGCGAGCGCTTGGCGCGGCGCTGCAGGTTCTCCGCCTCGACATCGTGCAGCCGGTCACGCGTGCGCTGCAGCTCCGTGTCCAGCTCGGCGATGCGGCTGAGCGCCTCGGCGAGGGCGTCCTTCCCTGCTCCTACGGTGCCTTCCTGGACCTTCTTTGCGGTCGAGCCGGTCGAGAGCACCTGGTTCTCGCGCGCGCCGTCGCGGTACACCGTCACGCCCTTGCAGCGCAGCTCGAAGGCGTAACGGTAGATCTGCTCGACGTCCGCCTCGGTCGCGTCGTTCGCGAAGTTGCAGGTCTTGGAGATCGCCGAATCGGTGAAGTCCTGGAAGGCGGCCTGCATCTGGATGTGCCACTCGGGTGTCACGTCGTGCGCGGTCACGAAGACGCGCTGCCAGGTCTTCGGCACGGCGTCGAAGTGGATGTGGCCGGCTTCAGCGATCTCCTTCATCAAGTCGTCCGAGTACCACCCCTCGCGCTTCGCGATCGCCACGAAGTCCTCGTTCACGTCCGGCATCAGCACGCCCGCCTGGTTGCGCATGAAGGCGACCGCGAACAGCGGCTCGATGCCCGACGAGCAGCCGGCTATGATGGAAATGGTCCCGGTCGGCGCCACCGTCGTGAGGTTGCAGTTGCGCAGCTTCCGCATCGGGCGGATGCGCTCGCCCCGCGCGTTGCGGGCGCAGGTGGCGTCCGGTCCCCAGATGGACCCTTCCCACTCCGCGAACGGGCCGCGCCGCTCCGCCAGCTTCCCGGACGCGACTTTCGATTCCTCGTCGATGAACTCCATCAGCTTGCGGCCGAGCGCGACGCCCTCATCGGAGTCGTACGGGATACCGAGCCGGACGAGCAGGTCGGCCCACCCCATGATCCCGAGTCCGATGCGGCGGATCCGCTTCGCCAGGTCATCGATCTCAGCAAGCGGGTACTTGTTCGCGTCGATGACGTTGTCGAGGAAGTGCGTGCAGAGGTGCACCGCGGTGCGCAGCCCGTCCCAGTCGACCTCGCCGTTCTTCACGAACAGGCCAACATTGATCGACCCCAGGTTGCAGACGTCGTAGGGGAGCAGCGGCTGCTCACCGCAGGGGTTCGTCGCCTCGTAGCTGCCGAGGTGCGGCACCGGATTGTAGTGGTTGGCGCGGTCGATGTAGAACACGCCCGGCTCACCCGTCTTCCAGGCGCCGTGCACGATCTGCTTGAAGACCTCACGCGCATCGCACTCGCCCACGACCTTACCCGTACGCGGGTGGATCAGGTCGTAGGGCTTCCCTGCCTCGAGCGCGAGCATGAACGCGTCCGTCACGGCGACCGAGATGTTGAAATTGGTCACCTGCGTGAGGTCGTCCTTGCAGTGGATGAAGTCGAGGATGTCGGGGTGATCGACGCGCAAGATGCCCATGTTGGCGCCGCGGCGGGTGCCACCCTGCTTCACGACGTCGGTCGAGGCATCGTACAGCTTCATGAACGACACCGGGCCGGAGGCGACACCCATCGTGGAGCGCACGACGTCGTTCTTGGGCCGCAGCCGCGAGAAGGAGAAGCCCGTCCCGCCGCCCGACTGGTGCACGAGGGCCATGGCGCGGAGGGTGTCGTAGATCCCCGAGCGTCCATTCGACAGCGCGTCTTCGACCGGGAGCACGAAACAGGCAGACAGCTGGCCCAAGGGGCGTCCGGCGTTCATCAAGGTCGGCGAATTCGGCATCCACACCCGCGTCGCCATCAGCTCATAGAACGTCTCGGCGAGGCTCTCCACCGCTCGATTCGAGGCGCCATAGGTCCGGTCCGGTGCGGCAATGGTACAGGCGACCCGCCAGAAGAGGTCCTGGGGGCGCTCCACCGGCTTCCCCTGGTCGTCCTTAACCAGATAGCGGCGCTCGAGGACGGTCAGAGCATTGGCGCTCAGATCGAGAGGGGTGCTAGGGGTGGAAGTCGTCATTCGAGCTCGTCCCTTGGCGGTAGAGCGTCACAAGACCTGTGGCGCAAGGAATGAAATGTAGCCCGACAGCAGGCCAACTCAAAACGGACGGCAACGCGTGGAGGATCAAGGTAGAGATACGACAGAACCCGGGCAAGACTCGGGAACTAATCAGGTCGCGGCTCGCTCCCTGAGTATTCACATCACAAACTTGGTCGCTCGCGTGGAAACGTCCCGCGACGATGTCGCTCGGCTTCCGCGACGTAGTGCTCCCACGTTCCCTTGATGCGCGCGCGCAGACCATCATCCACGTGACGGACGACACGCGCGGGCACTCCCATGACCAGTGATCCCGGCGGCACCCGCATCCCTTCCGGCACGACGGCGCCTGCCGCGATCACGCTGCCGGTGCCCACGTGCACGTCGTTCAGCAGAATGGAGCCCATCCCGACGAGGCAGTCGTCCTCCACGGTGCAGGCATGGAGAATCACCCGGTGCCCCACCCCGACCCGGGCGCCGATCAGCGCCGGCTTTCCTTCATCTACATGCACAATCGTCGCGTCCTGCAGGTTGGTGGCCTCGCCGACCACGATGGGGGCCATGTCGCCGCGCAGCACGGCCTGGTACCAGACGCTTGACCGCGGGCCAAGCGTGACGTCGCCCAGCACGACCGCGCCCGGCGCGATGAAGGCGGTGGGATGGATCTTGGACGTGTGGATTACTGCCGCACCGGCTGGAACGGCCACTGCACCCATGCTTCGGTGGGCTCGCCGTTCTTCTGCGCCGGGTTCCAGCGGAGGTTCTTCACCATGTCGAGCGCTTCATTATTGAAGGTCTCCACGTTCGAGGGCACGAACACCCGCGATTCCATCGTGGTGCCGTTGCGCGACACCCGCACGAGCAGGATTACCTGGCGTGGGAATATTGGGGCGTCCGCCGGCACAGGAATCAACGTGGGTGAGAGCGGCACCGGGCGGCTGTCGAAGCAGAGGTTGTCCTGGTTGTACGCCGGGCCGTACTGGTCGCACGGGCCCGCCTCATCGTCCCCCGTGCTCAGCATGTCGAGGCGCACCGTGAACGTCTCGCCCGGGGTGATCGTAACCTGGCGATCGTAGGTCTGATACCCGGCCGCCCGTACGGTCACGTGGTGAACTCCCGCCGGCAGATCGAGCTGCGTCCCGCGCACTTGCTGTCCCTCGATGAGCACCCGGGCACCCTGTGGCACGTTCTGCAGCACGAGGCGGCCCGGCGTGCCGGGAGGGGCGACGGGCGTGCGCACCGTCGGGGTGCGGCTCGTGTCGGCCCGGGTGCTGTCGACGTGCGCGACCGCGGGAGTTGAATCCTTGCGTGCCGCACTGTCCAAAGCGGCGAGCGATTCGGAGGGCGCCGGAGGGGGCGCGGGCTTGGCGAAGATCAGGCCCTGCTTGTAAGCGTAGAAGCCGCCGCCGCCGAACACCGCCCCCACGATCAGGAGCCACACCAGCAGTCCCGCGAGGACCGAGCGGCGTGGCTGCTCAGGAACGGGCTGGACTGGCGCTCCACTCGGAACCGGCGGCCGCGTGCCGGTCGCGCGCGGCAGCGGCGTCGTGGGCGCCGTGGCGATGCGCGGGCCCCCCGGGCCCCCCGGGCCCCCCGCCATCGACGCCATCGCCTGGGTGGCATCCGTGGTGAATGAGACCGAGCGGCCGCCCTCGAGCACCCCGATCAGCTCGTCGGCGTTCTGGAAGCGCTGCGTCGGTGTCTTCGCCATCATCTTGCGGATGATTTCGAACAGCTGCCGCTTCTCGGGGCTATCGAGCGGCGGTGTGGGGATCTCCTCCATGATGTGCTTGTAGCCGATGGAGAAGGAATCCTCGCCGTCGAACGGCACGGCGCCCACGAGACACTGATAGGCGACGACGCCCAGCGAATAGAGGTCGCTGCGGCCGTCCAGCGGCTGCGCCTTGGCCTGCTCGGGGCTCATGTAGTGCGGGGTGCCGATCGACATGCCGGTGCCCGTCAGCTTGCCGCCCGAGACCGCCTTCGCGATCCCGAAGTCCGTCACCACCGCATGCCCGTGCTCGTCGAACATGATGTTGTCGGGCTTGATGTCGCGGTGGACGATTTCCTTCTTATGCGCGTACGCCAGGGCGCGGGACACCTCGGACAGAATGCGCCGGATCTCCACCGGGGGCAGGCTACCGCGCGTCGCCAGGACACTCGACAGCGGTTTGCCGCGCAGGAACTTCATGACGAAGTAAATGATTCGTCCCGATTTTCCGACGCGGTAAATCGGAATGATGTTGGGATGCTCGAGCTTCGCCGACGTGCGGGCTTCGCGCTGGAAGCGTTCGACGAACTCGCGGTCGAACGCGAGTGAGAACGGCAGCACTTTGATGGCGACTTCGCGGTCGAGCTGCTTCTCTTTCGCCTTGAAGACGATCGCCATGCCGCCGCGGCCGAGCTCGTCGAGGACTTCGTACTCCTCGCTGAGCTCCTGGCGCACCATGTCGATCTCCGAGATATCCGGAGCATCCGCGATCCCCCGGACGCCGGTAGGCGTCATCGCGGTCAGGTCGAGACCGCAGGAGTCGCAGAACTTCGCGGTGTCCTTATTCTGGGTACCGCAGCGGGAGCAATACATCCGGTCTCCGAGGGAACCGCGCAAACATAGGAGTCGCCCGTAGCAGGGTCAACATATCAGCGATCGACAACTTGGAATCGTTGGATTCGCGTGACGCTTGCTCCCGTTGCCGGATCGGCGATCGTGACCGCCAGGCGGTAGCTCCCTTTCCCGATGTCACGCAATTCGATGCCGCGCTGCACGCGCGTGATCGGTCCGTCGGACGGCGCGTCGAACTCGAGTAATACGGGCGAACGGCCGCCGCCGAACAGCCGGCCGATGGCGCCGAACAACGAGCGCCCGCCTTCACGCTCCAGCCGCACGACCGTGTGATACGCGGCGCCCCGTCCCAGTCCGTAGATCTCGTAGTACAGATGTACCGCGCTTCTTTCGGGGAATCGCTGCAGCGGATTGAGTCGCACGGTGTCACCGGACGGCGCGTGCCAGACGAGTCCGGAGCCGTCGCGTCCCACGACGACGTCGCTCACGGAAAAGCGGTGCGGATCGAGTGTGTCAACGCGCGCCTCACCCGCGACGAGATCCCCGGCGCCACCGTCGGTCGTCGCGACGAGCAAGCGGAAAACGTAATGACCCGCCGGCACCGGCAGCGCGATGCGGCCCGTGAGGTAATCCGGGTGGCGCAGCGGCTGGCGCGCCGCAAAGACGCGCAACGTGTCGTGCCGGGCCACGACGCTGCCGGTCGAATCGACGACGATCAGCCGAAACTGGAGCGGGTAGCGCAGGCCGCCCGCGGCCTCCGCCGGCGCCGCCGAGAGCCGCTCGCCGGGAATCGCGAAGACGACGTGCAGCAGCTGCCCCTCCCCGGCCGGCCCGGTGGAGTCCCCGGTACCGGTCACGAACTCGCTGGCGACGATGTCCATGGGCAGATCGAAGCGACGCCGGTAGCTGTCACTGGTCGTCGCGTACGCGATATCGCGCCGCCCCTGGTTGCGCTCGGTCGCGATCTCGGTGCTGGGGGGCCGCTGGCTCGCGGCGACGCGCGTGTACAGTGGCCCGAAGTCGTGTCGCGACGCGTACAGGTCGGCGATCTGCGGATCCATGAAGGAGCCCGCGCGCACCCCGCGGCTGAACCCGAGCACGTCCACCAGACTCTCCACCAGCTTGAAGTCGGTGGCATCGTCGCGCGCCACGAAGTGGAAGACGAGATCGCCCGACGGACGGTGGTACAACCAGCTCTCGTTGGGCTCGACGTCAGCTTGGACGTAGCGTGCCCGCCGGTCCGGCTCTCCGTGCCGCAGATAGATGACGCCGCGATCATCGAACTCGGCCTGCGCCGACCGGTAACGCTCGGTGATGTCGTAGTGACGATGCCGGCTCACGAGTCGAAAGTCGTGCCGCGCCTGGAACCAGCGGCGGTAATGCTCGGCCAGCCGCTCGCCGACATCACGCGCCTCCTCGGCGTCGCGCTTGCTCCAGAACTCGTCCAGCCATTCGGCGCGCTGGCCTGGGGTGGTGAGCGCATCGAAGGCCTTCAGCTCGGCGGAATCGGCGATCCAGGAGAGGTCGAGCCGGTAGAGCGCCACTGCCGCCGGTGACTGCGCGGCGCGCGCGCCGCTAAAGTACGCCGTCCAGCCCTCTCTGGGACGGCGCGCGAGGTAGGAGGTGCGCGCGACCTCGAGGTAGCCGATCCCGGAATCGCCATCGAGCGCGAGATACGTGCGGAACGCAGCCAGCGCCGAGTCCGTCTCACCCGCTTCGCGCTCGACACGGCCGCGGACCAGCTGCACCTCGGCATGGCGTCCCGCGGATGAAGCGGCGGCCAGCCGCACCGCGCTCAAGGCGACCTCGAGCCGCGGGCGGATGCGCTGCGTGAGCGCCGTGGTCGCGAGATCGACGACGGCCGACGCAAAGGAGGGATCGGCTTCCGTGGCCCGCGCGAATGCCTTCGCAGCCTTGGAGAGATAATCCTTGCCGAGCATCTGACGCAGGTTCTCGATCGCGATCGAGCCTGCCTCACCGATCGCGAGCTCCGCGAGGCCGTCGCCATACCAGGGATAGGGCCAGTCGGGCCGCAGCTCGCCCGCCCATTCGAATTCCCCGGCGGCGTCATCGTAGTGTGATTTGTTCTTGGTGATCTCACCCAGGCGGTAGGCGATGAATCCGAGCCGCAAGTGAATGAGCGGATCGTCGCGATTCAGCTTGGCCACCGCGATCGTCGTCGTTTCGAGCTGCAGCAACGCCACGCTGTCCTGCACGAGGCTCAGCGAGTCGCGCAGCGTTTCCAGATTGGCGCGATCAGCGGGTGCCTGGACCAGAGCGGCAAGAACAAGGAGCACAGCCATCCTGCTGGATTATAAGCGGGCTGGCGCGGGCTGCTCTTACGGGGCGCGTCAGAAGTCGGCGGCGAAGGCTCCGTAGATCTGCGCCTGTCCGGTGGCGGGCTGCGCGACGCCAACCCGCACGCGCAGCGGGAGATCGTAGCTCACCGTCAGATCGCCGACCAGCTCGACGCCGAACGACCGAAGGCTGTGTAACCTCGCCGCCTCACCGGGATTCCACGCATCGCCAATGTCGCCGAAAACGGCCACTGAAAACTTGTCCGCGCCAACCGGCAGGTGACCGAGGGACTTTCCCACGAGCGCGAGTGGCAGCCGATACTCGACCGTCGCAGTGGCCGCGCGGCGGCCCCTGGCCGCTCCGGCGGTATAGCCGCGCACCGGAAACGAGCGAAACGCGCCGATCGTCTGCGCGAACGCGAGCTCGGCGGCGCCCGACGACACGCCGCCGACGGAGAGATGGTCGGGGAGGGGTCCGTCCATCGCACCGGTCGCGATGCGCATCGCCAGGACCGGGTATGCGAACCCGAGCCGAGGTCCGAGTCGGAGATAGACATTGCCGCGGCCTCGCACCTCGGTCAGCCAGCGGGAGGTTCCCTGCTCTCCCCGATAACGATAGAGGAAGCTCGCCGTCGCGCCGTCCTGCAGCGACACGGTGAGCGGCGCCGCGACCGCCGATCCAAAGGACAGACTGGCGACGCCACCGACCAGGTCGTGCGAGGCGCAGCCGATGCAGATGTCGGCGAGCGTGGTGTCGGGCTCGGAGACGTATCGCTTTCCTTCATATTCAGCGGCGACCCGCAGCGACACGAAGCTGCGCCAGCGCTGCGCCAGGAACGTGGCGCCGAGGGCGGCATCGCGCTGTTCTCGTGACACCACGTGGCCCGTACTGGCGATGCCGATAAGCGACCAATCGTTCGAGGCGGAGAAGTCGAGTGTGGGATCGCCGAGTGCGTTGCTCACCAGGGCGAAGAATCCTTGCGCGCGACCCGGCGAGCCCGACACGAGGGCGTTGGCGAAATAGGCGTAGCGACCCACCGCGTCGCCCCCGGCCGTGGCGGCGCCGAGGAAGTGGCCGGCTTCGCCGGCATTGTAGGCGAGCGGGATCCAGAAATGCGGGCGCAGCGACGGCCACGACGAGTATCCCGTCTCCCGAATGGCGACATGCGGCGCCGAGTCAAACGGCGCTTCAGTGGCACCTGTCTCCATCGGTCGTGGTGACTCGAGCGGCGCGACCGCGCGCAGCTCCCAACCCTCGTGGCCCAGCGTGGTGAAGAGGATCCGGCCATCGGGTAGCACGGCGGGAGACCGGGCACCCAGCGGCTCATCGGTGAGTCGCGTGACTCCCTGTCCGTCTTTCCAGAGATGGATTTGCGGAAAACCGGCGGCATCGGTCACGAACAGTACGCCACCCATGCCCCAAACAGGATCGGCGACGAAGTCGGCGGGCTGAGTGAGAACCGACAGCGATTGTGCGGGCGGTGCGCCGGCGCGCCAGCGCACCAGCTGCCACTGTCCACTCTGGTGGCGCGGCGCGACGATCCAGCGCCCGTCCGGCGACGGGACGACATCGCCCCATGTTGTTCCGGGCGCAGCGATGATCGGATCGGCCAGATGCGGCGCCAACGCCGGCGCATTGACCCCATCGCCGAGCTTGAGCGCCGCCAGCACGCCCCCGCCGACCCTCGGCTCGAGCAAACGACCGGCGTCGGACATGCGCTGCCATTCTGCCGAGGGCGGCGGCAGCCAGCGCCACAAGTCGCTGCGCACCGTCCAGCGATCGGCGTACTCGAGCTGCGCGACGATCAGCGTGTCCCTCAGCCAGTCGTAGCTCACCTGGCCGTTGACGCGATGCGAGCGGAGCACCGCGCCGCTCGTCGCATCGACGACGCGGAGCTTCCGCGCATCGCGGCCATCGTCGTAGACGTATGCGATCTGGCTGCCGTCCGGCGAGACCCGCGGCACCGGCTCGCTGCGCAGGTGCGCGGCGATCAGATGGCTGCGCGTGGGAGGCTGGTCCGGCGCCGCCGTTGCGATCGATGGAGTGGCCGCGCAATACGGAACGGAATCAGCTGGCCGGCTGTCGTCTCGGAAAAGCGCGGCACGAGTGAATCACCCGCAGTCTGCGAGAAGTACTCCCAGAACCGGCTGCCGTAGGCGTAGGGCGTGAGGCCGTCGGCCCACCGCGTGAAGAGCAGCGCGTCGTAGGGCGAGCGGGTGTCGCCTGTGGCCGCGTCCGCACCGACCGCCTGTCGATGGAAGCTCCCCTCGGCGCGCCCTCCAGCCGTGAAGCGTGACTCATAGTAGGTCGCGAGGCCTTCGATCACCCAGCTCGGTTGATACTGGTTCGGGAACAGCCCCGGCAACCGGCCAAAGACGCTCTGCAACGACCCCCAGATGCCGAGCGACCGATCCAGATGAAAGACGTGGGTCAGCTCGTGCACGATCACGAGTCGCTGCCAGCTGTCGTACGTCTGCAGCGCGGGATCGGTGGCGGGCGGGACGAGCAAAATCGTGAAGCGGTTGGATGGATACGTCGACGTAAAGCCGTTGGCTGTGTCGAAGTCGTCGGACAGCGTCAGATCGACGATGCCCCGCGGCTGGTGCAGCTCCGTCGACAGCAACCGGTAGGCGCGCTCGGCTTCCGCCGCTGCTTCGAGCGCTTGGCTGCGGTTGGCTGGACGGAAGTGGACCCGGAAATGCGTCGTGTGAAGCGTGCGCCAGGCGCCTGATGGGTTGACTTGGCTGGAGGCGATGCTGGGGAGCGCGAGGAGGGCGAGGAGAATTCTCATCGTGCCACTTCCCTCAAGAACTCCTCGATCCCCTTCGCCACGCCGCGAGCGTACCGCAGCCGCCCTGCGGGACTGGCAAGCAACGCCTCCTGCTCGGGAATCATCATGAACAACCCTTCGGTGAGCGCCGACGGCATCCACGGATCGCGGACGAGCGCGTAGTCGCCGCGGCCCATGCCAAGGTCGTGCACCCCCAGCTCGGCAACCAGCGCGCGATCGAGCGCCCGCGCCAATGGGGCACTGCGCGGATGGAAGTAGTACACACTCGTGCCGTTGTTGACGAACGGATCCACGCCGTCGGGCAAGGCGTTGGCATGAATCGAGACCAGCACGTCGGCATCGTGCTGCTCGGCAAATTGCGTGCGCGGAAATAGATCGATCGGCGTGGAGTCGGTGCGCGTCAACAACACGGTCGCACCGCCCTGCTCGAGCAGTGCCTTCGCCTGCTGCGCGACGGCCAATGTCGCGACGGGCTCCCACAATCCCGAGGGCCCTTTGGCGCCAAGGGGCGGATGGCCGGGATCGAGCACGATCGTACGGCCGGCGAGCGGGCGGCGTGGGTCGATCGCCGGCGGGCGGCGGATCTCGAGCACCAGATCGCGGCCGCTCCAGTGGGTGCGATACCCCCAGACGCGCCCGGCGAGCGACAACGTGATCGTCACCTCGTCGCTCGTGGGCTGTGCGTAACTCATTCGCGTGACGTACGGATCGGCGCCGCCGTGTTGCATCCAGTTCACGTCTGACGCGACGCCGTAGAGCCGCAGTGTCAGGCTGCGCTCGTCTTCTTCGACTTTGAATGGCACGTGGGCAGGCAGCGGCACGTGCAGCACCAACGAGCGCGGTCCGGCGACCAGCCGCACGGAGCCGACGATGCCGCCGGGCGGCGGCGTGCCGGCGGCGAGCGGAACGACGTCGGCCGTGTTCACCCAGGCGACAGTGCCGCGCGACAGTTGCAAGCGCGTTTGCCCCGCCCAGCGACCGTTGGCGACCGCGCTCGTGCCCAGCGGAAAGAACCAGTTGTACGTGCCGTAGGGGACCGCTTTGCCGACGGTCAGGCTGTCGGTCTTGCCGGTGTGCGCCGTGTCGTCGTTCAAGACAATGACGGCGGGATGAGAGCGGTCGAGCGTATCGACAACCAGAGGCCAGACGGCGCGCGCGGTGTCGGTCCCGACGATCGCTTCGACGATCGCATCACAGACCAGTTGAGCCGGCAGCCAGGCGACGTAGCGATCCGCGGCCGGTGGGAGCCGATAGGCCGTCGTGTCCGTTCCGAACGCGCGCACGCCCCAGGTCGGCTCTTCGGGCAGCGTGTCCGGAACGAACCAGACTACGTCCTGCTTCCCTTCCATGCGCAGGCGGACGCGAGCGCCTGGCGTGGCGCGCACCGAGAGTCGGATTCCCTCACCGGCAGGAAAGGCCAACGTGTCGGTAGGAGTGAAGCTCGTCGTGTCGATCCAGGCGACGGCACCCGGCGCTGGACGAAACGGCTGCGCGACCGGCGCCACGAATGTGGTCTCGCGCAGCTCCGCCCCCGCGCCGGCGCGCGCGACGATGTGAAAATGCGCCTTGCCGAGCGAGTCCTGCTGCAGCGGCACCCATGCGAGCCAGCTGCCGCTCGCGTGGACCGTCACCGGGCGGTCATTGATCGAGAGCGTGACATCGCCGCGGCCGCGTCCCACACTGCCGAAAACGAAATTCGAGTCCTGCGCCTGAATCGGGTCGGCGGTGTCGGGATAGACGATCGTGATTGCGAGGGGCTCGTGCGCAGGCGCTGGTGCGGAGGGACCGGATTCGCGACGCGCTGCCGGCGCCGCGCACCCCGTTGCGGCAAAAAAAAGCGCGGCAGAAACGAGTCGCATGTGGCGCAAGCTACCGCTGAGCAATAAATTGGGCCACCTTACTTTATGAGCCTTTCTCTCGGCACCTGCGAGTATTGCGGCCGGCAAAATGAAGCCGGCGCGCAATTCTGCTCCGACTGCGGCAAGCCGCTCACCAAGGCTGCCGCGGCCCGCGCCGCCGTATCTGCGGGAGGCGGAGGCGGGGTGGTATCGCGGACGAGCAGCCCACCATCGCCGGGAGCGACACCCATCGAGGGTGCGTGCCCCCTGTGCGGATCGGTCCAGGCCCAGAGCGGTGGTGGAGGCGGAGGCAACACCGTCGAACGACGGTCCATCCCCGACAGACGCGCCGATCATTCCCTCACATTGATTCTGGTTTCCGAGATGGCTACCGAAGTGGCGCGCTTCGAGCGGAGGCACGCTGCGACGTCGATCGGTCGAACCGAGGGTGACATCCGGTTTCCCGAAGACCAGTTTCTCTCGCCGCTCCACGCCAAGTTGTCGTGGGAAGAGGGCCGTCTCGAAGTCCGCGATCTGGGGAGCCGCAACGGCACCTGGGTGTTTCTCGATGAACCACATCGACTGAACGACGGCGACGTCGTCCTCATCGGATCGCAAGTGCTGCGGTTTCGCCGCCTGGGCTATCCCGGCCCCTACACCGCCGAGGCCGATGCGACGAAGCGCATGGGGAGCATGACGCCGAGCGCCGACATCGCGAGCCTCACCCAGCTGCGCGCCGACGGCAGCGCGCGCGACGTCATTCAACTCTCACCGGGACGCGACGTCCACATCGGCCGCGAGCGCGGGGACTGGATCTTTCCCTACGATCCCTCGATGAGTGCGCAGCATGCGACGGTGCGCTCCGAGGACGCCGACTTCGTGCTGGTAGACGATCACAGCCGCAATGGCATCGCGATCGCGGCGCGAAGCGCGATGGTGCTCCAGCATGGCTCGCGCATCATGGTCGGCGACAAGTTGCTCCGGGTGGACTTACCGGGAGCGGGAGGGACGGCAGGGACGCCAGGGGCGGCAGACTCATGAAGGTGTGCCCGGTTTGCTCTACCAACTACGGCGATGATGTGAAGTTCTGTCCGAGAGACGGACAGACGCTCCGATCCGCGACACCCGCTGCGGATCTCGTCGGCCAGGTCGTCGCCGACCGCTACCATGTGATGAAGAAGCTGGGCGAAGGCGGGATGGGTCAGGTGTACCTCGCCGAGCACGTGAAGATGGGGCGGCGCAGCGCGATCAAGGTGATGAATCCGTCCATGGTGCACGATCCCGATGCGATCGCCCGCTTCAATCGTGAAGCCTCCAGCGCCAGTCGTATCAGTCATCCCAACGTCTGCGCGATCTACGATTTCGGGGAGACGTCCGACGGGCTGATCTTTTTGGCGATGGAGTTCATCGAAGGTGAGCCGCTCACCGACCTGCTCGAGCGGCAAGGGGCGCTGCCCGTGGCGCGCGCCGCGAACATCTTCCTCCAGACCGCCGACGCCCTCCAGGCTGCGCACGACCTCGGCATCGTGCATCGCGATTTGAAACCTGACAACATCATGTTGACGAAGGGAAGAGGAAGCGCCGATACCGTGAAGGTCGTCGACTTCGGGATCGCGAAGGCCATCGGCGGTGATGACAGCGGGCAGAAGGTCACCAAAACCGGCCTGGTCATGGGCACGCCGGAGTTCATGAGCCCGGAGCAGCTCTCGGGCGACAAGGTAGACGGCCGCAGCGATCTCTACTCGCTGGCGCTCGTGTTCTTCCGCATGCTGAGCGGCAAGCTGCCGTTCGAGGCGACGACGGTGCAGGAAACGATGATCAAGCGGCTCACCGACGAACCGGCCAGGCTCACTCAGGCGCGACCCGATCTGTCGTTTCCGCCGGGGCTGCAGCCGGTGTTCGACACCGCACTCGCGCGCACCCCCGCCGAGCGGTACCAGACGGTCGCGAAGTTTGCGGCCGACGTCGCCGCGGTCACCGGCCGGCCCGTAGCCCGCTCGGTGCCGCCCACGGAAGCCAAGACCGAGCTCATCGATACGCCCACGATCCGCACGGCCGCGCCACCGGCTCGTCGCAAGCGGCCGATCCTCGCGGTTGCGGCTACGCTCGTCGTGATACTCGCGAGCGGTGGCGCGTGGATGGTGTTGAGCGGCGGCAGCAAAGCTCGTGGTGGGAGCGCGGATGTGGTGCGCGACACAGCGAAACCGCCGTCCCTGGTGAAGAGTGCACCCGCAACGCGTGCGACGCTCAACGCCAGGCGCGCCGGTGATTCGCTCAACGTGCTCCTGGACCGCCTTGACGCGATCACCGGCCCCGCGCTGCGGAATGCCGCCAGCGAGATCTATTTCACCGACGGAGTCTCCGATAAGAACAAGGCACTGGCAGCGTATCTCGTGGCCTACGGATTTGGGAAGATGGACAGCACGGCCAACACCTGCACGTGGGCGCGGCGCGCCGTGAGTCTCGACCCGTCGTCGCGTGCCTACGCGGCACTGCAACAATCCTGCGCACCCTGATGGCCATGTTCAGCCGCTCCCCCAAGGTTCGCGTCGAGGTCGCCGCCAAGACCGACCAGGGCCGCACGCGCGATCACAACGAGGACCGCTTCCTCGTGGCCGACCTCACGCGCAACTCAGCCGCCCCCCCGCTCCAGCCGGATGTGCGCCCGCATGAGATCGGCCCGCGCGGCACGTTGCTCGTGGTCGCCGATGGCATGGGCGGCGCGGCGGCGGGCGAGCTCGCGAGCCAGATGGCGACCGACACGATCTACGCGCATCTCGCCAAGACCTGGCAAGACGACGACGCGACACCGCAGCGGTTCGCGTACCGGCTCAAGGAGGCGGTCGAGGTCGCCAACGCGAGCATTCACGCGCACGCCAGGGCGCATCCCGAGGTGCGCGGCATGGGCACGACGACGACCGCCGCGGGCGTGCTCAACGATCATCTGTACCTCACGCAGGTCGGCGACAGCCGGGCATACCTGATTCGCGGAAGCGAGGCGCATCAGCTCACCAAGGATCAGTCACTGATGCAGCGGCTGGTCGAGGCGGGCGAGCTGACCGAGGAGGAAGCGGCACAGAGCGAGCGCCGTAACATCATCCTCCAGGCGCTCGGCCCCGATCCCAAGGTCAAGGTCGATCTGACGCACCAGGAGCTGCGGCGCGGCGACATCCTCGTGCTCTGCTCCGACGGCCTCTCGGGACAAGTAAAGAAGGAAGAGATCGCCAGGATCGTGACGTCGGCTCCCGACCTCGCGAGCGCCGCCGACAAGCTCATTGCGCTGGCGAATGAGCGCGGCGGTCCGGACAACATCACCGTCGTCGTGGCGCGGTTCGACGGCGAGGGCCTGCGGTTCTCGGGCGGCGGCACGCCCGAGGACGTGGGGCATCAGGTCTATCCGTTGATCGATA